>Ga0138256_10006215_pt1 | contig 12633 bp, 13 predicted proteins | sample KNB2016incub_MG_FD_105486 | JGI IMG/M metagenome (GOLD analysis project Ga0138256, IMG submission 105486) | Active sludge microbial communities from wastewater in Klosterneuburg, Austria - KNB2014incub_MG | ecosystem: Engineered > WWTP > Activated sludge > Unclassified | place: Austria... | reverse complement strand
GTGTACAATTTGCGACGCCGTTGCCAGGTACGCGGCTCGGAGCAATGGCCGGGCGAGCGAAGCGATCTTTGCCTGTCGTGTCGGATTGGGGACCGCGATTTCAGCAAGAGCCGACGATCGAGACGGATGCGTTTTCCTTGGATGAGCTTCGTAAGTTCAAGTGGACGTTCGATCAGCGTATCGAGGCGGCGGCGGGGCCGAAAAAGGTGATCATGAACGTCACCTACAAGTGCAACAATCGGTGCACGTTTTGCGCGACGGGAACGCGCAGTCAATTCGATGGCAATCATGAAGGGCAGCGCGAATTGCTCGTCAAGTACCGCAAGCTCGGCGTTTCGCTGCTCGACTTCGACGGTGGTGAACCTACGTTGAACCCCAATCTTTTGCGTCTCGTCGCATTTGCCAAACGCATTGGGTACGAGAGAATTCACGTCACGACGAATGCGCGCATGGCGAGTTATGCGGACTTTGCTGAGAAGCTCGTGTTTTCTGGCGTGACGTCGGTATTGACGAGCATCCACGGGCCGGATGCGCAGACCCATGCGCAAAATGTGGGCGTGGCCGAGGCATTCGATCAAACATGCGCAGGCGTGCGCAATTTCGTGCGTTTTGCTCCGCCCAGCGTCAAGCTCGGCGCAAACATCACGATCACGAAATCGAATCACAAAAAGCTCGATGCCACCGCTTCATTGGTACACGATCTCGGTTTGCGTTGGTTCAACATTCAATTCTTGACGCCATTTGGGCGGGCGACGAATTCAGTTTGTCCAGATATGACAGTTGCGGCGCACGAGACGATGCGTGTCATCGACGCGTGGAAAGATCGTATCGAATTTCAGGTGATCAATTTGCCATTTTGCTTCATGCCGGGATATGAAGAGTTTCTCATGGGTGACATGTTGAAGCTCGAGCGGCACATGTTGTTCGTGAACAACGAAGAAGTGAACTTGTTCGAGTATTTGCGCGAGCGTCGCGTGAAGAAACCCGTGTGTGAATCGTGCCCGCACGCGATATTCTGTGGCGGTTTTTATGAACTCGACGACGTGCCGGAACCCGCGTGGCTCATGCGTCCGGAGGATTTGGTTCGTAAGGTGGCGTCACACGAATGACGTGCCATGTAGCGTTCGTTCGAGCGGGGGCCATGAAACATCGCGACGCGTCGTGGAAACGGCGGACGAGCTTCGGTTGAAAAGAGCGAAAAAGAACTTGCGCGCGCGCGGATTTGCGCTTAAGGATTCGCCGCGCACATGCCCACATCTCCCTCGATAGGCAAAGTCTCGGGGCGGCTCGTCGATGACCTGGGACGCCGGCGGTTTTTATTCGTGACGGGCAAAGGAGGGGTTGGAAAAACGACGTTTTCCGCGGCGCTTGCGGTGGCCCTCGCGCGCGAAGGCAAGCGCGTGCTCGTGGCCCTGTGCAATACGAAGGAACGGCTTTCCGCGATCATGGGAACGAAACCCATTGGTGATGAGATCGTTCCCATTGCAGAAGGGGTGTGGGGGGTCAACATTTCGCCGGAAAAGGCGCTATTCGAATATGGTGCGTTGGTGCTCAAGGTGCGCACCTTGGCACATGCCGTCTTCGAGAACAGATACACGAGCGCTTTTTTTCGCGCCGTTCCGGGGCTTTACGAATGGGCCATGCTCGGTAAAGCCTGGTATCATACGACAGAAACGCTCGACAACGGCAAACCGCGTTTCGATGTCGTGCTGCTCGATGCGCCCGCCACAGGACATGGAATCGACATGCTCCGCGTGCCCAAAGTCATTCTCGACGTCGTTCCCCCGGGAGTTTTACGACGCGATGCTGAAACGGCGTGGGCCATGTTTCGTGATGCCGAACAAAGCGGCGTCGTGGTCGTGACGCTACCCGAGGAAATGCCCGCACAAGAAACGATCGACCTTGTGGGCACCATCGATTGTGAGCTCACGTTGCCGGTCTTGCGTCTGGTGATAAACGGCGTATTGCCACCCTTGTTCTCGCCTGAAGAACGTGCTCGATTGGCAGCATTGCCGGACCTCTTGTCGATCGATGCACCGGAGCAGGCGCAGGGCACGCCCCAATGTGCGCTCGTGGCAGGAGCTCGGCGGGCCGTGCGGGAAATCGTGCAGGCAGAAAGTTTGGAAAGGCTCGCCAACGAATGCTCGCTGCCGCAGATGACGCTGCCGTACCTATTCGATGAAGCGTCGACGGTGCAGGGCACGCGAATGCTCGCGGCATTGCTTTGATCGCGCGAAAGCGGGATCAGGGATCCTCACAAATGCCATTGGAGCAGAGCGTGCTCGAGCATTCCAAGTCGTACGTACACGGCTGACCATTTTTCAGCCTGCAAGTCCCAGCATTTCCCGAACATGCTTTGGTTCCGTCACATACACCGGGGTCTTCGGTACCACTGGGAAATTGCGCGCACTGGCCGACTTTCCCCGGCAGATTGCATGCTCGACATTGAACCGTACATGCGGATTCACAACAAACTCCATCGACGCAATAACTCGACGGGCACTCGCTGTCGGCGGTGCAAGCCCCTGCAACACAGGGCCCGCATTTCGATCCGCCACAATCGACGTCGATTTCGTCGCCGTTTTTTTCTTTGTCGCTGCACGAAATGCATTTATTGTTCAGGCAAGATGCACTGTCACCCCAGCAGTCGTCATTGACGATGCAATCAACGCAACTACCATTGCCGTTGCACACTTGGTTGCCATTGCATTGCAAACCCGCAGACACGAATCCCGCGACGCAGTCCCCGTCGACGCATGCCATCGTCTTGCAGAGCGTTACGTCCGGACAATCTTGAACGCTCGTGCATGTTCCTCCGGACGAACTTGTCGTTCCGCCGCTTCCGCCGCCGTCTCCTGGAGTGGTGGTGGTGGTGAGCGTCAAGCAGCCGGCCGCCAGGACCATGCCCACCAATCCGATGATTGGGCCCGCGACTCCCCTTTTGTTCACGCTGCGCATGTCGTCCTCCGCATGTCGGTCAGACGATACCGCACTGTCGCACGCGACGATACTGAACCCGCAGCATGATGCCGCAAGACAAAAAAAGAACGCCTACTCAACGGCGGGGGGGGCGACCGGAGCAGGCGCTCGAGGTAGACATCGAGCAACCCTTGGGCCAATGTTGAACCGACGTCATTTCAATAGGTTGGAGCAAAAGTCGCACCCACATGACTTCACTTGTGCAATGAAAGAACGTTGCGACCTTGCACGTCCGTACGTGAGATTGCTGCTGGGTTCCTCACGCGATAGGCGCCATCGATTTCACTCGATCATGCACCGTGAGCAGCGAGGCCATTTCTCGGCAGCACGAATTTGACGACACGGTTCATGACCATGTACGCGGTACCACGTTACTTGTCGGCTACGAATCGGACGAACCATTGTCGTCGGTAAATCGAACGTCCGCGTCGTACGCCTCCAGGTGGCCCAAGTCTGACGACATTGGCCTTGACAACGGACGCAGAAAGATGCCTTATGACATGATGTCCTCTGCAAATCACTTGCTGCTCGATGGTCGCGCGTTGCTCGATGCCGATCGGCTCCTCCAAATGCGGATGGGCGATCGCCGAGCGAGTTTCGAGATAGCATTTCGGGCAACTCCTTCGCATACGGCCTTTCTCGTGGTGGCGGGTGTGGAGAGTGTGATCGAATTGTTGACCCTTCCGCTCGTCGAGCCGGATCGAGTGACGGCTGCTCAGAACCTCGTCGGTTTTTCCGAGGACCTTGCCAATCGGTTGCGCAGCTTCACTCCCAAAGTCGACCTCGATACCGTTCCCGATGGAACGATCGTATTCCCAGGTGCACCCGTGGCGACCGTCGAGGGCCCGTTTCTCGAAGCGTTGCTCACGGCATCGCTCGTGCGCGCGACACTGCGACGCGGCACTGCGATTGCCACTCGAACCTGCCGATTGCACATGGCAGCCGAGGGAGATCAGATCATCGATGGATCGAGTGCGCAGGTCACGAGCCCCGAAACGTCATTGCTCGTTGCGCGATCGGCTGTCATCGGCGGTGCGAGTGCCACGACAAACGTGCTCGCGGCAATGACGCTTGGCATTCCTTTTCGAGCGACATCGGGAATCCGGCTGGGAGATGCTGGCGTCTCTCTCGAGATGACGATGGAATCGTGGGGGGCTGCCGATGAAGAAGAAATGCTCGACATTGGAGCTGGCGACGATGAGGAAGCCGTGCTGCTCGAGTCCAAGCGTCGTGGTCGGCGAGCAGGCGGTTGGCTTGCTCGAGGGCTCGACGATGCAGAAGTTCGAGCTTTGTCGATGCGTTGCGAGCTCGTGGCGCTCGAGCAAGCGGGATCGTGGGCGGCGCCGCCGGTCGGCATGAGTGACGAAGAAAAACCGAGGCCCGGTCGAAAAATGGTCGTTCGTTATTCCGATGGCGATGGCCGTCTCATCGCGGACGTCGTGCACTTGATGGCTGAGCGAATGCGTTCGCCCAAGGACATCGGGGCCGTGACACTCACGCCGCTTGCCGTACCACGTTTGCGTGAAGGCCGGGCGCTCGAAGCTCCCGAAGCGGCCAACATTGGTCGTGAACGAGCGATTGCGACGCGAGCCGTGCTTCCCGAGCGGGTGACGTATCTACGGGCCCCCGCCGCTTATCGCATGGAGGAGTCCGCGGGGGTGATTGCACAACGCGGCGGCGCTGTACGCGCGCGAGAGCGTTTGACGGCGCTCATCTCGTAATTCGCTCACGCCATCGTGTGGCAAGACCGAACTTCGGCTACCATGGTTGTTGAAGGAGTCGCTTGTATGCGTCCGTCGCGTCGTTTTTCATCGTTCATCGCGCTTGCTACGTGCCTCGGCACGTCGTCTCTTTTCGCAGCTCCGCCCGGCCCGCCGCCTTCGCCGCTTGCCCCGAGCGGTAAGCAGCCGGATCCGGTCGAGGTTGCGGCGCCGCCGCCACCCGTGCCGCCGCTACCCTTGCAGCCCCCGCCACCTCCACCGAATCGAGTGCTGGAGGTACCTGCACAACCTCCACCTCCTCCGCCACCGCCGCGCAATCTGGAGGAGGACTCCGACGACGAACCCGAAGGGTATGCTCAGGGCGACCATTTCGAGTTCACGATGGGGTTTTTGGCGGGCCAAAGATCGTATTCGGACACATCGTTCAAGTTCGAGGAAGGTACGGCTGAGGGAATTGGTGGCGGTGGCCTCGTCGCGCCGTTCGTCCAAGCTCCATTCAACAAAGCGACGGTGCTCGGTTTGCGTTACGATGTGCGTTTGGTCATGAGTTTCATTCGCATGACCGTCGGCTTCGACATGCCATTTCCGACGTACAAAGTGAGTGATTCGACGGCACCCTACGACGTGAGTGGGACTTTGCGTCAGGTCACGGTGCAATCGTTATCGGCCAAAGAGCTACGATTTGGCATTGGCGGAGAATACCCGTTCAAGAAAGTCGCAATCTTCGCGGACCTCATTGGAGGCGTGCATTGGGTCGATACGGAACTTGCCGTCGACGGGTACAAGGCCGACTATGGGGCGACGAGTTTTGCATTTTCTGGTCGAGCGGGGCTGCGCGCGTACGTCAGAAAATGGTTTTTCGCAACCGCTTCCGGCGAAGTCGGGTTGATTGGTGACTTGAAATGGAACGCAGAACTCGCGGTTGGGTTTTCCGCGAAGTGAGATGATGACACGACAAACGATCCGTCCCGTGAGACGGATCGTTTGTGCACCAACGAATGGGTGGAAGGATCGTGTTCTCGCAGCGGGGTTTTTCCGCGCGGCGATGAACGGTCAAGGCGAGATGTTGTAGATGAACACGAAAAACCCGCCGAGAACGACAACGACGATGCCCAAGAGCATCGGCACGGTCCAGGGTTCGGTCGGTACGTGTTGCGTCGAATCGTTCGCCATATTGTCTCCAGAGAAGGCTTGGCTGTAGGCTCGCCGAGCGACGCTTTCGTGCCATCGCACGCGCGCGACGTCAACTCGACAGATGCGCGCTATTCCGTCGGCACGGGGGAACGTGCGACGAGCACCGACGATCGTGCACCTCGCACGACCTTCTCGGCAACGCTTCCGAGCGCCACGCGCGCAAGCCCCGTGCGCCCGTGCGTTGCGACGACGACCAGATCGGCTTCGACTTGTTCGGCCGTGCGAATGATCGCTGCTGTCGCATCACCTTCGGCCACGCGCGGCTCCGCTTTCACGTCCAAGCGCGCGACGAGGGCCTCGAGCGCCGCATGCGCTCCCGCGCGCATTTGCGCGATGAGTTCCGGCGGTGGAACGATCGGCACGCCACCAAAAGGCACGGTCAAACCCATCGCAGGAGAAGGAAAAACGTCTAGCGCGTAGAGCACCACGAGCTCGGCAGAGTTGCGTTTTGCAGCCTCGGCGGCGAGCGAAACGGCGGGAAGCGACAGATCCGAAAGGTCGGTGGCCACGAGGATCTTGTTCGTTTTTTTGTGCGGCCTGGCGATGAGCACCGAGCAATGCGCGTATCTGACGATGCGTTCGGCGACGCTTCCCAAGAGCAGCCGCGTGATGCCTGAAAGTCCGCGACTGGCCGTGACGACGACGGTGGCTTTGACGTCTTCGGCGACGCGCAAAATCGCGCTGTCGGCAGCGCCGCTTTCGATGCGGATCTCGAAGTCCGTCGAAGCGCGGCCGGTGAGGGCAACGACGCGATCTTCGACGGCCGCTGCCGCACGACTCTCCGCGTGGATCACCGCTTCCATGTCGGCTTGCACCGCGTGTGGAAAGAGCGGCGACGCACGCAGTATTTCGTGCACGATGTGACACACGACAAACTTCATGCCGGCGCCCTGCGCAAGCTCGTGCCCCGCGCGGATCGCATCATCGGCAGAGTCGCTCAAATCGGTCGCTACCAGCACCACATCATTCAGGGCCATACGGTCTCCTCAGGGCGTCACCTTAGAAGGTCTTCGCGCTTCGTTCAACGGATCGAGCAGACAAACCCGCAGGAGGTTAGTCGGATCGTCGTGGGCGTTCGGTCGTTTCCGCTTCCACGTGCCGGTAGTTGCCGTGCCAGTAGACGAGCGGCGCACTCGCTTCTCCGCGCACGGCGGATGCGACGACGAGGCCCACGTAGATGATGTGATCGCCTGCGTCGATGCTGCGGTCGACGCGGCAATCGAGCCACGCGAGGGCGCAGTCCAGGACGTGAGCGCCGGTTGTCGCGCTTCGACCGATCGCCGAAAGTTTGTCTGAACGTCGTTTGTCCGTGTCTTTGGCAGCGAAGAGTTCCGCTATGTCTCGTTGATGTTCGTCGAGGATGTTCACGGCGAACATGCCCGCGGAACCGACGGCGGCGCCCGTGCGGGCGCGTTTGTCCGCGCAGAACAAGACGAGGGGTGGGTCGAGCGACACGGAGGCGAACGAGCTGGCGGTCATGCCAAACAACACGCCCTCGTGTGCCGTCGTGACGATGGTGACACCGGAAGCGAACTGCCCGAGAACCTTGCGAAACTCCGCCGCGTCGATGGCCATGTTCGACACTGTAGCGTGGAACCGCTTGGTTGCCCGGGCAGGCGATTACGAGAGAATGAACTCAGACGCGCGGTCGATGGCTGACGCTTCGGTAGAGAAAAGCTATGCTGCACCACGGTGCCACCTCGTCTCGGAAAGGTGCCGGCGCTTTCGCAGCAGTCTCGTCGAGTGTTGGTGTTTCTTCGTCGGGTTCGTCAGGAGAATCGGCGGTGCGTGGGATGTTTGGTTGTTCGTTACCCGTGGTATTCGCGGCACTGCTTTGGGTAAGTGCTCTGGGGTGCTCGCCTGAATCCAAAGCGAACCGAGCGCTCGAAACGTACGAAACGGTATTTCGAGCATGCAAAGAGGAAACGGATAAGTCGAGCCTGCAACCTGGGAAGCATCGATGTTCGACGATTGCAAGCACGGCGATCGATTTGGGGCTCGAGCAGACGCAGCTCGAGGAGCGACGACGGAGCGAACTTTTGACAGCGTGGCTAGAAAAGAAGAAGTTTGTCGGGTATTACGTGCCGCGCCAAGAAAGACAGGCGGCAGAGTCATCGAGGTGAAGCGTGGTGTCCGAAGCTGAAGATCCGCGACAGATATTGCAATGGGCGGCGCTCGACGTGGGGGCGGGCGCGTTTGTCGACGCGCTCGAGCGAATTCGTTCGGCACTTCCCGCTCTCGCGAACGATCCGGGATTCTTGGCACCGACACGCGCATTGGAGGCGCGGGCACTCATGGGAATGGGGCGCGAGCAAGAGGCGCTTTCCGTGCTGGATAAAGGTTTGGAAGAAGCTCGACAAGCGGGGCTCGATAAACACGTGATTGGCTTGCGAGGTTTGCGCGAGCAGCTCGAACGGGTGGTCGAAATGCGGCGGATGGCGGCAGCGCCAATCGACGAATTGTCGGGTCGTGAAATGGATCCGGGCGAGCGTGCGGTGTTGTTGTCGAACAAGATTGTGGCGCTCGTGGGCACGGGAGATGTGGCCGGTGCCGAAGCGCTGCTCCCGCAGGCCCGCGCGAGTGCCCAGGAGGCCGACGATCCGCTGGTGCTTTTGCCGGTACTGCTTGCGACGAGCCAGCTTGGTGCAGCAACGGGGGACATGGAATCAGCCAAACGGGCGCTCGATGCTGCGCGAACATTGGCGAGAATGCACGATCCTGAATCAATGGCACTGGTCGAGGAAATGACGCGGTTTTTGTTGCGCGATTCGATAAAGTAGTTCCCGGCGAAACCAAGACGGCGACTTTTCAGGATGGAAAGAAGGAGGACTTTGCATAGGCATTCGTGATATGTGCGAGCGATTGGGCATCACGCTCGATGAGGCGCGCCAGCGCAACGAACAAGCTGCTCGGGCTTTCACGTCCTTCAGCCGTCAACGGTACCACCCAGCCGCGCGAGCACCTCGAGCCGAGATGCCTCGGCTTCCGACTTCTTGTTTGGCACGGGCATCGACGCCAGCGCTTTCAAGTCGCGACCCGTCGAATCTCTCACGAATGGTTTTGCGCCCGCGTCGAGCAAGCGAAGCACTTCATCGTAGCGATGCAAATATGCCAGTTTGAGCAAAGTGGTTCGTCCTGAACGATCCGTCGCTTCGATATCGGCACCGCGTTGCACCAAGACATGTACGTTGTTCATTCGCATGGCATGAATGGCTTGATGCAACAGCGGCTCGCCATGCAGGTTCTTCAGATTCGGATCGCCCCCCCTGTCGAGCAACGTCTCCAATGAAGTGGAAGTCGAACTTGCCGCGGCGGCTTGCATCGGAGACAAACCTGTTTTTGTCAGCGCATTGGGATTGGCGCCCGCCGCAAGCAACGCTCGAACCGCGACGTCGTTTTTCTTGGCAATTTCGTAAATGAGAAGCGTCACGCCATTTGGCGCCTCTTCATCGAGGTTTGCCCCTTGACGAACGAGCGCGCCGAGCTCCTCCACGGCACCGCGTTCGGCCGCCGCCGCGCACGACCGCAAGTGGACCGTAGGAAAAACCTCGTCCGCCGGAGGAATTGGATCGGGCGGACTCATTTGCCGCACGGCAGCACGCAATGAATCAATTTCGCTCATAGCATCCCCTGCAAAGTTGCGGTGTCCTCCGCCTTCTGACTTTCAATGCCCTCGATGTGATTCGAATGCCGCGCCGCACCCTCCGTGGCCCATGCCTTTTTTTCATCAATTTGACCCGACAACCAATCTTTGCCACGGTTGAAATGATCAACCGGATTCAACCAATCGTACCATTTCCGAGGTTCTGCCTGTGGCGCTTTCGGCGCCGGCGGTCGCGGGGAAAACGAATACGAACCGTCCGCGTTCTGCGTCATGTTCACGGCGGGCAGCGGGTGACGGTTACCCACCGCATCGGGCATGAGCCCCGCAATGGGCGAATCCTCCTGAAGCACGGTCAAAATGTCCCCATCGGTCTGGTACGCGGTCACGAGATCAGCAGCCTGATCGCTGTCGAGGTTGTACCAGAAATCCGACATTGGGCTGAGGCCCGCGGCATTGAACGTATTTGCCGAGTTTCCCGTGGCAAGAGCCGCTGCGGAGGCGAGCCCCCCGCCAAGGGAATGGCCGGTATAGCTGAGGTTGCCGCCATAAACGCCATCGACCTGCCGCGCGAGATCGACCGCGCGCGTGTATTGCGTCGCCGGAATGCCCGCACCCTGCGAGTTGCCCCAGAGCCAATCGTTGCCACTCCATTGCAGGCCCGTCTCGACTTCCGTTCCGCGAAAAACCAATCGGTAGCTCCCATCGATCTCCGACCGATACAGGTCCGAATAAAATCCCGAACCATCGTCGTGAAACACTGCATCCTTCAGTGAATCCGGCAGTTCGTCCGGAGTAACCCGATGCCACCCTTCCGGCGCGCCGCTCGTGTTGTACACGTCTTTGGCGAGCCTTGCGTCTTCCACCGCCTTGTTGTTCTCGGCAAGACGCTCGGCCGCTTGCGAAAGTTTGTCTTTCTCCGGGCCGTTCGGCATCGACGCAGCCTTCTCGCGCGCCGCTGCGATGAGACGAAGGCGCTCCATGTACCGCATCCGTTTGTCCGCAGCCGTCATCTTGCCGATGATCACCGTCGGACACCCCTCGTCGATCAGCCCCGCGTGCGCAGTTCCGTCGCCAAACCTCGCCGCCATCTTGCCGGTCAACAACACCGTCGGTTCCCCAATGGTGACCGTGTCGAGCGGCCCGCCCTTGCACATCGCGAGATCCGTCGCTCGCGCCGCAATGGCTCCTCCGATCAGAATCGTGGGTGCCCCGGGAGCGATGAGATCATCGCCAATGTGCTGAAGGCAAAGATGATGATCACCCAGTCGAGCGGCGATGGGATCGCTCATGTGTGTCCTCTCGTGATGGAGACGGCTTCATGATCGACCAGACGGCCGTGTTTGAAAAGGGGAAGATGGTTCTCGCTTCGAGTGGCGGAAACGCTTGGCGAAAAGGGCTCGGGTTGGTGTCGCGCTGGGGCAAACAAGCGACGCGTCACGATATCGGCGTGTCGTTCGCATCGACGATGCGATGCCGGAGGAGATGCAGCGGAACCTTTTGATCGCAAAATGTTTGTCCATGTGTTGGTCAGGGCCGCTGCCAACCTTAGTCGAGCGGAAGCTGGGTTGATCATGGATCATGCGCCGAGCCGTCGGTCTTTGCGCACGTCGTCGAGTGCGGCGATCGCGACAACTGCGCTATGGCACCGCCTATGTCGCCTGCGGCAAAGGCGCATTGCTCGTTGCGTTGGATGCCGCCGGCCGAAATCGCCATATCCGATGGTCGAGCCAATAGTGTGAGAAATTGACGCCAATCATGGCCGCGACCCACGGGGCAATCGGCAAGGCCGTCGCGGGGCGCATGCCACTTGCATCGGCCGCGGCTCGTGCGAGAATCGATAGCAGCGTGAGAATGACCACGCCAAACCCACCGAAAGCGGTCAATGCGACGACGTAGGCAATCTTCGAGGGCGGTGCAATTCGATCGCGTAACCACGATGGCACGAACACGAGCCCCGGCCGTGAATGTTCCGATTTCCAAACGAAATGTAAATATTGAACGTAATGGCTGCTTGCCAATGCATACAGTGGTATGCCAGGATGATCAACGACGAGCGGCAAAGCCGTCCACAAGAACACTTGCGAAAGGACGACGGCCGGACCCAGCGGATCGACGCTTTCGCCTCGACCATGCGCAATGACCTCACGACTCACATGCGCAATCAGCGCCACGATTCCGACGGCAGCGAAGACCACCGCGAGCCACAGGGGAGGGGCGAGAAGCTTTGCTGATGAATAGGTGTGACAAACTGCATGCGCGCGATAAAGAAATGCTCCGAGCGGCAAGAACAGACATGCGGCCTGGTCGACGCGAAGCGAAAATGGCGAAAGGATTCGGCCCGAACGTCGCTGTGCGCTCCGTGGCAAACCATAACTTTGCATCATCGCATGGTGCAGGCTCAAGTAATACTGCGCGCCCAAGAGGACCGCACCATAACCAACGGCTTCGCCCAAGATGGGACCCAATGCCAATATCGCTGGCACCCAGGCCCGCTCGAGCATCGCACCACGCACGTACGTTGGATCGAGAAACACGCGCGACCACGTGGCTGCCATGTGTGCAACATTCAACCCGACAAAACTAATCGACAAAATGACGAGCGCCGTATTTTCTTCAATGAAACCCGCGCCAGCGGCAAGCGCGATGCATGCGCCAGGAACTGCGGAAACTACATAACTAAGCCATTCTGCTCTGTGATTCATACGCCCGCCAATGCAATTCTAGGCCGATGTCGCAGGCCGTCCCCAATGGCTTCGAAGACGGAACTTGCCAAGTGTTGAATTCGCTCGCGCGTGGCCCGATCACCTTTCAACGCCAGCCCCACGACGCCCACTTTGCGAAGCACACTCGAAGTGGGCAGCATACGATAACGAGCCCCTTCCAAAAGCCATTCGACCGCTCGAGGTGAAAAAAGCGGCAAAAGATCAAATAGATTCGACAATCGACGAAGTTCCTCGTGCTCCGGGTAATTCACATTGCCTTCGTACTTGTATCCCGGCCCGACATAGCCATCGAGAATACGCGCAATGGCAGCCTCGTTGAGCACTCCCTTTGCTCGCGCAGTTTCGAGCGCCGTGGTTCCCGGGAAATACGTCATCCAATGCGCGATGATTCGCGTCGGACGAACCTCGTTGT
>Ga0138256_10006214_pt1 | contig 12635 bp, 12 predicted proteins | sample KNB2016incub_MG_FD_105486 | JGI IMG/M metagenome (GOLD analysis project Ga0138256, IMG submission 105486) | Active sludge microbial communities from wastewater in Klosterneuburg, Austria - KNB2014incub_MG | ecosystem: Engineered > WWTP > Activated sludge > Unclassified | place: Austria... | reverse complement strand
GATGATGCGATCATCGGCTTTTCTACCCACACGATCAAACAGGTTCGCGAAGCTGTGACATTCCCCGTCGACTACATCGCATCCGGCCCGATATTTGACACCAAAACAAAAGCAACGCCGGACGAAACCGTCGGTTTGTCAGCGTTAGAGCGGGTTCGTGAGATTGTCGGTGATACAACGCTAGTCGCCATCGGCGGTATTGACCGCAATAATTGCTGCTCCGTCTTGGATGCCGGGGCAGATTCGGTCGCTATAATTAGCGCAATACTCTCAAACCCGGAGCACATTGAGGCTAAAATGAAAGCGTTCCACAGTATCTAACCCCTCCGAAGATAAACATTGTTATGTATTGTTAAAATATTACTTGCACAATATCCTCCTTTAAGCAATAATGTTCATTGACGGTTTGGCCTCCGCTCGACCGTTTCCCACGTTCCAGTCGGAACACCTGCCTCTTCTTGTCAGCCATCAGGAGTCGAAACCAAACATGAGTTTGCTTGACATAGCACCCATTATTGAGCAGATGCTGCTCGTCTCTGAGAACGTAAGCGACCTCAATTTCTCGTGCGGCCAAAAACCGCAGGTCGAGATCAACGGCGTTCTATATCCCGCTTCGCCAATCGGTTTGGGCAAGCTATCGGCGTTTCAGACCGAGATGATCGCGATGTCGCTGATACGCGACAACCCGGACGCGGCCGCTCATTTGGTCAAATATCGCACCGCCGATCTCAGCTACGCGCTGCCCGGCAAGTGCCGCTTTCGTGTAAATATTTTCCAACAGCGAAACTCTTACTCGATCGTGATGCGCGTTATCCCGCATGAGATACCTAGCTTTGACTCGCTTCGTCTGCCGCAACAGCTTGCTGACATTGCCGAGATCCGTAACGGCGTAGTTCTGCTCACGGGCCCCACTGGTTCGGGCAAAAGCTCGACGCTAGCCGCGATCATCGACCGCATCAACGAGACCAAGGCGTATCATATCGTGACGATCGAAGACCCGATCGAATTTCTCCACAACCATAAAAAGTCGACCATTAATCAACGCGAGGTTGGCGCCGATACAAAAGATTTTGCCTCTGCCCTTCGTGCCGCGCTTCGCCAGGCACCAAAGGTTATACTCGTCGGCGAGATGCGAGATCTCGAAACGGCCGAGATCGCTCTCGAAGCCGCCGAAACCGGCCACCTCGTCCTCTCGACGCTACACACCATCGATGCGTCAAAAACCATCGACCGTATCATCGGCCTTTACCCAAAAAACGAAGAGCGTGTCATCCGCACACGTCTCGCCCAGACATTTCGCTACATCGTATCGCAGCGTTTGATCCCGACAGCAGATGGCCGCGGGCGTATTGCCGCCGTCGAGATACTGCGGTCAAACCCGCGAACTCGCGAATATATCGAAAAGGGTGAGACCGAGGGCAAAACACTTCTCGACGCGATCCGCGATGGCGAGATAGACGGTATGCAGGATTTTGATTCGGTGCTCAGAAAAATGATCGAAAAAGGCTTGATCAAAATGGAAGACGGGCTGTCATTTGCGACAAACCAAAACAACCTGCTGCTCCAGCTCAAGGGCCTTTCCTCGACCGAGGATTACGTCAACGCCGGCAAGCCTGCACCTATGCCAAAACCGATGGTCGAGGCTCCGCCGCCCAAGAATCCTGACTCGGTCCTCAGCATGATCGAATAATATTAAGATAAGAATATGATAATCCGTTGCGATAATTGCTCTGTTTCCCTACAGTTAGACGAATCAAAGATCCCTAGCGGGAACTTCTCGGTTCGCTGTCCGCGTTGCCAAAACCTGCTGCGTGTTCAAAAAGATGCGTCCGGCAAGGGCCTTTCGACCGTCGATCAGTTAGCCGCTAATAAGCCGGCTGCTCCGACCGCTGACAGCCCGACCGATTTTGCGGCAAAGGAAAATGATATTCAGATCAACAGCGCTCTCCGCACGCTGATGAACGCTCTGCAGTCTGAAAAAGCCGTGATGGAAAGCGACGACGATGGCGACGAAAAGCCTCGGCGAATCTTGCTATGCTTAGGTGAAAGATCAGATGAGACGGCAAAGCTGCTCGCTAAGTCGGGATATAAGGTCTATGTTGCTCAGACTCCTGCACAGGCGAACGAACGCCTTCGCGAGGGTAAGACCGAAATACTAATATTTTCGCCGGATTTTGCCGCCGAGATGGGCGGTGCGGCAGTGATACAGCAAAAAGCCAACGCAATGTATTCGTCCGAACGGCGGCGGCTGTTCCTAATTTCGCTCGAGGATGAGGGCACCACGATGAACGCCCACGACGGTTTTCTCCGCAACCTCAACCTGATAGTAAATACGAACGACGTGGCTCAGTTGCCGTTGATCCTCAACCGTTCGTTGGGCGACTACAACGATCTCTACAACCACTTTAATCGGGCGTCAGGCTTGGCGTCGATCTAGAAAATATTACAGCAGGGCGAGGCCGCAGACGAGCATTTCGATCTGCAGGCGTGCGCCCGCCGGGCCGCTGCCGCCGATCGATGTTTTTATGGCAAGGTCTGTTTTGGCGAGTTTTTGAATGGCAGAGACGAGCTTTTTCATTTCAACGCGCCGGGCCGTCGCCAAAAACGGCTCTTGGTCGTTGTATCGCAGCTTGACCACGTTTGCGACCTCTCGACGGTCAACGCCACGTTCCATCATATCCTTTGCCATCAGCAAACGGCGGTAATTGTAGGCAATAAGCCCCAACAGTGCCAATGGTTCTGCGCCGTCATCAAGGATCTTTCGGAGCAAATTAATTGCCGACGAACGGCGTCCGGCGACGAGCTGCTTTGTCAGCTCAAAATTGTCGATCTCACGTGTGTTTGGCACAAGCTCTTCGATCAGCGCGTCGGTTACAAACTTACCTGGCAGAGCCGCAGTTGCGAGTTTACTTATTTCATTATTCAAACGGCAAACATTTGGCCCGATCCGCCTGATAAACCTATTTAATGTTGAGCCATCGATCCCAGCACCCGACTTATCAAATTCGCTCCTGGCCCATTCGGCCAACTCGTTATCTTCAAGCGGTTTAAACTCCACCGCCGTCGTTTTATCACGCAGCAGTTTACCCATCTTTCGCACGCCATTAAGGTCGTCCGCAATGAATATGACCGTCGATGTCGGCGAAGGGTTGGCGAAATATGCTGTGAGCATCGCCTCGTGATCTTCGGTAATAGTGTCGCGATGCCCCGTAACGGAAATACGAATATCCGTGATCCGCACCACCCGCCGAGAAGCCATCATCGGCAATTGCTCGGCGACGGCGAGTGCCTGCTTAAGATTACCGTCAATGTTCAGGCTAAACGACGTGTCGTTAAAATCACGAAAATCCCCCTCTGCAAATGAAAGGTTGGCGATGGTTTTCGCCGCGACATCGCGTAAGTACGTCTCCGCGCCAAAGAGTACATAGACCGGTGCGATATCACCTTGTCTTAACTGAGATTTAAGCTGTTCCCGCGAAAAAGCCATGAGCTATTTCTTCTCTTCCTTAACACCGATGCCGTTGACGAATGCAGAGACAGCAGCTTCGGCAAATGCTCTTGCCATGCGTTCGACAGCGGGGTCTTCTTCATTAAAGAAAGATCGGGGGTCACTTGTAAATTCAAACGAGTCGCGAAACGTAAAATTTTGATTGTCGTAAAGGATCGTGTTGTTTCGCACATCACGGATCGTCACTGCGGTCACGATAGTTACTTCATAAACGCGGGCGCGTCCCTGGCTGTCGAGCAACACACCAGAAAAAGCAAAGTCACGGATCATGCCTTCGAGCACGGCATCGGCTCCGGTTCGCGAACCCTGTACCTTTAGCCCGTTGCCGCGACGGATGATCTCACGGCTGACGGCATCGGTAAAACGAGATTCGACCTTGTAACGCAGGCCCTTTGCCTCAAACTGAAACGCGGGAACGGCGATCGTCTTGATGTCTTTTGGCAAGCCCGAATTGGTTACGGGCTTATAACACTCGGTAAAACCCGAAAACATAAATAGAGCACAAGCCACTGGTAAAACTCTAAAGTATTTCATTTTGTTGATGCGTCAAGGCCAACGCTTTTCAATTTTGAACGGCGGACGACAAAAACTCCGATACATATAAACGCAAGCGTCAACAGGATGCCGCCGACAACCGTTGCCCAGAACTCAGGCGTTTTTGGTACGGCCGAATAATACGAGCCCTGTGTGTTGCCGGCGTTATTGCTGTTTTGGCCACCCGTAACAGGTGTCGCTTTTATACCTTTCTCTGAATCCTTTTCCAGACGATAAACAGCATCTTTTGCACCCGCTGCTTCGGCGGTCGGCACGTCGCGGATAAAACCGTGCTCAACCAACACTATCGTACCAGTCACTTTGTCGTCGTAAATAGCTTGCTGCAGAGCGTTTAATTTTTGATCTGTCGCGGTATCACTAAAACCGATCAGCGCTTTTTTGGGAACGGCAAGAAACTTGCCGTTACGATACCAGGCACCGCCACCCAACGATTCGATCGTCGTAAGCTCGTCCTTTTTCAACACATACTCTCTGAGGTCAGCGCCGACTTTGATAAAAAAGCGATAGTCAGCAAAGTCGTCTTTGGGCTCGATGACAAGCTTTTGCGTTATGCGTTTGTAACCCCGATCGGGCGGCACGTCAGCATACGCAGTGGTAAAAAGCGACAGTGTCACAAGCATCAAGGCCAACGTCGTCAGTATTTTCATGTTATTTAACCCCCGAAATAGCAACCGCAGTTTTGATCGCACTTATGGTTTCGCGAACATCGTGAACACGCAAGATCTTTGCTCCGTTGCGGATCGCAATTAGTGCTGTTGCCAGACTCCCGTCCGTTCGTTCCGCCGGCGGAACATCGCCGAGGATACGCGTCAAAAACGATTTTCGCGACGTGCCGATCAGCATCGGGTACGCTCTGAATTCGCTTACGATATTATCAAGTTTCGCCAGTAACTCTAAATTCTGCTCCTGCGTCTTACCAAATCCAATACCTACATCGACGGCGATATGTTCGCTGCGAACGCCGTGAGCAGTTGCAAGATCGATAGAACGGTTGAGGCCGTCAATGACCTCGGCCACGATATCTTCGACCGGTGGCTGCGAGTGCATCGATTCAAATGCTCCGCGCGAATGCATTAACACAAGCCCTGCATTTCTGCCTGCCGCAACATCTGCTATCTTCTCATCAAATCTCAATCCCGAGATGTCGTTGATGATCTCGGCACCCGCATCGATGGCACGTGCGGCAACCAATGATTTAGTCGTATCGATCGAAATGGGCGTATCAAATCTTTTTATGATTGCGTCGATCACCGGTACGACCCGATTGATCTCGTCATCAGCGGCAACCTGCTCCCCGCCGGGCCGTGTCGATTCACCGCCGACATCGATAATATCGGCTCCGTCAGCGATCATGGCCTCGGCATGGCATAAGGCGTCACTTACCGACAAAAACTCACCGCCGTCAGAAAAACTATCCGGCGTGACATTCAGTATTCCCATCACCAGAGGTCGCTCTAAAGAAATTTTCCGACGCGATGTTTGCCAATACATACGTCAATTAAAACGCGAAACAGCCAAAAGAAAAAGGATGAAGATCTTTCATCTTCATCCCTTACCCTTCATACCTCATCCCTCACTTACGCCGCTACCGGATCATTACCCGTCATAGGCGGCAGGATCGGCCCCTTAAGGGTTGCCGGATCTTCAGATTCCATCGAATCATCGTCTTTCGTAGTCGACGGCCTCTCAACTGGGTCAAGCGGCAGACCGGCCATTACACGTCGGATCATCACCGCATCGAGCGTCTCGTGTTCGAGCAGAGCCTCGGCGAGATTTATAAGCGAATCGCGGTTATCTTTGATGATCTTTTCGGCACGCTCATATTGTTCGGCAATAATGCGTCTTACTTCCAGATCGATCTTGATCGCCGTGTCCTCTGAATAATCGCGGTGTTGCGAGATCTCACGGCCAAGGAAGATCTGTTCTTCCTTTTTGCCAAAGGTCAACGGCCCCAGTTCGCTCATACCGTATTCGCAGACCATCGCACGGGCAACCTCGGTCGCCTTTTCGATGTCGTTGGCGGCACCAGTCGTGATGCTTCCGATAAAGACATCCTCGGCGATACGCCCGCCCATCGCCATGGCGATCTGCCCAAGCAAATATTCTTTGGTCGCACTCAAACGGTCTTTTTCCGGCAAATACATAGTCACACCAAGCGCCATGCCGCGCGGTATGATCGTCACCTTATGAACCGGATCGACATTTGGCACCTTGAGCCCGACGAGCGTGTGGCCCGCTTCGTGATAAGCCGTAATGCGTTTTTCTTCGTCGGAGATAACCATCGACTTACGTTCGGCGCCCATCATCACCTTATCTTTGGCGATCTCAAAATCGGCCATGCCGACAACCTTTTTATTGTAACGGGCAGCGTTTAGAGCCGCTTCGTTAACGATGTTTGCAAGATCTGCCCCAGTGAATCCAGGTGTTCCACGCGCGATGACGTTGACATCGACACCCTCATCAAGCGGTATCTTTCGCGTGTGAACTTTCAAAATGCCCTCGCGTCCGCGAACGTCAGGACGTCCGACAACAACGCGACGATCAAATCTGCCCGGGCGAAGCAATGCTGGATCAAGCACGTCCGGTCGGTTGGTCGAAGCAACGAGGATAACCCCGTCGTTCGATTCGAAACCATCCATCTCGACAAGTAATTGGTTAAGCGTCTGTTCGCGCTCATCATGTCCGCCGCCTAAGCCGGCACCACGATGGCGACCAACAGCGTCGATCTCATCGATAAAGATGATGCACGGAGCGTTTTTCTTACCCTGTTCAAACAGGTCGCGGACACGGCTTGCGCCGACGCCGACAAACATCTCGACAAAATCCGATCCTGAAATAGAGAAAAACGGCACGTTCGCCTCACCGGCGATGGCCTTTGCGAGCAAGGTTTTACCCGTTCCCGGAGGGCCCACCATCAGCACGCCCTTAGGGATCTTGCCACCAAGCTTTTGAAACTTTTGAGGGTCTTTTAGAAATTCGATGATCTCCTGCAGCTCTTCTTTGGCTTCGTCGACACCGGCAACGTCCTTAAACGTAATGCGTTTTTGCTGATTATTAAGCAGCTTCGCCTTTGACTTTCCAAACGACAATGCCTTATTCCCGCCGGCCTGCATCTGTCTGAGCGTAAAGGCCAAAAAGCCCATCAGCAAAACAAATGGCAGCAGCGATATCAGCACCTGCCAGCCGAGTCCGGTTGACGGAGCTTCGAGCTTGATGACCGTATCGGTGTCCTTCGCTGCGGCAAAGATCTGATCGCGGGTCGAGTCGCTCAGGTCGAGCTTTGCCGTAAATTTTACGTCGCTTTTGCTGACGAGCTCGAGAGTGTCCTGCTTAACAGTAACCTCTTTAATGTCCTTGTTTTTTATTTGCGTGAGAGCCGCATCAAATGATAGATCCTTTGTCTGCGGTGCTTGTTTTGACTGTAGATACCACACGAATACCAACGCACTCGAAATGATCATCAGCCACAATAAAACTTGTTTTCCCTTAGAACTCAATTTATAGCCTCCAAATCAACTTTCACCTGTCTAACTTACCAGCACTACTTTGATGAAAGCCGCTGACGGGACGTTGTTAATAATTAGTCGCTCCCGCGTCATTACCCTAACCTTTGATTCTAGTTGCCGAGTGAACAATATTCAACCTAATTCTCCTCATAAACCAGCTTGCCCGCCGATTTCACAACGCGCCCGCCGCCCGGCAATTCCGCGGCCCTGCCGCTCTTGGTGCTCAATATCAAACGACTAACCGCTTCTATATGTTTCAGTTGTAATGCCCGCGTCGTTCCACGATGCCACTTTAACCATGAGCGGATCAGCGAATTTAGCTCTGGAACAGACAGATCTTTTACCTCGCTCAATATCAATTCGTCCGGCGGCTCAATTTGGTTGCTGTCTCTTGAATTTTCAACCGACGCCTGCATTAATGCGGCAGTATTGGCGAGCGTTTCGACAATATTCGGATTCATATCCGCCAGCATCGGCAGCAATACTTTACGGATCTGCACACGCTTGTACATAGTGTCGTCATTCATCGAATCCCGGCGATAGACAATATCCATCGCGTGACAAAACGCCTCGGTGTCGCCGCGTTTTGCCCATGTCAGGAGCGGACGGATAAGAAGTGGAGGAGTGGAGGATGGCAGGAGTCGAGGAGCATCTTTCGTATCCTCAACTCCCCCACTCCTCAACTCCTCGACTCCTCTACTCCCCAACTCCCGCACTGCTTTCATCCCGCTCAGCCCCGCAACGCCGCTGCCGCGAATAAGATTTAGCAGAAAAGTCTCGGCCTGATCGTTAACCGTGTGTCCGGTCAGGACGGCAAAAGCATCGAGATTAGTTGCGGTTTCGTTGAGAAATGCGTATCGCGCGTCGCGAGCATTTTGTTCGAGATTGCCTTTGGTTGTGACTGAGCCGCGTTTTAATGCCAATTCGATACCGAGCTTTGTTGTTAAGTCGCGGACAAATTCAGCGTCCGCATCGCTTTCGGCACCACGCAAACCATGGTCAAAATGTGCCGCGACGATGCGGTATCCGAGCTTTTTTCGCTGCGTCAGGTCGTGGATCGCAAGCAATAGACTGACCGAATCCGCCCCGCCCGAAACCGCGACGACGATAGTACCGCCCTCAAACGGCAGATCAAGCCGCCGCCATTCGGTGATCAGTTTTCGGACGAAATTATGCACAAGAGAATTTTCCCACGAAATACACGAAAAACACGAAAAAAGGAATGCTCTTTATTTTTCGTGCTTTTCGTGTATTTCGTGGGCAAGATCCTATTCCGGTTGGTAAGCGACGCGTTTTTGGATGAGCAGCGTGATCCGCGAGGTGCAGACGAGCTTGCCGCGGTCGTTGGTAATATCTATTTTCCAGACGCTCATCGTCCGTCCGGAGTGGACCGGAGTTGCCTCGACAGTGATGATGCCTTTGCTCACGGCACGCAGGTGATTGGCGTTGATCTCGATGCCGACGGGCGTGACCTTTTCGAGATCTGATCCGGCGACGACACCGATCGATGCGGCCGTTTCAGCCAGATAAACGGAAACGCCGCCGTTCATAATGCCAGTATATTGATGCACTTTTGAAGTAACGGGCATCGTTAAAACAACGCGTTCGGCTGTCGCAACTTCAATCGTAACGCCGAGAAATTGAAGCAGTTCATTATTTGCGACCTTTTCTAACAAAGCAGATTGATCCATCTAGTTTTTGAGATACTCCTTTGCCGCCGCCAGCTCTTTCACAACGCGATCGGGTGATGTACCGCCAACGGTATTTTTTGCGGCAAGTGTCGATTCGATACTCAATGCCTCAAACACATCTTCGTCGATCTCCGGCAAAAACTGCCGAAGAGCCTCAATCGTCAGCTCGCTCAATTCCTTGCCCTGCTCGATCGCAAACAGCACTATCCGCCCGACCGTTTCATGTGCGGTGCGAAACGGCACTCCCGTTTTGACCAAATAGTCTGCCAACTCCGTCGCGTTCAGATAACCGTTTGTCGCCGCCGCCAGCGTCTTTTCTTCGTTGACCGTTGCGTTTTCGATAACGATCGCCGCTGCTCGCAGGGATATTTGGACGGTGTCAACCGTATCAAAAACCGCCTGCTTGTCCTCCTGCATATCCTTGTTATAGGCAAGCGGCAGCCCTTTGAGCATTGCAAGCAGCGACATATTGTGGCCAAAAACCCGGCCCGCTTTTCCGCGAAGCAGCTCAAGCGCGTCCGGATTTTTCTTTTGCGGCATCAGGCTCGAACCCGACGAAACCGCATCGCTCAATGTCACAAAACCAAACTCCGTCGAGCAATACAAGATCAGGTCCTCAGCCAGCCGCGACAGATGTACCATTATCAGCGAACAAGCTGACGCAAATTCGACCGCAAAATCACGATCCGACACGGCATCGAGACTATTTGCCGAAATGCCGTCAAAACCGAGTTCGGCCGCGACCGCGTCACGATCTATTGCAAAGCCCGTTCCCGCCAAAGCTCCCGACCCGAGCGGCATTATGTTAATACGCTTTCGTGCATCGGCGAGCCGTTCGCGGTCGCGCCGCAGCATTTCAAAATACGCCAGGCACCAGTGTGCGAACATCACGGGCTGGGCACGCTGCAGATGCGTGTATCCCGGTAAAATGGCTTCGCTGTGCCGCTCGGCAAGCTCGACCAGAGCCGATTGCAGGTCGCGAACAAAACTGGATATTGTGTCAGCCTCATCTCTTAGCCATAGACGAAACGCCGTCGCTACCTGATCGTTGCGGCTGCGGCCGGTGTGGACCTTGCGGCCCGCGTCACCGATGGCGGCGATCAATTTCCCTTCGATAAATGAGTGAACATCCTCAGCATCCGAGCCGTCAAAATATCCTGCATCCGCAGACGCCGCATCAAGCAACGCACGTAAACCAGCCGTGATCCCCGCCGTTTCGGCCGCTGTCAAAACACCGGCACCCGCGAGCCCATTCGCGTGAGCGACACTCGCTCGAACATCCGCCGCGAACAATCGCCGGTCAAATTTGAACGAATCGTTAAATTCGGCAAACGTCTCATGCGGCTTTTCCGCAAACCGCCCGCCCCATAGTTGGCCTGATTTGGTCATTTGTATCCTCGCGCGAGTATAATTGTAACGGAAATGCCCACAGGCGGAAACACGACCGGTAGGGAGTGTGTTCTTTGACGGACGTTGTGGAGGTGTAAGAGCACCCTCGCTACCGCTTGGGTTTCCGCCTAATATGACCAAGAAAATCAATAAAGTAGTCCTCGCCTATTCCGGCGGGCTCGACACATCGGCGATGCTGCTGTGGATCAAAGAAACCTACGGCTGCGCGGTCGTCTGTTACTGCGCCGATGTCGGTCAGGGCGAAGAAATGGACGGACTCGAAGAAAAGGCTCTTGCGACCGGTGCGTCAAAACTCTACGTCGAGGACCTGCGCGAAGAATTTGTCAAAGATTTTGTCTGGATGGCCGTCAAGGCAAACGCTCTGTACGAAGGCGTTTATCTACTTGGAACGTCCTTGGCACGCCCGGTCATTGCCAAACGCCAGATCGAGATCGCCGAGATCGAGGGTGCCGATGCAGTCGCCCACGGAGCCACCGGTAAAGGCAACGATCAAGTTCGTTTTGAGCTGACATATTACGCTCTCCAGCCGGACATCAAAGTGATCGCACCTTGGCGTGAATGGGAATTTAAGGGCCGTGCCGATCTGATCGCGTATTGCACACAGCACGGCATTCCCGTCACCGCGACGACCGCAAAACCCTATTCGATGGACCGCAATCTCATGCACATCAGCTACGAGGGCGGCATTCTCGAGGATCCTTGGGCCGCTCCGCCGGATGATATTTTCCTGCTTTCAAAATCGCTTGAAAATGCATCCGACACCGCCGAAGAGATCACCATTACTTTTGAAAAAGGTGAGCCGATCGCGATCAACGGCATCACGCACGGTGCTGTCGATCTGCTCACGCATCTAAATTATCTCGGCGGCGAACACGGTATCGGCCGCGTCGACCTGGTCGAAAACCGCTTTGTCGGTATGAAATCACGCGGCGTGTACGAAACGCCCGGCGTCACCATCCTGCAAACCGCCCACCGCGCTCTCGAATCGATCACCATGGACCGCGAGGTCACACGACTCCGCGACGGCCTCGGCACAAAATTCGCCGAGTCGGTCTATTACGGATTTTGGTTCGCCCCCGAATTCGAGATCCTAAAATCGATGGTCGATCAGACCCAAGAGGTCGTTAACGGCGATGTCCGCGTCAAACTCTACAAGGGCAACGTCACCGTCACCGGCCGCCGCTCGCCCAACTCACTCTACCGCGAACGCGTCGTCACATTCGAAGACGACGCCGGAGCCTACGACCAACACGACGCGGAAGGGTTTATTAAGCTGCAGGCGTTGCGGCTACGGTTGAGCAAAATGGAATAGAAGTTGATCAATATAAGGAAAGTAGGCCGATCCATCCAATGCAAATTACACCGTACCTTGTGACATACGATGCAATGAGCTATTTTCCGCATCTGGCGACTGTTGCGCGTTTTCTAATAGACCCGGAATGCGATTTTGGAGTAGCGGTCGATGAGGTAGAAATCTTTGCTCACGTGGAAACCGAGGGATTTGTAAACAAAGAACTCGATTTCATGAGAGTGCGCTTTCAGGAAAGACTTATAACGCTGCCAAAAATTTGGTTTCGTCGGAAACGACGATTGATCGAGATTGCCTATCAGAGTCGTATGAGCGAGTCAGACCTCAAGGCGATCAGCGAAGCACGTTTTGCACGAGAGTTCTTTACTGAAATGACATCTGCCCTTATGCTAATTAACAAGAGGATTTCTAAGTCCGATGAATTTCATCTTGACAACTTTCTTTCGGGCGTAAGTAAGGGTGTCAGAAGGTTTGAAAATCTTAATGACTTCCAAATTCTCGAGTTAATGGCCGAATCTCGAAATAACTCATGAAAAAAGGACGCCCGAGTTGGCGTCCTTCTTATTTTGTGTCTTATGTGCCTTGTGTGGCTACCCCAAATACCCTCTGAATTTTTCCTTGGTTGTCGTGTAGTTCGGGAATATCTTTGCGAGGTC
>Ga0138256_10006213_pt1 | contig 12635 bp, 10 predicted proteins | sample KNB2016incub_MG_FD_105486 | JGI IMG/M metagenome (GOLD analysis project Ga0138256, IMG submission 105486) | Active sludge microbial communities from wastewater in Klosterneuburg, Austria - KNB2014incub_MG | ecosystem: Engineered > WWTP > Activated sludge > Unclassified | place: Austria... | reverse complement strand
GCATCATGGCAGAATTCCGCGAAGATCATCGCATTGAGCGGGCTTTCCTCGGACGGTTTCAGCACACAGGTGCAGCCCGCCAGGATCGCCGGGATAACCTTCAGTGCAATCTGGTTCATCGGCCAGTTCCAAGGCGTGATCAGCCCGACAACGCCGATCGGCTCCAGCGCGATCATCGCGCCAGGCGCATGATAGCCAAGCGGACGGATCCACTCGATTTTGTCGAACGCCCTAAGGAAATTCTTCGTATGCCACGGCAGGCATGCGGCCTGTTCGTTCAGCGCAAAATCAATGGGTGCACCCATTTCCATCGAAATGGCACGAGCCAGTTCTTCCTTGCGCGCCTCGTACTGATCCAGAATGCGCGCAACGATTGCCCGGCGTTCGGCGGGTGGCGTCGCGGCCCAGGCGGGAAAAGCGGCTTTCGCCGCCGCGACCGCGGCATTCGCATCTTTCTCGGACCCGAGCGAAATCACCGCGCAGGGCTCCTCATTCGACGGGTCGATCACCAGACAATCCCGTGCCTCAGCGGGTTTGACCCAGCCGCCATTGATATAGAAGTTGCGTTTTTCGATCATAGTCCACCTCATCGGGTCAGGGCATATCACCGCCGACAATATTTGATCAAATCATAACACACCCCACGCGCCTGAGCAAATCACCAGCAGAGCGGACCGATCTGTCATGTGCGCCAGGGATTTTCTGGTTCAACATTCCCGCCAAAGTGTCGCGACTGAAACATCCTTCCCTTTTGCAGACATATCGCCACAGGCAGGTGAAATTCTGTTCCGAAACCTCTATCTGTTATCGCACAAACGACAGGAACCATCCGAAGGAGTAGAGACATGGGTCTTCGCATCAATGATGTTGCCCCCGATTTCACCGCCGATTCGACCGCGGGAAAGATCAGCTTCCACGATTGGCAGGGCGACAGCTACGCAATCGTCTTTTCCCACCCCCGCGACTTCACCCCGGTCTGCACCACCGAGTTCGGCGCCGTGGCGCAGCTTGCCGGTGAGTTCGCCAAACGCAAGACCAAGGTCATCGGCGTATCGGTGGATTCGGTCGAAGATCACGGCAAATGGAAACGCGACATCGAAGCCGTCGCTGGCGCCCCGGCCGACTTTCCGATCATCGACGACACCAGCCTTACCGTCGCAAAGGCCTACGACATGCTGCCGGCCGACTACTACCTTCCATCCGAAGGGCGAGCGCCCGCCCATACGGCCACGGTGCGCACCGTCTATATCATCGGGCCGGACAAGAAGGTGCGACTGACGATGACCTACCCGATGTCGGTGGGCCGGAATTTCGCGGAAATCCTGCGCGCGCTCGACGCGGTTCAGGCCACAGATGGCGTGCCCTTCGCAACCCCAGCAAACTGGATCCCGGGGCAGGATGTGATCGTCGCCCTGTCGGTGCCAACGGCTGAGGCCGAAGAACGGTTCGGCAAGCTCGACATCAAGCTGCCGTATCTGCGGTTTGCAAAGCGGCCTTTGTAGTTTCCGCCAACAATCTGTGCGGATGGGTTCATGAAGTTCGGATGGCCAAGATCCGGATGAGGCTTGGAAAGCGTTCGGCAGTCTGGTTTTAGCAGGTCAAGACGCGGCGAGCGCTTTTCAGCTTGTTGGGGCAGCTATACTGTGGCGCAAGGCGCCTGTCCCTGGCTTGAACCCAGCAAAATCCCCATAATCCAAGGGGGTATGGATAGGATTGTGAACAAACCGACACTTGGCCGCCCAAGTTGCTAACGGTGTCATCGTAAGCTAGATACAGCGGGAACAGCGGACGACCGTCACACCAAAATGATGAAGAAAACGCGGCAAGAACCGTTATCCGCCGAAGAGCCTGGGACGGGTCCTGAGGCGATTGGCGAAAGCGTGGCCGAACAACTGGCGCTGCGGCTCTACAACTTGAGCACTCACCCGCTGAAAGTGCTGGGCAACTGGTGGACACTACGCCTGCTTGACATGGCCTGTGCGGGTTGGTCACCCCTTCCCGCCAAGGTCAAGGACCGCCTGGAACGGTCTGCGCGCAAGAGGCATCCAAACCGCTATCTGCAAATCGCCTTGGAAGCGCGGTCAAACAATACATCTGCTCGGCTGCCAGGGCGGACCCCACTCAGGTCGGATGAGTTTCGGAGCTACCAGCCACCTGCACCGATTGATCCGGATGTGCGGATTGTAGCCTTCTATCTGCCCCAGTATCACCCCTTTGCCGAGAACGACCTTTGGTGGGGCAAGGGGTTCACAGAATGGACGAATGTCGGCAAGGCATTGCCACAGTATGATGGGCACTATCAGCCACATTGCCCCATCCACCTGGGCTATTATGACCTGCGGATACCTGCGGTGATGGAGGAGCAGGCACGCATTGCGCGCGAGTATGGTATTGGTGGATTCGCCTACTATTTCTATTGGTTTGGCGGCAAGACGTTGATGGAGCAGCCGTTGCAGGCCATGCTTGCCAATACTGCCGTTGACATGCCGTTCTGTTTGACCTGGGCGAATGAAAACTGGACGCGGCGCTGGGATGGGGCGGATCATGAAATCCTGATAGGTCAGGATCACTCGCAAGAGGATTCCAGGAACCTCTTGCGTCACCTCGCAAGTTACTTCCGCGACCCTCGGTATATACGAATCAAGGACTGTCCTGTCCTGATTGTCTACCGGGCAGACATTATTCCCGAGATTCTGAAAACTACACAAATGTGGCGGGAGGAGGCGAAAGCCCTGGGCTTTGACGGCCTCTTCTTGATCGCCGTCCAGACATTCGACCTGAAAGATACGCGTTCACTCGGCTTTGATGCTTCGTTGGAGTTTCCTCCACTGGGGTTTGGTGCGCCGATCGATACTGTCGGTTTAGGTGGGCTGAATCCTGGATTTTGTGGTCGCGTGCATGACTATGGCGCAGTGGTCGATCAGGCACTGGCTCAGGCGCGTCCAGACTATCCGCTCTACCGAAGCGCAATGCTTTCGTGGGACAATACGGCGCGAAAGGCGGACCGCGCCGACATTTTCACCCACTTTTCGATTGGAGATTACCGCAGGTGGATAGCCGCCCTCTGCGCTGACGCTCAAGACCGCTTGACCGGCCCTTCAGAGGAAAGGCTCGTCTTCGTGAATGCCTGGAACGAATGGGCCGAGGGAACCCACCTGGAGCCAGACCAACGGTATGGATTTGCCTATCTTCAGGCGACTTATGACGCATTGACCACGCGCGAATAGCGCGGCAGCTGCAAGCGACTGGCGGAAAGATGCCCAATCTCGCGTTGTCGACCTATTCCGGCACCAATCTTCTCTCCGTGGTCTTCCGCAGCAGACGTATATCAGTTATTCCCGCGCAAATTGTAGAAATAAAAGAGATGGCTTATGGCGTCGGACAAGCACACATATGAATATGACATTGATCTGACCAGCGACGTAGCCCCTGCGCGGGTTCTCCGCATGGTGAAAAGCGGCAGCAAGGTACTGGAAATCGGGGCAGGTCCTGGGTCTATCACGCGCCATCTGTCGGGTACACTGGGTTGTGACGTGGTTGCCCTCGAGATCGATCCGACGGCAATCGAAAAGCTCAAACCCTTCGCACGTTCAGTCTATGCAGCCGATCTGAACAATCCTGACTGGGCGGACGTAGTGCGCGCAAAGGATGGTACGTTTGACTATGTGATTGCTGCCGACGTACTAGAACATGTCTATGACCCCTGGCGCGTTCTTGGAGGAATGAAGACCCTCTTGAACGACAGCGGTGCCGTGATCCTTTCGCTGCCCCACGCCGGGCATGCAGCCGTTCTTGGCTGCCTGGTGGATGAAGATTTCGAGTATCGGCAATGGGGCCTGCTCGATCGCACGCACGTGCGGTTCTTCGGCATCAAAAACGTGCAAAGTCTCTATGTCTCGCAGGGCATGGGGATCGAAGAGGCGGAGTTCGTGGTGCGCAGCCCCGAAATGACGGAATTCGTTCACCGCTGGAACCGCCTGCCTGCTGATGTACGCGCTGCGCTGCAACGAAACCGCTACTCCCATGTCTATCAGGTTGTTTCGAAAGCCGTTCCACAGGAGCGCGCCAAGAATAACATCTATCTGATGGGACAAAATGTTCCACCGGCGGACGCAGGCACGGTTGCCTACTGGAAGAAAGTAATGCTGACGGTAACGCCCGCGCCCGAGAGTGACATTCGCTCGACAATCGGACCGGCCGATGGCTCTGCCCCACAGTTTCTTCCCGTATCGCCCCCAAAGCCGCGCAGAACAAGATCGTTGCGAAGGTTGCTTGGGTTGAAAAAGTGATGACTTACCGTTCTACAGCTGATGATGTCCGACTGATTGCTTTCTACCTGACCCAGTTCCACCCCATCCCCGAAAATGACCGGTGGTGGGGGAAGGGGTTTACGGAATGGACCAACGTCACAAAGGCCAAGCCGTTGTTCGAGGGCCACTATCAGCCCCATCTTCCGGCTGATCTTGGATTTTATGATCTGCGTGTTCGGGAGACCAGGCATGAACAGATCAAATTGGCAAAAACCTACGGAATAGATGGTTTTTGCTACTATTATTATTGGTTTTCCGGGCACCGTCTTTTGGAGAAGCCGCTTGAGGATATGCTGGCCGATCCTGATAGCGACATGCCATTCTGCCTGTGCTGGGCAAACGAAAACTGGACCCGCCGTTGGGATGCCGCAGAACATGAAATTCTGATCGCGCAGAAATACCAGCCCGAAGATGATCTTGAATTTATCAAATCTCTGGAGCCCTACTTGCGAGACCCCCGTTACATCCGGGTGGACGGCAAGCCGCTGATCATCGTCTACCGCCCACAGCACCTGCCGGATTCGACCAAATCGGTGCAAGTCTGGCGTGAGTATTGTCTAAGCGTCGGTATTGGCGAAATCCATACGGCCTGCGCCTTGACACACGGAAACTGGGATCAAGTGGCCTATGGGTTTGATTCCGGCGTGGAATTTCCGCCACACAATATGAAAGCGGCTAACTTGGCACCGGGGATTTCCTTTCAGGAAACTTACTCAGGCTATTGCCCTGACTACTATGAAATTGCAGAAATGTATCTGGCCAACACATACGGCCCGCAGAAAAGCGTATTCCGCGGGGTGTTCCCCTCTTGGGACAACACGGCCCGGCGCGGCGCTATCGGTTCGATTATCCAAAATGGCACGCCCGAGAATTACGAACGCTGGCTTTCAATGGCGGTTGCAAAGACGCGAGATGAATTTCCGGGGCAGAATCGTCTAGTGTTCATAAACGCCTGGAACGAATGGGCAGAGGGATGCCACCTCGAACCCTGCCGAAAACATGGGCATGCCTTTCTGGAGGCCACAGCAAGAGCGCGGACCGGACAGCCCAGCCCATCCTGGCCGCACACCGGGGTTCCGCCGGAATCCCAACGCCTGGGTCGTTCAAAAGGCAACTACCGCCAGCCAGCCAGCCAAAAAGGCCTTGCCAGCCGAGCCTTTCGTGCCGTGCGGGACACGCTGAGCGGGCGCCGGTCCCGCAATCGGTAACCAATCACCCTGAAACAAGTCTGAGGCGGACACTATGGCGGCCCTCGGGTTGTCGCAGATCACCCGCGCGCGGTGATTCATATCCGATGCAAACACTTCAGGACTTGAAATCGTGAATCAGTTCGGCTTTGGCGACAGCGTGGAAGCACCGCAAATAATCCTCGCTCCGCAGCGTCGGGAAAAGCACAACCAGCCGCTCGAAAAGATAGAGCGGATCCTTTGCGAACCTCGGAAACGAGAGAAATGTCATCGGAATATCGTTCCTGACGCAGGCTTCGACAAGATTGGCCAGTTTTGCCCGCAGCTCAGCTTCCTGATCGGAAGCTGTTTTGACACCCCAAAGACCCCCAGCTATCGGATCACCATCGGATTGGCCCGTTGTCTCAAGCTGAACAAATGCCCTGCTCTTCGCAGCTGCGGCGAAGTCGCGAACCGGGATTATTATATTGTTGATCGATATACCCGAAGCGACGACGGCATCAACGTTGTCACAAAGATAGGGGCTCTTGATGATTTGGGGCCCATTCTTGTCGAAGATATCCCACTCAAAACCGGCACGTGCCGACTTGAAATAGACGGGCGTCGCCTCAGCGCCTTCGATTTCGGAGCCGTCGAACCCGGTGTCGAGGCCAAGTTCGGTCAACAATTGGACCAGAAATGTGGTTCCCGCGCGACCGGTCCCGCTGATGTAAATACGACCTGTTGGCAATGTTTTAGGTCGCAATTTACGACCTATAGCACTCAGTGCTGAGCCATTTCTTCGCAGAATCTTGCCAATCGAACGCTTGATATTTGCCACGCCGCACCCCCGGTCTTTGATTTCTTGTTTAGCGGCGATCAACACGTCCTTCGCCAATGAACCAGCACCTTACCCCGTTACTTTCTGGCGATTTCTTCGCGGATTTCCCGACTGAAGTCACCACCCAGATGATCCAGTATGTCGCGCACTACGGCTGCTGGGGCCACGTCCGCCTTTGACGGCGACTTCTTCAGGAAGGGAAACCGATCCTCACGGATCATCGGTTCGGCCAACGCATAGGCTGCACCGCGCCGCGCCGTGACCGTCAGAATCAACTTTTCCGCTCGCTTGCGGAAGTCCGGCGCCACACTTCGGGTTTCGAGAAGCCTCGCCAGGCAATCGTCCATTTCGTGATCATCAAGGATAATCAGATGTTGCAGAAGCTGATCCAGCTGAACATCGGACAGTGCTGCAAGCCGCTGGCCAAGATCTGACAATTCATCCGTTGCGCCATGGCTGTAACCGTGCCTGATGACCCAACGCGTCAGGCCAATCTCCCCGCGCCGGACAGTGCGATTCTTGGCTGTCGTCAACTTTAATCGCCGCCAGAAACTCCAGAACTCCGGATCGGCCAAGATGCGCTCCGAAAAGGCAAGGGCGTAGGAAGCATAGTGAAAATTGCGCCGCCCCTTGTCTATGGCCCAATCCATGGCCTCATAATCCCAGGGTGCGGGCCTGTTCACTGCTCCGGTCCATGTCGCTGCGCTGAAATCGACGCCCAATGCCTCAACCTCCTTAAGCCAGTTGCGCCCGGTGGGAAGCGGAAACCATGTCGAGTCATTGAAAAGAAACAGCCTTTTGATATTGGGCCGCCTGGATTCCAGCCACATGATTGCCGCGCGGTAGCCGCCAAAGTCATACCCAAAATTCTTGCGCTCTATCAGGACGGCACTGGCTTTGCGAAGAATCTGCCGGTCTTCAACGCTCAGTGGAAGGTTGCTGACCACAATCGGTGCATAACCGTTTTCGGAAAGGTAGCTCAGCGCTTGTAGATGTGTCGGCAGAAGACCAGCCTTGGGAAAGATCAGGTAGACTGCGATGTTGTTCGTAATCTGCAGATCACCGGACGTGACATGCATATGTCGCGCAAGAATCCAATCATTATAGACGGTTGAGAGCAGATTCTGCGGGATCACCACGGGCGCACGCAGCAGATGCCCTGCGGCGCGCGCCACTTCTCGGCGGATCTTCCAGAATGGGGTGTGGCTCATCTCTCTGGTTGACCCGATCTAATTGTGACTCAGCCACGAGCATGGGCAAAGCGCGTGGTTCATTCAAGTGCCGCGCCTTGTCCGGACAGTCCAGACGAAAACGTTAACACCGTAGGGATAACGTGCATATCAAGACCCATTCTGTCTGACCACGCTCAGCATGCCCTTGAGAAACGCCCATCGTTTTGCCCTCTGGCGCGATGACAGAAGCGTAACCGGGCTGAGGAGCTGCAATGTGGCGGCCAGCAGTGGAAACATCGCCCGGCCACCGATCTTGTGCTTGCGCGCGGCATAGACCCGGGACTGGCCCATGTGAAAGGCCTTGAAGGCCGCGCTTTGCGGGCTGCGCACGGTCGAATGCCCCTCCAGGTGGCGGACCTCGGCGTCGCGAATGAACATCAATGGCCCACATTCGCGCGCCAGGCGCAGGCTCAGATCGTCATCTTCGTGATAGAGAAAGATTGCCGGATCAAAACCGCCGACGGCCGCAAAGGCATCACGCCGCACAAACAGCGCCGCGCCGGACAGGACCGGAACCACGCAATCCCGGTCCGGCCATCCCCGCTTCATCCAAGCGCTGCGGGCAAGCAGGACGGACCTGTGCTTGAAATAGGGCTTTCCGTCGCCATCCATCAGCCGTGGATTGAGAGCAGACGCCTGCGGATATCGATCCATCGCCGCTTCGAGCGCTTCAAGTGCCCCTGGCTGAAGAGCCGCGTCGGGATTGAGGAACAGCAGAAATTCCGTCGTCGCTTCCTGCGCGCCCCGGTTGCAGCCCACACCAAAACCCCGGTTCACCTCGCTGCGAACCAGATGCACCCGGCGCTCAGCGGCCAGCTGCGCCAATGCCGCATGGTCGGCTGAAGCATTGTCAACCAGTACCACTGGCGTTCCACGCGGCATCGAATCCAGCATCGTCGGCAAGACGGCAAGGCTGTTGTAGCAAACGGAAATGACCGTGGTGCGCGGGCTGGACGACATGGCGAGACAATATACGAAAAGGCCCGGGTTTCCACCCGGGCCTCCGCGTCGTTTGAGCAGAAATCAGCCTTCGGCTGCTTCTTCTTTTTCCTTCTTGTCCGGCACGATTTCTGCGCCGGTTTCCTGGTCGACCATCTTCATACCAAGGCGCACCTTGCCACGTTCGTCGAAACCGAGAAGCTTGACCTTCACTTCCTGACCTTCTTTCAGAAGCTCATTGGGATGGTTCAGGCGCTTGCCGGAAATCTGGCTGACATGCACCAGACCGTCGCGCTTGCCGAAGAAGTTCACGAAAGCGCCAAAGTCCACCAGCTTCACGACCTTGCCGGTATAGACCTTGCCTTCTTCCGGTTCGGCCACGATCGACCAGATCATGTCATAGGCACGCTTGATCGCGTCGGCGCTGGCCGAGGCAATCTTGATCATGCCGTCGTCATTGATGTCGACCTTCGCGCCGGAGGTTTCCACGATCTCGCGGATGACCTTGCCGCCCGAACCGATCACTTCACGGATCTTGTCGGTCGGAATGGTCAGCGTTTCGATCTTGGGGGCATATTCGCTGAAGCCCTGCGGGGCCGACAGCGCCTTGTTCATCTCGCCCAAGATGTGCAGGCGGCCGTCCTTGGCCTGTGCCAGTGCCTGTTCCATGATCTCGGGTGTGATGCCCGCGACCTTGATGTCCATCTGGAGCGACGTGATGCCGTTCTCGGTGCCCGCGACCTTGAAGTCCATGTCGCCGAGGTGATCCTCGTCGCCAAGGATGTCGGTCAGGACCGCCCATTTGCCATCGTCTTCCAGGATCAGGCCCATGGCCACGCCAGCAACCGGCGCTTTCAGCGGAACGCCCGCATCCATCATGGAAAGCGACCCGCCGCAGACCGACGCCATCGAGGAGGACCCGTTCGATTCGGTGATCTCCGACACCACACGGATCGTGTAGGGGAAGTCGGTCGCCGCCGGCAGAACCGCCTGAAGTGCGCGCCAAGCCAGCTTGCCATGGCCAATCTCGCGACGGCCGGGCGACCCCACGCGGCCAACTTCGCCAACCGAATAGGGCGGGAAGTTGTAATGCAGCAGGAAGTTCGAACGCGAATTGCCGTTCAGTGCGTCGATGATTTGCTCATCCTCGCCGGTGCCCAGCGTGGTGACGACCAGGCCCTGGGTTTCCCCACGGGTGAACAGCGCCGAACCATGAGTGCGCGGCAAGATGCCGGTTTCGGCGACGATCGGACGGACGGTCTTGGTGTCGCGGCCGTCGATGCGGGTGCCGTTCTTCACGACATCGCCACGCAGGATCGACGATTCCAGCTTCTTGATTGCCGAACCGAGGTTGGCATCCTTCTGATCTTCTTCCGACAGGGCAGCCACGATTGCCGCCACAGCCGCCGCAATCGCATTGGTGCGCTCTTGCTTGTCACGGATCGCAAAAGCGGCGCGCATCTGCACTTCGCCCGCGGCCTTGACCTTGCCGTAGATCGCCGAGAGGTCGGGGGGCGAGAAGTCGAAAGGCTCCTTTGCCGCGATTTCTGCGAAGTCGATGATCAGGTCGATCACCGGCTGCATCTGCGCATGGCCGAACTTCACCGCGCCCAGCATTTCCGCCTCGGTCAGCTCATAGGCTTCCGATTCGACCATCATCACCGCGTCCTTGGTGCCCGCAATGACCAGATCAAGGCGCTGGTCGGGGTTGGACCGCAGGTTGTGCATATCGTCCATCGCCGGGTTCAGCACATATTCGCCGTTGGAGAAACCAACGCGCGCCGCACCGATCGGGCCCATGAACGGCACGCCCGAAATGGTCAGCGCCGCCGAAACGGCGATCATCGCCACGACGTCGGGATCGTTTACCAGATCGCACGACAGAACCGTCGCCATGACCAGAACTTCATGCTTGAAGCCTTCAACGAAAAGCGGGCGGCAGGGCCGGTCGATCAGGCGGGAGGTCAGCGTTTCCTTCTCCGAAGGCCGCGCCTCGCGCTTGAAGAAGCCGCCGGGGATCTTGCCCGCGGCATAGTATTTTTCCTGATAATGCACGGTCAGGGGGAAAAAGTCCTGACCGGGCTTCGGGGACTTCGCAAAGGTCACGTTGGCCATGACCTGCGTTTCACCGAGCGTCGCAATCACCGACCCATCGGCCTGGCGCGCAACTTTCCCGGTTTCCAGAGTGAGCGTTTCATCGCCCCACTGGATGGATTTCTTCGTCACATTGAACATCTATCGTTTCCTCAAGGAGGCATCCCGGCCCCTGCCGGTCCTCCGTTCTGAATGGCGGCCCCATTGCCGCCGCCCCCTATCCTTTGCATGCGGCCGGGGGCGGGCCTCACGTCACAGATGGAGGGCGCCATACAGGAAAACCGGGGAGTTGGGAAGCGGGAAGCCAGCAGTTCAGGCAAAAGCTATCGGAGACAATATTCGTCGTGCGCGTTGTCGCCCGCCTTTGCTACGGCTATTCAGATGCAGGAATCCTTGGAGTGGGCAATTTGCCGAACAATGTCATCGACGAAGCTTGGAACAACTTCGTACTGAGTTTTAAGCCGACTTCTTTTCCGCCAGGTGACGCGAGGCGGTCGGCGGCGATCGCTCGCCGCTACATGAACGGGGTCTTAAGTGGCGGCATAAACAGCTTTCTTACCGATAGCTACGAGATCTCCACAACGGACGTTCGACAAGCTCTCGAACAGATCGGCGCGTATGTTGCGGCGAAGGACCTCGGTCAAGTGATTGAAAAAATCGGAGGCGATTTGCCGATATCGGACCAAGAAGGCCGCTGGCGCCGCGTGGAGGAGGTTTGGACGGATGACTGCGATGAATTCGACTGCCTTACCGACGCGGCCGAAGCTGACATAGTCTCCGCCCTCGAAAAGCACGTAGAAGAAAACCTTCAATTCTATCTCGGTATCGCGTCGACCTCTCTGAATTGAACTTCGTGACCGCTAGCTGAGGGATCTACGCCCGCTTCATCCCCGGCCGGGGCGGCAGGCCATAGGCCTTCCGGGCCGTCGCCAGCCGCAGGTCCTCGGGGTCCATGCCCATCGACAGGAGGGTCTTGCGGTCGAAGCGGGCCTTGGCGACCTCGGGGTTGTGGCCGGTGCCGAACAGCCGGTCAATCCAGCCCATTCCGAAGCTCACGTGATAGGTCGCGTGATGGTCCTGATAGTGGTGCGCCAGATGTTCGCGGGTGATCCGCTCGCCCAGCCAGCCCTTGGGCACGTTCAGATGCGCAAGCGTGTGGCAATATTCATAGAAGGCGAAGGCCGTGACCGAGCCCAAGAAAAGCCCGGCGAAGGCGAAGGTGAAAGCGGGGGCGAGACCGAGAAAGGGCCAGAGCGCCAGCGTGTGCAGCGCGACCGAAATCAGGCCGAAGCGTACCGGATACCAATGGTCATCGCCGGTGAACAGCTCGGGGTCGGAGGGGAATTCGTGATGCCCGATATGGCTGCGGTAGAGCGTGTTGAAGATGCCTTGCTCGGTCGGTGGCTTACGATGCAGAAGGAAACGGTGCATCGCATATTCGACGAAGAACTGCAGGATCACCCCATAGGCCACTGCCAGCACCAGCCAAGGCGTCCAATTCCAGACGGAGATAATGACCGCCACAAGCCAGAAGGACGCCAGCCGTTGCAGGCTGCCCATGTGCATCAGGACACGCAGGGTAGAGATCATGGTGGCTCTCGCGATTTGAACGGGTGTGGTCAAATCTGCTCCACCCCTTACGTGCGGGTCAACAAAGACGCGACGTCAAACGAAAACGCCCGCGTCTTTCAACGCGGGCGTTCCTAAATCCTTGCCGACAGGCTCAGCGGCGCAGGCCGAGGCGTTCGATCAGCTTGGCATAGCGCGCTTCATCGTTCTTCTTCAGATAGTCCAGAAGCTTGCGGCGCTGGGCGACCATCATCAGAAGACCACGGCGGGAATGGTTGTCCTTCACGTGGGTCTTGAAATGCTCGGTCAGAGTGGCAATACGCGAGCTGAGGATCGCGACCTGAACTTCGGGCGAACCGGTGTCGCCTTCCTTGGTCGCATACTCCTTCATCAGGCGGTTTTTTTCTTCAACCGTGATCGACATCGGGATCTCCTTTTCAAAAGGGGTTATGGCGCAGGCCGGGATGTCGTCCAGCAAGGCCCG
>Ga0138256_10006211_pt1 | contig 12638 bp, 7 predicted proteins | sample KNB2016incub_MG_FD_105486 | JGI IMG/M metagenome (GOLD analysis project Ga0138256, IMG submission 105486) | Active sludge microbial communities from wastewater in Klosterneuburg, Austria - KNB2014incub_MG | ecosystem: Engineered > WWTP > Activated sludge > Unclassified | place: Austria... | reverse complement strand
GCTCGACCCCCTCGCTGGCCGCGCGCCGCGCGCCTGCCCTGAGCGCCGCCGGACTCTCCGGAACCTCCACCTCGATGCCGTGCCGGCGTGCGGCAGCCACGACGGCGGCGAGCGCGCGGCGCCCGCGGCCGCGACCCGCGGTGGGGTTGAGAAGCATGCGTGCGTTCATCGCGGAAGACCCGGCCGGGATCCTAGCAGCGGCAGCCTGCGGCACCGGCCTTCGCTAGAATCGCCCCATGCCCATACCCCGAAGCCAGGTGCTGGTGTGCGTCAACGACCGCGGACCCGATTCCGCGAAGCCCTGCTGTGCGGCGCGCGGCGGACTCGCGGTCTACCAGGCCTTCAAGGACCGGGTGAAGGCGCGCGGACTGCGCGACGAGGTTCTGGTGACGCGCACCGGCTGCCTCAAGCACTGCAGCCGGGGCGTTACGGTCGTGGTCTGGCCAGGCAACGTCTGGTACGGCGGCGTGACCGCGGCCGACGTCGACGAGATCCTCGACCGCACCGCCGTGGGCGGCGAGGCGATCGAACGCCTGGCGATGCCGCCCGGTCCATGGGAGTGACTCCGCCGCGGGCGGCAATCGCCCATCACCGCGGTGGGCCGACCGCCCTGCAGGCGTTCGTGCTCGCCGACGGCCGCCGGCCGCCGCGCTGGCCGACCCGCGTCGAGCTGTCCTGGGACGAGAGCCGGCTGCGCGTGTCGTTCGACTGCAGCGACGACGACGCCTGGGGCACATTCACCCAGCGCGACTCGCCGCTCTGGCAGCAGGAGGTCGTCGAGCTCTTCCTCGCCGCCGGCGAGGCGGAGCCGACGCATTACTTCGAGTTCGAAATCAGCCCGGGAGGCGTGCTGTTCGACGCCCGCGTCGCCAATCCGCACGGCGACCGCATCGGCATGACAGTCGACGCGGAGTGGAACTGTCCCGGCATCGAATGGGGAGCCGCGCCGACGGGAGTGCAAGCGGACTGGCGGGCCGAACTGGCGATTCCATGGCGCGGACTCGATCTCGAGGCGGCGCCGGCGGCGCTGCGCGCCAACTTCTTCCGTATCGAGCGCCCGCGCGCAAGGGAGCCCGAATTCTCCTGCTGGTCGCCGACCTTCACGTCGCCGGCCGACTTCCATCGCCCCGGGCGATTCGGCGTTCTCGATCTGATCCGCTAGACTCCCGCTTCCCCGATTCACCGGAGGTCACGCACATTCGCAACACTCAGGCTCCACCGCCGTTCGACCTCGACGCCGCTGTCGCCCATCTCTCCCGCAAGGACCGCACCCTCGCCCGGCTGATTCGCGAGGTCGGCCCGTGCCGGTTGGAGATCGCGCCGCGTCAGAGCCCTTATCAGGCGCTCCTCGAGTCGGTGGTCTACCAGCAGCTCACCGCCAAAGCTGCAGCGACAATCTACGCCCGGGTCTGCGCGAGCTTCGGTTCCAGCCGCTGTCCCGGGCCGGAGAAAGTCGCCGGCGCCTCCGACGAAATGTTGCGGGCCGCCGGCCTGTCGCGCAGCAAGGTCGCCGCGGTGAAGGATCTGGCGGGCAAGGCGATCGCCGGCGAGATCCCGACCCGCCGCGCCGCCGAGAAGCTCTCGGACGCCGCGCTCGTCGAGTGCCTGACGAGCGTCCGCGGCATCGGCACCTGGACGGTCGAGATGTTCCTGATTTTCACCCTCGGCCGGCCCGACGTCCTGCCGCTCGACGACTACGGCGTGCGCAAGGGGTTCGCGCGCACCTACGGGAGGGACGTCCTGCCCAAGCCCAAGGAGCTCGCCGCGCTCGGCGAGAAGTGGCGGCCGTTCCGCACCGCTGCCAGCTGGTACCTCTGGCGCGCCCTCGAGCTCGAAGCCAAGGCCTGAAAAGCAGCAGCTAGGAATCCGGATCGAGGTCGTCGACCGGCTTGCGGGCCGCGCTGGCCGCGCGCGCCACGCGCGCTTCGGCCTCCTTGCCGAGCCCGGCTTCGCGCGCCGCCTCGCTGTTGCGGCCCTGCCGGCTGTAGGTATCCGCCAGCACGTAGTGCCCCAGGGGCGTGAACGGCCCCTTGGCGTCGAGCGCCAGGCCACGCAACGCCTCGCGCTCGGCGCCGGCGAGGTCGCCGGTGGCGAGCAGCGCCCGCGCCAGGAAGAGCCGTCCCATCGCGTACTCCTCGTTCGCGGCGACGGCACCGCGCAAAGCGGCGAGCGCGCCGGCAGAATCCCCCATCCCCTCGAGCAGCCGCCCGAGGTTGAAATAGGCCTTGAAGCTCTGCGGATGGTCGGCGATCTCGGCGCGATAGGCGGCGACCGCTTCCGGCAGGCGTCCCTCGGTCTCGAAGACGAGCGCGCGGTTGTAGCGCGCGTGTTTGGCCTTGGGGTCGATGGCCTGGGCGCGGTCGAGCGCCGCGTGCGCGGCGGCTAGGTCCTTGCGGCGGAAGGCGACCACCGCCAGACCGACCTCGGCCCGCGCCGTCTTGGGCTCGGCTTCGAGGGTCCTGCGCAGTCCCTTCTCGGCGTCGTCGTCCCGGCCTGCGTCGAGCTCGACCTGCGCCAACCGGTAGAGAATCTGGGCGTTTTTCGGGTCGCCCTCGAGGTACTTGCGGTAGCCGGCGACCGCGGCGTCGATTTCGCCGCGCGCGACGTAGGTGTCCGCCAGCCCGATCATTGCCCAGTCGTGGTCGGGGCGGCGCTTCAGTGTCTCGCGGTAGAAATCGGCCGCCTTCTCCCAGTTGCGCTGGCGAAACTGGACGTTGGCGAGCGTGAACCAGGCGTCGACGACCTCCGGGTCCTCGGCGAGCACTTCCTCGAGGAGCTGGATCGCCCGGGCCGAGTCTTTGCCGCGCGACAGGCCGCGCGCCTGGCCCATCTTGGCGAAAACGTCGAGGCGGTCCTTCGGGTCAGGAAGCTCGCGGAACGACTTGCCGGTGTCGAGGGTCTGCCCGCCGATATAGCCCAACGCCGCGAGCGCCCGCATCGTTTCCTCGTCCTCCTCCACCGGCGCCGAGCCGGTCGCCGCTGGCTTCACGGTGGCGTCGAGCGCCGCGAGCTCGGCCCGCAGTTGGCGCACCACGGGACGCTCGCCGTCGGCCAGATTCCGGGTCTCGCCCGGATCGGCCTCGATGTCGTAGAGCTCGGCGCGCGGCGCCTCGATGAAATGCCAGCGGTCCCGCCGCAGGGAACGCAGTTCCGACCAGCCGTAGTGGAGGCGCGGCAGGAAGATCTCGCTGTAGCCGCGCGGCAGGGAACCCGGCGGGTCGGCCGCGCCGGCGAGCAGCGGCACGAGGCTCCTCCCCTGCCCGGGATCGAGCCCCCCAGTCACTCCGGCGAGCTCGAGCAGGGTCGGGGCAACATCGGCCTGGCCTACCGGTGTCGCGACCACCCGACCGTGCACGCCGGCGTAGGGCGCATCGAGCAGGAATGGGACCCATGAGGTCGAGCGGTAGATGAAGAAGCCGTGGTCGGCCTCGCCGTGGTCTCCGAGCCCTTCGCCGTGGTCCCCCATCACCGCGACGATGGTGCGCTCGCGCAGTCCGCGCGCCTCGAGATGATCGAGAATGCGGCCGACCAGGCTGTCGGTCCAGGCGATCTCGGCGTTGTAGGGCGATTTCGGGTAGCGGCTCTTCCACGGTTCGGGCGGCGTATGCGGGGTATGCGGATCGTAGAGATGGATCCAGGCGAAGAAGCGCTCACCCGCTCCGGCGCCGTTGGTGCCGCCTCCCTTCAGCCCGTCGATCCACTGCGTCGCTTGCGCGATCGTCTCGTCGCCGGGCCGCTGGATTTCGCCCAGGCTGAGCGTCTTCACTTTCTCGAGGTCGAAGTCGTCGAAGTAGCGCTCGAAGCCCTGCGCGATGCCCCACTTGTGATCGAGCACATAGGCGGAGACGAAGCCGCCGGTGCGGAATCCAGCTGCAGCGAACGCCTCGGCGAGCGTCTTGTGCTCGTCGGCAAGCCGAAAGCCGCCGTTGTCCCGCACCCCGTGGGCCGCCGGCAGGAGCCCGGTCATGAGCGTCGAGTGCGCCGGCAAGGTGAGCGGGGTCACCGAAGCGGCGTGCAGGAATGTCGCGCCCGAAGCGGCCAGGCTGTCGAGGAAGGGGGTCGCCGGCGACGGGGCGCCGAGGGGGCGGCCATAGACGCCGATCCGGTCGGCGCGGGTCGTGTCGAGGGTCACCAACAGGACGTTGAGCTGGTCGCGGCGGACGCCGGGCGGAAGTTCGCCGAGCGCCCTGACGCCTGTCGCCGTCCCGGCGGAGGCGCCGTTGGGGTTGGCGGACTCGGAGGGTCCTGAACCGCCACAGCCGAGGCTGCCGAGGGCGGCGCCGACACCGCAGACCAGGCCGAGCGCAATCCAAATCGGCGGAGTCCATCCATCGGGCCGTCGCGGCGCGGGCATGGCCTACATCCTACGCAATCGCCTGGTGCAGCGCCTTCACCCTTGTCGGACCGAGCCTTCGGCGCTATTGTGCGCCGCAAGTACCGGCAAGTTGAACCGTGGCAGAGATCTTGCGCTCGCAATGCGCAGCTGGATCGCGATGCCGCGAACTCTCTTCGGGATTCCGAAGGCGACCAAGGAGGCAGGGATGAAGACAGGACGGTTTCGGAGCACACTGGGAATGGCCCTCTGCGCCACGCTTCTCGCGTCCGCGGGCTGGGCGCAGAGCAAGACGACTGCCGCGCTGACCGGAACGGTGACCGACGACTCGGGAGCCGCGGTTCCCGGCGCCAGCGTCGAGGTCACGAGCCCGGCGCTGATCGGCGGCGCGCGGCTTGCGACGACTGACGAAGGCGGTCGCTTCCGGTTTCCCGAAGTGGCGCCCGGAATCTACACCGCGGTGGTCACCCTCGAAGGCTTCCAGACGGTGCGCCTGGAGGGCATCACGCTGGTGACCGGAGCGACGCAGGATGTCGCCGTCAAGCTCGGCGTCGCCGCCATCACCGAGACCCTGGTGGTGACCGCAGACGCCGCAACGGTCGATACCGCGAGCTCGGCCACCAACACCAACCTCGACAGCGATTATCTCCAGAACCTGCCGACCAGCCGCTTCCAGCCCGACGTGTTGAACCTCGCTCCCGGGATCAACAACGACGTCGCTTTCGGCTCGGCCGGTTCAGGACTCGCCTATCAGCTGGACGGCGTCGACACCTCGGATCCGGAAGGCGGCACGGCCTGGTCGTTCGTCAACTTCAACATCGTCGAGGAGGTCCAGTTGGTCGGCCTCGGCGCCGCTGCCGAGTACGGCAGCTTCACCGGCGTGGTGTTCAACAGCGTCACCAAGTCGGGCGGCAACCAGTTCAAGGGCCTGGTCGATTTCTACTACTCCAACAAGGACCTCTCGGACAGCTTCTCCGGTGAAGAGTTCGCCGGCCTGAACGCGAGCAATGAGCTGTTCATCGACACCACGGCCCAGATCGGTGGCCCGATCTCCCAGGACAAGCTCTGGTTCTTCGTCTCCGGCCAGTACTACAAGGAGGAGAGCTCGAACGGCGGCCCGATCCGCACCGAGGAGTCGCCGCGCCTCTTCGGCAAGCTCTCCTTTCAAGCGAACGAACAGAACAACATCGAAGGTTGGATCGAGTGGGATCGGTACGACATCGTCGGCCGCGGCGCCGACTCCGTCACGCCGCTCGAGGCGACGGTCACCGAGGACGCTCCCGAGTACGTCGGCAACCTCTCCTGGCGGTCGATCCTCTCCGAGAACACCATCCTCAACGTCTCGTACGGCGGCTACGACGGCTACTACTACCTCGATCCGCACAATGGCTACGACGTTGCCGGTCGCTACGACGCCGCGACCGGGCTCTACAACACCAACTCCACCTACTACTACCTCGCCGACCGGCAGCGCAATCAGGTCGTCGCGTCGGTTTCGCACTTCGCCAACGACTTCATCAAGGGCGATCACGATTTCAAGTTCGGCATGGAGCTGGAACGTTCGACGGTGCGCAGCCGCTACGGCGCACCGACCGGCGCCTGGTTCTACGACAACTACGGCTACGCCGACGATCCGGGCACGGAAGAGTATGACTACGTCGCCTACACCCAGGGCTACTACAACTACAGCTACGACCTCAAGGGTACGGTCGAGCGCGCCTCCCTCTTCGCGCAGGACAGCTGGCGGATCACGCCCACCTTCACGGTCAACGCCGGCGTGCGCGCCGAGTTCAATCAGGGAAGCGTCCCCGGCCAGGACAAGATCTTCGACAACACCGCCGTCGCACCCCGCCTGGGCTTCGCCTGGGACATCACCCAGGACGGCAAGACCGTCCTCAAGGGGCATTACGGCCGCTACTACGAGAAGTTCGTCGCCACCGAGTTCTATTACGCGAGGCCCGGGGCTTACACCCCGCTCGAGTTCCGCAACATCTATCCCAGCGGCTACATCGAGGACCTCGGTCAGGCCACGGCCGACACCGTCGTTCTCGACAAGGACCTGAAGCAACCGTATCTCGACCAGTACACGCTGGGCATCGATCGCGAGTTGGGCGGCGGCATCACGGCCTCGTTCACCTACATCCATCGCGAGAAGAAGGACTTCATCGAGACGGTCAGCCGCGACGGAATCTTCGTGCCCATCGACGGCGTGGTCGACGAAACGGGCAGGCCCGCGACGGTCTACGACTATCTCAATCCATCGACCGACATTCTCGCCTACCGCAATCCGCCGGAGCTGCATCGCAAGTACGAGGGCTACATGTTCACCCTCAACCGGCGACTGCGCGACAACTGGCAGATGCTGCTTTCCTATGTCTACTCCGAGGCGACGGGTAACATCGACAACCTCAGTGCCAGCAGCACCTACGGCGGCGACAACGCGAGCGGCTTTCTCAACACGCCGAACTCGCTCGTTTTCGCCGAAGGCAAGCTGACCAATGACCCGACCCACGCGGTCAAGCTCCAGGGCTCCTACGCTCTCCCGAAGCTGAACCTCCTGTTCTCGGGCAACTACACCTTCAACACCGGGGATACCTACAACCTGCGTTCGGCCTGCCTGGTGGTGGACGGCGATTGCTACGACTTCAACCAGGGAACGGTTCGCTTCCACGGCGAGCCACGCGGCAGCCGGCGGCTCGACGACAAGAGCGAGCTCGACCTGCGGGCCGAGTGGTACATGGACGTCGGCAAGGCCGAGGGTCGCATCGGACTCTTCCTCGACATCTTCAACGTGACGAATCAGGCGCGATTCACCCTCGTGCAGGATCGGGCGGGAAGCTCGTTCGAGACCGGACGCTCGACCAACCTGCCGCGCACCTACCGCTTCGGAGCGAAGTACACGTTCTGATTCCGCGCTCGGATTCGGGCTGTTGAACCGGGGACCGGCGAGCGATCGCCGGTCCCTTTTTCATTGTCGGAGCGGCTTTCTCACAGAACCGGTGTCGACCGAGCCGGCCCACGAAAAGCCACCCAGACGACCGACAGGCCGGCGACCACTGCGAGCCCCAGGGCTAGGCCCCACCAGATGCCGATGAGGCCCAGGCGCTCCGGGCGTCCGAGCCAGGCGGCGAGCGGCAATCCCAGCGCGTAGTACCCGACGAGATTGAACAGCGCCGCCGGCCGGGTCCGGCCCATGCCGCGCAGCACGCCGCTCCCGACCACCTGCAGGCCGTCGAAGAGCTCGAAGGCGGCGACGATCGGCAGCAGGGTCGCCGCCAGAGCGACCACCGCCGGGTCGGCGGTGAACCAGGACGGAATCACCTCCCGACCGGCGATGAACAGGAGAGCAAAGAACGCCATCACGCCGCCACCGAGGGTGAAGGCGACCCAGGCCGCGCGCTGCGCCGCCTGCGGCTCGCCGGCGCCGATCAGATTGCCCACCCGGGCCGAGGCGCCGAGGCCGATCCCGAGCGGCACCATGTAGGTGATCGACGCCAGATTGAGGGCGATGGAGTGCGCGGCGAGCTCGGCCCCCCCCAGCCAGCCGGCCCACAGCGTCGAGATCGCGAAAGCCCAGTATTCGAGGGCGAGCATCAGGGCCACCGGCAGGCCCAGGCGAAGGATCTCCGACAGGCCTTTCACCCGCAGCCTGGTGAGATCGACGAAAGTCGCCGCTCCGCGCTGCAGGCGGAATCTGCGGATGGCCGCCAGAAGCCCGGCCAGCATCATGACCTCGGTGACCGCGGTCGCCACCCCGGCGCCGACCGCGCCCATCCGGGGCAGGCCCCAGTGGCCGAAGATCAGCAGCCAGTTGAGGCCGGCGTTGAATCCGCAGGCGGCGAAGCTCACCCACATCGCCGGCCGGACGATGCCGCGCGCCTGCAGGTACTGCTTCAGCGCCACGAAGAGCAGGAAGAACGGCAGCCCGGGAATCTGCACGACGACGAAGTCGTGGGCCAGCGCGGCGGTCGCCGGATCCTGGCCGAACGAGAGCAGCAGCCGACCGGTGCCGAGCCAGAGCGCGCCGAGCGGCACACTGACGGCGAGCGCCAGGACGCCGGCATGCAGCAGCCCGTCCCCCAGCCGCTCGCGATCGCGCGCCCCGTGCGCCTGCGAGGCGATGGCGTCGAGCCCGAAGATCAGGCCCATGGCGCAGATCGAGGTGCCCATCACCCAGATGCGGCCGAGGGAGACCGCGTTCAGCGAGAGAACGTCGATCCGCCCGACCATCAGAAGATCGATCGTCCAGAGCAGCATCGACGAGAGCTGCGTCAAGGCCACCGGCGTCGCGAGCAGCGCCAATCGGCGGGCTTCCCGCCAACTCTCGTTCGAAAGCCCGAAGGACATCCGGGAAAACTATCCTGCCGGGGCGGAATTCGCTCATGTAGTATCGCGATCACTCTGCGGAGATCGACATGACACGGGATCCCCTCGCCCTGCGCTCCGAGAGCGTTGCCGAGTTCACCTTCAAGGCCGTCGCCGCCGGAGTTGTCCTCGGCGTGGTGTTCGGTGCCGCCAACGCCTATCTCGGCCTCCGGGTCGGCATGACGGTCTCGGCCTCGATTCCGGCGGCGGTCATGGCGGTCGTCGTCTTTCGCGCCCTGAAGCTGCGCTCGACGATCCTCGAAGCCAACCTCGCCCAGACCATCGGCTCGGCCTCGACCGCTCTCGCGACCGGCACGATCTTCACCATCCCGGCGCTCTTCCTCTGGGGAATGGTGCCGCCCTACATGCAGGTCGTAGCGCTCTGCTTCCTCGGCGGGCTGCTCGGCATCTCGGCGATGATCCCGCTGCGGCGGCTGTTGATCGTCGACGCCCACGCCGAGCTGCCCTATCCGGAGGGGCGCGCCTGCGCCGAGGTGCTGCGTGCTTCCGAGAGCGGCACCAGCGCCGGGGTCTGGATCTTCCGCGGCATGGCAGTGGGGGCAGCGGTCAAGATCCTCATCTCGGTCGCCTATCTGATGCCGAACGAGATCTCCTATCTCCTGCCCGTCCTGCCGAAGGCCGAGCTCGCCCTCGAGCTCTCGCCGGCGCTGTTCGCGGTCGGCTTCATCCTGGGCTACCGTCAGGCCGCTGTCTGCGTTGCCGGCTCGATCGTCTCTTCGCTCGTCCTCATTCCGCTCATTGCCTGGATGGGAGCGCACCTCGGTACCCCGCTCTACCCCGAGACCGTGCGCCTGGTCGCCGACATGGGCGTTGGGGACATCTGGTCGCGCTACGTCCGGTACATCGGGGCAGGCGCGGTCGCGACGGCGGGCATCCTCACGGTGGCGCGCAACTTCCCCACCATGGTCGCCTCCTTCACCGCAGTCGCCAAGGGCCTGCAGAAGAAGGCGGCAGCCAGCGGATCCGCCCTCTCGGCGGAGAGCCGGCTCGCCGCCGCCACCACCGACCGGGATCTTCCCGGAGGCTTCGTCTTCGGCGGCATCGCCGTTGTCGTCACCGTCTCCTGGCTCGTCCCCGGGATCTTCGCCGGCGGCATGGACCTCACCCAGCGGGCGGTCTGCGCCGCCGGAGTCGGTCTCTTCGGCGTGCTCTTCGTCGCCGTCGCGGCGCGCATCGTCGGCATCGTCGGCGTCTCGTCGCAGCCGACGTCGGGGATCGCGCTGGTCACCCTTCTCGGCGTCGCCTCGGCCTTCGCCGCCGCCGGCTGGGTCGACGGCGGCGCCCGGGCCGCAGTGCTCACCGTCGGCACGATCGTCGCCATCGCAGCGTCGAAGGCCGGCGACATCGCGCAGGACCTGAAGACCGGCTACCTGGTCGGCGCCACTCCGGCCAAGCAGCAGCTCGGCCAGCTGATCGGCGCCGCCGTCGCCTGCTGGGCGGTCGCCGGCACCGTCCTCCTGCTCGGCAACACCTATACCTTCGGGACCAAGGAGCTCGCCGCGCCGCAGGCGACCCTGATGAAGACGATCATCGAAGGGGTGCTGTCGGGAAACCTCCCATGGGATCTCGTGGCGACGGGCGCCGGGGTCGCGATCTCGGCGATGCTGTGCGGCGTCTCCGGGCTCGCCTTCGCGATCGGCGTCTACCTGCCGCTCTCGTCGATGGCCTGCCTCTACGTCGGCGGCCTGGTGCGCAAGCGGTTCGAGAGAGCGCCCGGCGCGGCCGGTCGGAGCGAGAGCGACCCCGGGATTCTCGCGGCGTCGGGGCTGGTCGCCGGAGAGGGGCTCGCCGGCATCGCGATCGCCGCCGCCGCAGCGCTCAAGTGGATTCCGAAGAGCGCCGATCCGAAGGTCGGCGGCGTTCCCGGCGAGCTTCTGACCCTGGCCGTGATTCTGGCGGTGCTCGGGTTCCTCTATGTGGCCGGCAGATCGGCAGCGAGGACGGTTCCTGAGCCTTCGAGCTAGGGCGGAAGCTTCGCAGCCGGACCGGGGTGCGAGGGAGGCATGGATTCCGAAAAGCTGATTCCGGAAGTTTGGCTTACCCAGAGCGGGATTGTCCTTTACCTGCTGCGCGGAGCCGAAGGATGTCGAGCCGTCTACGTCACCGCCAACGTCCGCGAGCTGACCGGCTACCCGACCGAGCAGGCGCTTCTGCCGGGCTGGTGGGAGCAGAACCTCCACCCCGACGACCGCCTCCGCCTGTTGGCGCGCCAGCCGGAGCTCCTCGGCGGCAACCTCGTTTCGGATGACTACCGCTTCCGCCATCGGGACGGCCACTACTTCTGGATCCGGGATCAGCGCCGAGCCATCTCCGGCACGGAGGAGTCCGACGTCGTCGGCACCTGGACCGACATCTCCGGGCTCAAGCAGATCGAAGCCGAGCTGACGGCGAGCACGAGGCGCTACCGGCAACTCTTCGAAACCAACCCGCAGCCAATGTGGGTCTACGACGTCGAAACGCTGCAGTTTCTCGCGGTAAACGACGCCGCGGTCGCGCTCTACGGCTACTCGCGCGACGAGTTTCTGGCCATGACGATCCTCGGCATCCGCCCCGAAGAGGATCTGCCTCGGCTGCGGGCACTTCTCGAGGAATCGCCCGAGTCCTTTCGATCGACGGGCGAATGGCGCCACCGCAGGAAGAACGGCGACATTCTGGAGGTCGAGATCCGCTCGCACGAGGTGCGCTTCACCGGGCGTCCGGCGCGAACCGTGGCGGTCTTCGACCTCACGGAGCGCCAACGCACCGAGCGCGCGCTGCGCGAGACCGAGAGCAGCTACGCCAGCCTCTTCCAGGGCGTCTCCGATGCCATCTATATCCAGGACCACGAGGGCTGCTTTCTCGACGTCAACGACGGTGCGGTGAGGATGTACGGCCATCCGCGCGAGAGATTCCTCGGCAACACGCCGGCGTTCCTCGCCGCGCCCGGAAAGAACGATCTGCTCGTGGTCAGCCGGGCAATTGCCGGCGCGCTCGCCGGCGTGCCGCAGCAGTTCGAGTTCTGGGGCCTGCGCGCCAACGGCGAGATCTTTCCCAAGGAGGTCCGCCTCTTCTCGAGCACTTTCCGCGGCCAGAACGTCGTCGTCGCGCTGGCGCAGGACACCACCGAGCGCAAGCGGGCCGAGGCGGAGCTCCGCCTGCTGCGGGAGGCGATCGAGCAAGCCGGGGAGGCCATCCTCATCACCGATCCCGAGGCCAACATCCGCTACGCCAACCCGGCATTCGAGACCGTCACCGGCTATAGCCGCGAGGAGGCCGTCGGCAAGAGCACCCGCCTTCTGAACAGCGGCCAGCAGAGTGCGGACTTCTACCGCGAGCTGTGGGACACGCTGCTCTCGGGACAGACGTGGCACGGCAGCCTGGTCAACCGGCGCAAGGACGGCACGTTCTATTCGGAAGAGGAGAGCATCTCACCGGTGTTCGACGAGCAGGGCCGGATCGCCAACTATGTCGCGGTGAAACGCGACGTCAGTGCCCGGTTGCACCTCGAGGACCAGCTCGTCCAGGCGCGGAAGATGGAGAGCGTCGGCCGGCTCGCGGGCGGCATCGCCCACGACTTCAACAACATGCTGGGCATCGTGCTCGGTTACGCCGAGCTGGCGAAGCGGCGCATCGAGTCCGACAATCCGGCGCAGCAGGCGCTGGATCAGATCCTGCTCGCCACGGAGCGCTCGAGCGACCTGGTGCGCCAATTGCTGACTTTTGCCCGCCGCCAACCGATCGAGCCCCGGGTGCTCGACCTGAACGAACTTCTCGGCCGCACGGGAACGATGCTGCGCGGCCTGCTCACCGAGGAGATCGAGCTCGTCCTCGACCTCGGCGCGGACCTCTGGAGCGTGCGCGCCGACCCCAGTCCGATCGACCAGATCCTGGCCAACCTGATCGTCAACGCGCGCGACGCCATCGCCGGCGGCGGGCGGAT
>Ga0138256_10006210_pt1 | contig 12638 bp, 9 predicted proteins | sample KNB2016incub_MG_FD_105486 | JGI IMG/M metagenome (GOLD analysis project Ga0138256, IMG submission 105486) | Active sludge microbial communities from wastewater in Klosterneuburg, Austria - KNB2014incub_MG | ecosystem: Engineered > WWTP > Activated sludge > Unclassified | place: Austria... | reverse complement strand
TTGAAGAAGGTAAATACAATGAAGTGCAAAAAACAAGAATCAGAAAAAGTGTGCATATTATTTTTGGTGCTGTATTACTTGGTGTTATCGTTTTGTTTCATGCCATAAATGATCAGGCCGTAATACGTCAGATATTCAGAGCTGCTAATTACACCTATGGCCCGTTGCTAGGCCTTTTTGCTTTTGGAATTCTTACCAAAAGAAATGTAATTGATAAGGCAGTACCTTTAATTGGAATATTGTCACCGGTAATCTGTTATATTGTTGATGTCAACTCAGTTCAGTGGTTTGGTGGATATAAATTCGGGAATGAGTTAATTATTCTTAATGGGGGCATCACCTTTTTGGGCTTACTTTTGTTAACCAAAAATAAAACCGCAACACAATTGTAATGGAAAATCTGAAACAGAATAGTGATGGCAAGTCGTATAATGTTGTCACAGAAGAAATACTTGAAAAACTAAAGGCTATTTGTGGTGAAAAGTTTGTTGCCAGTGATGATGAATCATGCACAACGTATGGCAGTGACGAAACCGAAGATTTGTTTTTTAAGCCTGAAGTAGTAGTAAAGCCGGCTGATGCCAAACAAATTTCAGCAGTTTTGAAACTTGCTAATAAGTATTTTATTCCTGTCACACCACGAGGTGCAGGCACCGGTTTAAGCGGTGGTGCACTACCTGTACATGGCGGTATTATTATAGCAACCGAGAGGATGAATAAAATTATTGACATTGATGAAAAAAATCTTCAATGCACTGTCGAAACGGGTGTAATTAATCAACATTTACGCGATGCTGTAGAAGCCAAAGGATTGTTTTATCCTCCGGACCCGGCCAGCAGAGGCAGCTGTTTCATTGGAGGAAATCTTGCAGAATGTAGTGGCGGACCAAAAGCGGTGAAATATGGAGTTACTAAAGATTATGTACTGAATTGTGAGGTAGTGCTTCCAACCGGTGAAATAATTTGGACCGGTGCTAATGTGCTGAAAAATTCAACGGGATATAATCTGACTCAGTTATTGATAGGTAGTGAAGGAACTTTAGGTATTATAACAAAAGTGGTGTTAAAGTTAGTGCCATTACCAACAGAAACGTTGTTGATGTTAATCCCTTTTCGTTCTGCCGAAAAAGCATGTGAAGCAGTTTCAGCAGTATTCAGAGCAGGAATTACACCATCTGCAATGGAGTTTATGGAGCGTGATGCCATAACGTTTGTGATGAAATTTACAGATGTGAAAGTTCCGCTTACAGATTATCATGTTGCACATTTATTGATTGAAGTTGATGGCAACAACAAAGAGGTTTTATTTAAGGACTGCGAAAAAATTTCGGAAGTCATGTATCAGCACGATTGTGATGAAGTAATGTTTGCAGACAGCGCTCAACAAAAAGCAGACCTGTGGCGTGCAAGACGTGCTGTAGGCGAAGCCGTAAAGTCGCATTCTGTCTATAAAGAAGAAGATACTGTTGTGCCTCGCGCTAAATTGCCTGTGTTGCTTGCAGGTGTAAAAAAGATTGGGAGCAAATATGGTTTTCGCAGTGTTTGCTATGGTCATGCCGGAGATGGAAATCTGCATGTGAATATTATTAAAGATGGCATGACTGATGAAGAGTGGAATCAAAAATTACCTCTGGGTATTCATGAAATCTTTGAACTTTGTGTTTCACTGAACGGAACTATTTCCGGTGAGCATGGTATAGGATTGGTACAAAAAAAATATATGTCTATTCGTTTTTCAGAAGTTGAAATTGCGCTTCAGAAAGGAATTAAAAAACTCTTTGACCCCAATAATATTTTAAATCCTTCAAAAATATTTACCTGAATTTTATTCAACAATTTTCAGTCGTGCATATTTCAAAAGCAATTGTTTTTGACCTTCACCTTCAAAATTTACGGTAGCTTTCATGTCAGGCAGATTGCCTTCCAACTGCATCACTTTTCCTTTGCCAAATCGTTGATGTAATACACTCATACCAATTTCTATTCTTTTTGGATCGTCAGGAATAAAATTTTCAAACAGTTTCGGATCGGTTTGCCTGGCAACAGGTTTTTTAACCACAGGCTTAAGATTGTTTTTAGTAAAACTATTAGTGCTGAAACTAGGGATGCCATTGCCTTGTCTTATTGCTGAAGGAGACATCTTAGTGTCACTAACCGGTAATGTATCTAAAAACTCCGGATTAATTTCTTCAAGAAAGCGACTGGGTTCGCAGCCTGTTAATGTCCCCCAACGATAACGTGTCTTTGCATAACTTAGCGTCAGACGCTTTTCTGCTCTGGTAATGGCAACATAAAATAAACGCCTTTCTTCTTCTAATTCATCACGCGAGTTAACAGCCAACTGCGAAGGGAATAGATTTTCTTCAAGCCCCGTAACAAAAACTTCTTTAAACTCCAGCCCCTTGGCCTGATGAATGGTCATCAAAGAAATTTTGTCGTCATTATTATCATCAGTTTCTGCATCGGTGAGTAAGGCAATGTCTTGCATATATTCACTCAGCAATCTTATTTCTGATTGCGCCAGTTCTGATGATGGTGCTTCCAGCGGTGTCTGTGCACCGTCACTAAACTCTTTTATGCCGGCAAGCAACTCCTGAATATGTTCGTATTGACTGACTCCTTCTGCAGATTTATCATTAAACAACTCTTTCAGCAATCCACTTGATTGTGCAATATGACTTGCCACATCAAAAGCATTTTGAGTTTTTGCTAATACAGAAAAACTTTCCAGCATGGTAACAAATTCATTGATTTTTGTTTTTGTTCCTGATGCGATATCAATTTCACGGTCGTTTATATCTTGCATCACATCCCATAAAGTGCATGTACGTGCGTCAGCAAGAACTACAAGCTTTTCATAAGTAGTTTTACCAATGCCTCGTGTAGGGTAGTTGTATATTCTGTCGAGTGCTTCCTCGTCATAAGGGTTAATGGTAAGACGGAAATAGGCAAGCAAGTCTTTAATTTCTTTTCGTTTATAAAATGACAAGCCACCAAAAATACGGTAAGGAATATTTAATTTTCGAAGTGCTTCTTCCAAACTACGCGATTGTGCATTTGTGCGATAAAGAATGGCGATGTCTTTATTTTTAAAATGAAGGTTCATTTTGTCTTCAAATATTGCCTGCGCCACCTGTGCGCCTTCCTCATTGTCACTCAAGGCACGTAGTAATCTTATTTTCTCGCCTCCGGTATTTTCTGTCCAAATGTCTTTTTTAAGCTGATTTCTGTTGTTGGCTATCACGTTGTTGGCAGCACTTACAATAGTTTTTGTACTTCTGTAGTTCTGCTCTAATTTAAATGTCTTTAAGTCCGGATAGTCTTTTTCGAAATTGAGAATGTTTTGAATGTTTGCTCCTCTGAAAGCATAGATGCTTTGTGCATCATCACCCACTACGCAAATGTTTTCATTTGCTGCTGCCAGTTTTCTGACAATAATGTACTGTGCATAGTTTGTATCCTGAAACTCATCAACCATTATATATTTAAATTTATTCTGATACTTCGACAATGCGTCAGGGTGATTTTTCAGAAGTAGATAGGTGTTAAATAATAAATCATCAAAATCCATGGCATCAGACTGCTTCAATCGTTTTTGATAAATTTCATAAAGCATACCTATTTTTGGCTTACCCGACATTTTATCTTCATTGGTCAGTTCGGAATGATTTACATAATCACCTACAGAAAACAAATTATTTTTTGCTGACGAAATTCTGTTGAGTACCAAAGAAGGCTTATAGGTTTTATCATCAAGGTTCTGCTCATTGATAATTTTTTTCATCAAACTTTTTGAATCATCAGAATCATAAATAGTAAAATTTGCCGGGAAGCCTATTTTCTCAGCCTCAATTCTTAAAATACGTGCAAAAACAGAGTGAAAAGTGCCCATCCAGAGATTTAAAGCATCATGACCAACTTTTTCCATGATTCGGTTTTTCATTTCCCGGGCAGCTTTATTTGTAAAAGTCAAGGACAGGATATTAAATGGGTCAACCTGATTGTTTATCATGTGAATGATTCTGTAAGTAAGCACTCTGGTTTTTCCCGAACCTGCTCCTGCAATAATCATACTTGGTCCATTCATGCACGCAACAGCGTCACGCTGCGATGGATTTAATTCATTTAAATAATTACTCATAATGAAATTTACTACTCTTCAAAGATAAGGTATGCTTTGGTTCTGAAAATGAAAACAGGGTATGTTTTTTCATACCCTGCTATGGAAAACTTCTTAATTAAACTTAAGCTTTTGATTACATATATTTTCTCAGAAAAGAATAATAATCATGTTTCAGGTCAACATAAATATGCTCAAAAGTCTTCATCCGTTCGCGAAGCGAAATTTCTACTTCAATAATCTGTTGTGATAATTTTCCGCCCTTACTCACAGCCTCAAATTCTTCGTCTAATTTATTTTCAAATTGCTTTACATCATGATGCAGCAAGTCTATCTGATCCACCTGAATGATTACCTGATTCTGAAAATGTTCAGCTTCACGAAGTATATCTTTGTTCGTATTGCTTACAACTACATGAGATAGATGTTTACGCCAAAATCTCAATTCATTCTTATAAAAATCAAGTGCCTTCAGCCATTCGAGTAATTCAACATGGTTCATTTCAATTTTTGTTATCATAAATAATATTCTTTTATTGCTGCTAAAATAGCACATTTACAACTTGTATTAGTTGCTGTCATAATAATATATTTCGTAGAATACTTTAAAAAACTAATTTTGCCGTATAAACATTAAATCAGTTCATAATGAAATCATTCGTCAAATATGGAATTATAGGATCTCTGCTTGCTTTTGCATGGACATTGGTCGGTTATGTTTTAGGTAACGAAACTCAGGAAAAGCTCAAATGGGTTAGTATGCTGGTGATGATTGTAATTGTAGTGTTTTGTTTTTGGACGGTCATCAATCAGGAGAAAAAAGCTAATGAAGGTTTTATTTCTTTCAGTCGGGCATTTGGTCTGGCTTTTAAAACCGGTTTGGTATTGGCTTTATGTAGTTTTGTGTTAACCTATTTGTATTTTAATTTTATAAATCCTGAATATATAAATTTTGCTATTCAAAAAGCACAAGAACAAATGCAGGAGCAAGGTTTGACGGATGAGCAAATTGAGATGTCAATGAAAATGCAGGCAAAGTTTATGACACCGGCTGTAATGTCAGTGTTTGCATTTATTAGCTCTATAATAGTTTATGTAATTGTAGCATTAATAATGGGTGCAATCATGAAAAAAGAAAACCCCAATGAGATGAATTAAAATTCACTTATTGTTTTCTTGATTATTGCAATACATTCAAAAAGCTGTTCTTCTGTCATCACCAATGGTGGTGTAAATCTGATAATATCACCATGAGTGGGCTTGGCTAAAATGCCATTTGCTGCCAGTTTCAAACAAACATCCCATGCATTTTTCCCTTTATTTGGTTTTATTACAATAGCATTCATCAATCCTTTACCTCTCACCGTGGTAAGCATTTCATGTTTAAATTTATTTAACTCATCACGAAGAATTTTTCCAAGGTTAGTAGCATTCTCTGCGAGCTTTTCATCAAGAATTACCTGCAAAGAAGTTTGTGCAACAACACAGGCTAATGGATTTCCACCATAGGTAGAGCCATGTTCACCGGGCTGTATGGTAAGCATAATATCATCATTTGCTAAAACGGCACTCACAGGAAGCATACCACCGCTCAAAGCTTTTCCAAGAATCAAAATATCTGGCTTTACGTTTTCATATTCGCAGGCAAGCATCTTCCCTGTACGAGCCAACCCTGTTTGGATTTCATCAGCAATAAACAAAACATTATTCTGCTTACACAATTCTGCTGCTTTCGACAAGTAGCCATCATCAGGAACTACAACTCCTGCCTCACCTTGTATGGGCTCAACAATAAAGCCTGCTACGTTAGGGTCGGAGAGGGCATCTTCCAATGCTGCCAGATTGTTATATGGAATAATGACATACCCGGGTGTAAAAGGACCATAGTTTGTTGATGCTGTTGGGTCTGTAGAGGCAGAAATTATTGAAATAGTGCGTCCATGAAAATTTCCTTCACAAAAAATAATTTTTGCCTGATTGCGAGCAATATCTTTGTTCTTATAGGCCCACTTTCTGCAGAGCTTAATAGCTGTTTCAACAGCTTCTGCACCCGAATTCATCGGCAACAGTTTATCATAGCCAAATAATTTGGTCACATACTTTTCATACTCTCCAAGTTTGTCATTATAAAACGCTCTGGAGGTAAGTGCTAACTTTCCTGCCTGCTCAACTAACGAAGCAACAATACGTGGATGACAATGTCCTTGGTTTACGGCACTGTATGACGATAAAAAATCAAAATACTGTTTGCCTTCAGTATCCCAAACAAAAACACCTTCGCCACGACTTAACACCACCGGTAGCGGATGATAGTTATGTGCGCCATAACGCTCTTCCAGTTCAATAAAATAACTTGCTCCGATAGTTGTTTCCTTATTCATCTTCTTTATAAAAAATTGTCTTTTGCAAATTTAATCAATTGCCACAACTTTAAAATAAATGCATCAAAATAATGGTACTCATTATATCTTCAAAACATCATATCAATTCAGGCAAACATATCAAATCAAATAAAAACAACTATTTTTAACGCTTCAACATTTTACATGAAAAGAAAAGCTTTTTCAATTGCCTTACTTTTTTGCATCATCAGTTTGTTGGTTTACGGCTGGGGATTTTTCGCGCACAAGCGTATTAATAAAATTGCTGTCTTTACTTTACCCTCACAATTAATGCGTTTCTACAAAATTAACATTGATTTTATTGAAGAACATGCTGTTGACCCCGACAAAAGACGCTATGCTGTAAAAGAAGAGGCCGCACGTCACTACATTGACCTCGACCGTTATGGCGAATCTCCTCTCGACAGTCTTCCTAAAAACTGGAAAGCTGCAGTCGAAAAATACACCAAGGACACACTCATGGCACATGGCATAGTGCCCTGGCATATTAATATAATGCTTGGCAGACTCACCGAAGCGTTTCGGAACAAGGACTACAATAAAATTCTACGCTACTCTGCCGACCTTGGACACTACATTGCAGATGCACATGTGCCGCTACATTGCACACAAAACTACAATGGGCAACTAACCAATCAGGTGGGCATACATGGCTTTTGGGAGTCGCGTGTACCCGAACTTTTTGCCGATAATTATGATTACTTCGTAGGTAAAGCGCAGGTCATCGAAAAACCTATGGACTATATATGGGAAATTATCAGACAAAGTTTTGCTGCAAAAGATTCTGTACTGCTCTTCGAAAAGGAACTCAACGCCAAATTCGATACAGATCGTAAATATGCATTCGAACAGCGTGGTACCAACATGACGCGTGTCTATTCTGTTGATTACTCCAAACAATATGAGGAAATGCTTAATGGTATGGTTGAGCGCAGAATGCGACAAGCAATCATTGCCGTAGGCAGCTTCTGGCTCACAGCATGGACCAATGCAGGGCAGCCTAATCTTGATGGCATCGAAAAAATTGTCGTCAGCGATGAGATGAAAAAAGAAATAGAAGCCGAAGACCAAATGTGGCGCACAGGTAAGGTACTTTCACCGGGCGGTCATACCGATGATGATCATTGAGTTTTTGAAGTGCCCATTGATTAAACAGATTCAATTTTTGCTCACTTGACTTGTCTGTTTTTTTCCGGCTCTATCTAATATCAAAAAATACAGTTTAATCAATGCAATTATTTTTTTAAATATTTAGATAAGATGCTGTAAATATTGTGCAGCATGACAGTGTTTAAAATTTTGTTTTTTCCTGCCAAAAGTTCGTCATTGCAATATATAAAATATATTTTAAGTTTCCACAATTTTTAGCAAGACCGTATGGTTTTTCAACTTAGAAATTTTCAAACTCTTTTCTGATAATTGGTTAAGTAAATGCCGGTTAGAATTACAAATAGTGCTAAGAGATAAAACATGTTAAATGTCTCATTGTCGTAAAGCCCCCAAAGTACAGCAACAAATGGAATCAGATAAGTGACAGAAGAAGCATAAAGTGCAGAAGAAATTCTGATTAAATGATTGAATAAAACTGTTGAAATTACAGTACTCATTATTGCAAGCAAAGCAATATAAAAAAAACTGTTCCATGCCAAGGGCTCTGTGTGAAAACGCGAAACAAAATCAGTCGAAAAAAGATAGATGCCACTCGGTATTCCTGCAAAAAGCAATGCTGCACCCGTAAGTGTAATAGCATTTATTGATGCTAATTTATTTCTGAGAATATTAACACTAAAAGCATAACAAACTGTAGCGATAAGAACATAAACACCTTTCCATGGTTCTGTACTTTGTGTATCTTCAGTGTTGAGCCAAATCAGTGAGGCTGCTCCTGCAAATCCAATAATCACTCCCCAAAAGTGTCTTTTATTAAATTGCGTTGCAAAAAATATACTTCCCACCACAAGTGTAAACATTGAAGTTAAAGAGTTTAACATTCCTGCCATAGAACCACTGATGCCAGTTTCTGCATGGGTAAACAAATAGGCCGGAATTCCATTCCCTAATAGCCCTGTAGCCATTACAAATAGCCAAAGCTGTTTGGGTATATCCTTTAAGTGTGATGCAATAAATGGCAGCATCACCATACATGAAATAAACATTCTTATTGCTGCAACCTGATTGGCAGAAAAACTAACCAACCCACGTTTCATTAAAATAAAAGAACTTCCCCACATAGATGCAAGTACCAGTAAGTAAACCCAACGCATTACTTTACTTCCTGCCTGCATGTCTGCCTTTCTTGCCTGATTTGCTTTTTCGCTCGTGAAAGGCACCTTTAAATTCCGGATTATCTTTTCGTTTCTGACGGTCAATTTCCATCTCACGAAGTTTAATTTCTTCTTTTCCGGGCTGTACCTGTTCAACAGATTCCGGCATGTTCAGTCGTTTAATTGAAATACCGGCAAGTTTTTGAATTTTCTTTATGTGCCACTCATCTTGAGGCTCAACAAACGTTACCGAAAAACCTGATGCAAATGCGCGTCCGGTACGTCCAATACGGTGAATGTAATCTTCGTAAACTAAGGGCACATCAAAATTGATTACATGAGAAACGCCAGGCACATCAATACCCCTTGCGGCCACGTCAGTAGCTATAAGTATTCTAATTTGTTCTTCTCTGAACCTGTTTATTGCATTAACTCTTGTCTGTTGCGTTTTGTCACCATGCAAAACATTAATTCCATCTGTTTCATAGTTTGCCTGCAGGACTTCGGCAACTCTGTTAGCGTTCTTTTTCGATTTGCAAAAAATTATTAATTTATTAAAAATTTCTTTGTCTGAAAGCAAATGATTCAGCAGATTCAATTTTGTCTGAAAACTGATTACGGTATATAAATACTGTTCAACTTTTGCTGCGGTTTTAACTTGTGGAACAACATCAATAAAAACCGGAAACTCCATAAAGTCATCTGATATTTTTTTTACCCTGTCAGAAAATGTTGCAGAAAACAGCATGTTTTGCCTTTTACGTGGCAGCACTTCAAGTAAACTGTAAATCTGACCTGTAAAACCAAAATCCAGAAGTCTTTCAGCTTCGTCCATTACAAAGTGTTTTACCTTTTTCAAAATCAGATGACCCGAAAGATAAAGTTCCATAGCTTGTGCAGGCGTGGCAACAACAATATCGCAACCTGCTTCGAGTTTTTTCTTTTGATCAGAAAAACCTTTGCCGCCATAAATAGTCACAATTCTAAGGTCAATATATTTGCCCATTAGACTTGCAACCGACCCAATTTGAATGACCAACTCACGTGTGGGAGCAAGGATGAGAGCTCGCGGTTCATTGCCTTGTGCATAATTTAGAATGCGAAGTAAAGGAAGAATAAATGCAGCTGTTTTGCCTGTACCGGTTTGAGCTATGCCAATTATATTCTGACCAGAAAGCGCAGAAGGAATTACCTTTTGCTGAATTTCTGTAGGCGTTTCATAACCTAATTCTCCAATTGCATTTAATAACTGGCGGTTTAGTTTCAATGATTCAAAACCGATTGAAGCACTCATTTTGGCTGGTCAACCTTTTTGCGATGGCTCAGGCTACGCATTCTGATGTTGAGCATCTCTACCAACAACGAAAAGCCTAATGCCACATAAACATAACTCTTGTCAAAGTGAATATGTAAGGCTTCAACTACTAATATAACACCTATGACAACTAAAAATGCCAAAGCAAGCATCTTTAATGTTGGATATTTATTGATAAAGTCACTCACATAAGGAGCAAAGGCAATCATCACCAGCATAGCACCTATTACAGCACCAACCATTATTACAATCTGATTAGAAAGACCAACAGCAGTAATTATAGAATCGAATGAAAACACAACATCTATAACCATTATTTGAAAAATAGCCTGCATCATCGTCATCTTACGACCCGGGTTGCCGGTCTGATGCGTTTCGGCATCTTTAAATTTATGGTAAATTTCTTTTATGGTTTTAATAATTAAAAACACACCTCCTGCAAATAAAATAATATCGCGCCCGCTAACACCAAAACTTCCAATGAAAAACAGAGGGTTAATCATTCTTGCAATCCAGGAAATGGTGAACAATAGTCCGATTCTGAAAACTAAAGCCAACAATAAACCGATAATTCTTGCACGGCTTTGTTCTTTACGATCGGGAATGTAACCGCAGATTATTGCAATAAAAATAATGTTATCAATACCTAACACTATCTCCATAAAAAGTAGCGTTAGCAAACTGACAAGTCCATCAGCTGACATTAGAGGTTGAAAAAATTCTTGCATATATATTTAGAAGGTTGCAAAAGTATAAATTGACTATCACAGTTATTCGATAAAACATCTGTTTCAGCAAAATTTAATAAAAAAGATATTCTTGATATCTAAAATAGGTACGTTAACCAAGTTGTGATTTAATATAACCAGTCATTTTCAAAGACTATTCTAATTTTTGTACGTTTTAAAAATTCGTTTTTATCTGAAATAACATTACTTTGCAAAGTTTTAATACAATAAACCTTCATGTGCGGTATTGCCGGGATTGCATCATTTACTAAAAGTGCTAAAGATTTTCAGCAGCATTTGATTTCTGCATCATCATGTCTTCGACTGCGAGGCCCGGACAATGAAGGCTTTTTTATTGATAATGATGTTGCATTAGCACATAGACGACTGTCTGTTATTGACACATCTACAGCAGCAAGTCAGCCTTTTACTGATGCATCAGGGCGTTATACCATAATTTATAATGGAGAGTTCTTTAATTTTCGTCAGTACAGACAGCAATTGGAGTCGGAAGGAATAAGGTTTGTCTCCGATAGTGATACAGAAGTGCTTTTGCAGTTGTATATCCGCCATGGCATTAAATTCCTACAGTCTGTTAATGGCTTTTTTGCTTTTTGTATTTACGACAGTCTTGAAAAGACTATTCTTTTAGCCCGAGACCGAATGGGTGTTAAGCCACTAATTTATTATTGTGATAAAGATAAATTTATTTTCGCTTCAGAACTCAAAGCGTTAATGCAGTTTCCGATAGAACGAAATATTGATCACCAATCGCTATACCATTATTTCCAATTCAACTATGTTCCTGACCCCTGGACGATTTATAGCCATGTAAATAAGGTTAGTCCGGGGCATTTTATTCTTATTGACCTGAAGAAAAGTACTGTCGTTGAAGAAACTTGTTATTATTCAATACCTGAGACTGAGATGTTGGATATGCCAGACTATCAAGCAGCACAATCGCAACTTAAAAAGTTAATGGCAGATGCTGTAGAATTACGATTGGTAAGCGATGTACCATTAGGATGCTTTTTAAGTGGTGGAATAGATTCATCTGTAATAACTGCATTAGCTGCACAGAAAGTTAATAAGCTCAATACATTTTCTATAGGATTTAAGGATGAACCTTTTTTTGATGAAACTGCATTTGCATTAAAGGTTGCAGAAATGCATAACACCTCACACCATGTTTTTAAGCTCACCAACAGTGAACTTTTTGAAAATCTTGAGGAAATATTAAGGTATATAGACGAGCCTTTTGCAGATTCTTCTGCTATTGCAGTTTTCATTCTTAGTAAATATACCCGCAAGCATGTAACAGTAGCACTGTCTGGCGATGGTGCAGATGAAATGTTTGGAGGCTATCAAAAACACAGAGCAGAATGGCTTATCAGAAACAAACCCGGATTGACACCAATTGTGAAAATAGCAGCTGCATTATTACCCTCCAAATTCAGTTCAAGAGAGAGTCTTATAAAAAACAAAATCAGGCAGATACATCGTTTTGCTGAAGGTGTTACTCTAAGTAATAAAGAGCGTTATTTACGTTGGTGTTCCTTTACGAGTGCCAGCTATTTAAATGAACTCATCATAAAACCATTTGACAATGAAATAAAAAACAGGAATCATCATTTGTCGGCATCTGTTAAACAACAAATATCATTGAATGATGTGCTGTTAAGCGATATGAAACTTGTTTTAACAGGAGATATGTTACGGAAAGTTGACAGTATGAGTATGGCCAATAGTCTTGAGGTGCGTTCACCATTTTTGGATTATAGGGTAGTTGATTTTGCATTTTCACTAACT
>Ga0138256_10006209_pt1 | contig 12639 bp, 9 predicted proteins | sample KNB2016incub_MG_FD_105486 | JGI IMG/M metagenome (GOLD analysis project Ga0138256, IMG submission 105486) | Active sludge microbial communities from wastewater in Klosterneuburg, Austria - KNB2014incub_MG | ecosystem: Engineered > WWTP > Activated sludge > Unclassified | place: Austria... | reverse complement strand
GGCTGAGGGTCCGGTTCCTCCGGTGGCGGTCGCGGTTGGGGTCATCCGGATCCTCACCGTACTGACCAGCCCGCTCAAGGCAACTCCGTTGGCCCTCGCATCCCAGAAGAACGCGTGACTGATCCCGGCCGGCGACGTGCTGAGCCCGGTCGTCAGATCACCCGACGAAGTTGAGAACACCCGGGTCGCCGGACTCCAATTCGCGCCGCCGTCGACGGAAAACTCCACGGCGATCGACGCGGGAAGGCTGCCGGCCTCGGCCAGCGAATAGACGATTGGCACCGTCCCGTGCCAGAGCCCGACCGGCTGCGTGATGGTCAAGGATGGCCCGGCCGCGGTCGTGAAAGCGAAGCTTCGAGGACCAGGGAAGGATCGGCCCGCCGGGTCCTTCACCGCGAGGGAGAGGGTGGCGGTGTACGTCGAATTGGCGGCCAGAACCGTGGCCGGAGTGAAGGTGGCCACGGTTCCCGCGTAGCCCACGGTGCCGCTCACGGGGCCGCCGGGGCCGGTAAGGGTGAAGGTCGAAGCCGTGATCGTGGCCGGATCCATGGCATCCATGAAGGTCACCGTGACCGCCGTGTTGCTGGCGACCCCGGTGGCGAGATGGGGAGGAGAACTGAACCAGAAGTTCGGGCCGGCGCAGTCGCTGTCGATTCCGTCGTTGGGCACTTCAGCCACCGGCAGCACCTCCCCCGAGCAGGCTCCGAAGGTGCTGGTCAGGGTGTCGCAGGAGCGAAGGCCGGACCTGCAGATGCCGACCCCCACCGTACCGGCGGGCCCGCTGTAGCAGGGCAGCAGGTCGCTCGCGGAGCAGCCCGTCTGGACTCCGACGGTAGCGCATACCCACGCGCTGCCGTTGAATTGAAGCACCTGGCCGGTGGCGCAGCCATTGGCCGCTATCTTCCCCGTGGTTACGGACCCGTCGGCGATCGAGGACGCGAACAGCGCATTGGGAGTTGGCGTCAGTTCCTGCCGGGGCGAGAGCACGGTGTAAGTGCTTCCCGCCGAGGGCTTGACCGAGACCTCGAGCCACCGCTTGGCGCCCACGGTGAAAGCGGGAGCGCCGAAATCCAGGGTCACCGTGAACAGGCCGGCGCTCACTGCGACTCCGGCCTTGGTCACCGTCGTACCGATCTGGGCGCCCGCGGTCGCCGCGTTGAAGAGATCGAACTTGAGGTCGTAGCTGCCGTTCGCAGGGAGGCTCGCGTCGGTGAGACGCCCCTGGTAGCTGAACGCGGTTCCCACCTGGGCCGAGGCCTCGGTGAAACCAAGACAGACAAGGACTGCCGCTGCGACTGTCTTCTTCATGGATCATTTCTCCCGAGTCAAAGCGTTCGCCCGCCCGCGCGGCGAATCCTGGTACCCCTGCCGGCGCTGATGGGCGCATCCAGCCCCAACGATGTGGGCTGCGAAGTCATCGACCGCGGTGCGGTACGGCGACTCGATCCGAAGGCCATGAGACCCCCTGCGCGAGTGCGGCTGGATTGAGGACTCCTGTCCGCGCGGACCATGAACAAACGCATGGCGTGCGCGAACCGGAAGACGTGTGCTGCCTGTATACGCCGTATCTGAAATCCGGGAATGAGCCAACCACGCGCATCCCCAAAATTTGCCGGCAGCAAACTCAACGCCCAAGCCCCTGCCTGCCTATGAAGTAAGGGGACGGTAGGCCGCTTCAACCAGAACTGTCAAGCGCATTTCCTGCGCGAGAGGGGCGCTCCGCCGTTCAGACCGCGTGCGCTGCCCCGCCCCTCGCGTGCCGGGCCAGCATGCCGCAGGCCGCGTGGATGTCGGGGCCGCCCGAGTAACGACGCACGAAGGGGATGTTGTTCTCCGACAGCGCGTTCAGGAAGGAACCGCGCTCCTCGTCGGTCGCGCGCACGAATCGCCCGGTGGAATCGTTCACGTCGATCACCGACAGCCGGACCCGCTCGCCCTTGAAAAGGCGCCCGAGTTCGCGAGCCTCGTCCGCGCCGGTGTTCACGCCCGACATCAGGACCCAGGCCAGGCTGATGACATTCCGCTGGCGTTTCGCGAGTCGCTTCATCGCGTCGGCCAGGCCCTCCACCGGCCATTTGCCCGCGACGGGCAGCAGCGACTCGCGCTTCCCGGGAAACGCGGAAGTGAGGGAGAGAATCAGACGATAGGGCCGGCCCTCGTCGATGTAACGCTCGATCGCGGGCAGCAGTCCGACCGTGGAGATGGTGATCCGGTCGCTGCCGATCCGGCCGCCGCAGGGATGGCGCAGGACGTCCGCCGCGGTCATGACGTTCTCGTAGTTCTGGAACGGCTCGCCCTGGCCCTGGAACACCACGCCGGTCACCGGGCGCTCGGGCGACTCGCGGCGCACGCGCAGGACCTGGTCCACGATCTCCCACGGCTCCAGGTTCCGCTCGAAACCCATGCGTCCGGTTTCGCAGAACGCGCACTTGAGCGCGCAGCCGGCCTGGGAGGACACGCACACCGAGAAGCGCGGCAGCTCGAGCGGGATGCGAACGGCTTCGAAGACGCGGCCATCGCCGGCGCGGAAGAGGTACTTCACGAAGGGATCGACGGCGCTTCGACGGCGGTCGGCCACTTCGAGGCGATCCCGTCGCGACCCGGCCAGGAGCGCCTCGGCCCGGGTCTTCCGCAGGCCGGGGATGTCGTCGAGGTCGTCGCGGTAGTCATGCACCAGCCGCGTGATGACGCGGCGGGCCTGCGACATGTTGAAGCCGATGTCGGGAAAGCGCTCCACCAGCGTTTCCGGAGTCAGGCCCCGGAGATGGGGCGCGGGAGAGGAGGGGGCCAGGACGCCCTCTCGGATCCCTAGGCCGCGGCGCTCGGACGAGTCGCGCTTTGAGACCCCGACTTCGCCGGGGCGGCGGACTGGCGCGAGGTTCCCATCGCACTCGTCATCGCGCGGGAGGAGCCCATGAGGGCGATCGAGCGCTGGCGCGAAAGCTCGTGACGATGGAAATAGAGCGCGACGAGGCCTGCGAGCAGGAGGACGTGAATCGCACCCGCGAGGGAATTCCCGGTGACGAGGCCGATCACCCAGAGGGCAAACAAAGCCATGGCGAGAGTTTCCAACATGCTTGATTATCTCCTGATTCCCGTTCACGCACAGTGCGGTAACGCACACCGGGAACCTCGCCGGTGCGCGAATTTGACGGGCGGAGGCGTTTGGGATCTACTCCAGCCCCTTCGTTTCTCATCTCTGGAGCCCTCAAACATGCGCGGATTCCGCAGCCTTGCCACCCTGAGCGTCGCCGCTCTCGCCGTCGCCGCCACCCCCCTGGCGTCCGCGCAGGATCGCGGAGATCAGCTCAAGCCCGCGCCCAATCGCCGGCCCGACGAGGGCAAGGGCCCGTTCAAGACCCTGGTGATCCGGGGCGGCATGCTCATCGACGGCACCGGCGGTCCGCCCCGCGGACCGGTGGATATCGTGGTGGAAGGCAATCGCATCACCCGGGTCCGCCCCGCGGGCACGCCCGGACTCCCCCTCTCACCGAACCGCGAGCCGAAGAACGCCGACTTCGAGATCGACGCCACCGGCCAGTACATCCTGCCGGGCTTCGTCGATGTGCACGTGCACGCGGGGGCCAGGCCCAAGAACGAGGAGGCGGAGTACGCGTACAAACTCTGGCTCGCCCACGGCGTCACCACCGTGCGCGGCGTGCCTCTCTCCGACCAGGAGTTCAGCTCCAGCGAGAAGAACCGCAGCGCCCGGAACGAGATCGTGGCTCCCCGCATCTACAACTACCAGCGGCCGGGCCAGGGATGGGGAAAGCCCGCGCCCGACACGCCGGAGGCCGCTCGTGAATACGTGCGCTGGGCCGCGGAGAACAACATCGACGGCCTCAAGGTCGGCGCCCACCGCCCCGAGATCATGGCCGCGCTGCTCGATGAAGCGAAGAAACTCGGCCTCGGTTCCACCGCGCATCTCGACCAGGGCGGCGTGGCCCAGATGAACGCGATCAAGGCCGCGCGCCTCGGGCTCGGCACGGTCACCCACTTCTACGGGCACCTCGAATCGCTGCTCAAGGACTACGTGGTGCAGCCCTATCCGGTGGGGCAGAACAGCAACGACGAGTACATGCGCTTCGGCCAGGTGGCGCGGCTGTGGGACAAGATCCACACCCCGGGCGGCCCGGAGTGGAAGGCCTATCTCGAGGAACACCTGAAACTCGGCACGACCTTCGATCCCACTCTCACCATCTACTCGGCCGGCCGCGATCTCCGGAGCTTCCGCTACGCGCCCTGGCACCAGAAGTACACCCTTCCCTCGCTGATGGCCTTCTACGAGCCCTCGCGCACCAACCACGGCGCCTACTGGTACGACTGGACCACCGAGGACGAGGTGGCGTGGCGGAACTTCTACCAGGTCTGGTTCCGGCTGATGAACGACTACAAGAAGATGGGCGGCCGGGTGACCACGGGATCGGACTCCGGCTACATCTATCAGACGTATGGGTTCGGTTACATCAACGAACTGGAGATGCTGCAGGAAGCCGGGTTCCATCCCCTCGAGGTCATCCAGTCCGCGACCATGAACGGCGCCCTCACCCTGTCCGAGCCGAAGCACAAGGCTCCGGAGTTCGGAGTGGTCCGGGCCGGCCTCCTCGCCGACCTCGTGATCGTGCCCGAGAATCCGCTCCAGAACTTCAAGACCCTCTACGGCACCGGCGCTCTGTACCTGAACGAGAAGACGAACAAGGAAGACTGGAAGGGCGGAGTGAAGTACACCATCAAGGACGGGATCGTCTACGACGCGAAGAAGCTCCTCGCGGACGTGGCCGCGATGGTGGAGAAGCAGAAGAAGGAACCGGCGAAGAAGTAGTTCGCCCGCCGTCCGCTAGGGACAGGGCCGGGCCACGGTCTTCACCTTCTCGACCCCCCGGTCGGTGACGTCGTAGGTGTCGGTCGTGCAGTCGCTCGGCCGATACGCCTGGCCGTCGAAGCGGTAGACCACGACGTCCCGCTCCGCCGCGGACGAATGCTGCTGGATCCGGATGTCCAGGAGGCCCTTCGTTCGGGTCGCGAGCACGGTGACGCCGTCGATGTACCCGGCGACATCGCTGAGCAGGCGGACGTAGCTCTCTCCCTCGACGCGGTACACCCACGCGGGGCAGTTCGGGGTCGGGCACAGGGGCTCGTTCCGCGAGGACTGCACCAGGAGTTCGCGCTTGCCGTCGCCATCGAGATCCACCCGCTCGCCCACGAAGAATCGCGCGGGATTGAAGCCCCTTTCTTTGCGAAGCGCTTCGATCTCTTCCGGCGAATTGATGCCATCCTTCACCACCTCCTCGAAGAGAGCGCCGGCGAGGGCCACGGGCACGCTGTTCGCGTCCTGGGCCAGGGTGACCGGCATGGGCGAAGGCGGAGGCCCGGGCTCGCTCTTCCCGCCGGGCGCGCAGGCGAGAAGGGACGACGACGCGAGGAGACCGGCCAGAATCCTGATCCCATTCATTGCCGGACTAGTCCTTGTGCTCGGCCGGCTGGAAGTTCTCGGCTCCCTCGACTCGTCCGGCCAGCTGGCTCGGATCGTGGATCAGCACCGGGAGGTGCTGCGGGCAGATGTTGAAGCTCGACGCGCGGTACTCGAATGTGAGCAGCGGGATCTCCTGGGAGCCGCGTCCGCAGAAGACGCAGGTTTTCGTGGTCATCGCGCAACGATACTCGCCGCGACTAGAGTGTCGGGAAGAGCCGTATTCGATCCATCGGAACGAGGAACGTCCACCATGATCACCAAGCCATCCGTTCTGCGCACCATTGCCGCGGGGGTGCTGACCCTTGCCGCGCCGGCATCGAGTCTGCACGCCCAGACCGCCGCCCCTTCCCCCGCCGCGCCGACCACGGCGTCGGTTCTCGCGGGCGCCACCGCCTCGGACTGGCGCCCTCTCGATCCCGAGAACACGCTCTACCTGGGACTCGCGACCGGGCGCGTGGTCATCGAACTCGCTCCCGCCTTCGCGCCCAACCACGCCGCCAACGTGAAGGCGCTGGCGCGCGAGGGATACTTCGACGGCCTCACCATCAACCGGGTGCAGGACAACTACGTCGCGCAATGGGGCGACCCGAACGAGGGTCCGGCGAAGCGCGCGATCAAACAGGCGAAGGCGACGCTGCCCGGCGAGTTCGATCGCGCCATGGGCGCGGACATCCCATTCACCCCGTCGCCGGACGGAGACGTGTACGCCGCCGAGACCGGCTGGTCCATGGGCTTCCCCGCTGCGCGCGATCCGAAGTCCGGCCGCACCTGGCTCACCTACTGCTACGGGACGCTGGGCACGGCTCGAGGCAACGACCCCGCCAGCGGAGGCGGCACCCAGCTCTTCGTCATCATCGGTCACTCGCCCCGTCACCTCGATCGCAACTACACCGCGTTTGGCCGGGTGGTGAAAGGGATCGAACTCCTTTCCACCCTGCCGCGCGGCGCCGGCGCCCTGGGCTTCTACGAGAAGCCGGAACAGCGCGTCGCCATCAGGTCCGTCCGGGTGGCCGCCGATGTCCCCGCCGCGGAGCGAACCGCGCTCCAGGTCCTGCGCACCGACACGCCCACCTTCACGTCGCTGGTGAGCGCGCGCAGAACCCGAAGCGAGGAATCGTTCAAGTACAAAGTCGGCCGCATCGAGGTCTGCAACGTTCCCATCCCCACGAAGTAGTCCCGCGGACGGGCGGCTAAACTCCGCTCCGAATGACCGATCTCTACGAAGACCTCGTCTGGCGCGGGCTGATCCACCAGTCCACCGACGAGACGTTCATCCCGGAATGGCTCCGCACGGGAAGCCGCACCCTCTACGTGGGCTTCGACCCCACCGCGGACAGCCTCCATGTCGGCAGTCTGCTCCCCCTGATGATGCTGCGCCGGTTCCAGAGGGCCGGCCACAAGCCGATCGCGCTGGTCGGCGGCGCCACGGGGATGATCGGCGACCCGAGCGGGAAGTCGGAGGAGAGGAACCTGCTCTCCGTCGAGAAGCTCCAGGCGAACGTGGCGGGGGTCGAGAGGCAGCTGCGCCAGTTCCTCGACTTCGGCGCCGCCTCGAACGCGGCGAGCCTGGTCAACAACTTCGACTGGATGAGGAGCTTCTCCTACCTCGACTTCCTGCGCGACGTGGGCAAGAACTTCCCGGTCAACGTGATGCTGGCCAAGGAGTCGGTGAAGAACCGGATCGAGCGCGAGTCGGGCATCAGCTACACCGAGTTCAGCTACATGCTGCTCCAGGCCTACGACTTCGTGCACCTGAGCGAGAAACACGGCTGCGAGTTGCAGGTGGGCGGCAGCGATCAGTGGGGCAACATCACCGCGGGCATCGACCTCGGCCGGCGGATGCGGGGGGCCAAGCTCTTCGGCCTCACCTGTCCGCTGCTCACCACCTCCGACGGGTCCAAGATGGGCAAGACCGAGAAGGGCGCGGTGTGGCTCTCGTCCGAGCGCACGAGCCCCTACGCCTTCTATCAGTACTGGATCAACGTGGCCGACGCCGACGTGTCGCGGTGCCTGCGATTCCTCTCCGAGGTGCCGCGCGAGGAGATCGAGGCGCTGGACGCGTCACGCGCGGGCGGCGGCCCGGTCGGAGAGTCTCAGCGTCGGCTGGCCGAGTCGCTGACCGAGCTGACCCACGGGCCGGAAGGGCTCGCGAGCGCCAAGCGCGCGAGCGAGATCTTCTTCGGCGCGTCGATTCAGGATCTGGACGACGCGCAGCTGGGCGAGATCTTCGCGGACGTCCCGAGCCAGGAACTGCCGCGCGCTCAGCTCGAGGCGGGGCTCCCGCTCATCGACGCGGTGGTGGCTTCGGGGCTCTCGAAGTCGAAGGGCGAGGTGCGGCGGAAGATCGAAGAGGGCGGGGTGTACGTCAACAACGTCCGCTGCGCCGACAAGGACCGGAAGCTCGGGACCGGGGATCTGGCGAGCAAGACGATGCTCGTGCTGCGGCTGGGTCGGAAGAACTACGCGTTGCTGCGGTTCGCGTAACGCCTGACCGAGTCACTACCCGCCAACCGCTCCGCTTGCGAGCCGGCACTAACGATATCGGTGGCGCAGCGAGAAGTAGTTGGGTCGTCATTGCGAGGAGCCATTCCGTTGGTACCTGCGACGAAGCAACCTCGTCCCACCACTACCAGGCTTGCAGGCTTGGTAGTTGGAGGACGGGGTTGCTTCGTCGCACTACGAAACGGACTGGCTCCTCGCAATGACGTGAGTGTGGTACGAGACGGACAGCACGACCTTGGTAGTGGGGTACCGTGCTACCACTCCTCGCGAACCTGCGGACTGCTCAGGCGCGCGGCGCGGCGGATGAGGTCGGCGAGTTCGTTCGTCGGCTGCGACTCGGGGAGGGCGTCGGCCAGGGGCTGGAGGGCGGCGAGCGGCTCGTCCTTTACCCAGTAGCTCTTGCGGAGGTGTTCGGCGAAGCGGGCGGCGACGAAAGCGGTGCGGAAGGCCGGCGAGGCCGCGTCGAAGCTTCGCGACACCGCCTCGTCCGCGATCTCGCGCGAGAACTCGATGCCCTCGCTGCGCGGATCCGCTTTGTAACGGATCCGGGCGACGCCGATCCGCCCGCGGCCGGGGCCGGCGACGAACTTCACCTCGAAGAGCGCGGTGACGCTGTGGCCGGAGTTGATCTCGCCCGCATCCACCGCGTCGTTGCGGAAGTCGCGATCCGCGACGTCGCGCTTCTCGTAGCCGAGCAGGCGATACCGCTCGACCCGCGCGGGATTGAACTCGACCTGGGCCTTCGCGTCGCGCGCCACCACCTCGAGCACGCTCGTGAGTTTGCGCAGGAAGAAGGCGCGGGCCTCGCCGAGGTCGTCGATGTAGGCATACTGGCCGTTCCCCTCGTCGGCGAGCCGCTGGAGCAGAGCGTCGTTGTAGTTCCCCATGCCGAAGCCGAGCGCCATCATGTCGATGCCGCGCTTCGCCTCCGAACGGATCCGCGCGAGGAGCGCGTCGGCCTCGGTCTGCCCGGTGTTCGCGACCCCGTCCGTGCACAGGACCACGCGGTTGCTGGCCCCGCGCGTGAACGACTCCATCGCCATCTCGTAGCCGAGGTTGAGGCCGTCTTCGAGATTGGTCGAACCCTCGGGCCGCAGGCGTTCGATCGCGGCCATGATCCGGTCGCGCTGGTCGGCGGAGGTGGGCGGCAGGACCCGGCGCCCGGTGGTGCCGTAGACCACGATGCCGATGGTGTCGCGCTCGTCGAGCTTGTCGACGAGCAGGCCGAGGCTTCGTTTCACCAGACCGAGCCGATTCTCCGCGGCCATCGAGCCCGACACGTCGATCACGAAGGTGAGGTGCGCGGCCTTGCGCTCACGCGGGTCCACGTCCTTCGCCTTCATGGCCACCCGGAGGATGTGGTAGCCGGGATGCAGCGGATTGGGAGCGCCGTCGACGCGCATCGCGAACGCCGACTCGCGGTCACGGCCCCGGTCGGCCACCACGTTGTTCGGGAAGGCGTTCACGAACTCCTCGACCCGCACCGCGGGCGCGGGCGGGAGCAGGCCCCGGTTCAGGTAGTTGCGGGTGAGGGTGTACGACGCGGTGTCGACATCGAGGCCGAAGGTCGCCCGCGGATCTTCTTCCGTGACGATGAAGGGATTGGTGCCCTTCGATTCGAAGAACATGTCGCGCGGCTTCTCCTGCCCCTCCGCGCTCATCAGTTCCCGCAGCCTCCGGGCCTTCGCCTGCCGCGCATCGCTCTCCGCCAACTCCCGCCTCATCTCGTCCGCGGAGGCGCTCGGGTTCACGAGGGGCTGTTCTGCCAGAGATTTCCGCAGCGCCGCTATTTCCTGGCTTCTCTCCTCTGCGGAGGCGGACGACGACGCGGGGGCGGGGACCGGCGCCGCAGCCGCCGGAGCCTCCGCTGGAAGCCCACCCACAATGCCGCCCGCGGCGCCGCCCGCGACGGCACCTTCATCCCGAAGACCCACTTCCTTCTTGTCCTTCCTCGCGGGCGGGAACTCGTTCGACTCCGCGGCCTGGGGCAGAACCTTCCCCTGCTCCGCCTGAACCTGACGCTTGAACTCGCGCATCGCTTCGGGAGCCACCGGCACGGCGGTCGGAGTCTGGCTCCGCTCCGCCGCCGGTGTCGTCACCGACAGGGGCGTCGCGGCCGGGGCAGCCTTTGGAAGCATGGGCCCCTCGGGCGCCTGGGGCAGCTCATGAACCGAACTCGCGGCGGTCGCGGGTGCGGGCACCTCGAGAGGCGTCTCCGCGCCGCGGCGCGCCAGGACCAGGGCGATCCCGACGGCGGCAAGGCTCGCGGCCATGGCGAGCCACGACATCGGGGCGCTCGCGGGCTTCGCCGCCTTCGGTGCGCCGGCGCGGCGCCCCGCGAGACTCTCGATCTTCTGCCGCTGGATCGCGGACAGCGTGTCCGCCTCCGCGGCGGCCTCCGCCCAGGGAGGAGCCTCCTTCAAAAGCCCGAGCACAAGCACCATGCGGTCCCGGTCCTCCCGGCAGGAGGCGCAGGTTTCAAGATGAGAGAGCACCTGCTCCCTCACCGGCGTTTCGGCCTCACCCACGAGCACATCCGTGATGTGAGCCTTCAGATCTTCGCGCACGCATTTCATGACCGCACCCCCGCGAGCGTTTCCGGTCGCAATTCACCAGCCAGAGTCTTGAGCGCTTCATGCAGCATCCAGCCGACGGTGCCGGCGGGCTTGCCAATCGTCTCCGCGATTTCCTTGTACGAGAGTCCTTCCTGCACCTTCAGGAAGACAACTTCGCGCTGCTCGGGTGTGAGCTTGGTGTACGCCCGGCCCAGGTCCACTCTCAGGGTGGCCGTGGCCTCGGGCGATGCCTCGTGCTTTTCGTCGAGCCCCTCGTTCAGTCGCATGCGGCGCTTCTCCTTCCTCACGATGTCGAGAGCGAGATTGCGCGAAACCCGGTAGAGCCAGCCGCCCAGATTGTCGGGGCGGGGCCTTTCGGTCAGGAACCTTATGAAGGTTTCCTGGACCACATCCTTCGCGATCTCCAGGTCGAGGAGAACCGCTCGGGCATGCCGGACCAGAGGTTTTTCGAACCGATTCATGATCATCGAGAGCCCTTTCTCGGGATCTCGATCGAACTCGGCCAGAAGGACCTCGGTTTCGCTCATCGCGTTATCGAACTTTCATGAGCAAGACGCGGCAGGGGCGTCATTTCTTTGGGAATGCCTCACCCGCCCATTCGAACACAGGGGCAGGGTAGGAATCGCTGCGGTAAGCTCGCGGGAGTGACCTTTCGAGCCCCCGAACGGCCTGCAAACTCAGGAGTTCACCGGAACCGGTGATGAACGGCCTGCCGGAAACCGTCGGGCGCTATCGGCTCATCCGCGAACTGGGCCGCGGCATGATGGGCGTGGTCTGGCTTGCCAAGGACCCGGACCTTGGGCGCGACATCGCGCTCAAGATCATCCAGCTTCCTCCCGGGGCCAACGAGGCGGAGCGCGCGAGCTTCGAGCAGCGCTTCTTCTCGGAGGCGCAAAGCGCCGCGCGCCTCACCCATCCCGGGATCGTGATCGTCCACGACGTCGGGCGCGACCCGGCGTCGGGCGCGCTCTTCATGGCCCTCCAACTCCTCCCGGGGCAGACCCTCGACCATGTGCTCAAGACGAGGAAGAGGCTCGAATGGCAGGAAGCCCTGCGCATCACCCGGAAGGTCGCGGAAGCCCTCGAGCACGCCCACTCCGAAGGGGTCGTTCACCGCGACATCAAGCCCGCGAACATCATGGTCCTCCCCTCGGGCGACCCGAAGATCATGGACTTCGGCATCGCGAAGATCGAGACCGAGCGTCTCACCGCCACCGGACAGTTCATCGGGACGCCGCTTTACATGTCTCCCGAGCAGGCCATGGCGCGGCCGGTGGACGGGCGTTCGGACATCTTCTCCCTCGGATCGGTGCTCTACGAGATGCTCACCGGCGTCCCGGCCTTCGACGGGGAGAGCGTCACCAAGATCCTCTTCCAGCTGATGAGCACCGAACCCGAGCCCCCCTCGGTGCGCATAGCCTCCCTCTCGCCCGCGATCGACAACATCCTGCGGCGGTGCCTGGCCAAGGACGTGACCCTCCGGTATGCGAACGCGCAGGCCCTCGCGAACGACATCACCGCCCTCATCGGACCGGGCACCGATTCCGGCCGGGTTCCGGCTTCGAGCCCGGGGAGCGGAACCGAGATCGCGGACAATCCCCTCGCCGCGCTCGTGACTACGACGAACGGGCGACGCATTCCCGAGGACTGGACGTCGCTCGAGACCCGCGCCCTTCCCGGGAGCCCGGCGCGGAGGCGGAGGAAGATCCTGTGGTCCGCCGGAGCGGTCGCGGTCCTCGCCCTTCTTGGGTGGGCCACGGTGAGCTTCCTGACCCCGCCGCCGGTCGCCCGGCTCATCGAGAAACCCGCAGAGCCCGAGCCCGCGCCGCCTGCGACGGCACCTTCGGAGGCGCCGCGCGAGACCCCGCGGCCGGCGCGCCGCGCGAACGAGGCCACGCTGCTGAGCGTGGAATTCGAACACTCCCTCAAGGGCGGCATCTTCCGCCTCTACGTCGACGATCTCCGGGTGATCGACGCGCCCTTCGGCGGCCGCGTCACCAAGAAGATCGTGGGAGTGGAGATGCGAAAGGGGTTCCTCGCCGAGACCCTCGAGGTCACCCCGGGGCTTCGGACGGTCAAGGTCGAGGT
>Ga0138256_10006207_pt1 | contig 12642 bp, 10 predicted proteins | sample KNB2016incub_MG_FD_105486 | JGI IMG/M metagenome (GOLD analysis project Ga0138256, IMG submission 105486) | Active sludge microbial communities from wastewater in Klosterneuburg, Austria - KNB2014incub_MG | ecosystem: Engineered > WWTP > Activated sludge > Unclassified | place: Austria... | reverse complement strand
TGCTTCCTGTGTAACAATGGCATTATAACCGGCAGTACAACCATTGACCGGGTCACTCACGATCAGCACATAGGTACCCGGAGCATCGACACTGATAGCTGGGCCGTTCGTGTTGGAAACAATATTGCCACCGGTACCGGCCGTCCAGGAATATGTATAAGCGACAAAAGGGAAAAGCGGTGTGGTAGTAATGCTCTGTACTGGAATGGCACAGGTTATTTGATCGGACGGATTGACCTGAACAGTTGGCGGCAGTGTATCCTGAATCACTTGAACTATATCCGTGGCTGAACAGCCATTGGCAGTGTTGGTAAGGATAAGTTCATACATACCCGGCGCAGATACCAGGGGATCAGGCGTATCTGCGCCTGAAATAATGTATCCCTCAGTAGTTGTCCAGGTATATGTGAGGAATGCTCCGGATATAGGACTTGTCACATGTAGCGCAGTTGAAAACACCGAGCAGGTAAGGGTATCGTCAGCAGAGGCAATTGCGGTAACGGCAGTGGTATCTGCCGGTACAAGAACACTCGCAGTATCAGTACATCCGTTAAAATAATTGAGAACCGTCAGCGTGTACAATCCGGGCGCATTCACTTCCGGCGATAAGGTTTGGGCGCTGTCCACGATATTCCCAGTTCCCGAAGTAGTCCAGTTATATCCGAAATTAAACCCTACGGAAGACCCTGCACCGGAAAGGACAACCGAGGTTTGCTGACAGCTAATCGTATCCGCAGGCAAAGCCGCTGCCGTGGGCTGAGCAAAATTGGATACAACCGGTACTGTATCAATACTGATACAGCCATTAATCGGATCGACTGTTTGCAAAATGTAAGTACCCGGGGCGGTTATTTCAGGGCTGGGCGTATACTGTCCGGATGCAATATGACCGCCATCCTCGGCAGTCCAGACTAACAAAACAAAAGGGGGTGGCGAAAGATTGACAAAAAGCCTGATGGTATCTGAATCACAATCAATGGACTCCGGTGGATTAATAGCTGCATAAGGCAGTATTTTATTGACCACGACCACCACCGTATCGCGTGCAATACATCCATTGTTCGTGTTGGTAACCCTTAAAATATAGGTCCCCGGCATCCCGGCTTCTGCATTTTGGTTGTTTTGGCCCGAAACGATCATACCATTTGGAGTGCTCCAAAAATATACGATCCCGGCGCCAGTACTGGATCCGGCGCCAGATAGAACAGCAGTCGACTGAACGCAAGTGATCGTATCGGCGCTGGCCTGCGCAACAATGAGACCGGTTTGAGAAGTAACTGTCGTCACAGTCGTAGAAATGCAGCCAGTTACAGTATTCGTTATCATCAACTGGTATGTGCCCGGTTGATTGACGATAGCGTTTTTATTCGTTAGGCTGCCAACAATATTTCCAGTGGTCACTACAGACCATTCATAAACCAGGTTTGCCAGACTGGGCGTGGCACTGCCAATTAGAGTCACGGTAGGCGCGGCGCAACTGAGTTGTGGTGGCGGTAAAATAATGGCCGTCAGCGGATTGGACGGGAATAGCACATTGACCGTAGCGGATTGTTCACAAACCGCCCCGCCGGGCGTTACAAATCTGACCGTCAAGACGTAAGAACCAGTGCTGTTGACAACCGGACTCAGGGTATTCGACCCAGATACGATGTTACCGTCTGATGTTTGCCATTGATAAGTGACACCCGGCCCGACAGTAGAACCTGCTCCGCTTAATGTAATAGAGCCGCCTGTACAAGGAAGAAAAACATTGGGCATTGGCGCCATAGCCCGTATGTTGGCAACTTCCACCCGAACCGTATCTGAAACGCGGCAGGTAGGTGAAAAAACAATATCGTCTACGGCAAAATCATTTCCGCTCTGCGCAGTATTCTGATTCACAATACAAATATTGGCAGAGGTGACGGGGCCGCTGTTCCAGACGGCATAGAAATTTTGCCAGGTGCAGGTCTGACTGGAAACATTAAAAATACTGCCAAGCGTGGCACCGTTTATGGAAAATTGCAACCGGGCAGGAGAAGAGGCCACCAAAGAAGTTGCCCAGGCAGTAAAAACATATTGTGTATTAGGGGAAACGCTGACGGTTTGGCACCAAACATCCACACCCGGAATACTTGAGCCATTTACGGCTAACATATTGCCCGAGCCGCTCGTATGGTCGCCACAATTGGGAAAATCAGGATGGGCAGCATTCGGATTAGGCAGTACATCATACACGCCTTCCGGCCACAGATCGCCAGGGTTGTGTATATAATCGTTTGTAAATCCTGTTGTACCCTGTTCAAAATTGCCATTAACGATGAGGTTGGTCGATACATCCAGCGCTGTGGCCGTTAATATATAACTCGTTGTCTGCGTAACATTTACCGTCGGATTCAAGGTATTACTGCCCGACATTCCAGTTGTAGGCGACCAAGTAAAACCGAGATAACTCCCTGTGACATTACCTGAAAGTTGCGCGGAAGCCGGGGAAGTACATCGCACAATATCAGGTCCGGCTGAAACACTAATAGGACATTGTGCATTGGCGTTACCACAAGTAACTACAAAGATTATACAGCCTGCAAGATGACGGAACATAGAGCGGTGGGTAATTGAAGTGACGGTTCGTGGATCAGCTGGGAGGCTAAGCAAATGTACAAATGATTTATTAAAGCGAACCGCCGGTTTTGATGGAATCCCGCTAAAAGTGGCCTTTTTATTTTCCAAAGACACCGGAAGATAAATAGCGGTCTCCCCGGTCACAGATAATACAAACGACGACACCTTCCTCCAGGCTTTCTACCAATTTCCCTACTGCGGCAACAGCGCCGCCACTGCTGACACCGGCAAACACAGCGTCTTCCCGCGCCAAACGTCGCATCATCCCGGTCGCTTCGTCGAGCGATACGTCGATGACAGTATCCACACGTGCCGGTTCAAATATTTTGGGTAAATAGGCCGGCGACCAACGCCGGATACCGGGAATATTGGAGCCATCCGTGGGTTGCACGCCTACGATTTGCACCTGCGGATTTTGTTCCTTTAAATACCGCGATACACCCATGATGGTGCCGGTAGTCCCCATGGAAGACACAAAATGGGTAATAGCGCCGGCCGTATCCCGCCAGATTTCCGGGCCGGTAGTGGCATAATGTGCACGCCAGTTGTCCGGGTTGGCAAATTGATTGAGCAACAGATAATCTCCTTTTTCGGCCATGTTTTCGGCCAACTCCCTGGAAAATTCAATGGTTTTAGCAGCAGGGGTTAAGATCACCTCCGCGCCGTATGCTTCCATCGTCTGCACACGTTCATCCGTTGAATTGTCAGGCATAATGAGCGTAATTTCAACACCGAAAAGCCGCGCAATCATGGCCAGTGCAATACCTGTATTGCCGCTGGTCGCTTCAATGAGTTTCATGCCGGGTTTTAAATCGCCCCGTTCCAGTGCGCCCTTTATCATGCCGTAAGCGGCCCTGTCCTTCACACTTCCGCCAGGGTTTTGCCCTTCCAGTTTCCCGAATATTTTTACGCCCGGTTTTTGTACCGAATGCCGTATTTCCACCAAAGGGGTGTTTCCAATAATATCGCTGATCGTTGCCATGTGTCAATGTAAATAAAAGAGCAAAATTGAAAAGGACAAAAAGCAATGCAAATCAATGAGTTACATTGCTTTTTGCGCTTTGCAATTTTGCCCTTTACTTATATTGGCGTAAAGATACAAAATGAGGGAAATGCCACACCAGTGAACATTTTTCAGACACACTCCTTTGGCAGCATCGCTTTCCCTACCTTTGCACTTTCTTCCTGTTGCTACATAAATTTCCTGCGTATACGTCTGACCGATAAGTAAAAGAGCAAAATTGCAAAAAGCAAAATGCGCAGTTGCTTACAGACCAACATTATTATTCATGCAAAAAATCCTTATTCTTGATTTTGGTTCCCAGTACACCCAGTTGATTGCCCGCCGGATTCGGGAAATGAACGTATACTGCGAAATTGTTCCTTACCAAAAAATCCCTGCATTAACACCTGACATTCAAGGTGTTATATTATCAGGAAGCCCTTTCTCCGTCCGCCAGTCCGATGCGCTGCGCATCGACCTGGATCTCATAGCCGGCCATAAACCGATGCTGGGAATTTGTTACGGAGCGCAACTTACTGCCGATTTTTACGGCGGCGAAGTCGGGCGCTCCGAAAAGCGGGAGTATGGAAAAATCATGCTGCAACACCATGCCCCGAACGACCCGTTTTTTGCGGGTATTTCCAAACGCTCGCAGGTATGGATGAGCCACAGCGATACGATTGTCCGCCTGCCGGAAGGTTTTGAAGTCCTGGGCAATTCCGATACCATTCCTTACGCGGCATTCCGGTCGAAAACGGGTCGTTTCCAACATCCCGTTTATGGCATTCAGTTTCACCCTGAAGTGTACCACAGCCTCGAAGGCTTTGAAATATTAAAGAACTTTGTACACGATATTTGCGGATGTGCAGGCGACTGGACGCCTGCGCATTTTGTAGAAGGTACTATATCGCAGATGCGCGAACAAATTGGCCATGAAAAAGTAATCATGGCATTGTCAGGTGGGGTCGACTCTACGGTGGCCGCTACCCTGCTCCACCGCGCGATCGGCAAACAATTGTTTTGTTTCTTTGTAGACAATGGCTTGCTGCGCAAAAACGAGTATGCGCAAGTGCTGGATTCCTACAAAAATATGGGGCTGAACATCGAAGGCGTGGATGCCCGGCAGCGTTTCTGGGACGCCCTGGCTGGTGAAAGCGATCCGGAGAAAAAGCGCAAAATTATTGGCAAGGCCTTCATCGATATCTTTGAAGAAGAGTCGGTGGCACACCCCGAAGCGGCCTGGCTGGGACAGGGCACTATTTATCCCGACGTTATTGAATCTGTCAGCGTACACGGCCCTTCTGTGACCATCAAAAGCCACCATAATGTGGGCGGGCTGCCGGAAAAACTAAAACTCAAAATCGTGGAACCGCTCCGTATGTTGTTTAAAGACGAGGTGCGGCGGGTCGGAAAAGAACTGGAAGTGCCTGCCGATATTCTGAACCGCCACCCTTTCCCGGGCCCGGGTCTGGGTATTCGTATTTTGGGCGATATCACACCTGAAAAAGTAAGTCTTTTGCAGGAAGCAGATGCTATTTTTATCAATAAACTGCGCGAACAGGGACTGTATGAAGAGGTGTGGCAGGCCGGCGCTATTCTACTACCCATCTACTCTGTTGGTGTGATGGGCGACGAGCGCACCTACGAACAAGCCATCGCGCTGCGCGCCGTGAGTTCCACCGATGGCATGACGGCTGAATGGAGCAGATTGCCTTATGATTTCCTGGCTGAAGTAAGCAGTGAAATCATCAATAACGTAAAAGGGATCAACCGGGTCGTATTCGATATTTCCACCAAACCGCCCGCTACCATCGAGTGGGAATAAAGAAAAGGCAAAATTGCAAAAGGCAAACAGGCAATAAATCAGGCGATAGATTATATTTGCCTTGAATAGCATCAAATCCAGCCCTAAAAACGTTCTTGGGGAAAAAATTGTGCCCATGATACTTCGTGTTTTTATGCCTTTGCTTTTACTGTTGATTGGTGGCTGTTATTCCTTCAAAGGCATCTCCATCGATCCTGACGTAAATACATTTTACGTACGCAATTTTGAGACCATTGCCTCCAATGCGCCGCCTACACTGGGACTGGATTTTGGAGAGCGAATCAAGGATAAAGTCCGCTCCGAAACGCGTCTGCAACTCAATACCACCGAAGCGGATGTTGAGTTTACAGGAAAAATAACTGATTTTCGCGTGATACCGGTGGCGCCGAAACCGGGCGAACAAATATCGCTCAACCGCCTGGAAATCAGAATGCGCATCGGTTTCATCAATAATAAAAATGAAAAAAAAGGCTGGCCCAATGAACGTGATTTCAGTCACTTCGCCGAATTTTCCAATTCGACGGATTTGCTGACGGTGCAGGACCAACTGGTTCGACAGATCGGCGATCAATTGCTGGAAGATATTTTTAATGCAGCTTTTAATGACTGGTAGTATTTTGCGTGTTTCGTTTTTGGTGTTTGGTGTTTGGGCTGCATTGTTTTAGCATACCGGATACGAAACACCATACACTAAACACCAAACACCTTGATTATGACTCAGGAACGCTTTTTTCGCATACTCAACGACCCGGAACTGCTGGCGAATATTTCCTACGAGGAACTCAAAACGCTGGCGCTGGCGTACCCTTATGCCCATAACCTGCGCTACCTGCTTGCCTTGAAGGCGGATAAAATAGAACACCCGGAAGCGGCCCGTACCCTGAACGCAGCGGCCATGTACAGCCTCGATCGCACGCAACTGTTTGTGCTCATGGCGCCAAAGGATATTGTGCCTCAAAAAATGCTTGAAAAAGAAGAGGTGCTCGAACTCAAACCGATTGAAACGGTTCGCCAGGAACTGGAAGCACTCAGCCCGGTTCCCAGGGAAGAAAAACAAGCGGAAGTAGCGGCAGCTGCTGCGATGACTGCTCCACCTGCGGAATCAAACGAAAAAGAAAAAATAACCGTTTCCGAAAGCAGTACTGACATGCCGGAAATCCGCACGACAACACCGCCGCCGCCTGTTCAAAAAACGGTACCGGAGCCTTTTACAGACTGGGTAAATCGTTTTCAGCCGCCGGTTTTGGAACCCAGAAAACCACAAACCGAACAGGCGCCATTGCCAAAAACCTCGAAAGCGCCTGCCTTGCCCGCAGAAAAAGGTATTGCACAGCAATTGGCGGAACGCAGCGTTTCGGAAAACAGGGATGTAATTTCAGAAACGCTTGCCAAATTATTGGTGAAACAGGGCTACAAAGAAAAAGCCATTTCAATGTATGAACGACTATGTTTGGCGTTTCCCGAAAAAAGTGCGTACTTTGCCGCCGAAATTGAAAAACTTAAAAATTAGACAACATGTTATCCACTTTTGCGGTACTGATTGCCATCGTGAGCGTTCTTTTGATTGCAGTTATATTGATCCAAAATTCCAAAGGCGGCGGTATTGATCCCAATTTTGGCGGCCAGGCCCAGCAGCTTTTCGGTGCAGCGCGTTCTACTGACTTTGTTGAAAAAGCAACATGGGTTTTAGGCGCTTCCCTTCTGATCCTTTGTGTTGTAGCAGCACTCACTGTGGGTGGTGGCGCAACAGGCGGCGCAGAAATTCCGCTTCAATCTCAATAAGAATCCTCTTCAAAGGGTGGTTTGTTTGATGGTTTGAAAGTTTGATGGTTTGAGGTGGTAACTCTTGGCTTTAAGTTATCACCTCAAACCATCAAACTTTCAAACCATCAAACAAACCCATAGACCTTTCCCTTCGCACTTATCCGTCAAAGCGATCCAATCCCAGCGACTGAACCAGCGCCATCAGTTTCTCCGCGTACTGTTTATCCGTCGCATAGCCGGACTTCTCCAATCCAATTGCCCAGTTCCTGTAGTCGGTCGGCTCCAGTTGAAAAAGCGAGCGATACCGTTTAGTCTTCTTCAAAAACTCAGAATGTGCCCGATAACTGCTCCAGGCGTTCCCGTATTTGACAAAAAAGTCTTTGTGCGAATCATCGGAAAAATTGGCGCAGTGTCCCCGTTTACATTGTTTTGAAAAACATTTCATACCAAAATGGTTGTTCGTAGCGCGTGACAACCCGCTCTCGCCGGCATTGCTCTCCAGCAGCCCCTGCGCCAGGATGATACTGGCCGGAATACCAAATTTTCGCATTTCAGCCCTGGCAATGGGCGCAAACCGTTCTACGTAATCGCGACACCTCAACTGGCGGTCAGCTACCTCTTTTGAAGCGATCGTATGCCGCTTCGCATACGCCGGATCAATGGAAAAAGTCGTATTATTCAAGGTGCCAGGGGCCAATTCCACTTGAAATTCTTGTTTCCTTAACCGTTTCTGCGGATGCTGCGCAACCGCCATATCCAGAAAATTAGCCCGCACGGCCTGTGACGTCGATACCGCATTTTCATCTGATATGGGTCCCAGTACGATGGAAATCTTATCGCTCCATAGCAAATAGGCCAATGCGGTAATGACGACCAATTTCCATAAAACCGGCTCTTGTATCCATTCGCCGGCAGCAGATTCAGTCATGGCCACCCTGCTGCTGTTGTAAGTGGTGTGGACTTGTTGCAAACGTGCCATATATTGAAAATCGTTAGTGGTAAATAAATTTGTGTTGTCGATAATGTTTAAAAATTCATTGACGGGACAAAGTAAAACATTTTGTATCTTATTTACAACAAATAGTTTTGAAAATATTTCAAGAAGGATTGTTTGCGACAAAATCAATTGTCTCATTGTGTGCACAGGCGCACTATCTTGCCTCCAAATTGTCCGTTTATGAAAAAAGCGATACTCGCTGTTGCCCTGTTGCTAAGCCTTGGAGCAGGCCTTTTTTTTATTCTTAACATGCCTCAAATGCCTTCCGGAAAACAAGCAATACCCGGTGGCGGCGGCGCTGAAGAAAACAAGGCCTTGCGGCGGGAGTGGGAACGCATGCGATTGGCCGATCCTGAAACCGGGCAAATTCCTATGGGCATTTCTTTGCAGGAGCGCCTGTTTGCGGCCCAACTGCCCTTGTCGACCGCCGAGCGATCCGGCCCGGACTGGGAATCGCGCGGCCCCTGGAATATCGGCGGACGCACCCGTGCGCTTGCAGTAGACGTGACCGATGAGAACAGGATCATCGCCGGCGGCATTTCCGGTGGCATCTGGCTCAGCGAAGACGGCGGCCAGAGCTGGTCGCGGCGTACGCCTCTAAATGCCCACCCCAGTTGTGTGAGTATTGCGCAGGACACGCGGCCCGGTCATACGGACACCTGGTATTATCTTACAGGCGAACTATACGGCAACAGCGCAGGCGCAACCGGAGCGTATTATCTGGGCGACGGCGCATTTAAAAGCATCGACGGTGGACTGAACTGGACGCCATTGGGCACAACCGACAACGGCAACCTGGAAGATTTTACGGAATCCTGGCAAGGTTGCTGGCGTGTTGTTACCAGTCCTGCCGATTCATTAGATGTCGTGTATGCAGCCACCCACAGTACTATTTATAGAAGTACCAATGGCGGAAGTTCCTGGACTATAAGCCTCAATTCTCCTGGTTCTTATGCTACGGATGTAGCGGTCAGCCAGTCGGGCGTATTATATGCTACCATGAGCAGCGACGGCACAAACGGCGGTTTATGGAGAAACCCGAACGGAGCGGGCTGGGTAAAAATAAACCCGGATACCAGCGCCGGTTTTCCAGCAGTATTTGACCGTTTTGTCATCGGTATCAATCCGAACAATGAAAACGAAGTGTACTTTCTGGGCGCCACGCCCGGCGCCGGTCATTTCAATGAATACTTAGGAAGCAACGACTGGACCAGTCTGTGGAAATATACCTACCTGAGTGGCAACGGCAGCGGTTCAGGCGGCCAATGGGAAAACCTTTCAGCGAATCTGCCTAATATCGGTACCGAATTCGACCGTTTTGCAGCGCAGGGAGGATACGATTTGGTGGTAAAAGTGCAGCCCGGCACCAACCATGTTTTTGTGGGCGGCACCAACCTGTACCGTTCCACCGACGGATTTTCCAGCCCAAACAACAACACGCATATCGGCGGATACAAACCGGGTACTTATCTGCCATTCTTCGAAATTTACCCCAACCACCACCCCGACCAGCACGATTTGCTGTTCCTGCCTTCCGACCCGAATGTGATGCTGACAGGCAGCGACGGGGGAATACACCGCACGGACGACGCTGGCGCGCCTGAAGTCGTTTGGACATCGCTGAACAACGGCTACCGCACCACACAGTGCTACACCGTTATCATTGATAAAAATGCCGCAAACGACCCGACCATCGTTACCGGTCTGCAGGACAATGGAAATTTTTTCGGCAACAGCGATGACCCGGCAGCAACCTGGACACAAACCGTCAACGGAGACGGCTCTTATGGGGCCATTGGGCCGGACAGGTCTTTTTATATCCTTTCCATCCAGCAAGGCCGGGTAGCCAAAGTGGCCATTGATGATGCAGGAAATGTAACGGCATTCCGGCGCATAGACCCTATCGGACCCAAAAAAGACGACTACCTGTTTATCAATCCGCTGGCTACCGACCCGAATGACCCCGAAGTATTGTACCTGCCTGCACAAAGGCGCCTTTACCGGCAAAATGCATTGGGCAGCATCCCGCTCACAGGCGAGTGGGATTCAATTGCCCAGGGCTGGATGGCCTTCCCCGATACGCTGGTGGCCAGCGCCGGCGGTAATCCGAATGTGATCTCGGCCATTGCTGTGTCGCAGGCCAATCCCGCACACCGCGTCTATATCGGTACCAGCAGAAGGTTGTTGTACCGCATTGACAATGCCCATACTGGTACGCCCGCCTGGACCCCCCTGACCAATCCGTCCGTACTTAGTACGGCTTACATCTCCAGCATTGCCATCGATCCTGAAAATGCGGACCACGTCTTGGTCGCTTTTTCCAACTACAATGTTTACAGCCTTTTTTACAGTACCAATGCCGGTCAGAGCTGGTTGAAAGTGGCGGGAAATCTGGAGACAGGCATCAGCGGAACCGGAAGCGGCCCATCCGTACGAGCCGTATCTATTTTGCCACTACCCGATGGTAAACGCAAATATTACTGCGGCACCAGCCAGGGACTTTACAGCGCCGACACGCTGTTGTCGCACGTCAGCAATACACAACCGGGTACCCAATGGGTGCTGGAAGGCGCCGATGTTATCGGGCGCGTGGTGGTAGAAGCTGTCGAAACCCGCGTTTCCGATGGCCTGGTCGTTGTGGGAACACATGCCAATGGCCTATATTCCAGCAATATTTTGCCGGTTACCGGCAACAACGAACCACTGAATACCATTCAGGTGCAATGCCGCCCCAATCCGGTGCGCGATGTCGCTACTGTTCAAATTACAGGTGTGCAAGCCGGCGGTGCAGTCTGGCGTTTGTTCGATTTACAGGGAAAAATGATGCAACAAAGCACCTTGCAGGAAAACAACGAACAGATTGATATTCAGGCGCTTCCGCCGGGGATTTACGTGTACGACATCCGTGGAAAAGGCTGGCAACGATCGGGGAAGATTGTGAAATCGTAGTTTCCTACTGCATGCCCAGGGCCGAAATAGTAACAACCTGGCGATACATGAGTATCAGCAATACAAAAACAGCGGCAGTTCCAAGGGTTTTTACGATTGTGATCGGCCATGTGTAGCCATAAATCCTCCGCGCAGCCAAAGCCTGATACACTGGGAATGAAAGCGTAAGAAACAGGAAAATATGTTTGCCACCGTGGATAATACCGAACAGATACAAAAAAGGATGGACACTCAGATCCAACAGGATGTAGAAGGTAAGCGCATGCATAGCAAAAACCAGGTGCGGTACCAAATAGGGGATTTTTTGCCGGAAAAGCAGGAAAATGAAAAAGCCCCACAACGGAATCAATAAAAAAAGCCAAGTTTTTGATCTTTCAGCCGCTGCATCCATGATTTCATGTGTGAGCGCTTCTTCTGTTACACCAAGCTCGGATGACTTTGAAGCGAGCGCTTTTGCAAAATCATACTGAAAGAAATTCATCACATAATTTTGCTCGTCATAACCCATAACAAGGTCATGTGGGCCTGTAAAATGTGCGGTCGTCGTAGGCAGGAAAAAGTAAAAAAGCACGCTGGCAACCAAAAACATCTGTATCGGTTTCATGTATCCCACGCGTCGCCCGGCAATCCATTCAGCGGTCATAAAACCGGGTTTTGAAAACAACAGCCAGACACTTTTCAGCAGTTTTGAATCAAAATGAGCCAAATGCCACAGGCTCTGATTCAAAAATTTTCGGATGCTGAAATCGCGTTCCGGGATAATTTTCTTTTCACCGCATTTCCGGCAATAATCGCCTTTCAACTTTGCCCCGCAACTGGCACAAAGTTCCCGTACTTCAGCGACGGATTGATCGAACTTTTCTTCCATGCAATGGATATTTCGCGAAATATCGCAATAACCCATAAAACTGAAACCTAAAATTTTACACGCCTTTGTCCAGACCCGTCAAATATGCCTTCGCTACACGCAAATGTGCTGCTCTTTTTGTTTTGTTCATCCGGCACTGGTCACTGCAATACTTTACTTCCTCCCATACTTTTTCCCATTTTTTGCGCCAGGTAAATGGTCGCCCACATACGATGCATTGCTTTTCCGGGAGATGTTGTTTTTTCATCGTGAGGCTTGAATTGTGAGTTGTGAGTAGTGAGTAGTGAGTAGTGAGTGGTGAGGCTTTCAGGCTTGAAAGTGCGAAGAAGGGCATAATTCTGTTCCCTTTTGATTCTTTGTTATCGGTTATCTGTTTTCAGGTCAGTAATTGTGAAAGGGGGCCAATTTTTTCCCTATTAGATAGGGCCACTACAACCATATTGTTCAATGCCTCATGACTCACCACTAACGCCTCACGATGAAAAAACAACATCTTCCGGAAAAACAATGCATCGTATGCGGGCGGCCTTTTATGTGGCGCAAAAAATGGGAAAAAGTATGGGAAGAGGTTAAGTATTGTAGTGACCAGTGCCGGATGAACAAAACAAAAAAGAGCAGCACATTTGCGTGTAGCG
>Ga0138256_10006206_pt1 | contig 12642 bp, 9 predicted proteins | sample KNB2016incub_MG_FD_105486 | JGI IMG/M metagenome (GOLD analysis project Ga0138256, IMG submission 105486) | Active sludge microbial communities from wastewater in Klosterneuburg, Austria - KNB2014incub_MG | ecosystem: Engineered > WWTP > Activated sludge > Unclassified | place: Austria... | reverse complement strand
GCCAACATGATCCAGATGCTGGTGAAGATCTACTTCTCCTACTTCCCGCAGCTGCACCGCGTACGCATCACCGACAATGAACCCGAGGCGCGGGCCTGGCTGGAGGAACAGCTCCAGGAGATCGCGCGCACGGGCAGCTGAACGCGAGCTGACCGCCTGCTTCATTCCACCTTTGCCCCATGAGCCGTGGCTTCGTGAAAGAGGACGACCAGGAGGAGGCGCCCTTCATACCACCACGCGCGCCCCTGCCCGATGGTGCGACGAACCACGTGACCCCACGCGGCATGCGCTTGCTTCTGGAGGAGCGCACGCAACTCGAACAAGCGCGGGCCAATGCACAAGGCAGCGACGATGAACGCCGCCGCGCCAAAGCGGAGATCGATGGACGGCTCGCCCTGTTGAACGAGCGCATCGTCACCGCGCGGCCGGTGGAGCAGGGTTCTGAACCACCTGCGGACGTTCGCTTTGGTGTGCTGGTCAAGGTCGCCTATCGCAGTGGTCCACAGCAGGGAATGGAGCGCAGCTTCACGGTCGTCGGTGTCGACGAGGCATCCGTGGCCGAACAACGCTTCGCCTTCACCGCACCGATATCGCGCGCGCTGATGGGCAAACGGGTGGGTGAATGCGTCACTGTGGTGCTAGGATCAACGCAGCAGGAATTGGAGGTGCTGGCGATCGGGTGGGAGTCGTAAAGCGATGGATCCGCTCCACCGCTTGCACTGAGCCGCTGGTTCAGCGCACGAGCAGGAACCTCATGGCCTGGCTCTTACCCCTGTCCGAGCGTGCATGGACCAGATACATACCGGCTCCCCATGTATCAGTGGAAGTTCCCTCGAACCGGCCTTTGGCCGCATCGAGGGTTAATATGCTGCGCCCAGCGGGATCCAAAATGGACAATGCCACATCCTCCTTGATGTTGACGGTGAACGCATCGCCTGCAAAAAGGACTTGTCCTGATAGGGTGAAGAGTTGGTCGGTCCCTTCGGCGGCGATATCCGTGGCGCTCAGCAACACACAAAAATCGTTCGATGCGATGGTCGCATGGGGCACGGGAGCGGTCGACGCCGCGTTCGAAGTAGCCACGTTGCTACCGAAGTCCGCTAGAGCGACCACATCCAGCTGCGCCACGGGAAGGGATTGGTGCGCGAACGTGACCGGTACCGCTCCACAGGCGGTGCTTAGATCGGAAGGGAGGTGCCATAGGAAAGCATGGTGGATATCCTGCTGGAACAACAGATCCTCTTCGAACCGTTCTCCGATCACCGTCACCTCATCCGCGGCCGTAGCCATCTTATAGAACACGAAGCCACGCCGCCAGTTGTTCAAGGTTTGGGTATTGAAAGAAAGCCCCGCCAGCGGGAGTCCAGCCGCGGTGAGGCGGAACGTGGCCGTCTTCGTATCGAGGCCAGCATATCTCCCCACCAGCAGGATCTCCCCATTGTTCATCACGTTGCCGCCGAAGATCCCGAACGGCGTGTTCACCGGAGCAGGAGGATCGAGCACATACAAGTCACACGTCATCGGCGTGCCCGCAGGATCGAGCTTAAGCATTGAAGCTGGGCCTTGATGGTCTATGAACAGTACCAGATCAGCGCCTACAAGCTGCATGTTCTTTGGCTGGATCAAGTATTGCAGAGGATAGTCCACGGTTCGGAAGTAGAGCGGCTGCCCTGTTCCGTCCAGATGCGCGACGCAGAAGGGATCCGCACCGCCCCAGGTAGAACGGCCTAGCGCATAACATCCCCCGTTCCCATCAGGCAGAAGATGTTCGAGCCAATGGCCACCCAAGCGCGTTGTCCAACGGGGAGTTCCTAGCGCATCCAAGCTGAACACATAACTGTCGCCTCCGACATAAGACAGCGTTAAAAAGCTGTTCCCCGCCGCATCGGACCAGATGCCCGGGCCAATATTGGCCTGGTAAGCATCATCGTTGACATGAACGCCTATTTCCCGGGACCATTCCGTGGCCCCTGAAGCATCAAGCTTATGCACGTCCACAAACACGATCTCCGTGTCAGGAAAAGCGGAATACCACCCGGTCTGGTCGGCGGCCAATACGCCGCCGTTCTCCCCTGCACCCAGTGCATGGGTCGGGACGGTCGATGCCCATAGCGGATCGAGCGCGGCATCATACTTCACGATCACATCCTGCTGGTTGATCATGACGTGGAGGGCGGTACCCCCATCGGTGGTCCGTACAACGTGAAGCTGAAAGGACTGCGTGTTGATCAGATCCATATCCAGCGTCCGTTGCACCACAGTCTGTGCTCGCAATGGAGAGTTCCACGCGAGTGTCAAGCACAAGCCCGCGAGGACGATCTTTACTATGCAATGGTCCCTCATTCGTTTTGGCATTGGATCATTCGGTTCTTTCCAGCTATTGAAGGTAAACGTTCCGGCTTTCGCTGGACCACGATCACCACCCGCTCAACCCAACCCTCCACTTACGCGATGACCCATGGCTTACCATGACCCTGGTGGCTAGCCTTGCGGCCGTCCGATCCCATCAACCCGATCGCCATGAACCAGAACTTGGACCGCCGCCGTTCGCTACTGCCCTGCGCATTCTTACTTCTACCGGTCTTCCTGCACGCACAAGTGCTGCATGTGGATGATGGCAATCTCTCCGCCACACAGAACGGAACCACGCAATACCCCTACCGCAGCGTGCAGGCGGCGATCATGAACGCGGCCTTGAACGATACGATCAAGGTGGCCGCCGGCACCTATGGGCCCACGGACAATCTGGGGAAGTCCTTGGTGGTTTGGGGCGGCTACACAGGTGCCAGTTCAACGGACTATGACGCCGGTCTGGGTGGGGATTTCCTTGCCCCTACTTCGGATGCGGCGTTAACGGTGATCAGCGGTGGGCCCGACAGTATCGGTGTGGTGCTTACCCGCTTCGACTTCGATCCTTTCTCCTTGGTGATCTCGAACCTCACGGTGAGCAACAGCATGAAAGGCATTGTGTGCGATGCGCTGATCTCCTGGCCGCCTGTGGAGAACGTGACCATCAGCGATTGCATCATAGAGAACAACGGACAGATCGGAGAGACCAGCTTGGGTGCGGGGATCCTCGTACACGGCAATGGACACCAACTGCTGGACAACGTGATCCGCAACAACCACGGGGGACGAGGTGCCGGTATCTCTGGGAATTCGGGCACCGGTGATAGTCTCCTGGTGCAAGGCAACCTGATCGAGAACAACACGGGCTATGATGACCATTGCGCGGGTGTATACCTCGGCGGCCACGCGGAGATCCGCAACAACATCATCGCAGGGAACCAACTACAGAACAGCTATGGCTGGGGCGGCGGTGTATTGATCCTGGGCACCGCGCACATGTCCGGCAACGTGATCAGGAATAACTACTGCCCCTCCTACGGTGGCGCCGTGTTCGTGGACGAAGGCGGGATCCTCTACATGGACCACGACCTCATCTACAACAACAGTACCTCCCTTGAAGGTGCGGCGGTCGCGGCCGACTATGGCGGTCCGGGTTCCTCGTACGTGTACCTCACCAATTGCACCATCGCCAACAACCATGCGACCGGCGGGCTGGGTGGCAATGCGGTCTTTGTGGATGTGAGCTCGTTCGCCACAGCCATCAACTGCATCTTTTATGGGAACGGCGATGACTTCCATGTGACCGGCGGTAGCAGCCTCACCGTGACGTATACGCTGAGCGAGGAGCCGGTGGCTGGTCAAGGCAACTTCCAGGGAGACCCCTTGTTCGCCGACACCGCGAACGGTGACTTCCATCTGCGCTCCACGATCGGGCGGTACGACCCACAAAGTCAAAGCTGGGTGACCGATGGCATGCACAGCCCGGCCATCGATGCCGGGGATCCGGCGTCCGCCTATGTGAACGAGCCTTCGCCCCACGGGTCGAGGATCAATCTGGGCCATGATGGGAATACCGCATACGCGTCCTTGTCGAACGCCACCGGTATCGCGCCAGCACTGGAGGATGACCCCTTCATCCTGACCTATCCCAACCCCGCACAAAGTGAACTGACGATCACATTGCCGGAGAACGGCGGTGATCAAAGCGACCTGCGGATCCTCAACGAGCTCGGTATGGAAGTACTGCACAGCCGAATGGGAAGGACGATCGTACTATCGGAGATCGCCCTGCTGGCCGACGGTGCCTATGTCGCTCGTATCACAACAGCAAGTGGAACGATCCACTGGAAAAAGTTCCTGGTGAGCAAAGGTGAGTGATCTGTACACCGCACTTCCTCGCAGGGTCTTATCAGGAAGCATGGCGCGAACGGCGGATCACTGCTTCACGGCACGAAGCACCCGTCGCCGCTGGGCCGATCGGACCTCCACCAAATAGATCCCCGCGGGCCGCATCCTACGAAGGCATCCGGATCGGGATCGGCGTTTCTCGAATTTTCGCACACGAGCGCACTACACGCCCAGCGTCTTCAGCGCCTCATACACCAGGAACGCGGGCCATACGAACGCTTTCAAGAAGCCAACGAAACCCATCCAGAAACCGGTGGCGTGGGAGATGAAGTAGATCATCGCCCCGATAAGGCCCAAGCCATACACCGCATTGTTGGGTCCGTGCTGTTCGATCCGCGTTCTCATGGTCGTTCGGTATCCCACGAACGTAAGGGCCGCTCACTTTGAAATGGATGACCGAAGTCATTCCCTGACCCGCCATCATCAAGCCGGACCGGAGCACAACACATCGATCCGGCCCATCGACCATGGGATCAAGCGCATCATGCCATCCACCGAGGATATCCGATGGATGCCGACCGACCGCCCCGAACAGCGGAACGGCCCAGCGCGCTGGGACCGGATCGCGACCTAAATAACACTACAGCTTCACAAAGTGCCGCACGACCCTTGCTCCCGATGCCTGTTCGATGCTGATCACATACGAGCCTCGGGCATGGTCGCTGATGTTCAAGACGACATGGGTGCTCATAACACGCTGCGCTTTGAGCAAGCGGCCATCCGACGAACGCACCTCGAGCAGGTCACCGGGTGCGTCCACCCGCACGTTGAGTTGGTCGTGGGCAGGGTTCGGGTACAGCAGTATCCCCTTGTCGGCTTGCGCTGTCATCCCCACGGTTTGATCCACAGTGAACACGGCCGGGGCAGTGACCACCGCCTCGTTGTAGTCGAAGTAGATGTTGGCGACGTTCTCGATCTGCGCGCCGTTGACGAGCGTGGCCACTGGTGTCATGCGGAACTTCACGTAGCCGTGGCTGTTCGGTTCGTCGCTCACGCTATCGGGCAGAAAGATCGGATCCATCACGAAATGCAGCACGCCTTGGTGGATGTACCATTCCGTGGTATGGGAACTGCTCACGAGGTCCATGGTGTTCCAAAGCAGATCAGTGCTGAGCGTATCGGTGATGATCACACGGGTGGCGGGGAATGTGCCCGTGTTCTGGAACCGGATGGTGTATTCCAACACTTCACCGGCCTGCACCTGTGCGGGTGTCATCACCTGGGGGACCACCAGCTTGTCGTTGGGGTCCACGGCACCGACCACGAACCCCGACCAGGCGATCGAGTTGTCCAAAGGCGTGGTATCCTGGACGCTTGGTGTCGCCAAGAACGTGTGCGCTAGCGGCGTTCCGATCACCACACCGGCATCGGTGTTCAGCGCTACCGCGATGCCCCATGCGCTGCCCGGTGTGATCGTGGGCGACCAGGTGGCGTTATTGCCCACCTGTGTATCCGGTACGATACCACTGCCCACCCAGGTCTGTGCATTGTCGAAGGTGAGATCGAGAGAAGCCACAGTGCTTTCCGTACCGATGTTCTCCACGGTGATGTAGATGTTGTTGTCGAAGCCCGGCCGCGCGGGCATGGTGGTGAGATGCACCACCAGGTCGAAGATGCCGGGAACGGCTTGGTAACCGATGTCGTTCAAAGGGTCGACCTGCAAGGCGGTCAAGGTGATGTTCTCGGGGGCCGTGGTGCGCGTGTGATAAAGCACATCCTGCCCATCCAGCACGAAGCTGCCGGTGTCGATGGGCAACACGTAGTTACCTGCGGCATCGGGGGCGGTGAGGTAGCTGCCGGGCTGTGCTTCGACGATCGCATTGGTGAAAGCCGCTTCGCCCACCTCCTTCACACCGTTCCCGTTGGCATCGGTGAACACACTTCCGGTGATGGCTTCATCACCAAAGGGGCAGGGAGAGAGCACGTTGCACACCGTGAGCGGAAAGCCAAGATCGCTGGAGATCGCACTGTAGGCCACAGGAACGTTGGGCAAGCAGGTAATGTTGGTGGTATGGCAAACGATGCCGGTCGCCGAATTCGGCAACAGTGGCAGGCAGTCGATCGGGTTCGTATGGCACTGCAAGTAGAGCAACCCGTTGGGCAGATCCGGCAGTGCCGTGAGCTGGTTCTGGTTGCAGTTAAGCAATGTCAGAGCCGGGTTCAGCGGCGGAAGGCTCGTGAGCTGGTTGTTGAAGCAGAAGATCGTTTGGAGTGTGTCCGGCAAGGTCGGCAGCGTGGTCAGGCCATTGTTCGATGCGTAGAGGAAGGTGAGCGAGTCCGGCAAAGTGGGCAATGCACCGATCGGGTTGTTCTCACATTCCAAGCGGTTCAGCGCGTTGGGCAAGGCAGGCAAACCAGCGAGCAAGTTGCCCCAACAAACAAGGTAGCGCAGGGAGGCCGGCAACACGGGAAGTGAGGTGAGCTGGTTCTGTGCGCAATGCAGGTTCCGCAACGCGGAGGGGAGGGTGGGCAACGCGGTGAGGTCGTTGTTGTCGCATTGCAATTGGATCAAGGACGAGGGTAAAGCAGGGAGCGCCGTCAACGCGTTCCCGTTGCACGACAACTGCGCCAATGCCGCAGGCAATGCGGGCAATGTGGAAAGTCCGTTGTTGTCGCACGACAAATTGTAAAGGCTCGCCGGAAGGGCCGGCATGGTGGAAGTCAGTGGATTGTTCCGGCAGAGCAGTGTTTCCAGCGAGAGGGGGAGCGTAGGAAGGCCGGTGAGCGCATTGTCATTGCACGCGATCTGCGTAATGGTATTGGGCAACGCGGGCAAGCTGGTCAAGGCATTTTCGTAACAGAGAAGCCAGGACAATGTGGCGGGCAGCGCAGGCAGGCTGACGAGTTGATTGTCCCAACAGTAGAGGCGTACAAGCGCATTGGGCAGAGACGCGAAGCTCACCAGATCGTTCTCTTCGCATTCCAATTGCGTGATGGCATCGGGTAGAGGCGGCATGGTGGTGAGGTAGTTCCCGCTGCACACCAGGTACTGCAGGCCGGTGAAGTATTGGATGCCGTCCAGGTCATAGATCCAGGCGTTCGCCACGTTCATGTAGTTCAAGCTTTGCACGCTCGGATCCAAGGTATCGAGCACGGCACCGTTCATGGCCGATGGCACCAGGAAGCTCAACCGGGCCGCGAAGGCCGAGTCCGGAACGGTGTATTGCGCATGGACAGAACCTCCGATGAGCAGCGTGAAAAGAGACGTGATAAGCAACGAGCGTGTCATGGAGGAGGTATTGGGGCGGGTGCGAAGAACGGTTCAATGTACGGTTTCGATCATAGAGCATCACCGTCCCGAACGGACATACACTCCTATCTTGCCCGCCCTACCATGGACCAACCCGCCGCCGAGATGTACATCCTTGGGAAGCTCCGCCATGGGCTGCCCAAAGAACGCACCTACCACAGTTTCAGCCACACGCTGGATGTCTACCGTTCCGTAGTGGCCGCAGCGGTGCAGGAGGATATTGAAGGGGAAGACCTCGATCTGATCCGCACGGCGGCGCTCTATCACGATTCCGGCTTTTTGGTCTCGGACCACGAACACGAGAAGGTGGGCTGCGAGTTGGCCCGCGAAGCACTGCCTCGATTCGGGTACAGTGCAGAGCAGATCGAGCGGGTGTGTACCATGGTTATGGCCACCAAAGTGCCCCAGCAACCGCAGAACCATTTGAGCAAGATCCTGTGCGATGCGGATCTGGACTACCTCGGCCGATCGGACTTCTTCCGCATCGGCACCACCTTGTACTGGGAGTTCCTCCACTACGGTGTGGTGAAGGACGAGCGCGATTGGAACGAACTACAGGTGCGGTTCATGACCCAGCATACCTACTTCACCGAACTGAGCCGCGCCATCCGCGAGCCGGTGAAACAGAAGCACCTGCAAATGGTGAAGGACTGGCTGGTGAACAATCCTTGAGCGATCGAGCAGGGATCGCCCTCTGTCCAAAGGCCAACACGTTGACCGGTCAGGTCCTTCAGCGCCGGGGTTCTCGCACCGGGAACCTATCTTCACCCCAAACCCACTGCCATGAACAACTTCTTCCGCGGCCTGCTGGCCGGTGGCGCCGCCTACAAATGGGGAGGCGGTTGCTTCGGCACCGTCCTGGTCTTCGTGATCGTGTGGATGCTGTTGGGGAAGTGCTGAACGCACCGGTACGCCGCCTGGATCACGGGGCGTACCAATCCTCCAGGCGCACCTCGATCGTGGGATCACCCGCGTGTACCAATTGCTTGAAGCGAGCCACGTCGCTCAAACCATCCTTGCCACGATAGTGGTACGGGTACACCACGCGCGGCTTGAAGGCGAGCACACCACTGGCGGCCTGGTCCACGGTCATCGTGTAAGGCAGGTTCATGCACACAAAGGCCATATCGATGTTCTTCAACGCGCGCATTTCGGGGATGTCCTCCGTATCGCCGGAGATGTAGATGCGCTCCTCTCCCAACGTGATCACATAGCCGTTGCCCCGTCCCTTCGGGTGGCGCGGGTCGTTTGGATCGGGCATGTTGTACATCGGGACGGCCTCGATGCCGATGCCAGCGATCTCCGCACGCTCACCGTTGGCAAGGACGGTGCAGTGCTTGCTCACTTCGATCGGTAATGCGTCCACCACCGAGCGTGGGGCCACGATCCGGGTGATGCTAAGGTCCAGAGCGCCAAGCGTGGCGGGGTCCATGTGATCCTCATGGATGTCGGTGATCAAGATCACCACGGGGCTCGCGAATTGCTTGAAGCGCTCCGCCCCATTGTGCGGGTCCACGAGGATCGTATGGCCCTTCCATTCCAACGCCAACGCCGAGTGGTGTACGGGATGAATGACCACTTCCTCCGTAGCGGCGGTGGCTTGGGACATGGTGTTCTGCATGAGTTCACTGTGCTGTGCGAAAATGGCGGAGCAAAGCGTCGAAAAAAGAAGTGTCGTGCTGGAGCGCTGCATGTTCCGAAGATAGGTGGTGGCATGTTTCCACGCATGCTGGGCCATGCGCCCAAGATGCGCGAGGATGGCTATCCTTGTAAGACCCCTTTCTGGTTGACCGCACATGAACAAGTCTCTCCTGGCTCTTCCGGCCTTGCTCGCAATGGCGATCCGCGCACACCTCCATGCCCAGACCTTCACCCAGATCGGCGCGGACATCGACGGTGAGGCAGCTTATGACGGATCCGGCGGTATTGTCTCATACTCTGCGGACGGTATGCGCCTGGCGATCGGCGCGGGCAGCAATTCCGGCAACGGCATCGCGGCCGGCCATGTGCGCGTGTACGAGGACATCGGAGGTATCTGGACCCAGGTAGGTGCCGATATCGATGGCGAAGCTGCGGGCGATGCGGCCGGTATTGCTTCGCTTTCGGCGGATGGCACGCGCGTGGCCATCGGCGCACCGAGGAACAACAATGCCAACGGAACGGACGCCGGGCATGTGCGCGTGTTCGATGAGATCGGCGGTGTTTGGACCCAGGTGGGGGCTGACATCGATGGCGAAGGGACCACGGATTGGTGTGGCCAGGGAACGTCACTATCGGCGGATGGCATGCGGGTGGCGTTGGGTGCTCAATTGAACGACGGCAGTGGATCGCAAGCCGGGCATGTGCGCGTGTTCACGGACAGTGCTGGAGTATGGGTACAAGTGGGCGCGGACATCAAGGGCGGTGCCCCCAACGCGACGATGGGGAGAAAGGTGGTCCTTTCCGCGGATGGCCAGCGTGTGGCGACCGATGTCTCCGGAGGTGTCCGCGTCTTCGGTGAAGTAGGTGGCATCTGGTCGCAGATCGGCTCGGATCTCCAGCCCGAGGGCATCTACGACGACTTCGGCTTCGCGATCTCCCTTTCAGCGAACGGCACGCGTATGGCCATCGGCGGATCTTTCAATGATGGCAATGGGATCGATGCGGGTCATGTGCGCGTATTCGATGAGAGCGGTGGCGTGTGGACCCAGGTGGGCGCGGACATCGATGGTCCGGTGGATAGTGCCTGGTTCGGCCGGAGTGTTGCATTGCTCGCTGATGGCAGCCGGGTGGCCATCGGCGCCACGCACAAGCCAAGCGATACCACCCAGAACGGCGAGGTAAGTGTATACACCGAAGTGAACGGCGCCTGGGTACAAACGGGGCCCATCATCTTCGGCGAAGCTCCGAACGACTACTGCGGTTCCGCTATCGCTCTCAACACAGCGGGAGACCGCCTCGCCATCGGTGCGCAGTGGAACGACGGCAACGGATCCAATGCCGGCCATGTGCGCGTGTACGCCCTGGACTTCGGGAACGAGGTGCTAGAGAACGCGAACCCGCAATATTTTCAGCTGATGCCCATGCCCGCTGGGGGAACGCTGCACGTGCAGGTGGAAGTGAACACCGAGATCCATCTCTTCGATCTGACCGGTGCACGGGTGTTTACCCAGCGCCTTTCGGCTGGTCGGACGGCGATCGATGTAACATCGCTGGCGCGGGGCGCCTACGTGGCCGAGCTACGCACCAGCAATGGCGCACCGAGCCGCTTCGCGAAGGTGATCCTGGAGTGAGCCCCGCTCCTATTCCCGATCGCTCTAACATTCGCCATACGGACGCATACTGTTCCTTCAGGCTCACACGGCAACCAAGTGGGCGATGGTCCGACTTAGTGATAGCCTCTTGCCACATGAAGCTCTCTCCGCATTACCGCCTGTCCTTCGCCCTTGCTGCGATCCCATCCTTGCTGCTGGCACAATTGCCTGGTGCGTTGGACCTGACCTTCAACTCCGCCGACCCTGGCCTGTACATCGGCTATGGCGCGGGCGGTCATGTGGACGCGGCCGTGCGGCAGCCCGATGGCAAGGTGATCATCGGGGGTTACTTCGATACGTACAATGGCACGCCGACGCGTTCGCTGGCGCGCCTGAACAGCGATGGCCTGATCGATACCACCTTCCAAACCACGATCGGCATTCCGTACGGTACTGTGAACAGCATGGCATTGCAAGCCGACGGCCGTGTGCTGGTGGGCGGCAACTTCCTCGTGTTCGATGGGGACACGGTGGGCAACCTCATGCGGCTGATGCCCAATGGCACGCGCGACACCACTTTCGATGTAGGCAGTGGTTTCGATGACCTGGTGCGTTCGTTGGCGCTGCAAGCCGATGGGAAGATCATCGCGGCAGGTGATTTCGACATGCTGAACGGGGCACCGCAGGGCGGCATCGTGCGCCTGCTGGTGGATGGCACGGTGGATCCCGCGTTCGCCACGGGTGCGGGTTTCCAGCCACCCAGCAGCCAGAAGGTGAACCACATACTCCTCCAAACCGACGGCAAGATCTTATGCAGTGGAGGCTTCTATACCTACAATGGCATCACGAGCGGCAGCTTCGCCCGGCTGAACAGCGACGGCACGCTCGATGGGTCCTTCGTTCCACAGACCATTGCCGGTGTCCCTTTCTGCACGGTGCGTCAGAGCGATGGGCGCTACGTAACGGGCGGCTGGTTCGTCCAATACGGTGGTGTGAGCGTGGGCCGCATCATGCGTTTGCAATCGAATGGTGCGCTTGATGCCAGCTACATCACCGGCACAGGGTTCAACAGCGATGTGCATCGTTTGGCGATACAGCCGGATGGCCAGGTGATCGCGGGCGGGGGCTTCACCACCTACAACGGCGTGGAATACCTGGACCTGGTGCGCCTGCAGACCAGCGGCGTGGTCGATCCCTCCTTCAGCCCCGGAGGCCTTGGGGGCCACTACACGGTGATGGGCGATGCCCGCGTGAGCGAACTGTTGCTGGAACCCTCAGGCGCTTTCTTCGCCGTGGGCCATTTCCTGCATGTCGGTGGCCGCGCAGCGACCGGGGTGGCTCACCTCTTCGCGGACGGCACGCCCGATCCGCTCTTCAACCCTGGCCATGGTGTGCTGGGCTACCTCTACGATGTAGCGGTGCAGCCCGACGGCAAGGTGCTTGGAGCTGGCCGCGTTCACGGCTACAACGGCAACGAGGAGCATAGTGTCTTCCGCACATTACCCGATGGCACCTCCGATCCGGATTTCCATTCGGGCATCGAGTACGGTAACGCGTTCGACGAGATCCGTAAGCTGGTGCTACAGCCCGATGGTCGGATCCTAGTGGCGGGCCGCGTGCGAGTAGGGGGCGTCAGTGCCACCGTGCTGGCACGCCTGCTGCCCGATGGCACAGTGGATACCACTTTCACGCGCGGTGTGGGTGGCTCCACAGTGATCGCGGAACTGGAGCTACAGCCGGATGGGAGGATCCTAGTGGGTGGCAACTTCACTATGTACAACAGCACTCCTTGCGACTACATCATCCACTTGCTGCCCAACGGTGCGGTCGATACCACGTTCCAGTGCACGATGGCCTTCAATGCAGCGGTATCGCGCATGGCCCTGCAAAGCGATGGGCATG
>Ga0138256_10006205_pt1 | contig 12643 bp, 9 predicted proteins | sample KNB2016incub_MG_FD_105486 | JGI IMG/M metagenome (GOLD analysis project Ga0138256, IMG submission 105486) | Active sludge microbial communities from wastewater in Klosterneuburg, Austria - KNB2014incub_MG | ecosystem: Engineered > WWTP > Activated sludge > Unclassified | place: Austria... | reverse complement strand
TAAGTTTAAATATTTACAGGCTTCGCCTGTAAATATTTAAAAATGCTCTATGCCCTATGCTGCTCTATGCTCTATGCTCTATGCTCTATGCCCTATGCTAATGCTCGCACGCACAAAACGTATCACTATTCGCCTTTTCAAAACACTCCTTTCCCTCCTTAAACGAAAAATACGCGAGCCCTAATGTGCCGAGCGCATCGATGTAGGCAATATGTGTTAACTCGTAAATACCACTTGAAGCCAACAGGATAACGGACATATAAATACAAACCCTCGTACACTGCGCATCCGCCAGCATAGCTTCAGAATGCAATTGCTTGCCGACACTTGTCTTCCAATAGATCAGTACCAACATAACGACAATAGAGATCATCGAAATAATCACACCCCAAAAGGTCGTCAGTGGCTTATGTCCAATCCACAAATTGTATGTTGCTGTCACCAGCAGTCCAATGACTAACAAATAAAAGGCAACGCCTGTAACACGCAATGCTGTACGCTCAAATGGATCGCGATTGGCTGTAGGATTCATTTGCATCCGCACCACCATATGGGCGATGCCGAGGCCGGAGATCAATTCAATAAAACTGTCCACGCCAAAACCAAACAAGGTCATGCTTTCGTCATGATACCCAAACCATGTTGCGATGATCCCTTCTGCCAAATTGTATATGATGGTAAACACAGCGAGCGCAAGAGCGATACGATAGAGTCGCTTATGATCTGATGGTTCTAACGTTCGTACTGAATCAGCCTCGTGCATAAGACGTTTTATACAAGCACAAAGATAGGGTAATCAGTGCTATCCGACAGAGGAAACCAGTATCAATTCCCTATAACGTTGCTTATCACATGCCATACTAGCTTTGAAAGGAGAAAACATCTCCTACGGCTAAATCAAAGAATGCTCTTATGGGCTTTCAATTTCACCAACTTACTCACCCGATACACCAGGTACAGGCTAATTAACATTATCACCACCATCACATAACCCAGAACATTGAAGTGCTGCAGCGGACTGGTCTTTGTTTGCTGCACGACGACATAGCCGGCAAAAATCGCGGCCACACCGCCAGCCATTTGCTGGAGACTGGCATTAACACTCATAAATGCTCCCCTATCATACATTTCCGGCACTGCAGAATTCAATGCAGCCGCTGGCACCATACGACTCATGATACCCATAAACAAGACCATGTTGATCGCGATGACCACCCAGATCGGAACAGGTGTAAGATTGGTATAGACCACCACCATAATCATGGCGAGGATGGTTCCGGCAAAAAATATTTTGTACTTATCTATCCGGTCACTCAACTTTCCTACCAGGGGCATGATGATAATCGATGACAATCCTGTAAACATAAAGATGATCGGCAGATGATCCTGCGGAATGAGCACATTGTTGACAATAAACGCACTGGTAAAGGGCATCAGCATGAATCCACCTAATGACAATAACGCTGTGGCCATAAATCCGACTCTATAATCCTTCTTGCGGATCGTATGCCACAAATGCTGTAGTGCATTCTTATCATGTTGCATTTTCAAATGTTCCGTAATTGGTTTGAGTTTCATGACAACAGCAATGCCGATAATAATAGCAAGCACCACCACCATGATAAATGTGGCATGCCAATTCCATTTAGTAGCCAGGTAGAGCCCGATGGGAATACCAAGTATCTGGCTACCCGCAAAAGCCATCTGCACGAATCCCATCACCCTACCCCGCTGATGGAGGCTGAAGATATCTGTGATGATGGCCATTGAAATAGCGCTGATCACCCCACCAAAAATTCCGGTGACGATACGAGCCAACAAGAGTGTATGGTAATCGTATGCTATCGCGCAAAAAGCAGTACCGATAATGAAACCCGTATAGAAGAAAAGTAACAATTTCTTCCGGTCAAATTTGTCGGCAAACCCTGCGGCCAAAATGCCCGAGATGCCGGCACTGATAGCGTAAGCGGAAACAACCGACCCAAACTGAGAGGTACTCAGACCCATTGTTTTCATCAGGATATCTCCCAATGGAGAGATAATCATAAAATCAAGGATGATCGTAAACTGCAAAAATGCCAGGATGACAATGATAAATCGCTGATAGTCAGTAAAAGGGATTTTGTCTGGTGTAGCCTTTGCCTTGTCAACCTTAGGTGATTGCTGTGGTTCTTCCATTAGTTCAATACGTAGTACTGGTATACAATTTCACTGCATAGATAAGGCATAAAACTGCGATAGCATCAAACTGTTCAAATGGCCGGAAGGAATCTTTAAACGCCAGGATAATCGTCATTTGTATAAATGCTTACCTTACTACTTCTACTGCATGGCAAAGCTTTCGATTCATCAACTATTCTCAAGTCCCCTCAGGGTCTTAGCTGCATTCACAGGATTCGCCCTGCTCCTGCGGTTTCTTTCATTTTTTACTTCGGTCATTGATCACGATGAGTCAACCTACATTGTCATTGCAGCTGCTCTGCTGGATGGAAAAGTATATTGGCGGGATGTCATTGATACCAAACCAATAGGCATATTTGCCCTTTTCGCCATCTTCCAGGCCATCTTTGGCAAATCCATTATAATCATCAGGTTGCTTACGACCATTTGGATTGCCCTTACAGCCTGGATACTCTATTTGGTGCATAGGAAATTGCTTCCTGCATCAGCCCCTGATGTATACAACTCCGGCCCTGTAGCCAGTGGCATACTTTATGTGTTGATGACCTCCATTTTTACTTTTTTCGGGGTCTCTCCAAATACAGAACTCTTCTTCATTCTCTTTACCGTTTTTGCTCTTTGGATCATCATCAAGCATCAACATGCTGTTTGGTTTTTCCTTGCAGGCCTTTTACTGGGTATGGGTTTTATGATAAAATATGTAGTTCTCTTTGATGCAGTAGCCCTTGGTTTGTTTTTTATATGGAAGCAAGTGATGGAACGAAAATCATGGACATACTGGCTGACAAGATGTGTATGGATGGGCATTGGATTTCTACTACCGGTATTGATCACCTGGTGGTATTACAGGCAGCTTGGGATGGAAGATACCTTTATGTTTTTTACGTTTGAATTAAGTGGGCGTTACTTCCATCATCCACCGATCAGTAATTATTTCGTCTTTTTATTGGATTGCTTTGCACGTTATTTACCCATCACATTTTGGTTTTTGTATTGTGCAGGCAAATGGCGTGTTACCGGTCCGTCATTACCTGTACTGAGTGCTCTTTGGGGTGGGCTTGCGCTGATTATCGTGTTGGTTCCCGGAAAATTTTTCGGTCATTATTTTATACAGGTGATGGCGCCCATGAGCTTATTAGCAGGAAGTTTTTTCGACCGGCGACGTGAAGTCCCGAAGTGGCTCAGATGGATGCGTAAGCCAGCGTTTATATACCCTGCCCTGATTGTTTTGGTATTGATCAACATGGGTTTTCAGAAAGCAGATTTTATTGACAAACGGGATTACCCGAGGGAAGTAGCTGCCTTTCTGAAGGAGCGCCTCCAACCTGGCGACATTCTTTATACCGGCAATTACCACCACATCACGTACCTGTTGACAAGCACATCAAGCCCGACCCCTTATGTACATCGTTCGCTGATGTGGGATGCTGAAAATATCAAGGCCATCAATATTGATCAGGATGTTGAACTAGAAAAAATCCTGCTTCAAAAACCGCGCTTCATACTCACCGGAAAATCCTTACCTACAGATAACATACTTTCCAGTACGCTTGCTTCGTCCTACAAAGTTATCAAGACCTTTGATCAGAAGGCGACGGTTTATGAAAGGAGGTGAAAGTAAGAAGTGAGTAGTTAGTAGTTAGAAGTGAGTAGTTAGAAGATTTAATTTTCGGTCCCTGAGCTTGTCGAAGGGAATTAAGCGAAGACATATTCTTTCATCGCCCTCTTCGCAATGCGAAGAGGGCGATGAAACAGGAGTGCGTCATTTTCTCCCCTTCGACAAGCTCAGGGACCAAAATATTTCCCTCTATGCTGATTACCCTATGCCGCTCTATGCCCTATGCCCTATGCTCTATGCTCTATGCTCTATGCTCTTAGCACTTTGCACCTTCCTAGGAGAATTGTATTTTTAAATACAATTTTTCTAACAAAACCAACCACCACTATTATGAAGAAGTATTCATTTCTGTTCGGCTTAGCGTGCATCGCCGCGGTTGTCCTGCTCTCCAAATGTGCAGGCACACCGGAAGAATCTGCAACTACCACTCCCTACGAAAATGCCACGCCCAATTATGGTGGCTATGAAACCCAGGTAAAATGGGGCGAGCACCTCGTCACCATCTGTGGCTGTAATGATTGCCACACCCCTAAGAAAATGGGACCTATGGGCCCTGAACTGGACAGCACCCTAATGTTATCTGGTCATCCTTCTTCGATGCCTGGTCCGGATGTTGATCGCAAACTGATGGAAAGCAAAGGCAATATTGTCACGAATACCCTGACAGCATGGGCAGGTCCCTGGGGCATTTCCTATACCGCCAATCTGACATCTGATGAAACAGGCATCGGCACCTGGCAGGAAAGCAATTTCATCACGGCCATTCGTGATGGTAAGTTCAAAGGCTTGGCATCTGCACGTTCATTGTTGCCTCCTATGCCCTGGCAGATGTACAGGAATATGACCGATGATGAATTGAAAGCTGTTTTCGCATATCTGAAATCGACCAAACCTGTCAAGAATGTCGTGCCGGAACCAACGCCACCGGCCCTGGCTGCAGCGCACAAATAGATAAATGAATTGGTTATAAAAGTAAGATCCTGCTCATCAGAAGTGAGCAGGATCGTACTTTTATATTGAATCCGGTTCTAAATTTTAAAGATAAAATTGGCAATGCTAAAAGGAGGCTCACGGTAAACATACGCTGCACTCAGGACTTTATCCAAAACGCTTTTAAGCACTTTAAAATCCGTTGGTTTCTTAATATACACATTAGCTCCATGCTGAAAGGTCTCATCGATATCCTTATCATAGGAGGAGGTCGAATAAATAGCCACTGCTACATCTTTCAATTTTTCACTTTGCCGAATCTCTTTCAAACATGTCAGGCCATTTTTCCTGGGCATGTTAAGATCAAGAAAAAGCAAATGGGGCACCGGGGTATTTTCGTTCCTCAAATAGTCCATTAGCTCTACACCGTCTTTGACCGCTATAACCACTGTCTTTATCTTGGACTCCACTAAGGCATCCATAAAATTGGTGCGATCACTTTCATCGTCATCTGCGAGTATGATTTGTAAAGGTTGGCTATTCATCTTATGCGTTCGTTTTGGTTGGAATATAAATATCAAACGTTGCTCCCTGGTTTAACTGACTGGTGGCCCGAATGATTCCATGATGGTTCTCTACTATTTTCTTAACAATCGCTAAACCGATTCCGGTTCCCTTGTACACCTCCTTTCCATACAAGCGCTGGAATACTTCAAAAATTTTATCGCTGTATTCAGGCTCAAAACCTATTCCGTTATCCGTTATAGTGATATGACAAACCTCCTGGTCTGGTTGAAGATCCACATTTTTACATTCACTCCCCTTTTTAATACAGCTGGAGACCAAAATATGTGGAGGTTTTCCCGGAATAGAAAATTTGAGGGCATTCGAAAGCATATTGTACATCAGCTGACGAAACTGGAAGGGAATAACATTCGTTTCACAGTGCTCCGTAATCTCTATGATAGCTTGTTTTTCATCAATGACCTCCTTTAGTTCGTTCTTTACCTCATCAATTATATGGCTCAGATCGACGTACTCAAATTTGCGTTCCTCGGTATTCGTGCGTGAATAGGTCAATAGATCTTCAATAAGTGTTTGCATGCTGCGGGCTGCTGCCTGCATTTTAATAAAGTGATCTTTTCCTTTAGGTGATAATGTATTAAAATCAGCATCTTCAATCCTGGAAGCAGACATCTGTATCTTCCTCAGTGGTTCCTGCAAGTCATGACTTGATATGTTCAGGAACAATTGCAGCTCCTTGTTGGCCTTGAAAAGTTCAACTGCCCGCTTTTCTTTCTCTTCATTCTGGAAAGCAAGTTCATGGTTTGCAATGATCAATTCGGCTGCAAGTTTTTCCTTTGTTTCATTTTGAAAACCAAGTTCAAGATTGGCTATGGCCAGTTCAGCGGCTCTCTTTTCCTTCTCTTCATTTTGAAAACCCAGTTCAAGATTAGCTATCACCAATTCGGCTGCGCGCTTTTCCTTTTCTTCATTCTGGAAGGCGAGTTCTTTATTTGCAATGGTCAATTCTGAAGCTCGTTGTTCTTTTTCCTTGTTCTGGAAAGCAAGCTCCTTATTAGCGGCCGTCAGTTCCTCCCCTAATATCAGTCTGCTTTGATTTTGCTCTATAAGGGCTCTCTGCAAACTCTGTGATTCTTTAAGTTCGCTGTTGAGCCTGAAATAAGAAAAGAAAAGAATCAGCAATGCCCCGAGAAAAAGAACAATTATATAAATAGGTGTTACAGCAGAAAGACGTGAATATACATTTGATCGTGTTGCATATAGTGCTGTTTCCGCCCTGGTCATCTGATCCAGATAGTGTCTGACACTGTCCATTTTCTGAACACCTTCTTCCACATTGCCTTTAAGGAAAATGTTGACTGGCAATGGACTTCCATGATTGTAGATATTGTGGAGATTAAGTAGTTTCTTTTTGATGACAGTGTCTAATGCCGCAAGATTTTTAAGTTGCTCCCCGTTATCTTTCAACAACTGCGCAAGTACGTTATGTTCTGTCATGAGCGCCTGTAATGCAAGATCTCTTTTGATCAGTAAGGATGAATCTCCCGACAAAAGGAAACCTCGCTTACTGGATTCTGCATCCAACAAGGTATTGGATATGGTATGGAGAGATTCTTTGACCTCACTTGTATGTTGAATCAATGAAGAAGCCTCAAATAAGTGTATGATCTGGATGAAACTGTAAATCGAGAGCCCAACAAGGAATGCCGTGGTAAAAATATAAATACTTCTCACTTTTGATAGTGAATTACCAGCCCTCTTCAATTTGTCAATTGGTATCAATAGTTCGAAATATTCTACTACAATCTACATTTTAAATCGCGAAGCTGGTATAAAAAAGTTATCTTCTTTTCAGGCACAGCCTACTTCCTCCGTAAAACCTGACATGCACACATCATAAAGCGATGATCAAGGCATGCATTTCATCGCTGGTTTTGCCTAGTTTGCTCATTAAGTTTTCAAACATTGCCTCTCTGTTCGATGGTTCGAGCATAAGATCATTATCCGACAATATTGGAAACTGTTGCTTGAATTTGCCTTTACGTTCATTCCAACTTCCGGTTTGGTCAGGAGGTGTGAATTTTTTTCCCATGGTTGATTAGAAGAAAGTATTCGTTTATAGATTCATTACGAATGATTGTCCTGGTCAGGTGACCTCCTTTAACTGAATAAGGCCAATATAAAATTTGAGTCTGCCGGATCGCTCGATAAATGCCGCTGCACGTATCTTTCTCTCAGCGACAGAGTATTCTTTTGGGACAATCTGTTTGTTAAAACCGGTGCCGGAATTCCCCAACCTGGTGACACTAAGAGACAAGCCAGCATTCCTTTCAACGATATGACCATAGCGATTTGAATCATTCTTCTGGTTCGCCATAGAAATCATTCCGGAATCAAATTCGATTGAAGCTGAATGGATTCTCATACCTGGTATCCGCTTTTAATAACAGTGATCATCATTTTAAACCGCTCGCCGGATGACACCAAAAAAGGCGAATGCGCTGGTATGACGATTGATTGCCCGGTTAAAAGCAGATTTCGCTCTCCACTTATGACGATTTCCGCTGTTCCTTCAATAATCATTGCGAATGTATCAAAAGGAGTTATTTTTTCGATCAGGCCTTCGCCCTTATCAAAAGACAGGATGCTGATATTGCCTCTTGGCTTTTCCAGAATCGATTTGGTCACTACAGCATTAGGCACATATTGTATCATGTCTGCGGCGTTATAAGCTTTTGATTTTTGCATTTCAGTTGTATCTGTCAGTTTATCCTTTATCGGCTTATTCTTCACTCCTCAAAGGTGCATAGACTGCAATGCATACCCTTTATACTATAGCTGAAAAGTGTTACAAGATTCACACATTGGCGGTTCCAGTTGGCAGTGGGCAGTTAGCAGTGGGCAGTAAGCAGTCGGCTAATTGAAGACTGTTGGCTGAAGACTGAAGACTGCTGACTGAAGACTACTGACTGAAGACTGAAGACTGAAGACTGAGTAAAAAAAAAAAGGACCTTTCCGTGATGGAAAGATCCTCTAAAATGTCATGGAACTAGTCCATAGGCATTCTCACCGTTATTTTTATTATCCGTTTCGCAGGATAACGATTATCCTGGTATACATTTCCCTATCGGATTTTATCTGCATCAGATAGCTGCCATTGGGTAATGATGAGGCATCAATCTGTCGTGCATTGTAACCTCTACGGACATTCATCTTTTCCCTTAATACTGCCTGACCCAGGAAATTTGTAAAACTGTATTCCAAAATACCTTCAAGTCCTGATTCAAAACTTATATTGATCGATTCAGTCGCAGGATTGGGCCATAAGTGGAGTAATGTAAGATCTGTTACTACCGCATCTGTTGCCACGGTTTGATCAAATGTTGTAGCCGGATTCAATAACGTGATATCTGCGTTATCAACATCAAAGATTGTAACCAGCGCACTGGACTGTTCAGTACAATGCAATACAACAGTACATACAGAAATACATCCAAATGAATCTGTCACCGTAAGGGTGATGGTGACATCCGCCCATCCCATATAGATCAGGATCTCAGGGGTCCCTTGTCCTGCCTGGAGAAAACATTTTTCACCTACGATTCGCCATGTATATTCATAAGGTCCAACGCCACCTATAACAGTACTGTTGATAACGACCCCATGTGAATTACAATCAATTTCGTCTGGTAGAATAATACTACATTCCAATGTAGTCTCCGGCTGCCAATAGATATGCTGGATGGAAGTAACCTCATTGTGACAGGAATCAGTGGCTATCCAGGTCCTTGTAACGATCCATTGACCTACTCCACCTCCTGGTGTTATCACTTCAGTATACACAACCGTTACAGCTTCCAGGGAGTCCATCATAAACATTTCCGCTGCTGAAGGTAATGGTGCACAAATGATAATCGTATCCGCAGGAATCGTCCTGAATTCCGGTTGCAAATCATCTATAACATCAATCGTAAATGATATGGAGGAAGTATTACCACAAATATCCGTAGCTACCCACGTATATGTTCTTCGTTGAGAATATCCTGCAGAATCGCAATTTAGAGCAAATAGCGTATCTATGGTCAAAACAGGAATAATCACCTGGTCACAATCGTCATATACAGATACACTCTCACCATCAAGATTATTCAACCCATCCATGATCCCTGTCTGGGAATGATAGACCATATTATGATCATTATCCAGGTATTTGTAGATGACAGAATACGAAGGAACATATATCTCAGGAGGTGTTGTATCGTTTATGATAATGATCTGATATATCACTGAAGTATTACCGCAAGCATCTGTGGCTGACCATGTCCGCCGGATGACAAGCCCATCCCGGCAAGTAATATCCAGGGTATCTTGCTTCATCGTCACATTGACAAATTGACCGGCACATGCATCATAAGCCGTAACTATCGGAATCGTGAGATCATCACATATCTCTTCTTCCACTCCAACGATCGCCGGACCACCCCCATTACCCACATGGATGATTTGTTGACGGACTAAAGTATTACCACAAGGGTCAGTTGCTGTATAAATACGTATGATATCATACTCACTTGCACAAGGTCCGGGTATAATTTCATCCAACATGGACATCGTCACAGCACCGCAATTATCTGTGGCTATCATAACAGGTATACTGTCATGACATCCGACAAACATTACCGGACTAAATTGAAAGAAAACCGGGCTTGTCTCATCCACGATATTGGCAATGAGTATTTTTTCACTTCTGTTTCCACACATATCTGTAGCGATCCATTTGAGTTCGACAACAGCTACTATACCATTGGTTGCGCAATCTCCACCGGACAAAAGTGTTTCAACGAATCTAACCGTTGTACCTATCGAGCACCCACCTTCCACGATGACGTCATCGATGCTAAACGTTGTATACTGTTGACCACTTGCCGTACAATTGATAGTCAATGCTGACTGTGGTAACAAATCCGCCATAGTAGGGTCGACAAATGTCAGCACTGGCAGAATTCCGCTGTCCGGCATGAGTATCACTGTATCCCTTGCCATGTTTCCGCAATTATCAAATGCTTCATAGGTCCTTCTAACGGCTGTTCCGGGTCCACATGGATTTATAATGGTCACATCCCAAAACCTGACAGACGGATGTTCACAATTGTCAATTGCATCAACAAAGTTCAAAGACGGATCACCTATACATGTCATTTCAGGCACACCGGTTATCACCGGAGCTTCATTATCAATGAGGCGTGCGATGATCGTCATGATGGTTACATTTCCACAAGGATCGGTGGCTGTCCAACGGTAAGTCCTTTGTTCCACATATCCGTAAAATTCACAGTTGGAAACAGTATTACTACTTTCAGCGAAGGCAATGATAGCTGTACCGCCGCATGAAGGTGCGGTGAAGACAGATTCTGCATCGAGTATATCATAGAATGATGGAATTCCACCTTCATTGCAGGTATATTCGAAAATGGTTCCATTCGTAATACCAACCAATTCAGGTTGCATAATTTCTATTGCCGGTCCTTCCTGGTCAATGAGGGTGATCCGTTGTGTTTCAACCGTCACATTGCCGCAACGGTCAGTTGCTGTCCAGCTTCTGATGATCACAAGACCATTCTGACAATGCTGTGCAATTCTTTCCGTTTCCTGAAACAGTACTATACATGCACAAAGACATTCATCTGTTGCATATACAGTGGAAGGCCATGGAAGATCTTCACAATTGACAGTAATATCATCCGGTACATCATGGATGACAGGTGGTATCGTGTCTACAAGCGCCATGAGAACATACGCGTTGCTGCTGTTACCACATACATCAGTGGCAGTCCATGTCAGTCTGTACAGGTTGCTATACCCGTCAACTTCACAATCACCTTGATCTTGAAGTAGATTGGAAAATGCAACAGTAACTTCACCACCACATAGATCAATTGCACTCACACTGTTAGCATCAAAGGCCGGAACATCCCATTCAGGATCCTGACCGTAGCACTGCACCCGGAGTGTATCCCCTATTTGTCCAAGGTCCGGATTGATGAAAGTGATCGATGGAGGCGTATTGTCAAGCACTGTAATCAATTGACTGCACGAAGAAGTGTTGTCACACAAATCCGTTGCCAGGTAGGTTCTTAAAAGTGTAAAATTATTCAAACACGTTTGATTGGTTATGACATCTCCCATATGGGTTACTGTCAGTGTACCACAATTGCCTGATGCCAGTACAAGTGTTATATCAACTGCCGGAACCAACTCAGCACATTGTACTGTAACAGCTGGAGGGCATGTAATAAGTAATCCTGTACTACCACTTACGACTATAGTACTGCTACATGAAGCAGTGTTACCGCAATCATCTGTCGCCATCCAGGTCCTTGTAATACTATACTCCTGGACACATATTCCCTGATTGGTTATTTCTGTAAAAGTTATACTGGCCACGGCGTCGCATGCGTCAATTGCAGTGGCTATTCCAAAATCAGGAATGGAACCACATGGAATAGGGCTCACAACACTTGGACAGGAAATCAGTGGTGCTGTATTGTCCTGAATGAGAATTGTACTGCTGCAACTTGATGAATTACCGCAATCATCTGTCGCGATCCAGGTCCTGGTTACACTATATTCCTGTGGACACAACCCTGCTATGCTTACATCCGAGAAGGTTATTTCTACTAAAACATCGCATGCATCAATCGCTGTTGGTGTAACGAAAAAAGGTGGTGTTCCACATTCAACTGGGCTGACCACTACTGAGCATGATATAACCGGTGGCGTATTGTCCTGAACGGCAATAGTAGCACTACATGAGGAGCTGTTACCACAATCATCTGTGGCAATCCATGTCCTTGTTACACTATATTCCTGCAGACAAAAGCCAGGCGTGCTTATATCTGAAAAAGTGATGTCTACCAAAACATCACAGGCATCCAATGCAGTGGCTAATCCAAAGGATGGAGATGCTCCACACTCTATAGGACTGATGACTGCCGGACAGGTTATCATCGGAGGAGTAGTGTCAAATAGGAGTATGGTACTACTGCAGGTTGCAGTGTTGCCGCAATCATCTGTTGCAGTCCAGGTCCTGGTGACCATGGATTCCTGAAGGCATGACCCAGGAATCGTTACATCTGAAAAAGTGATATCAACGAATGCATCGCAAGCATCGGTCACTGTAGGTAGTCCAAACGAAAAAGAAGACCCACATTCGACCGGAGAAGGTGCTGCTGCACATACAATCTGAGGTGGGGTGTTATCTGTAACTTCAATCGTCTGGATACATGTAGCAGTATTACCGCAGTCATCTGTCGCAGTCCAGGTTCGGGTAAGTAGGATTGGGCAATTGCCATCTATCACTACATCTGCATAAGTGACAACCGGCGCACT
>Ga0138256_10006202_pt1 | contig 12644 bp, 9 predicted proteins | sample KNB2016incub_MG_FD_105486 | JGI IMG/M metagenome (GOLD analysis project Ga0138256, IMG submission 105486) | Active sludge microbial communities from wastewater in Klosterneuburg, Austria - KNB2014incub_MG | ecosystem: Engineered > WWTP > Activated sludge > Unclassified | place: Austria... | reverse complement strand
TCCAGAACATCCACGCTGGCGACATTGGGCCGAATTGCCAGCGGCCTTGAATTTACGTGAGCGTTTCGCTCCACGAGTGACCTGTTGAACCGCGAACCTACCCCTAGCCGCATGGAGGCGGGGACTCTTATTCGGGGAAACTTTCCGGGCGTGCTTAAGAGAATCCTTTTGGGTATTTGGCCAGACAGGACGGCAGAAAATGCCGGAGGATCAGCAGGTCCTCAAGACTCCTGTTGGAGGACGTTCCGTTTACGATATAGTGATTCAATAGTCCTGAGGTTTGCGTATTCCAATGCCGCAGGTGCCGCGTCCTCGAGAAACGTTCGGCTAGACGATTGAAAGCGATCCTACGGAACTCCATTGACCAATCACGGTACTACTTACGGCTCGAACCCAGACGCGATACTCACCGACAGGCAAACTGGTTCCGATATCGTAAGAATTCGTGGAAACGTAAGTCGCTGACAACTTGAGTACATTCGACGGAGTGCCGATCCAGACCTCATACCGGATCGCCGCCGGAACCGTTGACCATGAAAGAAGCTTGGAATTGGATGAATATGAATATGTCGCAGGAACTGAAAGCGCTGGAGTGTGATTGACCACGAATGTCTTTGGTGTACTCCAAATCTCCGAGATTTCTTGACCTGATGAGCGCATACTCCATTGGTAATCTCCATCCCGTAAGCTCAGTTCAGCGGTCCCGCCCCCACCCCCTCCATAGGCATCGATTTCCGCGACGACCCGTCCATTCGCTAAGTCTGTCAAAAAGAACCTATCCCCAAACGTTTGACGAGTGGTATACCAAGTGAAACTAGTTTTGAAGGAATCAGTAGTGAGGATGATGACCGTTAACGGAGGAATCAATTCTGTAGTTGGAGCAAAGACATCCGACCACTGTCCCAATGTCCCATCTGCAGCGATTCCCCGCACCTGCAATGAATAGGTTCCGAGCACTAGATCAGCATCAGGCGAGAAGACTGGCGTGGCGAGATTTGTGACATGAATGTTTTCAACAATATGATTGACGGTGTCATCAATTTTAATCTCGTACGTAGCAGCTCCCCACATTTCGTTCCAACGGAAAGTTGGACGTGAAGTGAATTCCCGGCCATACCCGACTTTGATGCCATAGATCTGGCCAGTAGCACTGACATTGAGAAGTTCTGACCAGGCACCTAACTCACCATATGCCCCGACAGCTCGCAGCCAGAAGCGTTGCGTTCCCAATTCGCCAAATTGATTTGCCGTATAGTTTGTGGCAGATCCGTCGTACACATTCTGACCTGCGCTCGGACTTTGGCCAGGTGCCGCATGCCAGATCTGGTATCGCGCCGCGTCGGTCTGAACTGACCAGTGGAGTAACACTGTGGCACTCAGTTGAGTTTCTTCAGCAACGCTGTTGAGTTGTGGCTTACCGCCGGCAGAAAAATCCCTTGGTGCCGACCATTCGCCATATTTACCCGTCGCGTCAATTCCTCTGATCCAGACTCGATAGTTGCCAGCTTCCAGATTTACAGTCGGATTGATGTGGCCACTGGTTGAGGTCGTAATGCGAATTGGAGGCTTTGACGGCGTTGTAAGATTGTTGATCCACACTTCGTACTTTGCGGCTCCGGGTATAGAAGAAAAGTTAAAAGTCGGGCGAAAGCTGAATTGGGCAGTAATGCTGGCAATCGTTGTCGAAGGCACGACGGAGAATTCATCTACTATCGACCATTGGCCCCTCGAGCCGTCTGCCGTGACGCCGCGAACCCAAAGACGGTAGGTGCCAGCTTGTAGATTAGACGGTGGTGTAAAAGACGTTGCAGAGGTTTTAGTTGTGGTCCGGATCGTGGCTACGGATGGTGTCCGAGCGTCGCTCAGCCAGACCTCATACTTATCAGCGCCGGGAAGTGTTTGCCATTTCAATTCCGGACGTGGACTCAACCCATCGGGTGTATGTATTACCGAGACCGCTGACTTAGTTTCGAAGGTTCTTGGCTTTGACCAGGATGATTTGCCAATGTCATTGACTGCTCGCACCCACACGACAAAATTTCCAATCCCCAAGGCCGTCGGTGAGGAATAGGAGTTCGCGGAAACAGAAACGGAATTCAACACGACCTGCCCAGTCGTTTGATTTAGCAGCCAGATTTCATAGCTTTTTGCGTGTCGATCAGTGGACCATGAAAACACTGGGCTCTGTCCGGGATTCGTTACGATGGCATTCAGCACAGGGATCGTAGGCGTGGCAGTGGAGGCAAGCGTCAGCACGGACAGACTTGAAGTCACACCTATCGGTTCACCCGTGTTACTGAACTCCGCCCCATACAACGGTATCCCCACACCCAGTTGAAAGGTTCCGTTGCCATTCGCGGGATCAATCGCGGTGAGAGCCGTAAAATTCGAATAGAGATTGTTAGTCCCGGCATCAGGGCCATGAAGCCTCGTGCTACTTTTGATCGTGCCGTCGGAATTCAATGTCAAAAGATAGATGACATTTATCGAAGCAAATGGGTTTGCCAAATTCGCAGTTGGAATTTCTTGCCCGGAAACTGCCAAGTCGTTGATGCCATCACCATCAATGTCGCCAATCACTGCAGTGCTGGAAAGCAACTGAATGTTGGCAAGTTCCGGAGCGCCGCCTGTATCTGACAACAGACTCGTCAGATGCTTGACCGTTCCGTCCGAGTTAAGCTGCACAATATTGATCACCGTCGTGCTGTCTTCCGCGCCATGCGCGATCTCTGACATGACCACAAGGTCAGCGACACCATCGCCATTGATATCGCCTAGAGAATAAATATCATCCCCAAAACGATCACTGTAGTCGCCAGATGTACCCCACGATGCCGAATCCTTGATCGTCGTGGAACTCTTGACCGTTCCGTCCGCGTTAAGCCGCATGATGTAGACAGCGCCTCGATTAGTGCCTGCACCAGTCGTACCGGGAGCACCGACAGCAATGTCACTGATGCCGTCGCCGTCAATATCTCCCAACGAGGCGACAATACCAAACTCATCGCCAATACCGAGTTCAGGGACGCCGTTCAGTCCGCTCGCCAGCTTTTTGTAGTCCTTGACTGTCCCGTCAGCCTTCATATGCAGGATGTAGATCGCTCCATTGGAGTCACTATTGATCGATCCAATGGCAATATCGACGATACCGTCACCATCAATATCTCCCAGCGAAGTCCCCGCGCTTCCAAAGTGCTCACCGATCGGAATAGTGGGACCACCGTTAACGTCACTGGTGATCCGCACGGACTTGCTGATAGACCCGTCGGCATTGCGAAACAGGACATAGATCGCGCCGAGGTTCGACGTATCATCGTTCAGTGCAAGTGGGGCTGCCCCCGTCACGACATCACTGGTGCCGTTGCCGTCCAGGTCTCCGATGGATATGAGGCCAATGTAGCCATAACCATCTTCCGCAGCGATTTCAGGTCCGCCGTTGACGCCTGCTGAAATGCGAGGGGAAGCCGTGACAGTCACCGGCATTTTGACGGGATTCATAATCTGAAAACGATAATCTTCAACTTCGCCGCCAGTCGCAGCACCTGTCGCATTCGCGGCTGCCGCATCGGAACTCAGGCGAAACCGTGCATAGGTACCGCCAGCAATATTGCCCGACAATTTTGGAAACTGCAACGTGAATCGGGCTGTGGTTGCGCCCGTTGGAACGTTGATGGAAGCGCGTTCGGTGGCGTTTTCAAACACGCCATTGTGGTTATAGTCGATCCAACCGTACAGCGTCGCGGCGGTGCCGGTTGTGTTCGTTGCCGACAGCGTAATTTTGGGCGACGAACCGATTGTCGCGGTGAGATCCATTGAACTCATCACGCCGTCTTCATCGTTGCGACCACCGGTTGTGAACAGGTTGTCGAGATTCGCCGCAGCACTCTGCTGAGTCCCCGCTTCACCATCAACACCGCCACCCAGGAACAGTTTCGTCTGAGTCGCGTCGATTACGTGACTTGGCCCACCGTTCGCTGCCAGTGTCTGATAATTGTTGACTCCTGTCCCTGCGGTCGTATCCGGTGCATCGCCAAAGTCAGCGGTCAACAGCAGGCGATCTTCCAGAACATCCACGCTGGCGACGTTTGGGAAGTTTTCAGCGGCCCTAAATCTTCGTGAGCGTTTGGCTCCGCGACTTACCTGCAGAAAGGCCATCCCAAGACCGCGAATCCAGTTGCTGACTTCCACGCTGCTCTCCGAGTCGCCGTAACGTCTCTCACAAAATTCCATTTTCGTGGCTGATTGCCGGTATAATCGACACGAATAAGTCCCTATTCGCAAGCGTGACCAGAGTTTAGTTAACGGAAAGACAGCGGCACAATTACAAGAATCCGTTTGTGCATTTGACGAGACGGTTCAGCGAAAAATGCCGGACGATCAACAAATTCTTGTGAATCTCGTTCGCAAACGCTGCGATTATGAAGCACCGTGGAAAACAACTCTCTGTAGTTGTAGAGGGATTCGCAAGAATTCCATGCTCTTGTAGGATTTCTGGCGAAATTCGCTACGACTCTTATACTCCACGCGGCCTGGAATGAGGCTGTCAATTCTCGTTCCAGGGCTCCAGCCCTGGAACGCACTGCACTGGAGGCTCCTGCCTCCCGTGACAATCTCGCGAGGCAGGAGCCCCGGAACAAGGACACCAATCCGCACCGCGTGAAGTATAATTGACCACGCTGAGATGGTTTGCCTTTCAGGGACAGGTGCAACTCTTATTCTGAGCCTCAGAAACGCCGGCAGAAAAGGAACTTCTCTCGGCATGGCCTCTGCGGCAAAATGCTGGCTGGGTGGAGGAGCATGTGAATTCCCTTCAGACAGACGCTGAACTCGCGGCCATCCGCCGCAGCGTCAATCGAGGCTCGCCGTTTGGAGAGGAAACATGGGCGACCACAGCAACCAGAAAACTCGGCCTTGAAATCACCACCCGCCCACAAGGACGACCAAGATCCAAATAAACGGTGACACCTCTTGTGTCCCTGGCAGCGTAAATTACCGGCGGCTAGCGCCTTGCCGCTCACTTATTGATCGAGCGATGCTTACGCTTTTCTCACAAACACCGATTTCAATTGCATCGCGCCGATGCCTTCGATTTTGCAGTCGATATTATGATCGCCATCGACAAGTCGAATATTTTTTACCTTGGTGCCTCCCTTGACGACCGCTGATGATCCCTTGACCTTCAGGTCTTTCAGGACAATCACTGAGTCACCGGACTGCAACACGTTTCCATTGGCATCACGAACGGCGCTGTCTTCGACCGCATCGACCGTTTCCGGAGTTGCCGCACCTGGCATCCACTCGTGTGCGCAGGAAGGACAAACAAGCATCGGTCCGTCTTGATAGGTATATTCTGAAGCACAATTTGGGCAGGCGGGAAGGTCGCTCATGGATTGGATTTCATCAAAGGAAACGTGGCAAGTCTGTTTACTGAGTCACTTGAATTACGATGAGAGACGTCCATCTCCCCAAACCCACACGGGCACATTTTCACCAGCAGCATACGGACCGTGAGCCACCAGATCCAACGCCACAACCACGACGCGCCATGATTTGTCCAGGCCCAGCGACTCCGAGTAATGTAGCGATCATGTTTTCATCCCCGAACCGTACTCAATTCAATCCCGCTTTTCCCCGCGTTTTGACAGGCCAGCCACGAAATTGTGGGAAGAACCAAACAATCAACCCCCTCATCCGGCCTCCGGCCACCTTCTCTCCCTTTCCAGGGGGAGAAGGGACATACGCGGCGCTCACCGTTGTACGCTTCATTCTTGACCGTGTACCGTATAACAGCATTTGATCCGTGTATCACTATGACCGACCATCTTTCTGAAGTCATTGAAGATTGGCCACTCAGTCCGTTTGAAGTGCTTGGAGTCCCACGGACGGCAGACAAGACCGAAGTCCGACGCGCGTACTCGGCGTTGATTCGTCGGTTTCGTCCGGAAACTCATCCTCGGCACTTTCAACGAGTTCGGGAATCCTATGAAGCGGTCCTCACGATTGTTCAGTCGCGCGACTCACAAGACGGCAGGCTGCCCGCCGAGTTGAGGATTGATCTGTCGCCATTGATTCGCACTCCCGGAGTGCCGCGTGAGTCGATACGTGAGACTCGCAACGTCGAATCGCAAGAATCTTCTGACTCTACTGCCGCCGAACTCTTGTGGCTGGAATTCAGTCAACGGCCACAACGCTCTCAATTTGACGGTATTCGGAATCTGCTCCAGGGCAGCAGTGCCAACGCAACGACGCTGCTGATCGGATTCTGGATGCTAAAACTCTGCCCGGAATTCGCGCCGCTGGAACAGCCGGCATACTGGTTGATGCGAGGGATCAAAGAATATCCCCTGGATTCTCGATTTGTTGACCTGCTGCTCATCGAATTGCAGCGGCATCCGGAACTCACCATGTCTGGCGTTTCCGGTCGTGTCGCCGAGACGTTTCGCAATTCGGAATTGTTGCTGATCTATCTGCATGGTCGCTGGACGATGCTGGGCCAACGCCGTCGCTGGTTGCAGTTGCGTGAAGAGATCTCGGAGCTTCGTCCAAAAATCGCGTTGGAATTCTCGGCAGCATGGTTTGGTCTGATCATGCGGTGCTTTCGCGCGACAATGTTTCTTCGCGACAGTGATGTCAGCGAACTGCAACGCGAGATAAGGTCGGAGATTGAGAGCATTGGTGCTCATCATCGCGAGTTTTCTGCCGCGATGGATGAAATGGATCTGCTCCTCGCCGCGCAGGATACTTTGGACGACCAGTCTGAATCTACAGAGCTGGACAACATTTTAAGAGAGTGTCTGGTCCAGAACGATCACGAATTGCGGCATCGACTATTCGAGTTTACCGAAGAATGGATTGAATCGCCGGATGTCGGACTTCGGCGTTTAACAAACTTGTCGTCCCGGCATCCCGAATTGATCTGGTTGTTAATGTCGCGGATGAGCGGACTGGAAGCATTCAACGATTTATCACGACAACTGCATCCGGATCTGCCCGATGCTGTCCGTGACTTGCTGAGTGAATGCACAACCATCGGATACCATGTCGCACGCTACGCGACCGCGCAGTTCTGCCATCAACATGCGATTTCAGGAATGGATTTGCTCGCTCAACTCATGTCGCTGACCGAATGTTTACCGTCGGCTCAAATGCTCAGCGAGACCATTCGCAGCGACGCTCCGCTAGTGATTACGTGTCAGCTCGTGGGGAATTTCCTGCGAGCCATCTGATTCAGCACGATGCGTTCTAAATTTCCACGACTGGTTGCGCTCATGCGAACTTGGGACACGCGATTTACTGCGTGATACGTCCATCTCCCCAAACCCACACCGGCACAGTCTCACCAGCGGCATATGGACCGTGAGCCGACGAAAGCAGCGCCATGCCGTTTGCCTCGACCGTTGCTTTCAAATCCGACGACCCGCTCCATTGAACCGGGCGGACCGTGACGCGACCGTCCTGCAGTGAAATCGCGGCTGGCTGATAGATCGGACGACTGCCTTTTGCCGTAAACGGATGACTCAGCGTTGCGGTCATTCCGCGAGTGTGTTGATCAGGGAGGCCAGAAAGTCTTTCCAAAACAGGTCGCACAAAGAGTTCGAAGCAGACCAGACTGCTTACCGGATTGCCCGGCAGTCCGAAGACAAGCGTGCTCCGGGATTCGTGCTGGTGAATTCCAAACCACAGCGGCCTGCCTGGTTTCATATCGACACCGTGAAAAACGTTTTCAACTCCGGCTGCGGCCAGTTGTTGCGGGACTAGATCGAGTGTCCCCGCCGATACACCGCCGCTCAATAGAAGCACATCGTGCTGCAGCCCCTGCTGGATGCGAGTCGAAAGATCGGCAACCGTATCGCGAGCAACACCGCACGATGTCGCAACCGCGCCGCAGACCGTGGCCTGGGCCATCAGCATGGGCTCATTCGAATTTCGAATCGCACCGGGCCGCAGTGGCTGATCGAAAGGGATCAATTCATCTCCGGTTGCAAGGACGGCAACCGTTGGTTTGTGATAGACCGACACCGTCGCCTGGCCGAATTCCGCGAGAGCCGCGATTTGCTGTGGCTGCAGTCGAGTCCCAGCTGACAGCAACACGGATCCTTTCTTCGCCGCATTACCCTGACGCATCAGATTCGCTTCGGCGACAATCGCTGCTCGCGGAATACCGACGCTGCCCGGATTCGCTTCATCAAACTGAGTCTGTTCGATTGGCACAACGCAGTCGCAATCCTCTGGCAATGCCGCTCCCGTCATGATCCGGACGGCCGTCTTCGACCTGACGCTCTGCGACGGAACCATCCCCGCAGTCACTGTTTCGACAACCGCCAGCTGCAAGACTTCCCCCGCCACGGCAGCAGCCGATGTGGTGATTGCAAATCCGTCCATCAGCGACTTATCAAACGGCGGCGAATCATGCGGCGTGAGCAAATTAACAGCCAGCACTCGACTCAGCGCCTCCGTCAGCGCGACGGTCTCGTCGCGACCGTGCGGCGTTCTGGCGAGTACAAGACGCAGAGCCTCAGCAACCGACAACATGGCGAGCAACCTCTCTCGAATCAGGGTTTGGAAAAAGAACTTTTGTAAGTCGTTGGCGTTGTGTTGAGGTGTCCAATTGCGCCACAATCGCGGCAACCCGACTGCGTGGACTTTAGCACGAATTCAGAGAAAACTTAAGGCGATGAACGAGTCCGGGCGGCTTTCCAATTTGACATCGCCACTTTTTCCGAAATAGTAACCCGAAGCGTAAGCGAGGGAACGAGTTAGACACAATCCCTCGCTCACGCTTCGGGTTGCAAAAACTCGCGGTTTTCGCCAAGACTGGCGCTGTCCAACTAAGATGTGATGTCAAATATGAGCGATCGTTCCACAGTGGACCCACTGCCAATTCTCAAAGAACTGATTTCCATCCCCAGCGTGAACCCGATGGGGCGCGCTGTCTCAGGAGATGAGTTCTATGAAGGACGCCTGACCACCTGGCTGGTTTCGTGGCTTGAGCGTCATCGGCTGCCGTGCGAAGTGGTTGAGACAGCGCCGGGAAGAGCGAATGTGATCTCCCGGATTGATTCTGCGGGAGCAGCGCAGACCATTCTTCTGGATGCTCACCAGGACACGGTTCCTGTCGATGGCATGACGATTCCTCCATTCGAGCCGGTCGAGCGTGATGGTCGAATTTACGGTCGTGGCTCCTGCGACGTCAAAGGCGGGCTGGCCGCAATGTTGGCCGCATTTACGCGTCTGGCCATGGATCGTCCGTCCGGGATGCCCAACGTTGTGCTGTCGATGACGTGCGACGAAGAAGCGACAAGCCTGGGAATCAATCATCTGGTTGGCAGCTGGTCGGACCGCGAGTCATCGTATCGACTCTGTCCGAACAGGCCGGACATGGCGATCATTGCCGAACCGACTCTGCTGGATATCGTCGTCGCTCATCGCGGCGCAACGCGTTGGCAGTTGCGAACCACCGGACGCGCCTGCCACAGTTCCCGACCCTCGGAAGGAATCAACGCGATTTATCGCATGGCGAAGGTTCTTACATGCCTGGAGGAGTATGCGGCGTGGTTACCGGATTCCAGGCCAGCTCATCGTCTGTGTGGCCCGGCCACTCTGAGTGTCGGACTGATTTCCGGTGGCAGCAGTGTCAATGTCGTGCCGGATGGCTGCGTCATCGATATTGATCGGCGAGTCCTTCCCGGTGAAGACGGTCTCGGCGTCCGCCAGGAAGTGATTGACGCTCTGAAACGGCAACTCGATTTTGATCTGATTCACGATGAACCCTACTGCCTCAGTTCCGCGCTCGGCGATGAACTCAATGGCGGACTTGCCCGGGAATTGAGCGGTACCATCGAGAGTGTTGTCGGTCCGCCGCAGATCATCGGCGTGCCCTACGGAACTCATGCCTCCCGAGTGGCAGCCATTGGAATTCCCGCCGTCGTGTTTGGGCCGGGCGATATTGCTCAGGCTCATACCAAAGATGAATGGATCGAGATCGACCAACTGCGAAAAGCGACAGAGATCTATTACCAATTCTGTGCGGGCCGCAGCGCCGTTACTTCAAGTTGAAATGCCGCTGCACTTGCATTCGGAGTTCAGCGGCGACCTGCGAATGCTGCGGGTCGTGGACAAGATTTCGCAATTCGTATGGATCGTCGGGCAGATGAAACAGCTGCTCACGCGGTTCCGCGATGAACCCGACAGCGGCTGTGGCAAATGCTTCGCTGATGTCGGGAGTCAGCCCAACGCCGCGTTCGGGAAACTGCCGACCATCGTCCGTCTGAAAAACCCAGTTCCGGTCGCCAGGCTCAGAAGTACCAATTCACCATTCTCTATGTCGATTCCCAGGTACACCTCCCAAACGTCCAGCGATCAGCCTGTATCTCAATCTCCTGAGAAACGACTTGGGACCGATGCCCAACTACTACAGTCTCGTGCGGCCGCAACTGGAGATCGTTAGTCAGGTAAAAAGGCGCGGGACGGGCCTCCAATTCCCTTCTGGCGGTAATACTCACGATACAGCAAACGTGGCAAATGCAAGGCATTTAATGCATAGCGTCGCGCCAGTCGCCGGGGATTTGTCAACAGCCGATGAGTCCATTCCAGCCCTGTGCGACGTACCCACAGCGGCGCACGGGTCTGCCGTCCCGCCAAAAAATCAATCGTTGCTCCAGCGGCGATTGCCACACTGACCGAAAGCTCGTTGTGGCATTCACTCAGCCACAATTCCTGCTTTGGCGCGCCGAAACCCACAATCAGCAAATCGGGATCGCAACTGTTGATGCGCCTTGCGATCCGTCGTTTTTCGCCGGGATCGCGTTCAAATCCAAATGGCGGACTGTACGTCCCAACGACACACACCGCTGGCCAACGCCGATGGATGTTTTCCGCCGCGACTTCCGCGACTCCGGGCGCGGCACCCAGCAGGAAGACTCTGTTTCCCTTGTGTTCGGTGGATACGGAATCAAGGAACGCCGGTACAAGGTCCGATCCGGCAATTCTCTCCGGCAGTGGAGACCCAAAAATCCGCGACGCGGCCACGATTGGCCACCCATCCGCAACAATCATCGCCGCATTTGCATAAGCCCTGCGAAGTCCGTCGTTCGCCTCGAATTGCATGACGTGATCAAGATTGGGAGTGACGATATATCGGCAGGTCGATCTCCGCTCAGCAATCCAGCCACTAATTCGCTGAACGGCTTGATCGAGCGAGATACAATCGATGTCCATTCCAAACAGGGAGATCCTTTCCAAAGGATCGTTCATGCTGCGCCATCCCCGCTCAGGACGGCTGGAATTGTGCGCAGGATAATCTCCAGATCCAGCAGCACGCTATGTTTTTGAATGTACTCGACATCCAATCTGGCCTGCTCAGAAAAAGGCAGACGGCTCCTGCCGGAAATCTGCCAAATGCAGGTTAGTCCTGGCTTGACCGTTAATCGCTTGCGGTCCGCTTCAGAATAGAGAGCCACCTCACCGGGCAGCGGTGGACGTGGCCCAACGACGCTCATGTCGCCGTACAGCACATTCAGAAACTGAGGCAGCTCGTCGATGCTGAATCGGCGCAGGAATTTTCCAACGGGTGTGATCCGGGGATCATTGGTCATCTTGAAAGTACGAGCGTCGTTATGGCTGTTTGCGGTGGAAAGTGTTTCCTGCAGCGAGTGCGCATTGACGATCATCGAGCGCAACTTGAAACACTGAAACGCTCGACCGTCGCGGCCAACCCTCTTCTGACAAAAAAAGACCGGACCTCGATCACACAATCGGATAGCCACCGCCGCCAGGAGGAAGATCGGAGAACATGCAATCAACGCCGTCAGGCTGATCACAATATCCAGCACGCGCTTGACGACGAGGTAGAAAAAATTCTGCGCGGTTGTCCCGCCGGGCAGAACGCGATACTCATGTGGAATGTTCGCTGATACTGCACTCATGACCAGAAACGTTGAACGCCCCCGTCTGGAGGAAGTCAGTTCAGCTTGAGTGTGCTCAAGTTGTCCGATGCGCGAACCCGTTTGCATTGGTTGGGCAATGTCTACTGAAGCTGTCGGTGTTGACATAAGATCGCGGGCCAATCCTGAATCAGTCCCAATGTGTGATGTGATTCGAAAAAATCTGTTCCTTTGATTCATTCAGTTTGCAAGGAGTATTCCACAAGAGTGAAAAAATCCCTCGCAACGCCAGATTCCCGTCAACTCAATCGAATGCGGCCCCGGCAGACGCTCATTATGTGCGTCAGGATGTCCGCCCCGGGCCATACGACGTTGTTCTGTGACGGTTGTAGGGGACAATCAAGTTTGGCGTTTGCGATCAGCATTATCGAGCGGTTGAATTGGTTTGCGGGAATTGCGCGGGCCGCACACGAGATGATTGCGTCCGATTACACCGGCATTAACGATATGATTCGTTTTCGAAACACGGCTTACTCCGCCGGACCAACTGTCTCAGGCAGCGCGATGCGTTTCCGCAAACAAAACAGCCCGGCTTTGGTAACAAAGCCGGGCTTCTGATTGAATGGCTCACCACCGCAAACCTGCGGAGCGGTGACAGAATTTGATTGTTGAGTGGCGGAAAAATTCAGGCGGAAAAATGGTTCTGCGCGAAATGAGTGCGCGGGTCAGAAATCGGGGATGTCATGGGCTCGCGGATGTCAT
>Ga0138256_10006201_pt1 | contig 12646 bp, 11 predicted proteins | sample KNB2016incub_MG_FD_105486 | JGI IMG/M metagenome (GOLD analysis project Ga0138256, IMG submission 105486) | Active sludge microbial communities from wastewater in Klosterneuburg, Austria - KNB2014incub_MG | ecosystem: Engineered > WWTP > Activated sludge > Unclassified | place: Austria... | reverse complement strand
TTTATACAAATCTCTCTTAAGAAATTCATCCTTAAAGAATAAATAAGAAGTATCGTGAATAGTTACTATTGTAGGTACCGGGCAAAATCGCGGTGTGTAATGAGCTGGACAAAAAAGCGCATCAATTTTAGGATGAGTAAATAGATGTAGAGGAAAAATAATATCTCTCCATAGGTGTTCACCACGGACAATTTCATACTGAAAATAAGGCGACTCTTTAGGAAGATCGGCTAAAGGCTTTTTCCGAAGATACACAATGAATCTGGTAGTTTGTGAAGCATGTTGATGGAAATAACGGAGCATTTCCATGGTGTACACAGAAACACCAACTTTTTCTTTTACATTTGCCTCATTTCCGTCAATTCCTATTATCATGATATATAGCTTGAACTATTTTAACAAAATTTTCAGCAAAAACTTTGCGAGAAAAGCTTTTGTAGCGCTCACTTCCTTTTTTGATTAAGTCGTCTCGCAGTTCTTTACTGTTATGGAGTTCGTTGAGAGCCTTCTTTATACCCTCGACATCATGTGGATTAAACATTAATGCTGAGTTATCTGCGATTTCAGCTAGTGATGAAGTGTCCGATGTCGCAACAGGACAACCATAACCCATTGCTTCAATAACTGGATATCCAAACCCTTCGTATATTGAAGGGAATACAAAGAACTCGGCGTGTTGATAAAGTGCTGCCAAATCATCATCGCTTACAAAACCCAGAAATTTTACGCCTTTGACATTTTCTGTGGAATTCTCTCCCCATCCTTGATCGCCAACAATGATAAGTTGCGCATCATCTATGCCTGATATTCTATAAGCCTCAATCAAAGCGTCAATATTTTTTCTCGGCTCACGTTTTCCAACGGTGAGAATGTATGGAGTTGCAATCTTAAACTTGTTATTAATTACATCCCAAGTGCTTGTGTGGGTACTGTTTTCAACAGCAGGATATAAGAGGTGGAGGGATTCTGATTTTAATCCTAAGTATTTTTCCGTTTCAGTTTTTGTGAAAAGGGAATCGACAAATACTTGAATTGACTCTTTCTTAATAATCTTATGACGGTTTTTTTGTTGTGAGTATATATTTGGTGAAACAGTTAATGACTCCACGTTCATTTTTGTTTTCGTTGTAGTTGTCTCCGGATTGACGTAAATAACCATGTCATGAATTGTCGTAATCTTAATAGCTCTTTTTGTTGGGGGCTGTGTCCAATCTGAAGACATAAAGATATCGACCGGGCCGATAAAATATTCTATTGGTAAGATGCACATTGTATTCCACATAAATGAAAGTAAGGAAGGAGGGAATCTAAATTCCTTAAGAACGTGCGGCGCTCTTATTAGCTCTTTAATATTCTTATCGAGTGGAACTCGCAAAGATGAATAAAAAAAGACATATTCATTATCCTGATCGTATTCGACGAGAGCCGAGATTAATGATGTTGTATAGCGAGCAACGCCACTTCCTGGAAATGCTGTTTGAGAAATATCAATACCTATTTTCATTTATGTGTAGCAACAAGTTTTAGATATATTTTTTCAAGTTGCTGAGAGACTGTATCCCAACTGTATTTTTCTTCAATAAGAGCGCGCGCGTTCTTACGTATTTTATTGTAAAGCTTCTTATCTTCGCAAAGAATAACGGCTGCGTTGACAAAATCTTCTGTCGAATGAGCAATGATTACATTTTCATTTTGCTTGGCCGCCAATCCACTAACGCCAGTAGGTGACGAAATAACCGGCAGCCCAGCTGCCATTGCGCCAAGAATTTTTAGTCGTGTACCACCAGGGCCATGAATTGGCGCAAGAAAAATAGTCGATTTGGCGTAAACTTTTACTACTTCATCCGGATTTGCAGAGCCAATGTCAACAATTTTTATACCTTTTTCATTAATGTTTCCTAGTTTTTCGAGTGCCCTTTGTCCAGCAATAACACATGTTGCGTTCGGAATTTTTTCTCTTATTGCTGGGAATATATTAGTAATTAAGTATTTAGCAGCCTCAATATTTTGCAGCCAAGAAAAATTACCTTGATATAAGAATATTGGCTGCCCTGAACTATCCTTTTTTTCGTCATAGACTTTTAAGAGATCTTCTCCAGCCGCGTTAGGAATAATAGTTGTGGGGAGATTTTTTCTTAACTCATGCATTTTTTCTTCATCATCTTCTGAAACAGCTCCAACAAGATCTGCTTTACTCCAGAATGTTTTTTCCCAATAACGGAGTTTGATTATATCGAAGTAGAAAAACGGTCGGGCCATTGCCAGGGGCAAAGTACGGACAAAATGTTGATACACTCTATATTCTATAGTTTGCTCTACAAGGAGAATAGGAACTTTTGTCGATGGAATGTGGGGCATAATGTAAAAAGTCTCCGCATGTATTAAGTCAAATTTATGTTTCTTGAGCAGTTCGCTTACGACATTCCTAGCTTCGACCGAGTAATTTCTTACCACGAGAAAAGGATACTGGCCAAACACACTGGTGAAAATATTGCGAAACGTCCATGGTGACTCAGAACGCTTGCACACATGAATTTCTTTACAATATGGCATTAAGCTTTTCTTATAATTCTCTTCGTCTTTTGATTTAATGAGTGCAACGAGATATATTTCGTTGTTTCGACTGAGATGCTTAATGAGATTATACGAGCGAACTTGACCGCCCGAAGAAGGAGGGTAAGGAAGATATGGCGTAAGCATCAAGATCTTCATCGTTAAAGTTTGAAAATAAAGACATTACTGTTCTCAAAAATAGGGGTATACGTCTTACGGACATCCTTCGCGACATCCGTTTTATTTGTATAGAAATATTCCATTCCGCGACCTTTCAGATTTTCTAAGGTATCCGACACTGCTGGCATACCTTTTCTTTTGGATAGGAACAACAAAGTCGTATCACCATCTCGGTCCGTCACTACCTTTGCATCTGTAGGAGTGAGTGTTTCTATAATTTTACCGATATTTACTAAATCTTCACTATATAAGTAGTTATCTTTAATTTTATAGAACGACATTGCCCAAGAAAATCCCAATATAAATACAACGATAAGAATATTGAAAAGATACACCTGATCATGATCCCTCTTGTGAAGTATGCGCGCAATACCTATGCCCCCCAGCAAAGCCAAAGCTGGCAAAATTGTTGTTTGATAATAATCATGTTGCACATTTCCACCCTGGAAGACAAGTAAGAATGTTAACGCCCCAAAACCTATAAATGGAATAAGTAGGCTCTTTCGTGATTTCTCAAGAATTCCCAATAGCGGAAGTACTGCTGCATAGCCACCCATAATTAAAAGTAGAATGCGCTCGTGAAATATCCACCTAAAGAATGCAGGGCGGAAGAAGACATTTTTGCGACCTTCAAAAGTATTAACATCGGTAAGCAACCATTCAAATCCAGGAATTCCTTCTGGAAATTTACTTATCCATAGACGCCATAAAATAAATGGGATAAGAGCAGCGACAAAATATAAATACGGCGTTGGCTTTAATATCATTCTAAATCTATATTTCATAAAAAAGACATATGCAATAGGAATGAAGTAGAAAATGACGGTTGGTTTAATGAGAATAGAAATCGCTGCAGAGATACAAGAAAGCACGATGAGTCCTAGTGCCCATTTGTGTTTTGAATGAGCCCATACGTATGCTAAAAATAGTGCAATGAATGAAAAGCCCAGGGCTGTTGTTTCCGGAAGAACTACACGCGAGTAATAGACGAAGAATGGCATCGTTGCATAGATTATTGCGGCGCCAACTGCAGCCACGCGGCTATGTTCATGAAGCGCTAGGTAATAAAGTATTGCAATTATTATTAAAGAGAAAAAGACTGTGGTAAGACGGCCATATACCTCGATTGGGGTAATAGGCATATACTTATAGAGCGCTCCAAAAATGGCGTTGTACAATGGAAATTCAACAAACCTATAACCCTCTGGATTGTAGAAACCGGATTGCACATTTGATAAATCATCATAACGTGGATATAAAAGGTTAAAGTCATTCTGAGCAAAATTTCTTGCGACCGCTGCAGTATCGACTTGCCTCCAAGAATGCCAATCGGCGAGTGGGGTGTCTATTTTATATAAACGCAATGCGAGGGCTATTATAAGAATAACCGTAAGAAAAATGACGTCAATCTTTTTAAAGCGACTAGTTGGCTTATCGTGTTGAGAATCCATAGATTAAACTTTCTTAATAGCGTCTTTTTCAAGGAATGACATACCAGAGAATACCCCCAGTAGTGTCCAGAATAGGTATGCGACTTTTGAAGCTTCGAATACATCTATAAGAATAGCATTCACCATAAGACCCAGTGTTCCAAACATAAGTCCGACAATGAGGAATCTTCCTTCCTCTGAAATTTTATTGCGAGCTGCATAAATGCCTTTCAAAACAGTTGCAATAATTCCTAAGAATAATAAAGCACCTAAGGCACCAGTTTCTCCAATCCATCTAAAGTAATCTCCATCAGAGGATTCAGATATTGATGAAGGGCCACTGCCGAGAAGGGGGTTCTTTAAGAACGCTTTAAATGCGCGTGGCCAGCTAACTTGCAATCGTGTAGATATTGAAGTGTCTGCTGCAACTGCTGATATAACTGTGTAATCATCTTCGGTCATGGCGCTTCCAGATGCATTGAGCTGCCCGCTTAATGTTGCTCGGGCGAGAAGATCTTTTTTAGTCAACTGTGCTTCTGCTGTAACAGGAAGAGTGTTTCGCGTACGAATAATTGCATTTCCTGCAGGAAGCGAGTCCTTTTTAAGTTTTTGCACAACCACCTCTTCACCGGTATTTTCATTAACGACAACCTGCCTAATTTGCACCGTTTTTAACCATCGTTGTGCAAGTTCAGTATCGAATGTTGAAACGCCAACCGACAATACGACGGCAATAATAAAGTATCTAAATTTTCGAATGTACAAAAGATAAGGAAGTGTTGAAACAATGTATGCAATAGAGGAAGTTCTTGATGCGGTAAGGACAAGCGAAAGCGTTGACAATACAATGGTGAAAAAAATTAACGATTTGCCAAGTTGGTTAAAAAGCACTAGATACATGCTGATTGCAAAAAGTATGGTCCCGACTACGAGTTGATTAAGTGGCGAGAATAAAGTACCTGCAATTGGAATATGATTTATTGTTTCTGCTGAAATACCGGATAGTGTATATGCCGCAAGAACAATAGGTAGAAGGCTAATTCCTAGTGTGAAAGCCTTCATTTTCTGTGAGATTTGTATTCTCTTTGCATACATAAAAAGTCCCCATAAGAGCGGAATCATAAGAACAAGGTATGCGGCAAGATCATAATGACCTGCAAAAGTAGAACTAAGTCGCGCTTCAGGTGTTAAGAATAAAATGCGACCTTTAGCAAACTCAGGATTCATAGTTGATATGGCAGGGAATTCAAAGAATCTTTGGCCGATACCATATATATTGATTAAAAAAAGTGAAGTCAAGAATGTGAATAGCAGCTTTTTAAAGTCAGCAGAAGTTTTGATGACAGAATACGCAATAAAGAACATCATCATATATTCAATACGTCGAGCTGAATGTAACAGAGCTACAAAAGGAAATTCAACGGTCTTTGTTATGTACATTCCAGATAGGAAGGATAAGAAAACTACAACCCAGAATGCAGCGAAGAGTTTTTTATATGGAAGATCTTTAAAAGATACCTTTTTTCTTACAAGCTGAACAATGAAAACTACTGCGAGAATTGCACAGAGTAAATCGTCAAGGCGTATTGCTATATAAGTATAGTTAACAACATGAAATGGAAACTTAGGAAATAATGGAATAAAAAACACAAACAACATCAAGAGTGCCTTTAGGATGTTGTCGTCAATTTTTTTTAGTAATTTCATATGCTTGCGAATACGTTTCTATCAAATAATTGTTTCCTGTTATTTTGCCGATCATTAAAGATACGATCGCCTTTAATTGTAGCATATATTGAATGAGGCTCTGTTGCAAGGGGGAGTAATGTTTCTTATAAAAGAAAAGATAGCCTTGAAACACCTTCAAAATTGGTTGAGTTCTTGAATTGCTGGAGGCGCCTTCTAAATGGATGAAGGCAGCGTCAGGATAAGTGCCGGTAACTAGTTTTTTTTGTGACGCACGATATAGGAGGTCGATTTCATCCCAATACATAAATAGTGAGTTATCGAAGCCATTAAGTGATTCAAATGTTTCTTTTTTTGTTATGAAAGCTGCCCCAGAAACCCAATCAACTTTTCTGATTTTGCGTACCGGCCATCTGCTGGCTCCCCAACTATCTCCTTTTAAAAAAAGAGCTGCAAACGCTACGGGCAGTGTGTAAAAGCGCCCGCTTGAGGCTTGAGGCGATTTGTCTTTATTAAGTAGACGGGCGCCAATAAAATCAAAGCCTTTTTGATGTATAAAAAAGTTGTAGAGTTTTGGTACGGCATCTTCGATAGCAATGGTATCTGAGTTTAAAAAGAGAAGCGATCTTCCTTTCGCTAACTTAGTCGCCTCGTTATTTCCTCCTGTGTAGCCAAGATTTTCTTTGCTTGCCACAATTCTTATTCGCGGATCAACTATATGTTTCAGGGTTTTTACGCTGCTATCTGTGGAGTTATTGTCCCATACAATGACCTCTGATTTTACGGAAGGGTCTTTGTCGAGTGAATTAAGAACAGACATGAGGCATTGAGCTGTGAGCTCGGCCGTATTGTAAGAAAGGATTATTATCGAAAGATCCATTAAAGCATTATACAGGCAGGAAGCTGCTTTATCTTTATTGACACATGGAGTATGTGTTTTGATGTAAGGATGTAGTACTACGTGAATGCATTTAATAATTTCGAACTTAAAACCAACTTTGTAATCGCGTAGTACTACACGATTACAAACGAAAAAGGTGGCAAGGTCCCAATCTCTCGCTTCACTGTGATCCGGCTTTTAGCCTTATATGACAAGCAATATGATAAAATATAGCGGGTACTAGAGGAGTAGGAGTCGTTCTTGGGCACCTTACCTGACCGCTGGTTTCGCATCGAGAAAAGTGGAGGATGGCACATCGCCCATCTCTACTTGGGGGATAGGCGCAATGGCCAAATTAAGCAGGGTGGCAACCCTAGGTTCGCTGTACGTACGCTTGCTGTCACAGCAGCACGCACAGCTGGTTATCCCATTGAGCGTGACAACGAAGACGGCGTCCAGGACGACGAGTAGTCACCAGCATGGTGGCGAATGCCCGGCGGTTTCTGTACCCACCCGCCGGGCGTCTTTCTATATATCTGCTATAATTTCAGCAATATGTCTGATTCACAAAACAATTCGCAAAAAATCTCAATGGAAACAATCGCTTCCCTCTTAAAACGTAGAGGATTTGTCTTTCCTTCATCAGAAATTTATGGTGGTTGGGAAGCAGCATATGACTTTGGTCCACTCGGAGCAGAAATTCTTCGCAATATTCGCGATTCTTGGTGGCACAGATTCGTTCACATGACAGAAAATAATGTAGGACTTGATGGTGCTCTCATATCACACCCACGCGTATGGGAGGCAAGCGGTCACGTAGAGTCCTTTAATGATGTCATGGTCGAGGATACCATTACCCATAAAAGGTATCGTGCCGATCATCTCATCGAAGAGGCAATAGGCGACAAGACCGATGGCATGACACCAGAGGAGATTAATGACATTATTGAGGAAAAAAATCTTCTCAGTCCTGATGGAAATAAGCTCTCAGAAGCAAAACGATTTAATATTCTTGTGGAAGCTCAGGTCGGAACAATTGCTGATCAAAAAACTACTGCGTATCTTCGCGGTGAGACATGTCAGCCTATTTTCTATAACTTTAAACTCGTAAAAGATAGTATGCGACTTAAACTGCCATTTGGCATAGCCCAAATTGGAAAAGCATTTAGGAATGAGATTAAAGTTGGTCCATACATTTTCAGAACAAGAGAATTTGAACAAATGGAACTCGAAGTTTTTGTAAGAGAAGCGGAAGCAACAGAAACATATGAAGGCTTAAAAGCAAAAAGTATGGATTGGCTGAAAAGCATTGGAGTTTCTGGAGATAAATTAAGATTCCGCGACCAAGAGTTTAAGGAGCGAGCTCATTACAATAAGGTCGCGACAGATCTTGAATATGAATTCCCGTTTGGCTGGAAAGAATTCCAAGGTGTTCATTATCGAGGAGACTGGGATCTTAAACGCCACAGTGAATTTTCGGGAGAAGACCTTTCATATCGTGACGACGAGACTGGCGAAACCTTCATACCCCATGTCGCAGAATATTCTATTGGTCTTAATAGGCTTCTGCTTGTCTTAATTTGTGATGCCTATCGCCAAGACGAAAAACGCACCTACCTAAAACTACATCCGGCTATCGCACCATATAAAGCCGCGGTCTTTCCACTTGTTCGCAATAAAGAAGAATTAACAACGAAAGCCCGCAGTGTTTTTAATTCTTTGAAAGAATCAGGAATGCATGTCGCGTGGGATGATCGCGGAAACATCGGTAAGCGATATCTTTCACAGGATGAAATTGGCACACCTCTTTGTATTACCATAGATTATGAATCGCTCGAAGATAATGCAGTCACTGTACGTAATCGTGACACAATGGTGCAAGAGCGTGTAAAACTTGATACACTGGAATCGTACATTGCTACATTTATTAAAAATTACGCTTAAATAATATGAACTTGACTGAACAGAATAAAAAAATGTTAATGGTCGCAGCAGTTGTCCTATTAGTTTTTGGAGTTGGTTTTTTCCTCGTGAGAGGAAATGGATCTAATAAAGCTGATGAGGAAGCAAATGAAGAGGTCTTACCAGATATTGAAATTCTCCCAACAGTTGCAGACACGGTCATTGTAAAAATAACTTCTGACGCAAAGAAGCAAGAAGCCTCATTAAATATAACTGGTGTTCCTGAAGGAACCGAATCCATAGAGTATGAACTTTCTTATGATGCCGATATCGATGGGGAAAAAGTGCCTAAAGGTGTTATCGGCACTATCGAATTCGATGGAAAAGAGCCTGTGAAGCGTCAAATTACTCTTGGTACCTGTTCTTCAGGCACATGTAAGTATGACAAGGGCATTACTTCAATAAAAGCATCGCTTAAATTCACCGGATCATATGGAGGCCAGCTCTTTGAAGGTGAATTTGAGTTATAAATCAGAAGGCGCATCGCTTTGAACTATATCATCAAGAATAATTCTTGATTCAAAGCCTCCGTTGCGTGCTTTCTTATCCAGTCGAATTGATTCGACGTCATTTTCATCGAGCTCAATCATAGCCGTGAGTACTTCTTGAATATCAGCCAGTTCGTCTGAAGTTGGATCTTCAAGGTACTCGTTAACTTCTTCTATAAGCTTTTCCTTTAAGGCATTCTTATATTCTGCCTCTGATGCAATATGAGTTATGGGTTGTCGACCTGAGGCTGAAATAATCTGCGGAATGTTATCTCTTATAAGCTTGCTCTTCATATTCATATTATACAACGAAAAAATCCACATGTAGTGTGTTTTTGAGGCAAAATACTCCTTGACAGACGTGAAATAAACGGTGTATAGTGGTTAGTAATGGTGTTTTTTGGTGAATACTCAGTATCGGTGACAGATGGAGGAAGAATAGCAATTCCAAAGAAGATACGCGAAAACTTAAAAGGAGATGTTTGCGTTGTCACCAAAGGCTTTGACGTATGCCTAGCCGGCTACGATAGAGAGGATTGGACCAAAAGAACAAGCGAATTAAACACAGTATCGCTCCTTGAAAAAGAACAGATAGATAAGAGAAGAATGCTCTTCTCAGGAGCACAAGAGCTCGTTATAGATGATCAGGGACGTATCATTCTCCCAAAATCATTAACACAATATATGAAGTTTTCATCACAAAAAATGAAGGTTATAGGAGTAGGAGATCACTTTGAAATTTGGGACGAAGCAGCGTGGGAAACCTATCTCACGAGCATAAAGATGTAAGCATATGCATACATCAGTACTTTTACACGAAGCAGTCGGAAGTTTACTCGTTCAGAAAAAAGGACACTATATTGATGCCACATTCGGTGTTGGCGGACATAGTCGTTTGATTGCCGAACAAGGGGCAAAGGTTTTGGCGTTAGAGTGGGATCCATTTATCGTGGAGCTCTACGCGGGTAAGATGCAAGACTTGGGCATTACGCTTATAGAGGCGAACTATGCGGATATAGCCGAAGTGGCCAAGGAGAAAAATTTTGTCCCTTGTGACGGCATTTTGTTTGATCTTGGACTTTCTATGGTCCAAATCCGAGAAAGTGGCAGGGGATTTAGTTATGAGAAAGATGATGAGCCATTAGATATGCGATTAAACACATCGCTACCGACGACTGCAGCACAAATTATTGAAAGTTATTCGAAAGATGAACTATATGAAGTATTTACAAAATATGCTGAAGAACTCAGTTCTAGCGCAATTGTACAAAATATTGTCCGCGCCCGTACTTTAAAAAAAATAGAGACTGTGGGCGACTTGAAAGAGGTCATGGAACCTTATCATGGCACCCAAACCGTAGCGCGTATTTTTCAAGCGCTTCGGATAAAAGTCAACAACGAGTATGAAAATATTGTCGCAGCGCTAAGAGGTAGTTACGAAATATTGCGACCAGGTGGAAGACTTGCGATTATCACTTTTCACTCAGGTGAAGACAGAATCGTAAAACAGGCATTTGCAACAATAGGATTTAAAGAAATTGGTAAAAAACCAATTCCAGGAAGTTATAAAAAAAGTTTTGAGCGATCTGCAAAGCTCCGAATTGCAGAAAAATAAAATGATGTGGAAACAACATAAAATGAGGAAAGATCGCCAAGCTTTAAACACCCCTGGTTCTTCACGAGCATTGTTCCTAGCGAAAGTAGCAGGGATTGTATTTATACTGAGCTTAATGCTTGGAAATATAGTGGTTTTCGCGAAGTCAGTTCATCTGTCTGACAACATTTCGGAACTTGAGCGTTCTATTACAACAACACGAAAAGAAAACGAATATTTGCAGAAAAAAATGTACGCAGAAAATTCTCTCACCTCACTTAATTATGTTGCGGAACAACTTGGCTTTACAAAACAAGCTGAACCGGTTTTCTTTGAAAAACCCAACTATGCTATGGCACAATAAGCATAAAATATGCGAAGAATTTACGTATTGTCCTTACTTTTCTCATTGTTTGTAGGTGCGATTGTTGTCAAACTTTTCTACATTCAAGTTTTAGCTTCAAGCTCTTATACACCAAACAATTATTTACGATCTTCACGAATTGAACCTGCTCGAGGCAATATTTATGACAGAAATAAAGAACCCTTAGCTGTGAATCAGTCATATTACACGCTTTTTAGTGAGCCTAAAAACGTCACAGATTCACGTAAGCTTCTAATGCATATTGATGAAGTGACTCATATTGGTGAAGCTACTCTGGAAGGAAGATTCAAAAAAGAAAAACAATGGGTACCACTAGCATTCAATTTAACTGAAGATCAAAAAAAGGATCTTGAGAAAAGAGAAATTGCAGGTATAGGTTTCGACGAATATAAAAAGCGCTACTATCCAGAAGCCTCTATTGCAGCGCAACTCTTAGGATTTGTTGGTAAGGACGATGAGGGAGATAGCGTTGGGTATTTCGGCATAGAGGGTTATTATCATAAAGACCTTGAGGGGCTTCCGGGTATTCTAAAAACTGAAAGAGACATAATAGGTAGACCAATAGTCATAGGGACCCAGAATCGCCTTAAAGGAGAAAATGGTCGCGATCTTGTCTTAACCATTGATAAGACGTCTCAAATGATTGTAAAGAGAGAATTAAAAGCCGCAATTGAACAATATCGTGCGAAGAGTGGTTGTGTAACTGTCGCGAACCCAAATACAGGCGAAATTCTCGCAATGACCTGCCTTCCTGATTTTGATCCCGATGAATATGCGAAATTTACTCAGCATGAATTTCGCAATCCCATAATCTCGGATACTTTTGAGCCTGGCTCAATATTCAAACCCCTCATAGTCGCTGCTGCCTTGGAGGAAAAGGCAATTAAGGCCGACGACACGTATGATGAGAAAGGTCCTATACGTATTGGCCAATATTATGTAAGTACGTGGAATGATGAATATAACGGCATAATTTCAATATCGCGTATTCTACAAACTTCATCGAACGTTGGCATGGTGCATATAGGCGAAAAGCTAGGAAATGAAAAAATACTCGCATATCTGGGTAAGTATGGTTTAGGTAAAGAAACGGGTATTGATCTACAGGGAGAAGTTTCGCCAAATCTTAAGCCAAAAAAATCATGGTATCCGATTGACTTTGCTACTGTGACATTCGGTCAGGGTATTGCTGTGTCCCAAATTCAAATGATTTCGGCATTTTCATCATTAGTTAATGGAGGTTGGCTAGTTAAGCCATTTGTAGTAAAAGAATTAATTGGAGAAAATGGGGAAGTAAAAAAGATTGAATCGAAAAAGATACGTCAAATAATTAGTGAAAAGACTTCAAAAGAAATACGAAAAATGCTTGAAGAAACTGTTAAACATGGAGAAGCAAAGTGGAAAGTACCAGATGGATATCGGATTGGTGGAAAGACTGGTACAGCGCAGATTGCTCTCGCAGGGAAGTATGATGCAACTAAGACCAAT
>Ga0138256_10006200_pt1 | contig 12647 bp, 11 predicted proteins | sample KNB2016incub_MG_FD_105486 | JGI IMG/M metagenome (GOLD analysis project Ga0138256, IMG submission 105486) | Active sludge microbial communities from wastewater in Klosterneuburg, Austria - KNB2014incub_MG | ecosystem: Engineered > WWTP > Activated sludge > Unclassified | place: Austria... | reverse complement strand
GATAAAATTAAGTCAAACTGGTTTTTTGCAGCACCAAGTTCAGCCGGATTGCGTGTATTTAGAACTTTATGAGCGCCTAACGCCAACGCCTCTTTCTTTTTGTCATCACTGGATGTAAAGGCGGTTACATGACAACCCCATGCTTTAAGGAATTGCAAGGCAATATGTCCTAAGCCTCCTATGCCAATAACAGCCACTTTGGCAGTTGCCTGAATATTGAATTGCAGAAGAGGATTAAAAACGGTAATTCCAGCACAGAAAAGAGGTCCTGCTGTTTGAGCGTTTATGCTATCCGGTAGAGCAACAACGCTTGCAGCATTAGCGCGAACTCTATCTGCGAACCCTCCGTGCCGACTAACAATCGTTGATTCTGCCTGTGCGCAAAGATTGTGATCACCGGACATGCAGCTATGACAGGTCATACAATAGCCAGCGTGCCAGCCAAGGCCGACCCGTTGCCCGAGTTGAAAACTATGCACATGTGCACCTTTAGCTGCAATCGTGCCAATAATTTCATGGCCCGGTACAAATGGGTACTGAGTGATTCCCCACTCATTGTGTAACATGCTCAGATCACTATGACAAATACCGCAATGCTCAATCGCTATTTCTACATCGTGTGTACTTAATAATCCTGGCTCGTATTCAAAGGGTTGAATTTCCCCGCCCGCTTCAAACGCTGCATATGCTTTAATCATTAATTTTCCTCTCGAGATAATTTATCATTTAATTGTGATGTCATTAGAATGAAACGGATATTTAGTACATTAGGTTCATTATTTTATTATTTGCTGGCTATAAGTGCATTTTAGCAGCGAGTCCTGAAAGCTGAATCAGCTTTACAAATAGTCCAAATATTTACAGTTCTATCCTGCGGTAGAAGTAATTGCACTGAAACAAAATGACGAAATTCATTGTCGAATAATGCGCAAATAATCTACTTATCCAAAATTCTTCTTCGCAAATGACTCTGTAAGTGAAAAATAAGTTTTATAATATCTGGTCATATTAGTTTAATATATGTTTGATTTCTAATAGATATTGTTGTATTTTGTGAGATAATACTTTAAGTGTTAAAGTTTCTAATTTAATTGTCGTAGCTAATTTGAGAATGTTTGCTCGATCTTATTGATTGTATTTTGTGTTTAATGCGGTGATATGTAAGACACGCTGAAAGTTGTTTCATTATATATTTGTAACTATAAAGGGAAAAGTACTATGGTATTAGCATATACACGAATGACATTGATTGGGTTTGTGAGTATTTTTGTTTTAGTTCTTGCAGCTTGCGACAGTGAACCTAAAGAAAAAAAATCCGGACAAGCCTTAGTTAGCGTTAATGGCAAAGAAGTTACCATGCTTCAACTTAATGATGAAATAAAACGTGCCAATATTCGTCCTGATCAGTATGAAGCAGCTAGCAAACAATTATTGGAATCACTAATTGCTCGCCAATTGATTATGGACGAAGCCATAAGTAACAAACTTGATCGGACTCCTGAAGTCATGCAGGCGCGTGAAAGAGCAAATGCTCAAATTATTTCACAAGCTTATATGCAAAGTATTGTAAGTAAAGTTGCTAAACCATCCAAGGCTGAGATTGATGAGTATTACCAAAAACATCCCGAATATTTTGCACAACGCAAGCAATTTGATTTAACGATAGTGCGCATTGCAACTAAGGATCTTGGCGATGAGCTAAAAAAAATCATAGATGCAGCTAAATCTCTTGACGAAGTTGTGGCCTGGCTTGATAAGAATAAAGTACAGTATCTCCGCAACTTAGCATCGCGCAGTACCACCGATTTGCCAGCTCAGATGGCGACAATGATGCAGCAGAAAAGTAAAGACACCATTTTCATTATCAACGAGCAAGAGAATAGTCTGCTGATTTCCGTCAATGCGATCAAGGATAGCCCAGTCACAGCTGATGTTGCGGCACCGCAGATTGAGAAATTTTTGATGAATCAAAAATACAAGGAAGCAACCGATGCAGAAGTTGCACGCTTGCGCGCGGCAGCAAAAATAGAATATCTTAATGCTAAAACGCCAACATCCAATGTGGAGAAACCAGCTACTCAATCAACAGTGACCTTTCCTTCTGGCGTTACTAATAATTTAAATTTAACAGAGCCAGTTTCGGAAGGGGCGATTGAGCGTGGTATCATGGGAATAAAATAAGTATAAATTATGTGCACCAAAGTTTTATTTTTTATCAACCTATTGCGTTATGAATTAAGGATTATAGGCAAATGATATATGTTATGAATAAACTGAAGTTTCTGATGATCTTTCCACTACTCTGGATGATTTGTATTGGCAGCGCGGTTGCCGGTGACAGTAAGGAAAGTGTATTAGGACCCGGAGATGCATTAAAAATATTTGTCTATGGGCAACCCGATCTCACTACTGAAGCGAGAGTAAGCGAAACCGGGAGTATAACTTTTCCCCTGCTGGGCGAGATACTAGTAGAAGGATTGACTCCATCTGCAGCAGAACGAAAGATAGCGAAGCTACTGGAAAGTCGTGATATTTTGCGTAAACCACAAGTAAATATCGTAACCAGCTCGTTGCAAAGTCAAATGGTATCTGTACTTGGTTATGTTCGAAATCAGGGGCGTTATCCAATTGAAGGTAAGCGAAGTCTGACCGATATTCTTGCCATGGCAGGAGGAATATTTCCAGAAGGGGGAGAACTGGTTACGCTGATCCGTTCAGATGGAAGCAAATATGTTAAAGAAGTGATTGATGTTTTAGAAATGGTCCGCTCCGGTGATTTAACTCGAAATCTGATCGTGCGTAGTGATGATCTTATCTACGTTGAGCGAGCTCCCCGTTTTTATATCTACGGGGAAGCACAGCGTCCTGGAACTTATAGACTTGAACGTAACATGACGGTTGTACAAGCACTGTCAGTAGGCGGTGGGTTGACCCAGCGGGGTACTGAACGCGGTCTGCGGATTCAGCGTCGCGATGCTGAGGGAAATTTACAGTTGTTAACAGTAAAATCCAGTGATTTGGTTGAGCCTGACGATGTGCTTTATATCAAAGAAAGCTTGTTTTGATATTCGTTCAGGAATTGTTTAAGTATTTTTATATCAAGCAGCTATTGTAACTAGATTAGGTTTAAACTGGAATTTACACATGGATTTATCTCGATTCTTTCTTATTATATTAGCCCGTCACAAACTTATCCTGCTTACACTTATTTTGACTGTAACGACTACTTTGGTTGTGAGTCTGTTATTGCCAAAAAATTACAAGTCGGTAGCAACATTAGTGCTTACTCATAAAGGGGCCGATCCTGTTACAGGTGTAATAATGGCCCCACAGCAAAATGCAAGCTACATGGCAACTCAGTTGGACATCATTAAAAGCTCCAGGATTGCATTGATGGTGATAGATCAACTTAGGCTCGATCAGAGTGAAGCAGTAAAGGCGCAATTTGAGAGCAGCAGTAGCAATATGGGATTGCGTGATTGGTTGGCTGCCTGGCTAGTTAAGAATCTGGATATTGAAACCTCGCGAGATAGCAATATTATTGGTATTGGCTTTAAAGGGGCCGATCCTATGTTTACTTCAGTGATTGCAAATGCATATGCGAATGCTTATCAGGAGATGAGCATTCGTCTCACAGTAGAACCCTCACAAAAAGCAGCAGCATACTTTACTGAGCAGCTTAACGTGCTGGGTGACAGACTAGAAGTGGCACAAAAAAAACTATCTCAGTACCAACATGAGCACGGGATCGTCGATGTGGATTATCGTCTCGATGTTGAAACAAAACGGCTAAATGATCTCTCTAGTCAATTGATAGTTGCTCAAGCGGAAGTAATGGGGGCAGTATCTGGGGCGAAAAACAATAACTTCGATGGTGAGAAGAATAGTATTAGTAGAAATCCAATGATTAATAATCTTAAGTTAAGTTTGACGCAAGCTGAGTCTAATTTTTCGGAGATTTCTCAGAAATTGGGGCGTAATCATCCCAGCTACGCAGGAGCAAAAGCAGAGGTTGAAAAACTGAGAGCTGAGCTGAATAAGCATATAAGAGTTGTCACAAATACCGCTATCAATCAGGAAAGTGGAATACGCTCGGCACTTGAAGAGCAAAAAGCTAAAGTATTGGCTCTTAATCGTGCGAGGGATGAACTCTTGCCTCTCGTTAAAGATGTGGAGGGTGCTCAGCAAGCATATAATGCTGCGATGCAACGTTTAAATCAAACTAGCCTTGAAGGGCAATCTAATCTGTCTAGTGTCTCTATACTCGACACAGCAAAAATTCCAGATAAGCCGGACAGTCCCAAAATATTGCTCAATATGATTCTATCAGTATTTCTGGGTAGTGCTCTAGCATTAGGCGTTGGTTTGCTAGCCGAAATACTTGACCGGCGTGTGCGTTCTGCAGAAGATTTGGTCGATATACTCCAAGTTCCTGTGCTTGGTATTATAAAGCGAGGGGTTCCCAAACAACAGGAACGATTGCAATTAGGTTGGTTACGTTTGCTACGATGAATCAATATAAGCTTATTAAATTAGGAAGAAGAAAATGAGCATTCAAGGTTCCTCTGAAACAAAGAAATTTAGTGGCACTGCCTCTATTAGTACCAATGTACCTCCCCTAAGTAAATTCAGTATAGGGCACATACTGCTAGATATGGGGAAAATTACACCTGTTGAAGCGGAACGTGTACTGCGCTTACAAAAAGAGAGCGGTCTACGTTTTGGTGATGCTGCGCTTCAATTGGGTTTGATTACAGAGGCAGATATTCAGTTAGTGCTGGCACAGCAATTTGACTACCCTTATCTATTGCCAGGGCAGGGAAATCATCCGCCAGGGCTAGTAGTTGCTTATCAGCCATTCGGTGCGCAAGTGGAAGTTTTTCGTGCAGTGCGTAGTCAGTTGATGCTACGCTGGTTTACCTCAGAACGTAAGGCGTTGACAATTGTTAGCTATAATCCCGGCGATGGAGTAAGTCTTTTTATAGCTAATCTGGCTGTAGTATTTTCCCAGCTTGGAGAGCGCACATTGCTGATTGATGCGAACTTACGTTATCCGCATCAACATGAAATTTTTAATTTAAGAAATAAGCAAGGCTTATCTGATGTCCTTGCCGGCCGTGCTAATATTTCTGAGGTGATTGCCAGAATTGATTCGTTTATAGATCTTTCTGTTTTGCCAGCAGGAACACTCCCACCTAATCCTTTGGAGCTTCTTAACCGTACTTCATTCGATGAACTGAATGATCATCTTGCAGATCAATTTGATATTATTCTTTACGATTCTGTGGCTTTCATGAGTGGTTCCGATGCACTTGCTATCGCTGCTCGTACAAGTGGGGTTTTGATAGTTGCACAAAAAAATAATACTCGTTTGAATGATATAAACACTATGAATGAACATCTTAAATGCGGTGGAGCGGAAGTGATAGGCTCCATTTTAATAGACTGATTTTTTAATCATCGGTAGAGACATGTTTACTATGCCATACAAACTTCATACTGAGAAGCAGGTTATAGCAGACTGGTTGCCAGTATTGTTAGGGCTATTGGCTTTATATATACCTACTTTCTATAATCTTGCAAATGGGATATGGACTAAGGAAGAGCAAGCGCATGGCCCAATTATCCTATTTCTTTCGCTCTGGCTTATTTATCGCAAGTGGCCAGAAATGATAAAAAGAAGTGAAGGAAAACCAACCTCAGTTCTGGGGTGGATATTTTTTTTCATAGCTCTGATTCTTTATATTATCGGTCGTTCGCAGCAGATAATAATTTTTGAAATGGGATCTTTTATTCTGGTTCTGGCGTCTGTCTTGCTTATTAAACGAGGTAGCAGTGCTCTGAAAGCTATGTGGTTTCCGGTTTTCTTCTTGTTGTTTATGATCCCATTGCCAGGCACGTTAGTTAGTTTGCTTACTATGCCAATGAAAATGGCGGTTTCATACACAGCAGAGAATATTTTATTTTGGGCAAATTATCCTATAGCACGTAATGGCGTTATCTTGCAAATTGGACAATATCAACTTCTTGTAGCTGATGCTTGTGCTGGACTCCAAACACTGCTGACTTTGGAGGCGTTGGGGTTGTTTTATCTGAATCTTGTTCACCATACTTCAATCTTCCGGAATGTGACATTGGCTATTCTTATTATACCGATTTCTTTTACTGCTAATGTTATTCGCGTTATCGTTCTTACCTTGATTACTTTCCATTATGGTGATGCTGCTGGGCAGGGGTTTCTGCATGGATTTGCTGGAATGGTTTTGTTCATTAGCGCATTAATACTTATTTTGGGAGTAGATTCAATACTACAATATTTTGTTAAGACACAGCCTATGAATGCCACTCAATTTGCAAGTAAGTAGCCAATAAGTTGAAAAATATCTAAATCTTTAGAGATTTAGTAAGTTTTGTAACAATTCTTTTTTTAGAATTTTAGTAATTTTTGATTGATACGAGTTTTTTGTATCGGATAAACTTTATATTGTACTAAGGAGAATTAATGAAAAAGTCTTTAATTACCAGCATCATTTTAGGTATATTGATGGTGTCATCAGGTGCCTTAACAATGGCCCTGACTCCCACTGTTAAAATTGCAGATCAACAGGAAATGCTAAATCTAGAATCTTTGATTCCTGCTCAATTTGGGAATTGGCAAATCGACAATTCCATTATACCACTACAAGTAGATGCAGAAACACAGGCCCAGCTTGATAGGATATATAACCAAACGATATCGAGAACCTATATTAATACTCTGGGTGAGCGTATTATGCTTTCTGTGGCGTATGGTGGCGATCAGAGCGATAATCTGGCAGTACATAAACCTGAAGTATGTTATTACGCGCAGGGTTTTGAGATAATGAAGATTTTTACTGATGAGCTGCTTACAAGCTACGGAAAATTACCGATAAAGCGTTTGTTAGCGATTAAAGGTAATCGTAACGAACCTATCACTTACTGGGTTACAGTTGGCAACAAAGCTGTTTTGCCAGGCATCGATCAAAAATTACAGCAATTGCGTTATGGTTTGACCGGACGGGTGCCTGACGGTATGTTGGTGCGCGTTTCTTCCATAGATAATGATAAAGACAAAGCCTATCAGCTCCAGTCTATTTTTATACAGGATTTGTTAACAGCAGTTGATGTTAAGAAACGCGTCAGACTAATAGGAACTTCTGAAGTATAAAATCCAAAGTTTGTTGACGTGTTAATAAATCCACAAGAGCAGTCGATTGGAATATTGATCTTATTACATCGTGGAATTAAAGCAGTATGCCGTTACGGAGAGATTGTGTGCTGCTATAAGCCTTTACTTAATGTTGTAACTTTACAATGAGGAATTAATGGATCCGCGAATTGGTTGGATGATTGGATTTGTTACAGGAAAATCCGTATTGGATTTGGGATGTGTGCGGCACTCAATTGAAGAAACAGAAAAGCCAGGGTGGCTTCATGGCGAGATTAAAAAGGTGGCGCGAAGGGTCGTTGGTGTCGACTACTTGGAACAACCAGTTTTACAGTTGAGGCAGAAAGGATATGAAGTGGTCTGCGCCGATGTTGAAGTGATGCAATTGGATGAGAAGTTTGATGCGATTGTCGCTGGAGACTTGATTGAGCATCTGAACAACTTTGGTAAGTTCATAGAACGCGTAAAGGAGCATCTGAATCCTGACGGGGTATTCATACTGACAACTCCAAATCCGATCAATCCGTTGCGCTTTATCAGTGTACTTCTTCGTGGAGAGAGCGGTGCAAATTCAGAGCACACTTGTTGGTTTACGGAGCAGGTGATACGGCAGCTTTTCGATCGATACAACTTTGAGGTAATTGATGCCCATTACGTAGATGATTCATACCAGTATTATCGTGGCTGGAAATGGATGCTATTCTTTCCGATCAATTATATATTAGTCAGGTTACGACCAAAATTCGCAGAAACCCTTTGTATAGCTTTTAGACTGAAGAGTAGTTGACGTGCAATGAATTCTTTAGTCTTTCAAGTGGATCGGAATATATCGATTACACGTAATAGAAACGATTTTATTTGCCATTTTATATTGTGTTGCCAATAATTTTGTTGACTGGGAATGTCGCGATGCCGCTTATTGCTTGGTCTGGTTCGGTAGACGGTGACATAAAAGCCATACTACTTAACAGAACGAATTGATAATTTTGAAAGCATCGACTTTTCTAAAGGCTAATAATAATCCGCGCTCGGGGGCGTTAACTATTGCTCTAATATTGATTAGTATTTTATTTTTATCAGTGTTAAGCGGCATACTTGCAGCGTTTGGTAATTTATATCTTCTACTTGCTTTGCTGGGGCTGTATGGAGTTTTTTTTATTCTTTCTGCACCTGTGGGTTGGACTGTCTGGATAATATTTTGGGTGGCGTTTCTGATTTCTGGGCCGAGTGCCTATTTCTTACGTTTTACGCAGCTTCAATGGCTAACTGTTTTGGTGAGTGCAGCATTATTGTTGCCAATGCTGTCTTACTTGCTAAGTAGCAAAACCAGAATTTCGTCAGCGACAATCTCAAGTAACCTTTTATGGCCTGGTATCTTTCTTCTGCTACTAGCTTTCTCCACTGTCATTAGCGATCCTAAATTCTCAGATTTTGTGAATGCATCTCGCCATTATTTGCTCATGTGGCCGATAATGCTGGTTTTTATGTTTGGACTGGTTCGCCAGGAAATGCTGGTGCAATTGTGGAGAGCTCTTATGATTGTAGCGATATTGCAATTTCCCATGGCAATTTATCAATATTTTTTCGTGGCTCTAAAAAGTGCACGGAGTTCTCGCTGGGATGCTGTCATAGGTACATTTCATGGAAATATGGAGGGTGGTGGAGATAGTGCCGCTATGGCTATCATGTTGCTGATTGCTATGCTGCTTGCCATTGCGTTATGGCGTGGAGGTAAGTTACATGGAGTATGGATGGCTTTGGTCCTAATATCGGGGCTTGGCACGCTAGCTCTAGCGGAAGTCAAAGCATCAGTTATGCTGCTTCCGGTTGTCATTGGCCTGTATTACCGTAAAGAGCTATTGCAGCGACCTATAGAGGCGATCGTGGTTGTGGTCGGTGCAATCCTTCTGGTTGGAACTTTGTTATTTGGCTACGAAACGCTTCACTATGAAAATATTCCTGCAGCCGGAAAGAATCAGGCTACTTCAACTTATGATCGAATAAAAAGAGCGATAGATCCAGAGAATGAAACCGCACAAGGATTAGGACGTGTGGCTCATTTTGTGAAGTGGTGGGATATAAACGTTAAAAGTGGCGATGTGCACCATAGTCTGTTCGGCTATGGCATGGCAGCAACCAGTGCCAGTAGATTTGGTGTGGGCGAGTTGGCTAATCGTTTCCCTTATGTGCTTAACAAGACTTCCACTCTTGTTTTGCTATGGGAAACTGGTATCTTAGGACACTTGGCTTTTCTTCTTATACTGCTGTCTGGTGCGCAGACCTCGGGGCGTTCCGCTAAAAATGAAGCTATTCCAGAAATTCATCGCATACTCCTCAGAGTGGGTGAAGCCAGTCTATTGCTGCTTGCCATTACCTTGCTTTATAAAGAATTTCATTTCTATTCCATTGCTATCCAGTTCCTTATGATGTTCATGCTTGGCCAGGCTGCCTATTGGTCGCGTTGCGGAAGTAAAAATCTCGAAGAAGTGAAGTTATAGTACAAGCTTAATCATAGTGTTCTGATTTTATTGTTATGGTATTGTTATTTTTTTGTTTAGGGGTGGTTATATATGAAAATTAATTTCTTGGGAATCGGTGCGCAAAAATGCGCGTCTACTTGGGTGCATCGTGTCTTATCAGATCATCCAGAGGTAGCAGTCTATCCAGGTAAAGAAATTGATTTTTTTTCTTACTATTATAATTTCGGATATGAGTGGTATGAAAAGCATCTAGGCGATGCTCTTGCTGTAAAAGCTACAGGTGATATATCTGCTTCATATTTTTCTGATATTGCTGCACCTGATCGTGTGTTTCTCTATAATCCAAATATGCGAATTGTGCTTTCTCTTCGTGATCCAATAGAGCGTGCTTATTCCAACCACCTGAATGAAGTTAAGCTAGGTCATGTGACTGGTCAGAATCTCGAATTTGAGAGTGGATTAGAAAACAACCCTATGTATCTAATGCAATCACACTACGCGCAGCAACTTGCTCGCTGGTTGGCAGTATTTCCTCGTGACCAGATACTGGTTATTTTTCAAGAAGATATTCGTGATGCTCCCTTCGAACAGGCGCAGAATTTATATCGCTTTCTAGGTGTAGCAGAAGATCATCGTTCCTGGTTCCTGGAAAAAAAAGTGAATGAGAGTTTAATCAATAAAAATACCGGATTGGATCTGTTTCTCAAGCGCTTAGGGAAGCTCGGGCGATCTTTAGGTGGTGAAGGAGTAGTTCAAGCAGTTAAGAGAAATGATTGGATTCGTCAGTTACGCCGCAACTATAATCAGATTGAGCTACGTCAAGTGATTCCACCCATGCGCGAGGACACAAGGAAGTATTTGCAAGATATGTTGGTTGATGATATGCGCGAATTGACACATCAACTTGGGCGGAAAGATTTGCCGTGGCCAAGCTGGATAGCGTTGCGTAATAGATCAAATTGAGGAGACGGCTTATGCCAGTGACGATGCTCATGTACCATGTAATTGCGATTCCAAAGAATGCTGCTGAGGCTCGGTTTTGTCGAACGCCAGATGAGTTCCGAAAGGATATGGAGCAAATTCGGCAGGCTGGTTACCAAGTCCTTTCTTTTGCGAGGGTACTGGATGGGATAGCAGGTAGAATCGAGCTGCCGGATAAGGCTGTGGCGATAACATTTGATGATGGAATATCATGCGCATATGAAAACGCTTTTCCGATACTGCAGGAATTCGATTATCCAGCTTCGGTTTTTGTTGTAGCCGGCCGGGTAGGTGGGTATAACGACTATGCTGAAGTTTTTGGATTCCCACGCAGGCGCATGCTTACCGCCTATGAGATTCGTGCTTTGGCAGGATCTGGTGTGGATATAGGCAGTCATACTGTTAACCATCTTTGGCTTGGAAAGATCGAGAAGGATGTCGTAGCTAAAGAAGTTCATGATAGCAAGGCGGCATTGGAAGATATACTTGGTAAACAAGTGCTTCACTTCGCATATCCCTTTGGAAGTTGGAACTCGGAAGCACGGAATGCTGTTATAGAGGCTGGCTATACAGGAGCATGTTCGACTATATCGGGACGCAATCAGAAGGGTACAGACCCATACCTTTTGCGCCGTTTGGAAATAAAAGGGAGCGATGCCCCGTGGCAGTTTCGCTTGAAATTAAAATTTTCGACCGATGGTATGCCGCTAATTTCTGATGCACGCCGCATAGTGAGCCAAACACTGAAGAAATTGAGGTAATTTCGCTACATGTGATTGGCGCGGGCTATTAACGAAAGAATTTTTGCCTTTCCTTTTTTATATGGAAAGCCGGAGGGTAGTTAATGGCTGACAATTGCTATTTGCTGATTGATTGCAAGACTGCGTTTAATGATTTAAGGTGCCGGTATGAATAAAAAGAACAGGGTAGTATTCCTTCTCGGAGCGGGTCGCTCCGGTACTACGTTACTCTATAAGACACTATCCATCCACCCTAGTGTGTCCTATTTGAGCAATTACCAAATGCGCTTTCCTAAGTGGCCTTCTTTGGCTTACTTGCAATATATTCTCAACCAGTTTCCTGAATTCAAGCGTAAGTCATGGTTCAAGGAACAGGGCAATGCTTACTTCAATGAACGGCGCAGGTGGCTGCATTCTATTGTGCCAACTCCATCAGAGGCTGAATCGGTGTATGCCAGTTGTGGAATTCCACGGACACCCGCTGTTGACTATATTCTGCAGCCTCAATCGTCTGGATGTTTGCAAAACAGATTTGACCGTATTCGCCAGATGGCCCATGGGCAAGTATTGTTGACCAAACGTACTGCCAACAGCCGCCGTATACCAATTCTCAAACAGATATTTCCTGATGCAAAGTATATCCATCTAGTTAGGGATGGCCGTGCAGTGGCCTATTCCTTGCTGCGTGTGGCGTGGTGGAACGACCATGTCTTATACTGGGCTGGTAAAACGCCGCGGCAAATGATCGCTGCGGGTTTTAATCCCTTGGAGCTTGCAGCGAGAAATTGGATTGAGGAAATGCAGACACTGGAACAAGGAATTGCTCTTATCCCGAGCAGCCAGTTATTGGAGGTGCGATATGACGATCTGCTGCAAGACCCATGTGGTCATTTGCAGCGCATTCTGGATTTCATGGAGGTGAAAACACAAGCAGATGAAACGTTCTGGGAGATTATAGAGTCCTTGCAAATCGCGCCAAAACAGGAGGCATGGACTCGCGACTGGACAGAATCAGATTTGAATTTGGTACTTGCTATACAGAGTGATACTCTGCGCCGCTGGGGATTTATTACAACTGACGAATGAGATGTGCTGTCAAGAATGGAATCCATATGTGTTGGCGCTGAGTTTAAATTAGGCTATGTAGTAATTAACTGTTGAAATTGTCTTGTTTTTCCAAGTGACATTAGGAAACAAAGGGTTGGTGTAACGTTCTGACCGAGACGGTCAATCATTCTATGCCACCCCAGATAACTT
>Ga0138256_10006199_pt1 | contig 12648 bp, 12 predicted proteins | sample KNB2016incub_MG_FD_105486 | JGI IMG/M metagenome (GOLD analysis project Ga0138256, IMG submission 105486) | Active sludge microbial communities from wastewater in Klosterneuburg, Austria - KNB2014incub_MG | ecosystem: Engineered > WWTP > Activated sludge > Unclassified | place: Austria... | reverse complement strand
GGAGAAGGTCGACGCCTGGCTGATCGAGGCGGTGGTGGCGGTGACCGAGCGCTATCAGGACGAGGTTGGCGAGCTGATCGCGTTGACCGTTCGGCGCTGGGACCCCAAGGCGACGTCGTATCGCATCGAGCTGGCGATCGGGCGCGACCTGCAGTTCATTCGGATCAACGGGACGCTGGTGGGGGGGCTGGCGGGGATGGTGTTGTATTTGGTGCAGCGGGTGCTGTAGTCAGGTCGTGCCAAGGGGGACACCGATGCGGGTCTGCGTGCCACTGAGCCGGTCGACGAATCAGGACCGACCCGTCGCCCGCCCAAACGGTGAGCAGCGGCCTCGGCGCGCGACGACGCGGTTGGCCATCCTGTGCCTGGTATCGTTGCTCGCCGCACTCGACGCATGCCGTGACGCTGGACCGTCCGTCGCTGCCCCGACCGATGCTCGCGTGCTGTGGTGGGCACCGGATCATGTGGGAGACGGCCTGCCGTCCGTCGATGGCACCCAGGTGTACTTCACGACCCAGCCGCACCGCGTACTCGCCGTGTCGAAGTCCACCGGACGGATCGCGTGGTCGCGCGACCTGCCGGTGGATCGCCCGGGCTTCTTCGGGGAAGGTTCGCGCGCACGGGGTGGACGCGTCTTCGTGGCCGACGAGGACGTGTTTGCGCTCGATGACCGTACCGGCGCGCTGCTGTGGCGGTTTCGGCCCGAAGGGTCACGCAACACGGGCGTATTCCTCCCCGCCTTCGACGGCGACCGGCTCATCACTGGCAGCAGCAACGGTCATGTCTTCGCCATCAGCCAGAGCACAGGCGAGGAAATCTGGCGCAGCAAGGTGGTGCGCCCGGACACGGTCACGATGTACCGACCGCAGGTGGGCGACGGCGTCGTCGCGGTCGGCTTCACGGACTATGTGACGGCCGGAGGCAACGTCGCACGAGGAGGCGTCGCCGTCCTGGACCGTTTGGACGGTCACGTCCGCTGGTTGCGGTACCTGCCGGCCGCGATAGACAGCGCGATCGCGAATGGCGTGATCAGCCCTGTCATCGTGGCCGGGGCGGTGGTGATTGGGGCGTGGGATGGGCCCGTGTACGCGTTCGAACTCACCACCGGTGCACTGCGCTGGACCTCACCCGGCGTCGGCATCGGCGACCAGATCCGTGGCCTGCGGCCGCTGGCTACCGACGGCGTGCGCCTCTTCGTCGGGTCGAGCGCAGGCGTTGTGCTGGCACTGGATCCTCAGACGGGCGACCGCATCTGGAGCGCTCCGCCAACGTATGGAAGCACCAACGAACTCCTGCCGTTCGCCGGTCGGCTGTACTGGTCGTACAGCGGGGGGCAATTCGAGGTCCGGGACGCGGCCACCGGCGATCGCCTGTGGGTCCACGACAAGGATCCGCTCGCGTTCAGCGGACCGGTCGACGACGGGGCCCGTGTGTACGTCTCAGGGGTGAGGGGAATGGCCGCGCTCGCCCGCTGATGCGATCGAGCGCTTGCGCGATCGATTCGCGTAGGCGCGCGCTCACCCCCCGCTCGCCGACGCCTCCGCCTGACGCGTCGTCTCCGCCGCAACCGCCTCCTCTGCCACATCCGCCAACCCCCCCGTCGCCACCGGCAGCAGCGCCAACCGGAACACCTCGTCCATCGAGCTGACGAAGGTGAAGGCCATGTTGGTGCGCACCTCCTCGGGCACGTCGCGCAGGTCCTTCTGGTTCCCGGCCGGCAGGATGACCTCGCGCAACCCCGAGCGATACGCAGCCAGCGTCTTCTCCTTCACCCCGCCGATCTCCAGCACCTTGCCGCGCAGTGTCACCTCGCCGGTCATCGCCAGGTCGCGACGCACCGCGCGCCGGCTCAGCACCGACGCGATGGCCAGCGTAACCGCCACGCCGGCGCTGGGACCGTCCTTGGGCACCGCGCCGGCCGGGAAGTGAATGTGCAGGTCACTCTCCTTGAACTCCTGCGCCGTCACGCCTAACGCGTCGGCGCGCGAGCGCACGAACGACAGCGCCGCATCGACCGACTCGCGCATCACGTCACCCAGCTGCCCGGTCACGGTGAGCTTGCCCGAGCCCGCCATGCGCAGCGCCTCGATGGTCATGATGTCGCCCCCCATGTTCGTCCACGCCAACCCGGTCACGGTGCCGATTTCCGGTTCCTTCTCGGCCGCGTCGTTGGCGTGCTTCGGCGCCCCGAGGTGCTTCTCGATCAACGCGGTATCGACGACCCACGCCCCCTCCTCTCCCTCGGCCTTGCGGCGCGCCCGCTTGCGCATGAGTGCGGCGATGTTGCGCTCGAAGTTGCGCAGCCCAGCCTCGCGCGCGTACCGCGACGAGATGTAGCCCAGTACCTCGTCGGTGAACTGGATGTCCGTATCGGTGATGCCGTGCTCCTCCAGCAGGCGCGGGAGCAGATAGCGCCAGGCGATCTCCACCTTCTCCTCGACGGTGTAGCCGGCGATGCGGATGACCTCCATGCGGTCGCGCAGCGGCGCCGGGATGTCGAACAGGTTGTTCGCCGTGCAGATGAACAGCGCCCGCGACAGGTTGAACGGGAGGTTGAGGTAGTGGTCGACGAAGTCATGGTTCTGCGACGGGTCGAGCACCTCCAGCATCGCCGCCGTCGGGTCGCCCGACGCCCCGCCCCCCGACATCTTGTCGATCTCGTCGATCATCAGCACGGGATCGTTGACCCCAACTCGGCGCAGCGCCTGCAGCAGCAACCCCGGCATCGAGCCGACGTAGGTGCGCCGGTGCCCGCGGATCTCGGCCTCGTCGCGCACCCCACCCACCGAGATACGGTAGAACGCCCGCCCGATCGCCGTCGCGATCGCCTCGCCTAACGACGTCTTCCCCGTCCCCGGGGGGCCGACGAAGCAGAGGATCGGCCCCTGCGGGTCGCCGCCCCTGAGCTTGCGCACCGCCAGGTACTCCACGATGCGCTCCTTCGCCTCCTGCAGCCCGTAGTGCCGTCCGTCGAGCGCCTCCTCCACCTTGACGAGCGCGATCTCCTCGTCGCCCGAACGTTTGTGCCACGGGAGCGACAGGATCCAGTCCAGGTACGTGCGGATGACCTGGTACTCGCTCGACGCCGGCGACAGCATGCGCAGCCGCTCCGTCTCGCGCCGAGCCTCCTGCCCCACGCGCTCCGGGAGCTTGGCGTCGTCGACCTTCTTCAGCAGCTCGATCGCGTCCTTCTCCCCCGGGTCGGTCTCGCCCAGCTCGGCCTGGATCGCCCGCAGCTGCTGGCGGAGATAGAACTCGCGCTGGTGCTGCTCGATCTTCACCTCGGTCTGCTTCTTCACGTCCTCCATCACCCGCGCCCGCGCCACCTCACGTTCCAGCCGCGTGAGGATGAAGCGCAGCCGCTGCCCCACGTCCAGTCGCTGCAGCACCTCGTCCTTGTCGCTGATCCGGAAGTTCATGTTCGTCGCGGCCAGGTCGGCGAAGCGCCCGGGGTCGGAGACGTTCATCTTGAGGATCTGCGGCACCTCGTCGGGGATGCGGTCCACCAGGTCGGCCAGCGTCTCGGCGGCGCTGGCAATGCGGGCCACCAGGTCGTCCAGCTCGTCGGGATCGGCGGGCAGCTCCTTCACCCCCCGCACCCCGGCGATCACGAACGGCTCGTCCCGCTCCACCGACTCGATCGTGATGCGCCGCAATCCCTGCAGCGTGATCTGGACGGTGTCACCAGGCAGGTTGATGCGCTCGTGCACGCGCGCCGCCACCCCCACGCGCCCGATGAACTTTCGGTTGTCGATCGGGTCGTCGAGATCACCAGTTGCAACGACGAGCGCCACGATCAGCCCCGGGTCCTCATTGGACCGCAGCAGGGCGAGGTTCTCGGGGGCCCCCATCTGCACGGCGATGGTGCCGAGCGGATAGACGATGGTGGACCGCAACGCCATGAGCGGAAGCGTGGGCGGCAGTTCCTGGCCGAGGATTTCGTCGCGGCGCTGGGGACGGGACATGGTTGGGGACGGGGGACGGGGGACGGGAGTTCGGAGCGCAGGGGGCTGGCGGGGGGCGAGCGTATATCTCGATGGACGAAGGACGCGACAGCATGGTTGCGGAGGTCGCGACAAAGCTACGGGGGGGGCGCGGGGATGGCGACGGGGACACGGGAGCGGGATGCCGCAGCTCGCAGGCGTGCTGCCACGTCCTGTGGTTCGTCGCGCGATTGCACGTGCACGCGTGAGGCGGGCAGGGGCATATTGCGACATGACCGAGGCGTCCGGGCGCGCACAGGCGCCGAGTGGTCCCCCTAACGAGAGCCTCTGGCGGCTCTTCCGCCGCTTTCTCCGGTTTGGTGCGCTCGCGTGGGGTGGGCCGGTGGCCCAGATCGCGATGATCCGGGAGGCGCTCGTCGAGGACGAGCGCTGGATCTCCAGCGAACGATTCAATCGCGTGCTCGGCGTCTACCAGGCGCTGCCCGGCCCCGAGGCGCACGAACTCTGCGTGTACTTCGGCATGCTCTCTCGCGGCCGGCCGGGGGCGATCGTGGCCGGCCTCGGCTTCATGCTCCCGGGACTGCTGCTTATGCTCGCCCTCTCGTGGTGCTACGTGGAGTTCGGTCTTGGCTCGTCGCTGTGGCGCGGGGCGATGATCGGCTGCCAGGGGGCAGTCACGGCGCTGATCGTGCGCGCCGTCCTGCAGATCGGGCGGCACGCACTGACCACGCGTGCCCTCTGGTCGCTCGGGTTCGCGGCCGTCGTGGCGCAGGCCGCTGGTGTGAACGGAGTCGCCGTGCTGGCGATCGCGGGGGTCCTTCACGCCGTCTGGGACCGCGCCGCACACTGGGTCGGGCGCGCGCGCAGTGCGCTCGCGTTTGCTCCGGCGATTCCGGCGAGCGGCGGTGGTGACGGGTGGATCGTGCCGGATTTTCGCGCCCCCGCACGAGCGGTGGCGACGTTCGTCCACGATTCCTCTGCCAACGTCATGACGGTGCTGGTCCAACCCCTCGTCCAATCCATTGCCCACCAGTCGTCGATTCTCCTTCCCTCGATCCCGACCCTGTTCGGCAGCGGGTTGCGCGCGGGACTCTTGACCTTCGGCGGCGCCTACACGGCCATCCCGTTCCTGCGTGCCGACGCCGTCGTGACCGGCCGGTGGATGAGCGACGCCCAGTTCGTGGATGGACTGGCTCTCTCGTCGATCCTTCCGGCCCCCTTCATCATTTTCTCCACCTTCGTCGGATACGTCGGCGGCGGTCTGGTTGGTGCGCTGGTGCTCACGGCGGGCGTCTTTCTCCCCGCGTTCGGCTTCACCCTCATCGGGCACGAGACGCTCGAGCGCGTGGTAGAACGCCCCGGGGCGCACGCCTTCCTCGACGGGATCACGGCGGCGGTCGTTGGGGTGATCGCCGTGACCGCCTGGACCGTGGGGCGGGGGGTGCTGACGTCGCCGGTCGCGATCGGCACCTTCGTGCTGGCCTTGGTCGCCCTCCTCCGCTACCGAGCGCCGACGACGGTCGCGTGGGTCATGGTCGCCGCGGCCGTGCTCGGCATTGTCGGGGAGACATTGTAAGTCGGGGCAGGGAAGGGGCGCGGCGAACGAGAGCGAGGCGCCCCGAGCCCAGCAGGTTGTCTTTCCAGGGCCGCTTGGCTACCGTTCTTGGCTCTATGTTTGACGAGCTCTCAGACAAAATCTCCGGCGTCTTCGCCAAACTCCGCGGCCGCGGTGTCCTGAACGAATCGGACATCAAGGAAGGGCTGCGGGAGGTTCGGCGCGTGCTGCTCGAGGCCGACGTCAACTTCCAGCTCACGCGCGAGTTCCTCGAGCGCGTGGAGCAGAAGGCCGTCGGCATCACGCAGCTCAAGTCCGTGCAGCCGGCGCAGCAGCTGGTCAAGATCGTCCACGACGAGCTCACCGCGATGCTCGGCGAGCGGCGCGAGCCGCTCAAGCTCAGCTCCGTCCCCCCCACCGTCGTCATGATGGTCGGGCTGCAGGGATCGGGCAAGACGACCACTGCAGGCAAGCTGGCCCGCAAGCTCAAGGCCGAGGGGCGCCCGACGCGCCTCGTGGCCGCCGACGTCTATCGGCCGGCTGCCATCGACCAGCTGGAGACGTTAGGCGCGGCGCTCGACGTCCCCGTCTACGCCGATCGCACCACGAAGGACGTGGTGAAGATCGCCAAGGCCGGGATCGACGAGGCCAAGCGCGCCCGCGACCGCGTCGTCATCCTCGACACCGCCGGCCGCCTGCAGATCGACGAGGAGATGATGCAGGAGCTGGTCCGCCTCAAGGAGGCGGTCCGGCCCGACGAGATCCTCTTCGTCGCCGACGGCATGACCGGCCAGGACGCGGTGCGCATCGCCGAGGGGTTCAACAACGCCCTCGGCGTCACCGGTGTCATCCTGACCAAGATGGACGGCGATGCCCGCGGTGGTGCGGCGCTGTCGATCTACGGCGTGCTCAAGAAACCGATCAAGTACATCGGCGTCGGCGAGAAGCCGGACGCGCTCGAGGAGTTCCACCCGGACCGGCTGGCCGGGCGCATCCTCCAGATGGGCGACGTCGTGTCGCTGGTGGAAAAGGCGCAGGAAGCGTTCGACGCGACCGAAGCCAAGAAGCTGGAGAAGAAGGTCCGCAAGGAAGGACTCGACCTCGAGGACTTCCTGACGGCCATGAAACAAATGCAGAAGCTGGGACCGATGGAGAACATCCTGAAGATGCTCCCCGGGGTGAACAGCAAGATGCTCAAGAACGCCAACATGGACCCCAAGCGCCTGAAGCATGTGGAGGCGATCGTCCTCTCCATGACCAAGGAAGAGCGCAAGACGCCGAACCTGATCAACGGCTCGCGGCGCGCGCGCATCGCCAAGGGGTGCGGACGCCCGACCAGCGAGGTCAATCGCCTGCTTGAGCAGTTCCGCGACATGCAGAAGATGATGAAGAAGGCGGCGTCCGGTGGACGCATGGGGATGCCGTTCGGGCGATAGCAGGTCGCGGACGAGCGCTGCTCGTCCGACGCAGGACCCCGAGTGCGACCCGGAGATTCCGGGATACGCGAGGAGCTCGGGCTGGCAGGATCAACGCACAGGTGAGGGTCAGGACATGGTTCGCATTCGTCTCCGTCGTGAAGGACGCAAGAAGTCGCCGATGTACCGCATCGTGGTCGCCGATTCGCGCGCACCGCGTGAAGGACGGTTCATCGAGATCATCGGGACGTACCATCCCCGCAAGACCGAAGGGGCGGTGGAGCTCAAGCAGGATCGCGCCAACTACTGGCTCGACGTCGGTGCCCAGCCCAGCGACACCGTGCGCTCGATCCTGCGTCGTGCCGGCATCATGAAGGCGCGCCACGAGGCGCGGCTCGGCAGCAAGCTGCAGGCGGCGGCCGTGCCGCTGTCCGAGGAAGAGAAGAGCGCCGAGTAACGCGTCCGTGACTCCCTCGTCGCACGACGGTGCGCCGCACGCCATCGTTGGACGCGTGCGGCGGGCGCATGGAATCCGTGGCGAGGTGGTCGTGCAGCTGTTGACCGATGCGCCGGACGCGATCTTCGCGCCCGGCGCTCGTGTTCTCGCCGGCACCATCGCCGGCGACCTGGGGCCCAAGCCTTCGGCGCTGCACGTCGAGAACGCCCGTGCCTTCAAGGAGGGGCTTCTCGTCACGTTCCAGGAGATCGTCGACCGCACGCAGGCCGAGCTGTGGCGCGACCGGTACCTGCTGGTCCCGTCCGAGGAGCTCGAAGCCCCCGACGACGACGAGGTGTACCTGCACGACCTTGTCGGCCTGCAGGTGGAGCGGCTGGACGGGAGCGTCATCGGGACGGTGATCGGGTACTACGACCTCGCGCACGGCATCCTGCTGGAGATCCAGCGCACGGCCGACACGGTGCTCCTGCCCTACCGCGATGAGTTCGTCGCCGCGGTGGAGGTCGGCGCTCGGCGCCTCGTGGTCGATCCCCCAGAGGGGTTGTTCGAGTGACGCGGCTCCGCATTACCCTCGTCACCATCTTCCCCGACTACTTCCGCGTCCCGCTGTCGCTCTCGATTCCGGCCAAGGCGGAGGCTGCCGGGAGTGTGGAGTACCGGGTCGTGGACCTGCGGGACTACACCCACGATCGCCATCGCACGGTAGACGACTATCCGTACGGGGGCGGGGCAGGGATGGTCATGAAACCGGGGCCCTTCTTCGAGGCGGTGGAATCGCTGGGCTGCGCTGCGCCCATCGTCCTGCTGTCGCCGCGCGGGCGCGTCTTCGCGCAGGCCGACGCGATGCGATTTGCCGCCGGCGAGGAACTCACCCTCCTGTGCGGGCACTACAAGGACGTCGACCAGCGGGTGGCCGATCACCTCGCCACCGAGGAGCTGTCGATCGGCGATTTCGTGCTCAGCGGCGGGGAACCGGCGGCGCTCGCCATCGTGGACGCCGTCGTCCGGCTGCTGCCGGGGGCGATGTCCGACCTCGACAGCGCGCGCACCGACTCGTTCTACGACCAGCGAGGGATCAGCGCGCCCAGCTACACCCGCCCCCCGGATTTTCGCGGCTACACCGTCCCCGACATCCTGCTCTCGGGGCATCACGGGGAGATCGCGCGCTGGCGACAGGACGAGGGGGAGCGCCGGACGCTGGCGCGGAACGCCGGCAAGGGAGCTGGCGATGCGGCCGACGCAGCGGCTGATCGGGCGGGTCGGTAGAACGTCGGTGGGGAGAACCGGCGCCGTGGCGTGGGACGGCGCGTGTCCATCTTGGAGGTGCGTCAATGCTTCGCCGCGTGCAGTAAACTCACGTGCGTGTTGGGCACATCGTCCTCGCCCGTCGCGCGTAAGGGAGACGCACCCTTCGTGTCAGCAATCTCGTGCTGGACGGCGCGGCCCTTATGTTGCATAATGTCGGAGTCGAGCCCGACCGTAGAATGTCCGCTGGAACGTGCGTTATTTCGTCTCGCCCCTCGCACCCCATCGACTCCCGCGTGATGCGTTCGCTCCTCCTCGCCCTGACCGCAGTCCTCCCGTGTGCGGCGTGTGCCTCCATGGCCACGCAGGCGGGCGTGGCGCGGTCATCGGCGGTGGTGACGATGCGTCCGGCGTCCGCCGTACGGCGCGTCTTCAACACGCGGCTCTCCGCGTCGGAGACATTGCCGGCGACGCTCAGGCCGTCGACCGGCGGGTCGTCGGCGTACGGGACCGTGCGGATCGTGGTCAACGACGACGACTCGTTCGAGTACCTGGCGACGATCTACAATCCGAGCGGTGAGGCGTTCAGCAGCGCGGTCCTGCGTCGTAGCGACCAGGAGGGCTCGACCGAGGTGCTGGCCACGCTGTTCTCGGATGTGACGCTGCGGTCGCGGTACATCCAGCTGCGGGGCACGATCTCGATCAGTCGCGGCGCGAGCGCCGGTGGGCTCGCCGAGGACCTGCGGGAGCGCCCGCAAGACTTCGCCATCTGCGTCCTGTCCGCCTCTGCGCCAGGCGTGGCGATCAAGGGGACGGTCGAGTAAGCACGCGCCTCGCGGGCGTGCGCCTCGCGGGCGTGCGCCTCAGAGGCGAGCGCTACGCAGGCGAGCGCGTCACGGGGCCTCAGGTCGGTCCTGGGCACGGGCAGGGAGACCGGCCGTGCGGGGTAGCGGAAGCTCATCCGGCCACTTACGTTACGGGTCTCCCGAAAACCGTCCAGGACCGGGCCCAGACCGATCGACCCGAGCATCATATGCATCCGTTCATCGAAACTCAGAAGGAGTGGATCCGCGAAGTGCCGCCTTTTCGTGCCGGCGACACGGTTCGCGTGAATGTCCGCGTGAAGGAAGGCGACAAGGAGCGGCTGCAGGCGTTCGAGGGCGTGTGCATTGCGCGTCGCGGGAGCGGGGTCAGCCAGTCGTTCACCGTTCGCAAGGTGTCCAACGGCGTGGGCGTCGAGCGCATCTTCCCGCTGCACTCGCCGATGCTCGCCGAGATCACGGTCGTGCGTCGCGGTCGTGTGCGTCGCGCCAAGCTCTACTACCTGCGTCACCTCACCGGCAAGGCCACGCGCATCAAGGAGAAGAAGGTTCGCGTGCACACCGAGTCCGGCCCGAAGTCGTAGTCGCCACACGGCTGGTTGCCGGTCGATGCGGCGCTCGCCTCGCTGGACGCGCATCGAGCGAGATGCCCGGGAGCGCTACGGGCACCTGATCGCTGGTGTCGATGAAGTCGGACGGGGCCCCCTCGCGGGCCCCGTTGTCGCATGCGCCATCATCATGCCTGCCGACACGCGTGCGATCGCTGGCGTCGACGACTCCAAGCGACTCGCCCCCGCGGATCGGGCGCAGCTGGCCGAGAAGATCCGTGCCCGCGCCGTCGCGATCGGGGTCGGGGCGTGCTCGCCGAGGGAGGTGGACCGACTCAACATCTACGGTGCGACCACGCTGGCCATGCGGCGGGCCATCGCCCGATTGCGCTGCACCCCGGACCACGTGATCGTCGATGGACGCCCGATCCGCACGCTCGGGATCGAGCACACCGCGGTCGTCGGGGGCGACGGGAAGTGTTATGCCGTGGCCTGCGCGTCGATCATCGCCAAGGTGACGCGCGACCGACTGATGCGGCGCCTGGCTGCGCGCTATCCGGGGTACGCCTGGGAGCAGAATGTCGGGTATGGCACGGCGGCGCACATGGCGGCGCTGGACCGGCTGGGCATCACGCCGCATCATCGACGGAGCTTCTGCGTGAAGCAACTGACGCTGGCACTACCGGGGGGCGTCGTCGTGCCCTCGCCCGCGTCGTGAGACCGTCGAGCCGGGCCAGCGAACATCACCCTCTCGGAGCCGTGCGCCCATGACCACGTCCATCTTTCGTCCCGACCTGTTCCGCGGCCGCGTGGCCGTGATCACCGGCGGGGGGAGCGGCATCGGCTACGGCATCAGCACGCTGCTCGCATCGTTAGGTGCGACGGTGGTGATCGCCAGCCGCAATCAGGCCCGACTCGATGCGGCCGCCGAGCGACTGCGAGGAGCGGGCGGCGACGTGCACGCGGTCGCGCTCGACGTGCGGGACCACGAGGCAGTGAAGGCCGCCATGGCCGCCGTCGCCGACACACACGGGCGACTGGACCTGCTCGTGAACAACGCGGCCGGCAACTTCTATGTCCCCTCCGAGCAGATGTCGGTCAATGCGTGGAAGGCGGTGCTGGACATCGACCTGTCGGGGACCTTCTTCTGCACGCAAGCCGCGTTTCCCCACATGCAGCGGGCCGGTGGAGGCACCGTCGTCAACATCTCCATGACCCTGCACTACCGCGGGTGGCCCATGATGGCCCACGCGACCGCGGCCAAGGCAGGGATCGACGCGCTGACCCGCACACTGGCGGTGGAGTGGGCGCCGCACGGCATCCGCGTCAACGCCGTCGCTCCCGGCCCGATCCCTACCGAAGGCGTGCGAAAAGCGTTCACTCCCCCGGCCGGGACGGGCGCGGCCGATGTCTTCGCGGTCGAGCGGGCCATGGGCGACTACGCCCGACAGACGATCCCGCTGGGGCGATGGGGCACGCCCGAGGACGTGGCCAATGCGGTGGCGTTCCTCGCCTCGCCGGCCGCCTCGTGGATCACGGGGGCGATCCTGGTGGTGGATGGTGGCGAATGGCTGTGGAAACCCCAGATGGCGGGCGCCGCAGGCTGAATTTCGGTGGTTGTCGTGTGACAGCGGTCACACGCGGATTTCGCGAGGGCCATTATACTGACCATGTGCCTGCTCGCCGCCCTCGCGGACGGCCTACCTCATGGGCGGCGTGGCGCATCCTACCGACAAACTCAGCCTACCTGAGGAGTTCATCATGAGCAGTCTATTGAAGCTGTCCGCGGCAGCGCTCGCGGCGGTGGCCTTGAGCGCGTGCGCCACCAAGGGATTTGTCCGCAACACCGTCGACACCGGCCTGACCACCGAGCGCGCAGCGCGCACCGATGGTGACAACGCCCTGCAGACGGACATCAACGGCGTGAAGGGCGAGGTTGCCACCCTCAAGAACGACGTCGCGGCCCTGCGCCGGGACCTCACGGCGCTGCGCACCGAATTCGGCGCCAAGATCACGGCCATGGAGAATGGCATGAAGTTCGCCTTCCCGGTGACCTTCGCCTTCGACGACGATGCCGTGCGTGACGACGATCGCCCGGGCCTGGACCGGTTCGTCTCGGTCGTGAACAAGTACTACGGCGGCTCGCTCCTCACCGTCGAGGGCTTCGCCGATCCGGCTGGTTCGCCCCGCTACAACGAGGCGCTCTCCAAGCGTCGCGCCGAGTCCGTCGCGTCGTACCTGACCCAGGCGGGCGTGCAGGGCATCTCCATGCGCACGGTCGGCATGGGCTCGACGCGCCAGGTCGTGCAGGGCGCCGAGCGCGATGAGCCGGGCGCGCAGGCCAACCGTCGTGTCGTCTTCGTCATCGAGACGAAGGGCCCCGACGCCATGACGGCCGCGATTCAGTAGCTCGCACGCACGCGGCCCTGCCGCGTACCGTGATCAGCAGGGGCCCCGGCGACTCGCCGGGGCCCCTCTGTCTTGCCCGGATCAGCCGACGAGCGCGTGATACAGCGGGCACACGCAGCGATCCGCCGACCTCGCTAGAAAGCACGTGACCGGGTGGCTACATTCCGCCGACAGAAGGCGACCCGGTAGCTCAGTTGGTAGAGCAACGGACTTTTAATCCGTAGGTCCCGGGTTCGAGACCCGGCCGGGTCATG
>Ga0138256_10006198_pt1 | contig 12649 bp, 5 predicted proteins | sample KNB2016incub_MG_FD_105486 | JGI IMG/M metagenome (GOLD analysis project Ga0138256, IMG submission 105486) | Active sludge microbial communities from wastewater in Klosterneuburg, Austria - KNB2014incub_MG | ecosystem: Engineered > WWTP > Activated sludge > Unclassified | place: Austria... | reverse complement strand
TCCGCCCCGTTGGGGCTTTTTGTGCCTGACATCCCCAAACCCAGGGCGTTGCCCTGGGCTGACTTATGGCTGGCCCGTTGGGCCGGAACGCAAACGGAATTGCACTCAAACGCTGCGTACTGGGCCGCATCCAATTTCAGCGACACACACACTGCGGATGATTCAATCACGACTGTAATTCATCGAGCGATCCTAAGCCTACACGTAGCACAACACAACTTCTCTGGGACATCGCCAGCGCACGGGCACCAGATCGCTGACTCCTCGGCTGACGACGAGTCTGGTCGAACCACATTGATGACTCAGGTAACAATAGGGATAGAAAATCGCTCCAGGAAACAGGCGGTCTCGAAATTCAAATACCACAACCTGACATCCATGCAGATGCCCGGCAAGGACCAGATCGTATCCCTGATGACGTGAGCGTTTCCAGATGCGAGGATTGTGCGCACATAGAATTCGAAAGTCGCCGTCAGGCTCCCCAGTCGCTTCGGGACCGGCGACAGTGATTTCTCGGAAACCATGTTTCACCTGAGCAATACCGTCATGGATCCACTGCCCTCCTCCGGTCACAACCGCATCGCGGACTCGGCCAATTCCCACGCTGCTGTCATGGTTTCCACCGATCGCAAGGACCGGCGCAAGTTCGCTCAGTAGTCCGACCAGTTCCTTCAGCCTGCCCAATTCGGATGGGCCATCAATCAAATCACCACCAAGAAGCACTGCGTCCGGATCACTCCTGCGGACAGATTCCAGGACTTGCAGACTGAGTTGATCGGATCGTCTGCAGCGGAGGTGAATATCACTGACATACAGCAATCGGCACGCATCGTGCCGCGTCGAAAGACGGACTTCACGAATATGCAGAGGCTCGTTAAGCCCAATCTCCAACAGGCCCGCAAACAATTCTGATCTCCTGATTATTCGCGAGTTTTGCGTTACACCGTTTGACCCGAGCCAGCGGCGAGGACCCTCAGCGCTGCAATGCCTCGCCGCTGCAATGCCTCGCCGCTGCAATGCCTCGCCGCTGCAATGCCTCGCCGCTGGCTCGGATCAAACGAGGAAGGATTCCGAAACACTATTTCTCAATCTGCGTTCGATTCCTGGTACGTGGTTTCGTGCCAATTCACCAGGTGACTTGTCGCAACTTTTCGCAACACGCTCAAGAATCTCCCGAATCTCCAAAATGCGTCGCTCCATCATTGCCCACTCCTTTGCCCAAACAAACATACGACTTCCGCTACGTGCGAGCGACAGAACATGACTGGTAATGTCCTTGTTCCGAGGCTCCAACCTCCCGGGATTCTCACTGGAGGCAGGAGCGCTCCAGCGCGTTGCGTTCCAAGGCTGGAGCCCTGGAACGAGGATTGATAGTCTCATTCCTGACCGCGTGACGTAATACTCACAACACCGCTGCGCTTGGTCCGGCCTACTTTCCGATTGTCTTCACATACTCAATGATGTCCGCCAGGTCCTGTTGACTCAGGTCTTTTTCCAGTCCGTCCGGCATCAATGACTTGCCCGTGCTGCGGAGTTCTTCGATGTCGGTGCGGAGGATGGATTCACTTTTGCCTTCGGCGGCGACGAGCGTCAGGCTGCTGCCGGTTTCTGTGAAGAGCATGCCGATGACGCTGCGGCCGGAGGTGGTGGCAACGACGAAGTTGAGGTACTTCGCTTCCACGGCGGCGCTGGGATCGAGGATCGCGGTGAGCAGGGATTCCGGTGTGCGAGTAGTGAGCGAGGCGAGGTTCGGTCCGACTTCATGCCCGATGTTGCCCTGCTTGTGACAGGTCGTGCATTTCTTTCCGAAGATCGCAGCACCGCGCGCGGCATCGCCGGAGAGTTTCAGCACGGGCTGGAAAGCTTCCAACACGGCTTTGCGATCGACGGATGATCCGGAGGCGAAGAGTTTTTCCAGGCGTTCCTTAATCGTTCCGTCCTTCGTAGTCAGCAGACGCTGGCGCATAGGGGCATCGATCTCGGCGGCGTTGACGGTGCTGGATTCCATCTGCTGCACGAGGTCAGCGGTCCACGCAGGGCGGCTGGAAAGCACTGTCAGAATCTGTGATCGCAGCGAAGGCGAATGCGATGACCATCCAGAAAGCAAAATGTCGGCGGTGGATTCATCCGCCTGCTGACCGAGATGCCGGATGGCGACTTCCTGAAGTGCAATCGGCGTTTGTGGTGTGAGCAATGCCTTTAGTGTCTCCCGATCCTGTGGTGCGTCAGACGATCGCAGCAGCAAAGGAATCGCAGCGGCTCGCAGGATCTCGTCCTCGTTGGAATCGGTCGCCATGCGACGAGCGATCACAAAGGCCTCGACAATCCAGGACCGGTGCTTTTCGTCAATGTGCTCAGGAATTGACCAGCCTCGCGTGGTCAGGCGGTCCAGCATTTTGGCCAGTGACTTCATCTGCCATGCCTGGAGTCGGTCGTTGGATTCATCGATGGTCAGCAGCAGGATTCGTTCAAGATCATCATCATTTGCGATCGACGCGGCCTGTTCAAAAAGAATGCTGGTGAGTTCATCGCGATCGGCGGATGAGAAGCCCGGCATTTTGGAAATGCCGGGCTTCTGTTCGAGTGCATCACCCTGAACGAGGGCACCAAAGCGATCGATTGTGTTGTTGATATTGCCAGCATTGAGCGAACTCATCACGGCGGCGCGAAGGTACGGATCGGTGTCAAACAGCAGCAACTCACCCAAAATATGACCGGAGGGAGGTTTGTTGAACTGTCCGGCGACGCAGGCCAGTTCGAGGCGGACTTTGGCGTCCGGATCTTTGGTCATCGAGAGTAAAGACGTCAACGGTACGGACGCGGTGGGCACCAAACGAACGGCGTTGCGACGAACTCCTGGATGCGGATCTCTCAACGCGGTTTCGACAATCGCGGCGGAACGTTTTCCCAGTCCGTCGAGAGTACACAATGCGTGCAGCCGTGCGGTTGGCCTCTCTCCGTTGCGGACCATGTTTTCAAGGGACTCGACGGCGAAATCGTCCGGGGTTGTTACCAGCAACCGCTGAGCCGTATCACGTCGCCAGCCGTTGGGACTTTCGAGTTCGGCGACAAGCTGCGGCGGCGTCATTTCATCCATGTGATGCACAATGCGGACTCGGCGGTTGGGCAGTTCCGGTTTTGGTGTCGTGTAACCCTTTGGCACGATGCGATAAATGCGACCGCGATCATCGCCGGAGCGAAAGAACGGTCGCAGTTCATCCTGGCCTTCTTTCGGCAGCCAATGAGGATGTTCGATCATGTAGCGGTACATATCGACGATCCACAAGGCTCCCTCCGGCCCGGTGCGGACCATGACGGGTCGGCACCAGCGATCTTCCGACGCAAAGAAGTCGGTCTTCGCATCCGCTTCGGCGGGGTCGCGTTCCAGTCGAAAACTCACGCCGTCGTCGATAAGGAGGTTATGCTGCACGAGATTGCTGAACGGTTCGCAGGTGAAGACGTGCTGGATTCCGAGGCCATCGACTTGTCCCTTCTCCCCCGCATCGGGGGAGAAGGTGGCCGTCAGGCCGGATGAGGGGGCCGACTGTTCTGCAGCGTTGCCAGCCAAAGTCGCAGCCCCCTCACCCTGGCCCTCTCCCCCGGTGCGGGGGAGAGGGGACTTTGAATTGTCTTGCGTTTTGGATGCCGACCTGAGGACAGGTCGGCCTACGTTGGCGGCATTATTTTCAAACAACAACTCATCCAGATACACCATCCCGGAACACGCGGATGTGTAGCGGCCTGATTGTTCAAAGCTGTGAAATCGTTTCTCTGGCGGCGCGGCTGAGAACACCGGCGGATTGGATGGCGTCAACAGATGTCGAGGATCCGGTGGAGCGAAATGAGGGTTGCGGCGGATGTATTGATCTTCGAGCACATAATGCCACAGCGGATAACTGTTCTGTTCGCCAAACCAGTTGCCCCACGGATCTCGATTACGTCCAAACTGCGACGGGCCGCTTTGAGGATCAATCAGTCCTTCATTAGGGCGGATGCGAAAGTCGCGGCTGCCAACAGCGGTCTTTTCGTTTGTGATGAGCGACAGAATCTGGTTGTCGGCACCGTAGCCCGGATGATGGCTGCCGCTCGCGCAGTAGACCCAGTTGTCGAGCCCCCAGCGGAGCCCGTTGACTCGCAGCTGCTGATTGCCTTCAAGGAATCCGGAATACAACGTCTTGCGCACATCGGCTTTGCCATCGCCATCGGTGTCTTCGGCGTAGATGAGTTCCGGCGCGGCTGTGATCAAAACTCCTTTGCCCCACGCCATGACACCTGTAGGAAACGGGATGTCGCTGAGAAATACGGTTGATGTGTCGTACACACCGTCGGGATCTTCAATCTTATCTTCCAGGAATCGGATGCGTCCGCCGGGCTTGCCGTTGTTGTCCATTCCGGACGGATAGTCGGCCATTTCGGCGACCCAGAGTTTTCCGTCAGATCCCCAATCAATGGCGACCGGATCCATGACCAGAGGCTCGGCCGCGACGAGTCGCAATTCGTAGCCTTCGGGCAGATGCGTTACCTTCATGGATTCTTCCGGCGACAGTGGCAGCGAATCCGGCTGCGGCACGGCTTCCGTCACTTGCGGTACGAGCACTGCCTCCGCCATCGCAAAATGAGTTGCCACTTCGTCAGCTGTCAAGGCGCGATCATACAACGCAACTTCGTCCAAGCGGCCTTCGAGCCCAAGCAGTCGATCACTGCGACCGCCGAGGAAAAACTCGTCGCAGTCGGCGGAGTACGTTGGTTCAAGTTCACCGTCGATTTCAGGTTCTGGCTTGCCGTTCAGAAAGACGGTGACGTGGTTGTCGTTGCGTGTGAAAACGACGTGATGCCACGTCCGAGTTTCCAACACCGTACGTCCGATCAGAGCTTCGTCACGTTCGTTGCCGTTGAACAGCAGCAACCTGCCATTCCAGCCTTTGTTTTCGTAGTTGCCACCGATGCCGAGATGATCGCCAGCGACCTTTGGATCTCCAGCGGGACCATGCGAAAAGAAGTAGCCCGTGACGGCTCGATCATCATTCGGGAAACCATTCCAGATCCAGCATTCGACGCTGTAAACGTTGCCGAGTTCCGGCACTTTCGCGACAACTCGCCCACCCGCGAAGTGGGCCGCCCGGTTGCCGCGTGGATTTGGGGTATCCGTGAGTTGCTTCAACCCGTTGCCTTGTGGACCTGGCAGATAGAAGGCGACACCGTCTTCGTAGACGCCTTGATAGTTGCCGATGACGTCGGCGGCGTACTGTACACCCGCCGCTCCGACGGCGGGAACTTCTGCATCGTCAATAGGGATAGCACCAGCGGATTCCCGTCGGCGGAGCGACGGGTCAACAGTACCAATCTCGCCCAGGCGCCAAAACGCTTTGGGCTTGGATTCGACGACGGACTTTGAATACTTGTGTTCCTGATCGATGCTCGGTCTCCGGAGTTTTTTTGAAACCAGTTCCAGCAGTCGAGTCAGTGTCTCGACGATCTGCGGTTCAGTCTGTTCCTCCAGTCCCGCAGTACGAGCTGCCCATGTTGTGTAGCCGCCGAGTTTGTGCTGTTCGGGTGGGGGAATGTAACCCTCTGCGCCGTTGGCAAGTTCGATGTTCATCGTGGCGGCGAGCGGACTCTGGTTTTTCAGCTTGATGCCCGTGATACCGTAGACTTCATCGGGAATCGCGGTGATGCCAAAATCACCGATCCGGATGGCCTGCAGTTTCAGTTCAGCGGTAGGATCTTCGTGCAGATGCAGTTGCTCGAAGGCATACACTTCCGACCAGCCACGCGGCAATCGGTCTCCGACTTCGGCAACCAGGTTCTGCGCCCACTTCAGACGTGACTCATCGGGGACTCGCCGATTGAGTTTCAGCATTGTTTCCGCCATCGCCAGCGTGATATCCGAACGGTGGTGAATGGATTTGTAAGCCCGCAACGCGACCTCGGCCAGCGCTTTGGTGTACGCATCCAGATCGTTGGGCTTTGGCGGCTGGCTGTAGTCCATCCACATGCCGTCGCCGCTCGTTCCCTGCGACAGGATCCCGACGAATCCCGGTTGCTGATTCGCCACGCCGATGAGTTCCGCGAATTTGAATCCAAAGCGACCGCAGACGTCGCCGGAGACGAGCGGCGAACCATAATAATGCATTGCATAATTCGCCAGCACCGCGATCGGTTCTTCGTTCAGAGTTCGCACGGAGAGCAACGTAAAGTCGGTATCCGCTGGACCTGAGGGACCGATGTGGTTGGGACTCTGATAGCCAGGGTGCATGTGAGCTCGGACATTGTGCTGGCCAAACGGATCGGCCATCGTCATGCGATCCGACCGGAAGATCCAGCGCCGACAGTGATTGTGCTGATCGTCGCCCGTCACAGCCCAGCCGAACTGAGCGGGTACGAGTTTTTCGTTCGCCTGTACAATGCTGCGGACAATCTGGCCTGGCAGGAACTGAGCGTACTCGGGATCCGTGCGACTTCCCAGACACGGCATCGCCGACGGCGCTGAATGAGAATGCGTGGCCGCAATCAGCATGTGGTCTGTGGGGATGCCGGTCTGCTGAGTCGCCTGTTCCTTGACGTCATCCAGCATGGCTCGCGTCAGCATCAGGCTATCGACGATGACGACGACAATCCGTTCTTCCCCGTCATCCATCACGAGTGCTCGCGACATGAGTACATCATGAGCCATCGTCGCCGTACGTTCTTCGACCATTCCGTTGACACGGACAGGAAAAACGACCGGCGTGATATCCACCATCGCCGCCCCGGCGCGGAAGACGGCCTTCGGCTCATCCGCAGCACGGATTTGCGTTGGTATCGCAAGACAAAACATCGACAGGAAACAGATAATTCGTAGGGTCATGGCATCACATCCAAACTCGGACTACCGCTGCGATCGTGGCGTTGAACTAATGAACGCGACGGAGGAAAATCTCAGCGGGGCGAATTGTACGAACGTTGCGACAGAATTGCAGTCGAGCCGGGATTGACACGCAAGCATCGTGGCATATGATGGCCTTAGTGCTGACGTCCGCGCCTCTCTCAGGAACAATTGAGGACAATTGTTCTACAATGTGTCAGCCAGGTTTCGAAGGACATGCGGACTGTCGATCACAACATCTTCGCCGGGGCTGAGTCCGCTGAGCACTTCGACCTGAACGTCGTTGGAATTCCCCAGTTCGATTATTCGCCGCTCCGGCCCGGTCGTATTCTGAACAATCACTGCGTAACCGTCTGGCTGACTGAAGACTGCTTTTGTGGGTATCTGCATTACGTGGTCGCGGTCATCGACGATCACTTCTGCATCCGCTGTCGCTCCGAGGGCAATGAGTTCAAGCGACTCTGGTTCACCCTCTAGTTCTATTTGCACATCATGATAACGATCTCCCGGCGAGTACCGCGACGCACGAGAGGAAACCGGTGCGATCCACGTTAACGTCGCCTTGTATTCGTGGCTGGTCACATTTGCGACATCGACTGAAGCCGACTGTCCGATTGACAGGTCGTAAACTCGTGTATCCTGAACCCGCCCCGACAGCACCATGCGGGAACGGTCGGCAATCCGGATGATGTCCTGCGCGTAATACACAAGACCGCCAACGGCAATCATCTTTCTCGTGTCAGACTGATGGCAGTAGATCACTTCGCCTGACTTTGGCGCAATGATCGTGCATGCCTTGATGGACCGTGAGAGATCATCGACGTAATTCTGAATCGTGGCAATTTTCTGCTGCATTTCGAGCTTTGTCAGTTTGGTTCCCGCAAGCCCGCGATCGTTCAGCAATTGCGCGCGATGTGCGTCAAGCCGCGCGATGTCAGCTGCAGACTGGAGGTCCATCAAATCACGAGGATTTTGGAAGTCTTGCTTAAGCGTCAATGCGCCTTCCGCACGATCAAATGCCGCCTGTGCTGTATGCAGCTGCGTTCTTGCCAGGTCAAGTTGAGCAAGGTTATTGTAGCCCAGCGATGTGAGATACTCTGTTTGCGCATGTTTTTCGCAGGCCGTTTCAAGCATGTCTCTCTTGATCGCAACTTCATCGCCAAGTTGCTCCAGAGTCATCATGGACTCTGCCTGTTCAAACGTGGTAAGCGTTTGCTGAGCCAGCGTCAGGCGAGAGTTGGTGTTACTCAGCCGCCGGTCGTTTTGAATTCGTTGAATCGAATCCTGGACCTCCGCCGTGGCCAGTCCGGCTTCGGCCCTGATCAGCCTGATCTTCTGTTCATTCAGCCGATCCTGGAGTTCAGAGGAATCAAGAATGCAGATAATATCTCCCTGGTTGACCGACGAGCCCTCGGGGACAAGTTCCAAAATTCTCAGAGAACGGTAACGACAATTGTTGAAGACAATCGCCGGTTGAAATGTGCGAACATCACCACTGATGCGGACGGTCTTGATGAATCGCTCGCACCCAACCTTTTCTGTCGTGAAATGGAAGGTCTGTGGATCAACTGACCCAGCGCCCGAGAGTGCCGCGCAGGCAACCGCAACAGAAATTGCTACGGGAAGAAAAGTTGCGATGGTGGACCATCGACTGCGACTTTCTGGCAGTGGTTGTTCGGTCTTAGATAGCATCCGACAACCACTTTCGCCCTCGATGCCAGCAAGATCAGTTGGCTGCGGACGAACCTTAGACGTCTGGAACGCAGGAACGCATACATCCTTCAGTAAATGAAGAGTCTGTGGCATTTTGATGGTGGGCGGGATTGGTCGGCGGGATGAACAGGCAGGAGGAGTACTATAGTCTTATCGACCGTTGATCGCCAACGGTTTCTGATTTTCCCGGAATCAGATCGAAGCAATAAACCAGCCAGTGAAGAATTCCCCTGGCAGAATCTCGCACGCCCTTGCCAAGGTACAGCCCTTCGCTCGGTGTCAGATTCTCATCATCGCCCACAACCATCGTCAGGAAGATGTTGTCGTTCCACAAAAGCAGAGCGCCGTTCCGGCATGTGGAAAGTTTACAAATCACGACACGAACACCATTGCCGGAACTGCGTTGCTGCGCACTTGGGTTCAAACTACGTGGAATTTGGTGTGGAGTGACTGTGTGGCAATGCTATCATGCTGGAATCTACCAGGATCTGTATCGACTCGACGTCAGGATCTGATCGCGAAACGAGAGCTCTACAGCGAGCAGCACGTACCGCACTATCTGATCATCGATCCGGATCATCGTTCGATCGAACATGTTACCGCTGGGGGGAGCAGTCAACACACCGCTGGCGAGACAATCGAATTCAGTCTTCACGCAGACTGCCTGGTTTCGTTCGAGTGTTCGCAGTTATTTGATTGAACAACGGGACTTTGTGTGGGATTTTTTCACCTGAGGGCGATCGTTTCACAGTTCTTGCGTTGCAGATCGGACAATTATTCCTGCACTTAACGACACAGAGTGTCGCTGTTCAACTAAGAATCACAACAGTAACGGAACCAAGAAATGAGCTGCCATTCCTTTTGCCTTTCCCTTAGCGCGGTTGCGCTGTTCAGTCTGGTGGGATACGCTGCCGACCAAACGCCTGCTCAAAGTACTCCCGCGTCGGACGAAAGTACCGTGATGCTGCTGCAGCCACAGGCCGAGGGCTTAAAAGACAAGACGGGGGCGTTCGTAGCGAACGTCAACGGCGGCACGATTGTGACGGACGAGCGTTTCGGTCATGCTCTGCGATTCGGCGAAGAAGAGCGTAACGGCATCTCCGTGCCAGACGGCGGAAAAATAGATTTTTCGCGAGGCATGACGTTGGAGATGTGGCTCCAATTGGAACAACCCAACGAAAAGACGCCCCACCCCGGCGGCTCGCTCTTCGTGAAAATGGGGTCGTTTTACACCACAATCAGAGGAAACAGGTTCAACGTCGATTGGATGACTTTCCCCAACGACACTGTCGTCACTACAACTGAGACGCAATACACATATTATCCGGTATCCGGCACTGGTTTTCCTGGATATATTGACATCCCCGTCAATCGCTGGGCGCATGTGGCGCTAACGTATGACCCGGTGCTGAAGGTCGCTCGATCATGGATCGATGATAAGCTGGACTGGACGGAATATTATCCGCGTGAAGGAGCGATGCCGCTGCAGAACAACGTCAACAATGTCTTGAGCTTCGTTGCAGGCATGAAGAGCGTGCGCGTCGGCGAGATTCGGGTTTCCAATGTGGCCAGAGCTATCGAGACTCTGACGCCATTTGAGACCTATGTTCATGCTCTGCCCTATCGCAACAAGAGTGCAGTGATCGTTGATCACATTGATTCCTCTACTTTGCCGCTGGATGTTGTGCTGCAATCCGACGGGAAGCTGTTGCTGCAATTTTCCCTCACCGATCCCAAGACCAAAACTGTCCTTTTCGACCCGCCAGTCTCCAAGTCCCAATACGCACTTACCATTAAGGCTACATCAAATGGTAAAGAGGTTTACTCCAGAAATTTAGACCTTTATGCAGGCGACGACTCGAAGCAACCCGTCAACATCGACGACAAAAATCGGTTGGTGATCAACGGTAAGCCGGTCTTTCCGCTGATGGTCTATCACACGTTTATGGAAGATGTTCCGGTGCTGGCAAAGACGGGATTCAATCTGTTCTCAGCGCGTTATCCCGATAATGAAGGGCTCGCTTTGCCGACAAGAGATGACAAAACTATTGCGATCGCCAGGCAGTTTTTGGAGTTGGCAAAAGCCAATGAGATCTTCGTCGTGGCAAATGGCGGTATTTTTGCAGCCGGTGGAGGAAGTACAGAAATTAATACGAAAGGTATTGGAGCCCTGACCAACGATCCAGCACTAGCCATCTGGTATGGAGCTGATGAGCCTGGACGGACGAGAATCCGTCAGCTGCAGGACGGTTACACGTCGGCGAAACAGATCACAACACGTCCTATATTTTCTCTGACAAATAGAGCGGATCATATGCCAGGACTTGCTGAAACCGCTGACATTTTGGGAAGTGATCCGTATCCGATCCCCAACATTTCGGTACGCAGTGTGGCAGATTTCACAAAATATTGTGTCAAAGCGACAGCAGGGTTAAAACCGGTATGGACGGTAATTCCACAATATCAGTATTATGAAAAGGACAATAAGCGCCCGACTGAGCAGGAGTTGCGTTGCATGGCTTATTTAGCGATCACTTCTGGCGCGCAGGGATTAGGCATTTATGCCTGGGATGACCGTAATGCTATCACCAAAAAGGGCTGGTACACAAAGGAACATCCCGAAGACTTAAGCATATTAAAAACGGTGATTGGAGAATTGAACAAACTGGAAGATGTATTAATTATTCCCAACTCAACTCGCGTTTTAACCCTCACTCCTGATAACCCCGCGATTCACGTGGCGATGAAGGACTCGGGGAAAGAAAGCTATTTGTTCGTGGTGAGTGATTCACGAGCCGCAGAGGAAGCGACGCTTTCAATAGCAGGTCTCCAAAGCACTGACGGCGTTGACGTGCATGATGCCCATCAAAACGTTTCTATTCGTGCTGGAAAAGTGCGTTTGCAACTGCCGCCACTGGGGACGAGGATTTATAAGTTGGCAAATATTCAAAGTGGTGGCTAAAACTGTTTTCGTGTGAACACTGTAGAACCAACCCTAAAGATCATCAGAATTGTACCATGAACCGCACGGTATTTTTTGTTTCAGCAATTGTGCTTTCGCAATCCATCGTCACGCACGCTCAAGAGCCCTCTACGGCGGAACCAGTGATCGAGCGTGAAGTTCGCGACGTTGTCGGCTGGAAGGTCCACATTAACCGTGAGTTGTTAAAGAATGAACTCAAGGCGACGAACGTAGCATTGCGTTTGCTTAAGGAACAACTGACTGAAATCGTTCGTGTTGTGCCAGCACCCGCAGTTACGGAATTACAGAAGGTGCCTCTCTATTTTTCTCCGGCGTATCCCGGCAAACAGGGTGGCGCAGAATTTCATCCGGGGGCTGGCTGGCTGAAAGAAAACGGGCGCGATCCAGTGATGGCAAAAGGTGTAGAGTTCTCGAATATCCCGAATTTCGAAAAGGAAATGCGAAGAATGCCCAACTTTGCTTTGCATGAATTGGCGCACGCATACCATAACCTTGTACTCGTTGAGGGCTTTGGGAATCCTCAGCTGATCGCAGCGTACGATCGCGCAAAGTCGAGTGGCAAGTATGATCGCGTGGAGCGCTGGCACGACGTTCCGGATCGGAACACGTTTGAAGTCGCTTACGGTATGAACAATCCAATGGAGTATTTTGCTGAGACGACTGAGGCGTACTTCAGCCGGAATGACTTCTTCCCTTTTGTGAAGACTGAGCTGAAGAAGCATGATCCGGAGATGTTTGACTTGCTGACTGAACTTTGGGGCGTCTCTGAAGAGAAGTCGAAATAGTCGGCGGGAGGCATGGTATCGGGGGGCCCGTCGGCGGAGCGACGGGTGTACAGTACGCCCGTCGCTCCGCCGACGGGAAGAGAAGACCGCGATGCATTTCTCGCACTCCCAGCCCCGCACAAGTCGCGGTGAACCTCTGCTGTCGTCTGCCTGCGGATCATTCTCGCAATGCCCGGTAATTTCCTAACGCGGGCTTCGCCCGCACCCCAGAGGCGACGGGTCGCGGCTTCGCCGCTCCGGACAATGATGTATTGCGCGCGGAACATCCTGTCGAATCGCAGTCGTGGCATCCTGCCACGAAGG
>Ga0138256_10006197_pt1 | contig 12650 bp, 12 predicted proteins | sample KNB2016incub_MG_FD_105486 | JGI IMG/M metagenome (GOLD analysis project Ga0138256, IMG submission 105486) | Active sludge microbial communities from wastewater in Klosterneuburg, Austria - KNB2014incub_MG | ecosystem: Engineered > WWTP > Activated sludge > Unclassified | place: Austria... | reverse complement strand
ATGTCCTCGTCGTGGCCCGCGTCGGCCTTGGTGCTCGGGGTGATGATGGGCTGCGGAAAAGCGTCGCTCTCGCGCAGGCCTTCGGGCATGGGCGCACCACAGAGCACGCGATGGCCCGCGCTGTATTGCCGCCAGGCATGGCCACTGAGGTAGCCGCGCACCACCATCTCCACTTTCACCGGATCGCAGCGATGCCCAATGATCATTTGCGGGTCCGGCATGGCAACCGCCCAGTTCGGTGCGATGTGCGCCGTGGCGTTCAGCATGTGCCAACTGAGCTGGCTGAGCACCTGCCCCTTGTGCGGGATGCCACGCGGAAGCACCACGTCGAACGCGCTGATGCGATCGCTGGCCAGGAGGATCATCCGTCCATCGGCCAATGTGTACACGTCGCGCACCTTGCCGTGATAGACACCGGTGATCAGCGGGTGCTTCAGGTCCGATCGCAGAAGGGTAGCGGGCAGGGTCATGTTCATGGGCGTTCGCTCTCGTCGCGCGTGCCTTCGATCTCCCGGAAGGCACGAAGCACCTTGGTCACGAGTTCGTGGCGGATCACATCCTTCTCATCCAGTTCGATGATAGCGATGCCCTCCACCCCTTTCAGGAAGTTGATCCCGGTCTTCAGACCCGAGGGCGTTTGGCGCGGTAGATCGACTTGGGTCAGGTCGCCGGTGATAACGAACTTGGCGCTGCGCCCCATGCGCGTAAGGAACATCTTGAGCTGGGGTAGCGTCGCGTTCTGCGCTTCATCCAGGATCACGAAGGCGTGGTCCAAGGTGCGGCCGCGCATGAATGCCAGAGGTGCGATCTGGATGACCCCGCCTTCCATGTGCTCCGCCAAACGCGCCGCCGGTATCATGTCTTTCAGCGCGTCATACAGTGGTTGCAAGTACGGATCGAGCTTCTCGCGCAGATCGCCCGGCAGGAAACCCAGATTCTCCCCCGCTTCCACGGCCGGACGCGTGAGGATGATCCTGCGGACCTGCTTTTCCTTCAACGCCTTAACCGCAAGGGCGACCGCAGTATATGTTTTTCCGGTACCCGCCGGGCCTACCGCGAATACCATGTCGTGGGTGCCCACGGCCTCCACCAAGCGCTGCTGGTTGCGCGTGCGCGCTTTCACGCGCAGGCCGGCGTTCCCGTGTACGAGCACTTCGCCTTCGTCCGCCGGTGGTTCCGTATCCGGTGCGCCGCCCATGATATCGTCCAGCACCTTGCGCGGCAGTTCATTGTAACGGGCCACGTGCTCGACCAGCTGGTCAAAGCGTTCCGCGAAGAGGTTCACGTCCTCGTCGGCACCCATCACCTTCAACGTGTCGCCCCGGGCCACCAGGTTGAGCTTCGGGAAATAGGTTCGGATGATGCGCAGGTGCTGGTCGTTGGCACCAAGAACGGCGATGGGATCCACCGCAGTGACCTGTATCGTGAGTTCGCCCACTGGCTCTGTTCCGCTTTGCGGAAGACCGCCGCGAAGGTTCCGCAGCGCTCTTACATTTGACCGGCCGAAGGTAGCCGTTGCTCTTTTTCAAGGACCACCTCACCGGCGCACGCGCCATGGCGATCATCACCCTCACCACGGACATGGGCCTGAAGGACCACTACGTCGCGGTGGTGAAAGGCAGCATCCTGGGTCTGTTCCCGCAGGCGGTGATCGTGGACGTATCGCACCAGATCACGCCTTTCGACAATGCACAAGCCGCGTTCGTGCTGCGCAACGCCTATCCCGCGTTCCCGAAAGGCACCGTGCACCTGATCGGCGTGAACCCGGGCGCGGACGCACAGACCCCTCATTTGGTGGTTATGCACGACGGGCACTGGTTCGTCGGGGCGGACAATGGCATTTTCAGCCTGCTGTTCGATGGCAAGCCGCAGACCTTGCACGCATTGCGTATGGTGAGCGAACCCGGCGATGCGGCCTTCCCTGTAAAGGGCGTGCTCGCGCGTGCTGCCTGCCACCTGGCCCAAGGTGGTGCGGTGGAAGCCATCGCCGAACCCACCGTCAATTTCCGGCAGCAGCTCGGCTTCATCCCGGCCATGGACCACGAGAGCATCCGCGGTGTGGTGGTGCATGTGGACACTTACGGCAACGTGGTCACCAACATCCACCGCGACCAGTTCGTGGCCTTGGTGAAGGACCACCCCTTCCGCATCACTTTCGGCCGCTCGCAGTACGATATAGCTGTACTTAACCAGACCTACGACGAGGTGCCGCAGGGCGAGCGCGTCGCGCTCTTCGGAGCGAGCGGTATGTTGGAGATCGCGGTGAACAAAGGCGTGGAAGGCAGCGGCGGTGGTGCATCGCGGCTCTTCGGGCTGCATGTACAGGATCCGGTCCGCGTGGAACTCCGTGGCCAGCGCGCCCTGGCCTCATGATCGTCCGGCTGGTGCGCATGACCTTTCTGGAAGAAGGCACGGCGCGGTTCCAAGAACTCTTCGAGGGCTGGCGGCATCGCATCATCTCATCACCCGGTTGTTTGCATCTGGAGCTTCTTCATGACGTCAGCGATCCGCAGGTGTTCTTCACCTACAGCGTCTGGCGTTCGGCAGAAGATCTGGAACGCTATCGTCGGTCCGACGTATTCGCCCAAGTATGGCCCACCGTGAAGGCGATGTTCGCCGCTCCGGCCCAGGCCTGGTCCTGCCACCGCCCGCATACGATGGACGCCCTACCTTCCGCCCCATGATGCGTACGTCTTCCCTCCTGCTCGCGCTGGTCTCCACCTGGCCTGCGCTGGCCCAGACCAGTGCCGATCTGCTCCTTTCCGCACAAGCGGCTTATGAAGCCGGGTCCCTGGATAGCGCCTTGGTGCGCGTGGAGCAGGCCATTGATGCTGATAAAAGCTCCGCAGGCGCGTACAAGCTGCGAGGCGACATCCGCCAGCGCAACCAGCAGTTGGAACTCGCCTTGATCGACTACAAGGAGAGCGAGATCCTGGATCCGAACAACCCACGCTTGTACGTGAGCCGCTCCGCCGCGCGGATAACCGAAGGCAACGTGAAGGGCGCCCTGCGCGATCTTGAAAAGGCCATCGAGCTCGATCCGACCGATGCGGACGCCTACTACAATCGGGCTTGTGCCCATTACTTGTTGCAGAACGACCAGGCGACCTTGAAGGATGCGGAGAAAGCCCTCAAGCTGAAGGATGACCACGCCGACGCCTTGTTCCTGAGCGGTGTGGCGCGCGGTGCCATGTTCAACGAAGAGGCGGGGCTGGAGCAGATCCGGCGCGCTTTGCTGCTCAAGCCGGAGATCCCGGGAGGGCTGTTCAGCGCGGCGATCCTGTTGTACGAGATGAAGCGCTATGAAGAAGCGATCGACGCCTTCGGGGAGGTACTGGCCAAGGATACGGCCGAGTTGGACCTTCGGGACGCGCATTTCTATCGCGGTGACTGCTATTACGAGTTGAAGAAGAAGGAAGAGGCCTGCGCGGATTGGCGCCAGAGCGCAGCCTTGGGCGATAAGGACTCGGTGTTCATCGTGAAGAACTACTGCGATACCGACCAGGACAAGATCCCCAAGAAGCCCGTGCGGAAGCGCCGGCGAAGCGTGGTCTCGTTCTAAGAGCCTGTTCGATCGGGCGCCGTTCCCTGCGCCACGCCGCCGATAGCTGGCAGGTTACCCAAGTCGGCTGGGATCGGATCTTATCTTCGCCCGCCTTGCAAAGCCGTTATCGCGGCCAGGGGCGATCTTCCATGCGCGCATTGATCATCAAGGAGGTCCGCGGGTTCGTGGGCTCGCTGATCGGTCATATCGTGATCCTCGTCTTCCTGCTGATCACCGGTCTCTTCCTCTGGGTGTTCCCGGATGGCCTGCTCGATCTGGGCTATGCCGACCTGGCCCCTTTGTTCCAATTGGCCCCATGGGTATTCCTCTTCCTGGTGCCCGCTGTTACGATGCGGAGCTTCAGCGAGGAACGTCGCAATGGCACCATCGAACTACTGCTCACGCGCCCGCTCAGCGAAGGATCCATCGTCTTCGCGAAGTATCTGGCCGCGGTGCTCCTCGTTCTTATGGCCTTGACCCCCACGTTGATCTATGTGTGGAGCATATCCCAATTGGCCGTGCCCAAGGGCAACATCGATGAAGGAGGTACCTTGGGCTCCTATCTGGGCCTCTTCTTCCTAGGCGCTTGTTTCACGGCAGTGGGCACCTTCGCTTCCTCCATTACGGAGAACCAGATCGTGGCCTTCCTCGTCGCCGTGTTCCTCTGCTTCTGCTTGTTCATGGGATTCGATCTGATGGCCTCTTTCGACGCGTTCGGCGCGCTTGAGGGGCCGATCAAAGCGGTAGGGATCCAGGACCACTACCGGTCCGTGAGCCGGGGCGTGGTGGACCTCCGCGATGTGCTCTACTTCCTTGGAGTTGTGGCGATCTTCCTGCTCGCGACACGCACCGTGCTCCAAAGCCGCAAATGGTAGCGCCAGACCGATGAAGAACCGATCGCGCGACTTGATCGAGCTGCTAGCGGGCTTGGGCATCGTGCTTCTGGTGGTCTACATCGGCAGCTTTATCCGCTTGCGGGCCGATCTGACAAGCGAGCAGCGCTACACGCTGAAGCCGGAGACGCACGAGCTGATCGAGACCCTCGACGATGCGGTGTTCGTGAAGGTCTACCTCGCTGGTGACCTACCCGCCGATCTGCGCCGCCTCTCGCAAGCGACGCGCGAACTGCTCGACGAGATGCGTGTCCCCGCGCCGCAAAAGCTGCAGTACACGTTCGTGGACCCCAGTGCGGACCCCAACGACAAGGAGCGCAAGAAGATCTATGCCGAACTGGAACAACAGGGGTTGCAGTACAGCAGCATCCGCATTCGTGAGAAGGATGGGTTCAGCGAGAAGATCGTCTTCCCCGGTGCATTGGTCACCTACAAGGGCAGAACGCTCCCGTTGCAACTCCTGAAGACCCAACTGCGCACCCCGGACGCGGATATGGTGAACAGGTCGATCAACAATCTTGAATTCGAACTGAGCAGCATGATCCGGCAGCTCACGCGCACCGACCGTCCCAAAGTGGCTTTCCTCGAAGGTCACGGTGAACTGGCGCCGATCCATGTGCAGGACATCACCGGGCTGCTGAACGAGCAGTACGACGTGAGCCGTGTGCGCATCGACGGTCAGTTGAACAGCTTGAGCGATCGGCCCTTAGGCACGAGGTTCCGGGTGAACAGGTACGACGCGCTGGTGGTGGCCAAGCCGGACAGCGCTTTCCCGCAGAAGGACCAATATGTGATCGATCAGTTCATCATGAACGGAGGCAAAGTGCTCTGGCTCCTGGACGTGATGAACGCGAACCTGGACAGCTTGCGCACCCAACAGTTCAGCATGGCCACGGCCATGGAGCTCGGCCTGGATGAGATGCTCTTCGCCTATGGCGTGCGGATCAACAAGGACCTGCTGCTGGACAAGAACTGCGCGCCGATCGAGATCTACACCACCCCCTATGGCAACCAGCGCAAGCTGGAGCGCTTCCCTTGGTACTTCGAGCCTGTGCTCGTTCCGCAAAGCGGTCACCCGGTGGTGAGCAATATCGATCCGGTGCATACGCGTTTCGTGAGCAGCATGGACACCATCGGCACCGATAGTGTGCGAAAGACCGTCCTGCTCACCACCAGCCCTTACAATCGGGTGTTCAAGAACCCCGCTCGCATCGCATTGAACGTGGTGGAACTGGACCTCGGTCTTGGCAAGGGCGGAACACCCGCGCCAGTGGCCGTGCTGCTCGAGGGCCCGTTCCGCTCAGCGTTCGCGGATCGCCTAGCGCCGAACTTTCTGGCGCAGGACAATATGGGATACCGCGAACAGGGGCGCCCTACCGCCCAGATCGTGATCAGCGATGGGGATGTGATCGCCAACCGGGTGGATCCCGCCAAGGGCATGTACTTCATGCTCGGTTTCGATCGCTACGCTGGAGCGAAGATCTACGGCAATCGTGAGCTGATGATGAACGCCATGAACTACCTGCTCGACGACAAAGGCCTAATCAGCCTGCGCTCCCGAACCATCACCCTGCGGCAGTTGGATCCAGCGCGCACCAGCAGCGAGCGCACGTTCTGGCAGATCCTCAACGTGGCCTTACCGGGCTTGCTGAGCGTTCTGGCCGGGCTGGCCTTCCACCTGCTGCGCCGAAGGACCTACGCCCGCACCGCATGAAACGACTTCTCTGGATCCTTCTGGTGCTCGCGTTGCTGGGCGCGCTGGCCTGGTGGCTCCATGTCCGCGATACCGGTTCCACCCTGAGCGAACCTCTTACCGACTTCGCCATCGCCGATACGGCCGCGGTGGATCGGATCTTCATCGCCGAACCGGATGGCCGTGCCGTGGATCTGCGACGGAACGCGGACGGTATATGGACCGTGAACGGAATTTCCGAGGCGAACCAATACCAGGTCAGACTGCTTCTGAAAACGTTCTACCGGGCGGAGGTCCGCGCGCCGGTGCCCAAGTCCGCAGAGGCGAACGTGCTTCGTATCATGGCCAGCCAGGTGAAGAAGGTCGAGATCTATCAAGGCGGAGATCAGCCCCAGAAGGTGTGGTACGTGGGCCATAGCACCAAGGACCATGTGGGCACCTACATGGTGCTGGAGAAGCCTGGGACGGGTCGCTCGAACGTACCCTTCGTGATGGGGATGAGCGGGTTCACGGGCTTCCTGAGTTCCCGCTTCCATGCCGATCTGGACGCTTGGCGTAGCACCGTGGTCTTCGCATACCCTTCCATGGACGCCATCGCCGAAGTGCGGGTGGATAACACCGCCGATCCCGCGAACAGTTATATCCTCCGAACGAAGCCCAACAGCCCGTGGGAACTGCTCGACGGTTCGGGTACCGAAGTACCTATGGATACAGCCCGGGCGAACAGCGTGCTCGCTCAGGTCCGATCGATGAATTTCGAACTCGTCGAACGCACCCTCAGCCCCGCCCAGTGCGACTCGGTGCGAAAGAGCCAGCCCTTGTACCGACTTACCGTTACGGACCGCGCAGGTTCCATCCGCACGGTGCCCATCTTTCGCAAGGCACCGTACGCTGGACAACGTGACATGGAGGGCGCGCTTCTGGAAACTGATAGGGATCGGTTACACGCCGCTTTGGATGATACCACCTTGGTGGTCGTGCAACAGCTCACCTTCGACCGGGTTCTGCTACCTCTGTCCGCCCTGCGGAAATAGGCCGGGATCTGTGGAAAAAGGCCCGTCCGTGTTGAAAAAACACGGCCCAAGCCCGTTGCGCCCCCGGCTATATTTGCGCCGCTCGTCACTTTCCGCCTAAGGATCGGGCTGGCAGAACCCCCAACCATCCGACCGATGTCCGAAGCCACTGTCACCGTTGAGGCTGCGGCCAAAGCGCAACCCACATCCCGTACAGGCATGAAATTCATCCTTTCCAGCACCGCGCTGCTCAAACAGTTGCAGATGCTCCAGGGCGTACTGGCCAGCAGCAACACCCTGCCCATCCTCGACAATTTCCTGTTCGAGGTGGACGGAAAGCAACTCACCCTCACCGCCAGTGACCTGGAGACCACCATGACCGCCACGATGGCGGTGGAGGCCAAGGACAAAGGCAGTGTGGCCATCCCCGCCCGCCTGCTGCTGGACACGCTCAAAGCGTTCCCCGAGCAGCCGCTCACCTTCAGCATCGATAACAAGCACTTCGGTATTGAGATCATCAGCGACCAGGGCAAGTACAAGATGACCGGCTTCAGCGGAGCGGAGTTCCCGAAGAGCCCCGTGCTGGACAGCCCGAGCAAGTTCGCATTGCCCGCTGGCACCCTGGCCACGGCCATCAATAAGACCATTTTCGCCACCGGTAGCGATGACCTCCGCCCCGTGATGAGCGGTATCTTCTTTGAACTGGCCGAAGAGGGCGTGCGTTTCGTGGCCACCGATGCGCACAAATTGGTCCGCTACATGCGCACCGATGTGAAGGCCGACAAGGCCGCCAGCTTCATCGTGCCCAAGAAGCCGCTGAACCTGGTAAAGAACGTGCTTGCTGGCACCAATGCCGAAGTATCGGTGAGCTACAACGAGAACAACGCCTCGTTCACTTTCGACAATCTGGTGCTCGTTTGCCGCCTGATCGATGGAAAGTACCCGAACTACGAAGCGGTGATCCCCAAGAAGAACCCGAACAAGCTCACCATCGATCGGGCCACCTTCCTGAGCTCCATCCGACGGGTAAGCATCTTCAGCAACAAGACCACCCACCAAGTGCGCCTCACCATCAGTGGGAGCCAGTTGGCCATCAGCGCGGAGGACCTCGATTTCGCCAACGAGGCGAACGAGAAGCTCACCTGCAGCTACGAAGGCGAAGACATGACCATCGGATTCAATTCCCGTTTTTTGATGGACATGCTGAACAACCTGGAGTGTGAGCATGTGGTGCTTGAGATGAGCGCTCCCAACCGGGCCGGGATCCTTTTGCCCGGTGATGCCGGCGAGGTGGGCGAGGATGTGCTGATGCTCGTGATGCCCGTAATGCTGAACAACTAGATGAAGCGGCACGGCTTCGCAGTGCTCGCCCTGGCAGTGCTCTTCAATTCGAACAAGTGCGCCGATGGGAAAGGAGGCGTTGCATCGGAAATGACCTCCCTCTATGGCACCAGGTGGTTGGTAACCGCCTTGGATGGCCAAGCGATCCCCCTGGCCGAAGGTGCCGAACAACCTTGGCTACAGATGGACCCAGATAAGAGGTCGATCAGCGGTTTCGGTGGATGCAACAGCCTAATGGGAGGCTTCGAGCACGAAGGCAGCACGATCCGCTTTCCCAATTTGGGCAGCACGAAGATGTATTGTCCCACTTCGGCCGAACTGGAAGGCAAGGTACTCACCGCGCTCCGCAATACGGACGCGTTCAAGTTGGATGGTGAGGTGCTCCACCTGCTGCATGCGGGCAAGGAGGTGGCTGCCCTAAACAAAGCGAAGTAGCGCCTCTCGCGGCTAGAGAATGGGTCTGTTGTCGGACCAAGCGATGTCCGTCCGGTCCGGATCCAGGGGTTGTCGGCCTTCGTAGAGTTTCCGCTTCAAGGCGAGTTCATCGTCCGACGCCTCGTCACCCGGGTCGGCGTGGTACACGATGCGAATAGCCGCGCCTTGCTGCGTGGTTGATGAGTGGTCCAACGGGTCGGTGTCATCATCATCGAGAAGCACGATGTCCGCGTCGTTCAAATACGCGGGTTCCACGTTCCTGTAGAACCAGGCCAGAACAACACCCGCGACCCCCCCCCACAAATGGCTTTCCCAACTCATTCGCGGAACGATGGGGAGCAATCCCCAGATGAGCCCCCCGTACATGAAAACGACCAACAGTGCGATCGCCATCAGCGCACGTCGCTTGCGGAACAACCCACTGAAGAACAAGAAGGCGGCAAGGCCATAGATCACGCCGCTGGCGCCGATATGCCGATCCCCGCGGGCGCTGATCCAAACCCAGGTCCCGGCGAATAGCCAGATGCCCACCAGGACGCGCCAGGCCACGCGCGGATAGAAGTAGAGCAGGCACCAACCCAGCACCAGGATCGGCAGTGAGTTGTTGAAGAGGTGTTCGTAGTCCCCATGGATCAAGGGCGAAGTGAAGATGCCGACGATCCCGCTCGCCTCGCGCGGGAGGACCCCCAATCGGTACAAAGGCAATCCATACGCTTCGCCCATGAGGTGGACGAGCCAGAGCAATAGGATCGCCAATGCGGGGAACACGGCCGCGCTCCACATACGGCGCCGTTGCGGGTCGACCGGTACTTCTGATGCGGGTCCCATGATCGATCGAAGATCGCGGACCCGGGCGAACTCCCCTCCCGCTTCCCTTTCTTTGCACTGCCATGAGCAAGAACCGTGACATCCGCCGCTGGGCTGCCATCCTGGCCGTGATGGGCCTTCTGGCTCCTATCATCATCGCCAGTTCCGTGGCGCGGACCGAGCCAAGCCCACCGGCCGTCCAACAAGGGTTGAAACCCGCCAGCGAGCTCGCGCTGCTGATGCGGGAGATGACCGCGTTCACCGACAGTACTCGGCTTCGCTTGGGCCGCAGCGAAGACCTGCTCCCGTATCCGGCTCATTTCGATCGGATGCATACCGCCATCCCGACCGATGGCAAGCTGGATATCGACCATGCTGCGTTCGATGCTTTTGCTGATCACTATCTCGCGCAGCTCAAAGGGTTGTATGATGCGCCGAAGACGGATCGTCAGCAGGTGTTCAACGGCACAGTGCAAGCCTGCGCGAACTGCCATGCCTCTGCCTGCCCGGGTCCATTGGTGCGGATCAAGAAGCTCTATGTGCCGATGGACCTGGCGCCTTCGGCCAAATGAACCTTTCGCGCGGACGAGCGTCCTAGGACCAATGCGAAGTGCTCTCCTCCTCCCCCTGGTCGCAGGACTTTCCTTCAGCTTGAACGTCTCCGCACAGAGTCTGTACTTCCCACCGAACGGAAGCAGCGCATGGGATACGCTATCCCCGGCCAGTTTGGGGTGGTGCCCCGATCGGATCGACAGCCTGATCGATTTCGTGGGTTCGCGGAACACGAAGGCCTTCCTGATCCTGAAGGATGGCCGCATCGTGATCGAACACTACTACGGCGCCTTCACGCAGGACAGTTTGTGGTATTGGGCTTCCGCAGGGAAGACGCTCGCCTCCATGCTTACCGGCATCGCCCAGGAAGAAGGCTTCCTGGATATCAATGATGCCACGAGCCAATACTTGGGTACGGGTTGGACGAGCGCCACTCCCGGGCAGGAAGCGCAGATCACCGTGCTGAACCAATTGACGATGACCTCCGGCCTCGATGACGGTGTGGCCGATGTGGATTGCACTTTACCGAGTTGCCTGGAATATCTCGCCGATCCCGGCGACCGATGGGCCTACCACAACGCGCCGTACACCCTGCTCGATCAAGTGATCTCGGGCGCTACGGGAACGACGTTCAGCAGCTACTTCAATACCCGCATCCGGAACCCGATCGGTATGGAGGGCTTCTGGTTCCCCAGTGGATATAACAACGTTTATGGAAGCAAGGCGCGCAGCATGGCCCGCTTCGGTCTGCTCGTACTGAACGAAGGGGTCTGGAACGCGGATACGATCCTGAACGACGCGGCCTACTTCACCGCGATGACCACGCCATCGCAATCATTGAACGAGAGCTACGGCTACCTCTGGTGGCTGAACGGACAAAGCAGTTTCATGGTGCCGGGCCTGCAATTCGTTTTTCCGGGGATGATCATGCCCGACGCTCCTGCGGACATGATCAGCGCGTTGGGTAAGAACGACCAGCTGCTGAACGTGGTGCCGAGCCAGGGCCTTGTCGTCGTGCGCATGGGAAACCCTGCGGACAGCACGTTGTTGGTCCCCATCTCGTTCAATAACCAGGTCTGGCAATTGATCAATGCACTGCCCTGCTCCACTGCGGTGGATGAGGCTTCGTTCCAAGCGGACCAAGTGGTGGCCTATCCGCAACCTTGCGAGGACCGAGTGGATCTACGCGGGGTGAACGATATCCTCCGCATTGAAGCCGTCGCGGCCGATGGTCGTGTGTTCCATCCAGCCTGGGATGGCACCACGGTCTTCGTGAACGGCCTTCCCCCAGGTGTTCATATGCTGCGCGTCAGTTCGACAGAAGGTGAGCGCACGATGCGCATCGTCAAGCGTTGATATCAACGTACCGCCATCACAGAAGTGATCTTCCCGCCCGGCGTGCGATGCCCTCCCGCGTAGAAGGCACCGACCTTCACGCCTGTGTTCAGCAGGAAGCTCGTCATGTCGGGAAAGCGCTGCGTGCCGGAAGCGCGCAATACCAAGCGGGCTGTCGCTTCCGCGTCGTTCCCAGCGCGATGATGCACCAAGGGGATGCCGTTGCGAAAGCATAGCGTCTTCAGATCGTACTTGGGAAAGCCGGGCCAGACCTTCTTCGCCATGCTCACACTGCAGAAGTATTGGAAGGTGGGATGACCGAACCCATGACTGGCCAGCGTGCTGCGCAGCACGCCCATATCGAAGCTCGCATTGTGCGCGACCACGGTGGCGCCTTCAAGCAAGCCCGCCACCTCGTGCCAGATCCCCTCCCAGCGCGGTGCGTTGGCCACATGCTCCGGCCGGATCCCATGTACCGCCACGTTCCATGGGCTGAACGAGGGCCAGTACCGCGGCTTGATCAACCAGTTGCGCACTTCTCGCAACTCCCCTCCGCGCACGATCGCGATGCCCAACTCACAGGGGCTATCGGCCTGTGGTGTAGCGGTTTCGAAGTCGAGGGCGAGGAAGTCCATTGGCGTCAAATTTAGGCGCCATGGCGGCCCGCATATCAGCGCGGGTCGTCGTAGAGCGCCTCTCTATCTTCGTGCTATGCGGGGTCCATGGTATTTGCCTGTTCTCGCGATATTGACGGGTTGCAAGTCCTACACGATCACGCCTGAAAGTCTTCGTGAGCAGTTGACCCAAGCACCAACTGAACTGGTCACGACCAGCGGCCCCTACGGTTATCACCGCACTTACGAAGCGAAGAGCATTCACAAGATCCGCTGCCTCGACAAGAACGGAACGCAAGTGGAACTGACGAATGGGCCTGCGATAGAAACACGGATCACCCTGTCCAATGGAAAGAGAAGGGCGATGTACTTCGACAACCTCGTTTTGAGGAACGATACACTTATCGGACGTCCTTCCCGGTT
>Ga0138256_10006196_pt1 | contig 12650 bp, 10 predicted proteins | sample KNB2016incub_MG_FD_105486 | JGI IMG/M metagenome (GOLD analysis project Ga0138256, IMG submission 105486) | Active sludge microbial communities from wastewater in Klosterneuburg, Austria - KNB2014incub_MG | ecosystem: Engineered > WWTP > Activated sludge > Unclassified | place: Austria... | reverse complement strand
CCTCACCGTGAACACGGACTTCGCGGAGACCGAGGTCGACGAGCGCCGCATCAACCTGACGCGCTTCCCGCTCTTCTTTCCGGAGAAGCGCACCTTTTTCCTCGACGGGTCCACGTTCTACGATTTCCCGAACAACGTGTTCTTCTCGCGTCGGATCGGCCTGGTCGAAGGCAATCCTCAACGTATTCTGGGCGGAGGCAAGCTCACGGGTCAGGTTGGCAGCAACGACCTGGGCGCCCTGTACGTCAGGACGGCCGAAGACGAGGGTGCGCTCGGGGAGGACTTCCTCGTGGGCCGCTGGCGGCGGCGCGTGCTCCAGCAGTCCTACTTCGGCGCCATCTACACCAACCGCGCGACCCGGGATCAGACCGAGATGCCCACCCGCCAGACGTTGGGCGTGGACATGCGCCTGGCGACGTCCACGTTTCGCGGAAACAAGAATCTCGAGTTCACCGGCTACTGGGTCGCCAACACCACCGAAGACAACGCCGGCGACAGCGCGGCCTGGCAACTGCGGGTCAACTATCCCAACGACATCTGGGACTCCAGCCTGAGTGTGCAGGAGGTACAGCCGAACTACGCCCCGGCTCTCGGGTTCACGCCTCGGAGCGACTACCGGCGCTACTTTTCGGAACTCCGCTGGAACCCCCGCCCCAACGAGCATCCGGTGATCCGGCGGTTCAGCTTCGGCGTCATGCCGTTCCTGCTGACCGACAGGCAGAATCGCATGGAGTCGGCGTCCGGCAACATTCAGGCCTTCCGCCTGGAGATGCACAGCGGCGACAGTTTCGATGTCTCGGTGGATCCCAGTTACGAGCGGCTGCCAGAGGATTTCGAGATCTCGGACGGTATTACCCTGCCCGGCGGCAGCGACTACCACTTCACGCGCTACAAGATCTCGGCGAACACGGCCAATCGGCGTGTGGTGGCGTTCCGTCCGCAGGCGGAATGGGGCAGCTTCTACTCGGGGACCCGCCAGGAGTACCAGATTGACGTGGACATCCGGCCGCGCCCCGGCCTGCGCGTCAACACGTCGTACGAATACAACGCCGTGGACCTGGCCCAGGGGAGCTTCGACACGAAACTGCTGCGGGTAGCCGTCGATACGCAGTTCAGCCCCTTCATGTACCTGGTCAACAACATCCAGTACGACTCGGTCAGTCGCGTGCTCGGCTGGCAGTCGCGCTACCGCTGGATTGTCAGGCCCGGCAACGATGTGTTCGTGGTGTACACGCACAACTGGGTGAACGACTTCGATTCACTCGATGCCGGCCGCTCGGGCTACCGCACGCTCGATCGCCGGACAGCGGCGAAAGTGGTCTTCACGAAGCGGTTCTGACACGCGCCACGCCTCGCCATGCTGGTGCCCTGCGCCCGAGTCCGGCGCGTCGAATCCGGGCCGGCCGTCACGCGGCCGGGAGGCTGGTGGGCGCGACGGCGAACTCCACGCCCAATCCGGTCAGCGCCTGTTTACCGCGAATGGTGATGTCGGTGAGGAACCGGAACTGGTCCCGCGGATCGATGGGGTAGGCCTTCACCCTGTACTGCGTGCCCCAGGGCCTCTCGAGCACGACGACGGCCACGGGCTGCTCCAGCCGGAGATACGCACTGGTCAGCGCCACGTCGCGCAGCGTCTGGTGCACCCGCGCGGCGTCGTGGCGTGGGTGCAGATAGAACTCGGCCACACACATCAAGTTGGCCGAGCCGTCCGTGCCGTTCTTGATCAGGTGAGTCCAGATCTTCAAGTTGGGCACGAGCACGGCGGTGTCGTCGGGCGTCACCATCTTCACCACGCGCATGCGGATTGACTTGACCTCGCCGTAAACACCGTCGATCTCCACCCAGTCGCCGGGACGGTAGGGGATTTCGAACAAAGACACGATCCCGCCGATGACGCTGCTGACCAAGTCGCGCAATGCGAAGCCGATGGCCAGCCCGGCCGCTCCGAGCAGGGCGACCAGGTTCTCGAAGGTCGGTTCCACGATCCGCGGGATCAGGAAGATCAGGGTGAGCGTGAAGATGATGAGCCGCATGACCGGTACGGCCCCGAGCAGGTAGAGTCGCACGTGTCCGGTGAAGCGATCGGCCAGGAACCCCAGCAGGCGCTGGATGATGACGAGCGCCATCACCGCCCACAGGACGGTGAGCCCGATCTGGACGAAGTCGATCTGCTTGAGCTGCTCGGTCAGTTCGGCGCTGATGCCCATATCCATCCGAGTCTCCCCCCGCGACCGCGTGGGCGAACGAGTCAGTCGGTGACGAAGCTGCGGCCCGCGACGAACTCGCGGGCCGCAGGATAACCCACGACCGACACCTCGAGGCGTTTCCCGTCGCGCACGACGAGTTCCGCCGCCTCGAGCCTGGAGATGCCAGCGGCAATCTCGTCCTCTGTCAGCGGGAGCACCAGCGGCAGCATGTCTGCCGGCAGTCCGCCGTGCAGCAGCAGTGCATGGAGGATGAGGCCTGACTCATGGGGGCCTTCAGCGGGCACGGTCAGGTCGTGCAACTCCTTCCACGGGCGCACGAGCACCGTGGTCAGGGCCGTGGACGGCTCCGCCTCCGGAATCCGGGCCACGCCCACGAGGCTTCGCCGCCAGGTGGCCCAGGCCACGCCCGGGATGCCGCGACTGTGCAGCACCAGCGAGCGGAGATAGTCGCTCGTGGGGGCATCGCTCACCCCTGCGGGCGGCCAGACGTAGCGGAGGCTGTTGGCCTGCCGGAAGGCCGCCTCCCCACCGGCGGACGCCAGGTTCGCCAGCCACGCGGCCATGCGGTCGGTGTCGAATGCCTGGGCCACGAGCATCGGAAACCCCTGGCCCCGCCACTGTTGACGCAGAAACGCCCAGGCCCAGGTGTCGCAGCCGATGATGCCGCGCCCCAGCTCGCCAGAGCCGACCTTCGACAACAGGGCCCGGACCAGCGCCAGGCCGTGGACGTGCCGGAGGAAGCAACGCTCCAGCCGCGGCAGCACCCACGGCGACCCGTCGCCCTTCAGGCCGTCGAACCAGCCGCCGTGTTCGCCGAGAGTCTCGGGCACGTCCGGTTCGCGGACGAGGCGCCAGCCGCGTGTCCCGGCCCAGAGCCGGAGCACCTTGTCGTGACCGCTGTGTGGGTGACCCAGCGTCAGGACGGCCCAGGACGCCGCGGGTGGTCGGTCCGTCCAACCGTTGAGTGCCCGGTCCAGCGCCGCGGCGGCATCGTCCCAGGCGGGCGGCGGGACGAAGCCGGCGAGACGTTCGTCCGACAGGTTCTCGACATCCGTGTCGGAGGTGAGCAGCTGGTCGGAAGGTGCGCTCGCCGGACGCAGCTTCCGCCAGAAGGCGGCGAGGCCCGTCTTGACCGTCTGATCGACGGGCGCGGACGGGACGCGGTACTCGCCGGGCGTCACATACTCCCACACGGTGGCGGCATCGGCCGCCGGCGCATCTGGGCTTCCCATGGGCACACGTCATCCTAATGCAGCCGGCTGCGCCGACGATCGCGGCGGGCTTCAGGGCCGGTTCGCATGGGGTTTGGGTGTACTGTGTCCGGGCTGTCGTGACGACGCTGTTCAGTGTGTTCGAAGAGACGGTCCGGCGCTTCGGCGACCGTGTCGCCGTGGAGGTGCAGCGCAAGGATCGGCTGGATCGCTACACCTATCGCCACCTGCACCGACTGTCGCTGGCGCAGGCACGGATGCTCGCCGACGCCGGCGTGCGGCCCGGCGACCGCTGTGCCATCCTCGCGCACAACGACGCCCATTGGTCGGCCGCCTACCTGGCCATCCTCGCGCGCGGCGCCATCGTTGTCCCGTTCGACACCAACTACACCGCGGCACAGGTGGCGACACTGATTGCCGATGCCGGCGCGCGCGTCCTCATGGTCGGGGACCGGATGCGGGAGGTGGGCCGCGACGCCGTCCGCGGGCTGACGGGCATCACGACGCTCGACCTGCATGCACCCGACGTCGGAGAGTCGGACTCGGAGATGGATGGGCGCACGCCCGGCCCGGCCGAAGCTGCGGACGTGCCGGGCCGCACGCTCGATCCCGAGTTGCCGGCGGTGATTCTCTACACCTCTGGCACGACCTCCGACCCCAAGGGCGTCGTGCTCACGCACGCCAACCTGATGGCCGAACGCGACGCCGCGTTCGCCGTGGTGGACGTGGGTCCCGACGACAGCGTGCTCGGGGTGCTGCCGCTCTTCCACTCCCTGGCGCAACTGGCGAACCTGCTGCTGCCGTTTGCCGTCGGTGCGCGCGTCGTGTACCTGGAAACGCTCAGCTCGCAGGAGCTCGTGCGGGCGCTGTCGGAGCGGCAGATATCCATCTTCGCGTGCGTGCCCCAGTTCTTCTACCTGATCCACGAGCGCATCCTGCGGGAAGTGGGGAAGCGTGGGTTCGCGGCGCGCCTGGTCTTCCGCGCGTTGATGGCCACCAGCTTTCGCGCGCGACGTCTGGGCGTGAACCTGGGGCCCTTGTTCTTCGGCCGCGTGCACGCCCTGATGGGCCGCCAGATGCGCCTGTTCGTCACGGGCGGCTCGAAGTTCGATCCCGCCATCGGGCGCGATCTGTACGCGCTGGGGTTCACCATTCTCCAGGCGTACGGCCTGACGGAGACCAGCGGCGCCGCGACGATCAATACACCGCACGAGGCGCATCTCGACACGGTCGGCCGGCCGCTGCCGGGCGTGGAGCTGCGGCTGCTGCCTCCTGAGGCACTGTCGGCGGAGCGACCCGACGCCGGCCTCGGCACCGGCACACCGGACGGCGAAGTCGCTCTGCGCGGCCCGATCGTGATGCAGGGCTACTACGGGCGCCCCGATGCCACCGCTGCCGTGATGCGGGACGGATGGTTCCTCACCGGCGACCTGGGCCGCGTCGATGCGGCCGGACGACTCACCATCACCGGCCGCAAGAAGGAAGTCATCATCCTGGCCAACGGCAAGAACCTCTATCCCGAAGAGATCGAGGCGCACTATTGCACGTCGGCCTTCGTGAAGGAAATCTGTGTCACCTCGATGGGTTCGGGAGACGAGCCCGCCGGCGAGCGCCTGTATGCCGTCGTCGTGCCCAACATGGACGTGCTGCGGGAGAAGAGGATCGTCAACGCCGGCGACATCCTGCGCTTCGAACTGGAGGGGTTGAGCGCGAGCCTGCCTTCCTACAAGCGGGTGCTCGGCTACGAGGTGTCGTTCGAGCCGTTACCGCGCACGACAACCGGCAAGCTGAAGCGGCACGAGATTCATCGACGTCTGGAATCGGCCGCGCGGGTGTCCGGCGTCCCGGCGGCGGCAGCAGGGGACGCGGACTGGGCCGAGGATCCGCATGTGGCCACGGCACTTGCCGTGGTCAGGCGCCGCGCGACCGACGGCGCCAGGTGCTCGCCCGGATCGAACCTCGAAATGGACCTCGGGCTCGATTCCATGGAGCGGGTCGAACTGCTGACCGATCTCGAACGCCAGTTCGGCGTCACCGTGTCTGAGGAGGGCGCGCATCGCATCTTCACTCTCGGTCAGCTCGTGGAGGCGGTGAGACCGGGGGGCGGCGGCCCACGAACGGAAGAGCGCCACGGCCAGGCACCCGGCCGGGATCCTGCTTCGGAGCGGCCGCGCGCGGCACAGGCGGGTGCCGCCGAATCGTGGGCGGTACTGCTGCGTGACCTGCCGCTGGCCTCAGACCCCGTGCTGGGCGGGTTGATTGAGCCCCGTCCCCTGCTCGAGCCGCTGCTGTTCCTGTTCGGGCGGCTGCTGGCGCGGCTGCTGGCGCGGGTGGAGGTGCGCGGCCTCGAGCACCTGCCGGGCGAAGGTGCATTCCTGATCTGTCCGAACCATCAGAGCTACGTGGACGGTGTCTTCGTCGCCGGCGTCCTGCCGTATCGAACGCTCGCGCGGGTGTTTTTCGTTGGCGCGGTGGAGTACTTCGAGACGCCGCTGATGGCCTGGATCGCGCGCAAACTGAACCTGGTGCCGGTCGATCCCGATTCGAACCTCGTGCCCGCGATGAAGGCCGGTAGGTTCGGACTGGCGCACGGCAAGGTGCTGATTCTGTTTCCCGAGGGTGAGCGATCGATTGACGGCACCGTCAAGCGGTTCAAGAAGGGCGCCCCGATTCTGTCACGACACGCCGGCGTGCCGGTCGTGCCCGTCGCCATTGCCGGGGCCCACGAAATCTGGCCACGGGGCCGCGCGTTCAACTGGCGCGGCCTGTTGCCGTGGAGCCGTGCGCGGGTCCGGTTGCGGTTCGGCTCGCCGGTGCGATTCGAGGAGGGCGAGACCTACGCGGAGGCCGCGGTCCGGTTGCGCGAGATCGTAGACGGGATGTGGACGGGGCTGTGAGCCGGCTACTTCCTGCCTGGCCCCAGCGTCTTGGCCAACCACGCGCCAATGCCCGCCGGCACGGCTGGCGCCACCTCGGCGCCCGATAGCGAGCCGTACTCGGACACCTCGCCGGTTCTGGCGGGCACCAGCAGATGATTGATCCCCGGCACCTCGAGAAGCTGCGCATCCGCCTTGCTCCGGCGTCCCTCGGCCAGAGCCATCAGCCTCTCGGCGTGGTGCGGGGGGACCTGTGTATCGAGCTCGCCCTGGACGATGAGGACGGGCTGCCGCACGTCCCTCATGACGCGGGCGGGATCGAAGGTGAGCAGGCTTTCGAACCACGGAGTGTCGGCCGTGCGCCGGGCACCGTCGGGTACGCCCTCCCAGCCGGCGTCGTCGACGACGGCGGCGTGAATACGCTCCTGCAGCGCGATCTTCGCGGCGCGCTCCGAGGCATCGACCTTCATCCGATCGAGCACGTGTCGCTGCTGCTCGAGCACCAGCTCGGCACCGGTCGTGCCCGGTCCGGCGATGAGCACCACGGCTTTGACGCGCTTCTCCCGCGACGCCAGAATCATCGCCACGGCCGCACCTTCGCTGTGGCCCACCACGGCGATGCGATCGCGGTCCACGCCGTCCTGCCGTTGCAGCCAGCGCACGATGGATCGTGCATCCTCGGCGTAGTCGGACAGCGTCACCGATTCGGTCCGTCCGCCGCTCTGGCCGACGCCGCGCTTGTCGTAGCGCACGACGACGAAGCCGGCCTCGACCAGCCCGCGCGCCAGTTGTCCGAACACGGGAATGCCGGCCACGGTTTCGTCACGGTCGGTGGGGCCCGAGCCGCCGATGAGCACGACGGCGGGCAGGCGTCCCGAAGCGCCCGACGGCCTGGTCAGCGTGCCCGCCAGGTTGAAGCCCGTTCCTGGAATCGCGACGTGCTCGTCGCCGGGGATGGAGTACGCAGCCGTGCGGCTGCCTGCCGAGGCCACGTCTTCGCGGGCCAGTTCGAGCGACTGCGAGGGGATGCTCATGCGCAGCAGGTCGCCCGCCTCCGAGGTCCAGACCGTGACGTCGACCTCGCCGGCCGGAGGCGGATTGACGACCGTCAGCGTGAAACGCGTGGCGGCAATGGCCTGCCCGGGCGTTTCGATGCGCTCGGCGGCGACCGCAACGACCCTGACGGGCACTTCCACCTGGGGCGCGATGTACCCGCGCAACTCGTCGCCCGCCGACAGGCCCTGCAGTCGGCGCGCCAGCGCGGCGTACGAACCGAGGAAGGTGTTTGGCAGCACGACCGCGTCGGGTGACACACGATCGACCTTCGGTGTCGTGCCAGCGGCCGTGGTGACGTCGTTGCTGGCCTGGCCATCCGCAAACGTCGTGCGCAACTGAAGCTCCTGGCCCCGGGCGACGCTCTCGACGACCAGCGACAACGGTTTCCAGTCGGCGTCGTACCGCACCTCGGCCCGGCGGGTGGTGATGTCGATGGGCATGCCGAGCCGGCTGCTGCCCCGCACCGTCCAGCCCTCGGCGCTCCGGACGACGCTCACCTCTTCGCGCCCCACGGGCCGCTGCATGAGGAATACGAGATACGTCGTGCCGCCGGCGGGCGCGGGTGCCGGCCGATCCTGCGCCGTCACGCTGGTCAGGCTCGCCAGCACGAGGAGCGCCGTGGTCATCCGTCTCGCTGCATCTGCCACGTTATGATCGTATTGCATGTTCTCGACCGACGGATATGAGGCCCTCGGGCACGGCGTGGCGCTGGTCAGCCGCACCGACCGCGGCGTCCTCCGGCTCTCGGGCGCCGACCGGGTCAGATGGTTGCAGGGCCTGGTGACCAACGACGTGTTCGCCCTGCGGCCTGGCCACCGCCTCTACAGCGCCTGGCTGACGCCACAGGGGCGGATGATCGCCGATCTCTGGGTTACTGCTGCGCCGGAAGCCCTGATGCTCGACGTGCCCGCACCGCTCGCCCCGGACCTCGTCGCCAGGCTCGACCGTCTCGTCTTTGCCGAGGACGTTCGGATAGACGACGTCAGTGTCGAGTTGGCTTGCACGCTCGTCTTGGGGGCCGGGGCGTCGGGTGCCGGTGGACCGGTCGCGGGAGCAGGCGTGCTGGTGCCCGACGACACCTACGGCCGGCCCGGCCTGGTGGCCTACGGCAACCTGGACATCCTGCTCGACGCCCACGGTCTCGGTACTCTGGCGTCGGCACCCAGGGTGGATCTCGACACGTTCGACGTCGTTCGCATCGAGGCGGGCATACCGCGCTTCCTGGCGGACATGACCGACGATACCATTCCGCTCGAAGCGGGCATCGAGGACCGCGCCATCTCGTTCACCAAGGGGTGCTACGTCGGCCAGGAGATCATCGTTCGCGTCACCACCCGGGGTGGCGGCCGAGTCGCCAGGCGGCTCGTCGGCGTGACGCTCGAAGGGCCCGACCGGTTGAACCCCGGCCACGATGGGGCCTCGTCCCCGGTGGCGGGCGCTGCCCTCAACATCGGCGCACGCGCGGTGGGCCGCCTCACCAGCGTCGCCTGGTCGCCACGTCTCAGCCGCGTCATCGCGCTGGGGTATGTTCACCGGGACTTCGTCGATCCCGGTACGCGCCTCGAGGTTCGCGATGGTGAGCAGTCCTTGTCCGCCGTCGTCACCGCCCTGCCGTTCATCGCTCCCGTACGCGCAGCGTCATGACGCCGGTCGTGGTGGTCGCCGCCCTCGTCGAGCGCGACGACAGGTTCCTGCTGACGCTGCGGCCGGAGGGCACGCACCTCGCGGGACATTGGGAGTTTCCGGGCGGCAAGGTCCACGTCTCGGAAACCCATGCCGAGGCCCTGCGCCGCGAGCTCCACGAGGAGCTCGACATCGTCGCCGACGTCGGCGAGCGGGTGTATCAGGTGACGCACGCGTATCCGGAGGCGGTGGTGGAGCTGCACTTCTACCGGTGCGGGTTTATCGGCGAGCCCAAGCCGATGCTGGGGCAGCAAGTTCGCTGGGTGCCCCGCGGTGAACTCGCCGGCCTGCCGTTCCCCGAGGCCGACCGCGACCTCATCCGTCTTCTGTCTGGCTGAATTGCGCGCCTCGCGTCGGCGGCCAGCCTTCACGCCTCGAGCGGGTAGGAGAGGCAGTACTTCTTCATCGGGCAGACCTGGCACCGCGGCTTGCGGGCCGGGCACTGCGTGGCGCCGAAGTCCATGAGCGCCTGGTTGAAGTCGAAGACGTGCTTGTGCGGCACGAGGGCTTCCGAGATGGCCCACAGCCGTTTCTTCATCGCGTGGCCCTTCGGGTCTCCCGTGCCCACGAAGACGCGGAAGATGACGCGGGCGACGTTCGTGTCGAGGATGGCGGCGCGCTGCCGGAACGCGAAGCTGCGAAGGGCGCCCGCGGTGTAGGCACCGATGCCCTTGAACGAGAGCAGCGTCTCTTCGTCGGAGGGCAGGCGGCCGCCGTGCGCGTCCACGGCCTGTCGCGCGATGGCCTGCAGCCGGTCGGGCCGGATGTTGTAGCCGAGCGGGTACCACGTCCGGCGCACGTCGGCGGGCGGTGCGTCAGCCAGCACCTCGAAGCTCGGATATTTGTCCAGCCACTCGAAATACTTCGGCAGCACGCGGTCCACCTGCGTCTGCTGGAGCATGATCTCCGAGACGAGGATGTGGTACGGGTCGGAGGTGTTCCGCCACGGCAGGTCGCGGCCGTTGGCCCGGTACCACGTCAGCATGTGCCGGCGGAACCGCCGGCGCTCGGCTGGCGAAGGTACCCGGCAGGCAGGCGTCCTGGATGGCGTGGGCACGCGGTGTGGTCGCCCGCCGTCGGCCGGGCCGTATAATCCTCTCACGTGAAAATCTATACCAAGACCGGCGACGCTGGCGAAACCAGCCTCTTCGATGGCACCCGCGTCCGCAAGACCGACCCGCGCGTGGTGGCATACGGCGAGGTGGACGAGCTCCAGGCCTGCATCGGCGCCGCGCGCGCTGCCGGGCTCGACCCCGACCTCACCGAGATGTGCCTGACGATGCAGCGAGACCTCTTCGCCGTCGGCGCGCGCCTGGCCGACCCGTCACACAAGATCGCCGCCCGGGTTGAGAAGGCGGTCATCGGAGAGGACGACGTGACGCGGCTCGAGGAGTGGATCGATCGGCTCGAGGCCGAGATGCCGGCCCTCAGGCACTTCATCCTCTCGGGCGGCACGCTGCCCGCGGCGAGCCTGCAGGTGGCTCGCGCCGTGTGCCGCCGGGCCGAACGAGCGGCCCTGGCGATTGGGGGCGGCGAGGTCGAACCGGTTGTCCTCACCTATCTCAACCGCGTCTCCGACCTGTTGTTCATGATGGCGCGCGCCGCCAATCACCGTACGGGGCTGCCCGAAACGGAATGGTGATGTGGGCGGGGCGGCGGTGAACCTGGCTGCCTCTTACGACGCCTGCAGCCGCCTGGCCCGCGCTCACTACGAGAACTTCCCCGTCGCCTCGCGACTGCTGCCGAGTGGGCTGCGGCGGCACGTGGCCGCGGTGTACGCTTTCGCGCGCTCGGCGGACGATATCGCGGACGAGCCCGGTCGCCAGCCTGTCGAGCGGCTGGCGCTGCTGAACGACTACCGGGACCGGCTCACCGGCGGCGGGCCTGGCGACGCGAACGGCGGAGTCCGGGTTCCAGGGCTCGCCGCCGTACCGGGGCATCCAGCGCCCGATCTGATCTTCCCGGCCCTCGTCGATACAATCGATCGCTTCGGGCTCCCCTTGTCGCTGTTCACCGACCTTCTGAGCGCCTTCGAACAGGACGTGACGACGACGCGCTACGCATCCTGGAACGACGTGCTGGACTACTGCCGACGCTCGGCGAACCCGGTGGGACGGATCGTCCTGCGGTTGAACGGGTACCGGGACGACTGGCTGGACGCGGCCTCGGACGCCGTGTGTACCGCGTTGCAGCTGGTGAACTTCTGGCAGGACCTGGCTGTCGACTGGACTCGCGGACGGCTGTACGTGCCAGCCGACGTGTGGGAGCCCCGCGGCGCCCGCCTGGAAGACCTCGATCGGGGCGTGTGGAGCGAGGCCTGGCACGCCTCGCTAGGGGAGTGCGGCGGCCGCACGCGGGTGTTGTTTGCCCGTGGCCGCGAGGTGTGCGACGGTGTCGGCGGGCGGCTTCGATACGAGCTGCGCGCCACGTGGCTCGGAGGTTCTCGCATCCTGGATGGTCTCGAGGAAGGCGGCTTCGACGTCTTCCATGCCCGGCCCTCGCTCGGTCTGCCCGATGCGATGGTGATAGCGTGTAGGACGCTCGCCTGGCGGCGAGCCCGGTAGTAGCCTGCGTGTCGCGCGATACTTCGTTCTCCTACTCGTTTCTCGTCCTCCCCGCGGCCGAGCGCCGGGCGGTGGGTGCCGTCTGGGATTTCTGCCGCGCCGTGGACGATGCGGTCGACGAGGAGCCCGTGGCCGCCCGTGCGGCCGAGAAGGCCGCCGACTGGCGGGCCGAGGTGGCCCGAGTGTTCGAAGGCCGGCTGCCCGCCACCGAACAGGGCCGCGCGCTTCGACGGGTCGTGGAGCAGTTCGAGCTGTCGCGCCCGCCGTTTGACGCGCTGGTCGATGGCGTCGAGATGGATCTCCACACGCGTCGCTACGACACCTACGACGACCTGGTGGAGTACTGCCGGCGCGTGGCGTCGGCCGTCGGATTGATGTGCATCGAGATCTTCGGGTGCCGCATCGAGGCGCGGGAGTACGCCGTGGAACTGGGCCTCGCCCTGCAGCTCACCAACATCATCCGCGACATCAAGGACGACCTGGCGCGTGGGCGGGTGTACCTGCCGGCCGAGGACCTCCGGCGGTTCGGCTGCACCGAGGCCGACCTGGCCGCCGGCCGGATGACCGGTCCAATCCGCCAGTTGCTCGCCTTCGAGTGCGGCCGGGCGCGTGAGCACTACCTGCGGGCTGCCTCGGCCCTGCCATCGTCGGCGATCCGGAAGCTGGCGGCCGCCGAGATCATGGGCGGCATCTACTTCGAGATCCTGCAGCGCATCGAGCGCGGCGGGTACGACGTGTTCTCGGACCGCGTTCGCGTGCCCAAGCCCGCCCGCGCCCTCATCGCGATGACCATCTGGATGCGAAGCCGCGTGGGCCTGGCGGGCCTGCGGCTGGGCCAGGCGCCGCGAGCGTGAGCGTGCGGACCCGGCCCGCTGTTCCGGAGCCCGGCCGCCGGCTCACGGCCGTCGGCTTCGACGCCATCGTCATCGGCGGGGGATTCGCGGGGCTTTCGTCGGCCGTCGCGCTCGTCGAGCAGGGGGCGCGCGTCCTGGTGCTCGAAGCGCGACCCGCGCTCGGCGGGCGGGCCTCGGCCGTTCGCGACCCGGCGACGGG
>Ga0138256_10006195_pt1 | contig 12651 bp, 5 predicted proteins | sample KNB2016incub_MG_FD_105486 | JGI IMG/M metagenome (GOLD analysis project Ga0138256, IMG submission 105486) | Active sludge microbial communities from wastewater in Klosterneuburg, Austria - KNB2014incub_MG | ecosystem: Engineered > WWTP > Activated sludge > Unclassified | place: Austria... | reverse complement strand
TTTGTTTTCAGGGAGATACCGTTTGGGGGGTTCAGCCCCTGAGCTCCATAAGTGTGGTAAATTTTGTGCTTAAAGGGAATACAAACACGGTTTACAGTCGCCCATTGCCGCTAATCAATACCTATGCTGTGATGGCGGCAACTGCTGGCGATGTTTATATGGTTTATCCCAACCGCATTTACCGGTACCAGGCGCCCACCACCTCCTGGGAAGTGTTTTTGGAATCCCCCAATCTCCAGACACACGATCTGAAAATTACCAATGATTTTCAATTTGTCAGTACCGGCTCGGGGTTGTTACGCCGCATAATTGGCTCCGATACCTGGGACCTGTGCAATACAGGAATTCCCAGCGGGAGCCCGATCGGCTTTCAGCATTTTGACCGCTACCTTTTAGCCTACAATACCTATTCCTCTGGTCTTTTACCACCAGCCACCTCTTATTGGTTCACACCACACGAATTTTCAACCGGTTCTGTCGGCAAAGGACCAGGAGGATTATATGGCCGGGACAATTCGGACCGGCTTTGGTACACGCCATATAACTTACTGCAATGGACCCATATCGGCCCTGCACCAGCCGGCGGGACCAGTCGTTTCTTTTCCATAGGCGACACACTTTTTGCCATTGGGAATGGGCGGGAAATTTTTAGAAACCCCACGCCCGGACAAGCCTGGGAAACCACCGGATTCGTGCCTACCTCCGCAAGCGGCCTGTATAAAAAGATGCTCATAATGGACACCGTAATGTACAATTATGATGATGCCACTATGAAATTTTACCGGCTCAATCCTCAAACGGGTCAAATGGTACCGCGTGGAACCATTCCAGGTAGTTTTATACAGAGTGAGCCGCCATTTGATGCTTTACCTCCAGCCATTTTCATCCGGTCCAATAAACTGTATTACTCCCCCAATGAAGGTCAGACCTGGATTGCCTGGCCGGAAAAGGATGATAGCGGGCAAACGTTGCTGTTTAAAGATTTTGTAGCCAGTGAAGCCGGGTTTTTCGGACTGAATCAATTTCCTGGCCAGATCTATTTTGCTGCTGAACCCGGCGATCCATTCGTTCGCCTGCCTTTCCCACCCATGGATACCCTGGCACAGCCAAATACGAATCCAGTGCTGGCCATTGAATATGTGGATGGCTACCTGTACGTTGTCCAGAATAATGGTCGCCTTTATCGACGCAGCGTAGAAAAACAAGCTCTGCAAACCTACAGCGGCCAAATTTGGCGAGATGATAATGAGAACGGAGTTTGGGATACTACGGAGGTGCCCCTGGTGGGGGCTGTAGTACAACGCGGTAGTTTTCGCTTTGGCATTACGGATGCGGCAGGTCGTTACATCCTGTCTGACGATCTGGATCCGGATACCCTTCGGGCACATGCTCCATGGCCGGGATGGACCGTTCATCCTCCATTCCGGGCCAATACACAGCCTTCCGACACCCTGGACTTTCGAATCACGCCACCCTTTTTTCGTAATTATTGCGTGGATATGAGCCTGTTCAACCCCTTGCGACCGGGCTTCTCTACCCACCTCAAAATCGATTGGCAAAACCTGGGGGCAGCGGATCATGCCACGCTTAGGTTTGTTTATCCCGGAAGCCAGGTTCAATTACAAAGCATTAGCCCGGCTCCCGATGCCATATTGGGGGATACGTTGGTCTGGGAACTCACCAACATTCAGCCTGCCCAAAAAGGGAGTGTCGCCCTGCTGCTCAAAACGGATCAGGCAGTTCCCATTGGCACGGTCATTTCATTGATGACTGAAATACTTCCCATTATTGGAGATGAAATGCCGAATAATAACCGGCGCATCATCGGTGCTTCGGTGGTGGGGTCCTACGATCCCAACGACAAACAGGTGGAACCCACGGTGTACTCGACCCAGGACCTTGCTGCCGGCAAGCCACTCACGTATACCATTCGGTTTCAGAACACCGGCAACTACCCGGCCTCTTTCGTCGTGGTTCGGGATACACTTGCCTCAAACCTGAACCTTGCCACCTTACAGGTTCTTAGCGCCAGCCATCCCTATCGGCTTAGACTGATCGGCGAGCGGATCCTTGAATTTCTTTTTGATCCAATTGATCTTCCGGACACTATCAGCAATGAGCCGGCCAGCCACGGATTTGTCAAATATTCAATCGTCCCCGTTTCAACCCTTCAGACAGGCTCTGCCACCTACAATACGGCGTATATTTATTTTGATTTCAATGCACCGGTGCAAACCAATACCGTTGAAACAAAAATCAGTTCGGCCACCTTTACCCAAAGCCCTGTTGAGCATGGTACCTTACTTATTGCACCCAACCCCGCCAGTGACCAGGTACGAATCGAGTTGCCAGAGGCGATGAATCAGTTGCAAGGAACCTTATCAGTTTTTGACCTTTCGGGTCGCGTAATGTTTAGCATTCCGGCAAGTGGCGCTTCTGTCTGGATTTCGGTAGCCAGCTTTCAAAAGGGGACTTATATCGTACGCTGGAGTACCCCGAAAAAGGAATTCATGGGCAAACTGGTACGGCCATAATAACAAGCGGGGGCAGGAATGTGATCCCTGCCCCAGACTACTGGACATTTTGACAATAGACGTTGGACCTGCACTCTAAAAAATTGAAAATCATGCACTTGCAAGATCGTGTCTAGTATCCAATGTCAAAATGTCCAGTAGTCTGTCCCTGCCCCCGCTATGTCCATTAAGGTCGAATTAGTTCTCTCCTGGATAATTGACTAAAAAGTTCCATTTATCTCCTGCGGTGTTAATTCCTGAAACACTCCGTACAAGCTCCTCATATTTGCGACGCATTGCTTCGGATTGCTTTTTATTGTTGATTTTCAACACTTTAGAATTTAATTTCAAAGAGAAGTTTTCCGGGTCCTGAATGAGACCATCCCGCAGAAGTTCGCGCTTCAGCCTATCCTGAGTGGCATTGCTTTTTACTTCCAGGACACGATGTTCAATTTCCATTTTTTGATGCTCCTTCAACAGGGCTTTATGTTGTTTTTCCATCGCCTTTCGGTCCTTTTCCATGGCTTTATGGGTTTCTTTCATCGCTTTTTCGGATTGCCTGAACGATCTTTCAAAGTTGCGCTGGTGTTCCTCCATGGCTTTTTCGAGTTCTTCCCTGGCTTTTTTCAATTCCTCTGAGGACCCCTCCGGGGCAAAAAAATTGCCTTCGCCCCAGAAGTGATTCCCATCTCCTGAGAAAAAGTGCCGTCCCTCTCCTTCAAAATTGAACCCGGGAATATCGAGTGGTTCACCCTTGGGCAATGGCTTGCCATCCAACCAAACCTCCCCATCCTTAATGAGGAGCTCCGTTGAACTGCCATGGTTTTCCAGTTTGAGAATCGTATTTCCCTCCCCGTCTTTGTCGGTCAAAATACTAATCCCCGCTCCAAAGGGAGGCATTGGAGGAAAAGGTGGCATTGGAGCAATCCTTTGGAATTCCGGGGCATGAAACCAAAACCCGCCCGGTGCATCCGGGGACGCGGGTGGCGCAGGCATTTCCCAGCCATGGTGCATAGGAGCGTTGCCAAAAGCAGGCGGTGCGGGCGCTGGCGGCGGGGGTGGCGGAACATCGGCTTCCAGGTTTTCGATCAATGTCTGATGTTGTGCAAAGTCGGATGCCGGGATCTCCTTTCCATCAATATTCAGTCGCTTCAGTTCGCCATTTTTAAACTCCGCTTCTACCCGTCCATTTTCATCTTCCCGGGTAATCTTCCGGTTACTTTTTGGCACCGGTAAACTGTCGCTGACCCATGGGTCCTCTACTGACTGTTCTTCAAAAATAGTGGCGGGAAAATCAGTGATTTGCGCAAAAGCCGCCTTAAAAGACGGTACAGAATTGGCCCTAAGGCCCACCAGAGCCATAAGCGCGACCAAAATAACGGTTGCTGTGATCTTTTCCATAACTTGATGTTGTTGTTGTTGTGGTACTTGGTTCAAGATGCGCCGCACCCGATCTAAAAGCGGGCGACGACGTTTGTCGCTTAAGGCGAGCGCAAGTTTCGGAGCAGAAGTGGCCATTTCCTGCACCTGCACCAGCGCGCGGGCAAAAGCAATCGGGTTGCCTGTGACCGCCAGCGCGGTATCATCACAAGCGTTTTCACGTTCCCGACGGACAACCTGGGAGATCCACCATACCGCAGGGTGATAATAAAAAAGGCTTTCTATAAAGGCCTGCAGGAGGTTGAAAATCCAATCCCGACGAGAAATATGGGCCAACTCATGGGCCAGCACCGCCTCTACTTCTGCTACCGTAAGTTGATTTACAAAACCAACCGGCAACAGGATAGCAGGCTTCAGCCAACCCAGTGTGATTGGCGCATTTACCCAAACCGATTCAAAAAGGTTTACGGTACGGGGGACCCCGATACGAAGGCGAAGTGCATTGAGTTTATCCTGCCAAACAGCGTCCAGTGTACGGGTGCCCAGCGTTCGAAGGCGGTGCAACTGCCAGAGTCCGCCACCCAGTCGAAGTAGAAAAAACACAAAACCGACCAACCAAAGGCCTACAATGAAGACATTATGTTGCTCCAACCACTGCGATAAGTCCCCCCCAAAGCCGGCATTGAAAAACGGATTTTGCATCCAAAATTCGGAACTGGCGCTTGTCTCTGTCAAGGAGATCTCTGAGCCGGACAGATCAACCTGAACCGGCTCATACTTCCAGATAAAGGTGCTTACTGCCAGGACAAGTACCGCAACCAGCGTTCCGTAAGCAGCCTGGTATCGATGCCTGGCCGTCTGCAGACGGGGCAACAAAACCAGGAGCGCAATAGCCGCCAAAGCTCCTTGCCAAAGAGAATGGGTAAGTGCCCAGCCAAGGGCGCGGATAAAAGCGTCGGGTATGGTCGTCATAGCTTAATTATCAGGTTTTGGATTACTGGATCCCGGATGTTTGAAAGCTGGTCATTGTTTTTGCCCGCCTAAGATCAAGCAACCTAAGGTCCATCTCTTATTTCCCTTGTTCGATTTTAGCAATGAGTGCTTTGATCTCATCCAGCTCCTCCGTGCTGGCTTCATGGTTGCCAAGGGCTTGCATGACCAGCCGGGCAGTACTTCCCCGGAAAGCATGGTCGACAAACTGCTGAAGTAGCAGGCCTTGGGTATCACTTTCGCGTACGGAAGCAGTGTAGGCATGGGTTCGACCTTCTTCTACGCGGGTCACCAACCCTTTTTCAAACATGATCTGCATCAGTTTCAAGGTAGTCGTGTATCCGGCAGAATCTTTTACAGACTGGCTGTTGCGGCGTTGTTCGTTGAGTCGGTCGTTTACCGTACGCACAGTACTTGGACCCATCTCCCAAAGGATGTGGAGGATCTCGAGCTCGGAATCAGTAGGTTTGGATATCATGGATCTGTAGGTTCAGTGCTTGGTGAATTGGAATGCAAAGATTCTACGAATTGTTTCGTAGTTGCAAATTTTTCTACGAAAATATTCGTAGGTCCGATTAAAATGGGGCGACTGAAAATTAATTTTGATTGTAAGTTGCTGATAAAGAATAAGTTAAAAGATTTTTTTATTTTTTTAAAATAATGTGGCAGCGTCGAAGCACAGCACCTCGTTTTCAAATGGTCTTGATTGATATTCTAAAAGCCATCATTTTTTAATCACTAAACCGACAACACTTAGCCATGACTGCAACTTTCACGTACACCCTGGTATTGGCCGCTATTTACGCCGGCCGAAAAATTTATGCGTTGAGAACCCCAACGGCCTTCTAACCAATTAAACTTCACCACACTCAGTAACAAAGCGCCCCGTCTGGCTAATGCTTGACGGGGCGCTTTGTTTGCTTCAATACGGTCGTGCTAAGATCAGGCAGGAAGGTGCTTTAAGGCTTCCCGTCTGGTTAGGGGCGACAATTGGTGTTGTGCAACAAATGCGGCAACCGCGCCCGGATCAGTTTTAGCGTACTGACGTAAAGCCCAGCCAGCTCCTTTTTGCAGAAAGAATTCTTTGGATCCTGCCAGCCTCCGCACATACTCAAAGAGCAGCGCAGCATCGGTTTTTTCCTTGTAGGTAAGCTGAAAGATCAGGCAAACACGCTGCAGCCAGAAATTCCCGGATTCCATCCATCGTTCGGTGACAGGCTTGATCAATGCAGGAAATCGACGAAAATGATTTCCCACGAGTTTATTGATCCAATCCACCGAATCCCACCAGGAACGGGTCAGAATAAGCTCTTCTAAAAGCGCTATACACTCTGCTGGTTGCTTTTTAAGCGACTTCTCCATCGTTTCAAGTCCAAAATAGTGCATTTCCCGGTGCTCGTCGGCAAAGCAAAGGCGCAGCAGCTTTTTTAACGCCTCTCCTTCCGGGATTCCATGATGGCGGTGAATCTCTTTCGAAAGGGCCGTCCACTGAGGCATTTTCAGTCCAAAAAACTCAAACTGATTGCGCATATACGCCATTTGGCCCTGGGCAATCTCTGGGTTGCCGTGTGATCGGAAAGTTTCGCGCACAAGCGTGTAATATTCGGAGGGTGTCAGCATGATCCGACAAAGATAAGACAGCCACAGATATCGGTTTTTGAAGGAAAATCGCTCAAATCAGCACAGGTGCATGTTTACCTGTTGGCTGTTTTTCAAAGACCTTATCTTCGCAGCCGACCAACTATTTTTTTGACCATGTTCCAACGACAAGCCCGACAAGCCTTTCCCGCCCGCAACCTGCTCATTTTGGGAGCCATCGTTCTAGGTTTTGTGTACGTGTTGTTCAGAAATGTTCAGCCCGATACCACAGCAGGACAAAATATTGAAACAGAAGTTGGAGAATCAAAAGATACCAGTACCCTGCGGCCGGCAGAGTGGTTTTTCGCCCTGCGTGAATGGCCCGACTTCCGAACGAGCGTGCGTGTATATTCAGACGCTTTAGCAGAAGCGCGTCAGGCAAATCTGGCGGCCAGGCCGCGGGATGGATTTAAAGGTTTTTCAGCCCCCTGGAAACTGGAAGGTCCTGCCAACATCGGCGCTCGCATCAATACCGTAGAGATCCACCCCACCAATCCAAATGTTATTTACATCGGATACTCCCAGGGAGGCGTGTGGAAAACAACGGATGCCGGACAGTCCTGGGCTCCTGTTTTTGACCAGCAAAACTTCCTGTCCATAGGAGATATTGAAATTGACCCCAACAATGGAATCGTGTATGTAGGGACGGGCGACCCGAATATCAGCGGCTATCCTTTTATTGGGGACGGACTATGGTGCAGTCTCGACGAGGGTGCCAGCTGGCAACATATCGGACTTGAAGACCAGCGAATTATCTCCAAAATTATTCCAAATCCCCAGTTCCCGAATACGCTCTACGTCGGTGCAATGGGTATTCCTTTTGAGCGAAACAACCAACGGGGCTTCTATAAAACCACCAGTATTGGAGCTTCCTGGCAACAAAAACTATTCATTTCCGACCAAACTGGGATCATTGATATGGTCATTTCCCCCCTGGATCCCAATACGCTCTATGCAGCCGCCTGGGATCGCATCCGGAACAACCAGGAAAGTGTAGTGAGTGGCGAAAATGCCCGAATCTGGAAAACCACAGATGGTGGACAAACCTGGACAAAACTGGGGGGTGGCCTGCCGGAAGGTGCTCAAAGCCGCATCGGACTGGCCATTGACCCCTTCAATGAAAACCACCTTTTTGCCTCTTATGTAAGTACAAATCTGGAGTTTTCAGGGCTTTATGAGACGTTTGATGGTGGACAAAGCTGGAACGAAAACCCCTGTCTGGGCTTGAATTTCGGATTCCAAAGCAATTTTGCCTGGTATTTTGGCAAAATCCGGATCAATCCATTCAACTCCCTGGATATTTGGTTGCTCGGTGTAGAAAGCTGGCGCTCACAAGATGGCGGTGAAACCTGGGACATAGCTGCCGGATTCGGGCAGGGCGTCCATGCGGATCACCATGATCTTGCGTTTCTGGGACCACAAAGCTTTTACCTGGCCACCGACGGTGGGTTGTACCGCTCTGCCGATAATGCAAGCACCTGGCAAAAAGCCGAAAATATACCCACCACTCAATTTTACCGGGTAGCCCACAACCCGCACCAACCACAGTTCTTCTATGGCGGAGCACAGGATAATGGTACCAGTGTTGGCAATGCCGCAACCCTTGACAATTGGACCCCGGTATTTGGTGGCGACGGTTTTCAGGCGGTTTTTCACCCCACAAACCCCAATATTTATTACTACGAATTTCAAAACGGTTCAATTTATGGCACCACCGATGGCGGCAATTTTGACGCTGCCACCAATGGAATTGACGATGCAGACCGCCGCCACTGGGATATGCAATACGCCATCAGCCAGCATGATGCCAACCTGATGTACACCGGCACCCAACGGGTCTATCAGGGCATTGGTCACCTGCCGAACTGGGCGCCCATCAGTGAAGACCTCACCGATGGCAATATTTTTGGAGCGCGCTACCACACGATCAGCACACTTCATGAAAGTCCGATTGATCCGGATTTGCTTTATGTAGGCACTACGGATGCCAATGTCTGGCGTGGAAACCCGGCCAATCAAACCTGGGAAAATATCACTGCAGGATTACCTGAACGGTATGTTTCTTCGGTAAAAGCCTCTCCTGCCGACCCAAATCGGGTGTTCGTGAGCCACACGGGCTATAAGGACAATGATGATGCGCCACGCATCCATCGCTCTGATGATCAGGGAAATACCTGGATCCCGATTGTTGGCGACCTGCCGGATCTGGCCGTGAATGACCTGGTCATCCTGCCGGGCCACCAGGATTCTGTGCTCTTCGCTGCCACCGATGGCGGCGTTTATGGAACCACCAATGGCGGCCAGCATTGGGAACGCCTCGGTACCGGACTACCCATTGTACCCGTGTATAGCCTTGGCATGAACCCGGTGCAGCACACCCTGGTTGCAGGCACTTTTGCCAGAAGTCTGCTCACTTTCCCGCTGGACTCCCTGAAGCTGGGGGAAAACTCCAGCACATTCACCCCAAACGGGTATGCCCCACCTACCATTTCCATTTTACCCAACCCGGCTTCTGAGTCCACTGTTTTGAACGTGGAAAATCTGAAATCTAATCAATGGGTAGAGGTTTGTATTGTGGACCTGACCGGAAAAACGCTGTTGAAAAAACAGTTTCAGGGCTTTGGCAAACATGAAGAAACCATTGACCTGAAGGACTTTACGCCGGGAGTTTATGTCGCCTACGCCCGTTCGGCTGGTAAGGTTTGGGGGGCGCATAAATTTGTTGTTGCGAAGTGATCTTTGGTCCAGAATCTCCTGAACCCGTGCAATTTTTAGGTTGTTTGTGCTTACAAAACCACTTTTAAGGCACTTTCCAGCATAAAAAACTCCACAGGCGTTTCGCCTAAAAACTCTCCGTCTGCCTCCAGTAGTGTGGGGGTTTCACCAAGATGCTCCACGCGGATACTGCGTGCATGATGGCCTTCAACTTTGGGATGTTGCAACAAAGTTCCATTGTAAAAACGTGGGGTTTGGAGTAAAACCTCCAGTTTTGAGATCTGCCGGGCAAACGTCAGCGCAAAAAGACCATCGTCTGGCACCGCTTGTGGCACCAATTGCATTCCTCCACCGGAATAGCGACATAGCCCAATATTAATGGTATAAAAATAATCCTCCACCGATTGTCCGTCAAAGAGGATCCGAGCTTTCGTCAGTCGGTATGCCGTGAGGTGCTGTACTACCTTCAAGAGGTAATGCGCCTTGTTTTTGGCCGGATTTTCGGTCAGTTTTTTACCGATGAAACCATCATAGGCCATCCCTGCTACATTCACGAAATACCGGAAAAGGGTTTGCCCATCACGTTGGAACCTCACCAGGCCAATGTCTTGTTTCACGGTATTTAGGGCCAAAAGGCGCTCCAGGCGCTGCCGGGGATCGCTGGGAATGCCGTACTCACGGGCCCAATCATTGCCGGTTCCGAACGGGAGCAAAGCATAAGACACCTCAGCAGGAGGCACGTAGGTTTGACTAAAAATGCCGTGCACGATTTCATGGTTGGAGCCATCGCCCCCTATGCCCAGGATATATCGCCCCCCTTTGAGCAGCGCGTTTTCGACCAGTTCTGCCGCATGGCCACGCCTTTCTGTAAATTGTACCGTGTAGGCAAATCCCAGCTCCTGCAAGATCCTTTCGATTTTAGGCCATTCGCGTGCTACCGCACCACCCCTTGCAGCCGGGTTGGCGATGATGTGCCAAAAAGGTTGGGTTTTAGATAGGTGCATAGCGGATCAAAATTTTAAAATGGGCAAAATTTAAGGCACAAAGAAAACTTTGATTTCGGTTTGCTGTATTCAATGGCATCTATTTACCTTCGCACCATGTTTCAACTCATTATTTCCGACGGTATTATTATTCGCCAGTGTTTACACACCTGACGAGGTAAGGCTGTTTGGAAAAAACAGAGACCCCGGCTGGTGTGTACCAGCCGGGGTCTCTGTTTTTCTACCTTTGCACCCGTTTCCCGAAATTACCAGGTCATAAATCTATATCAACGATGTACCGCGAATTCAAACACCTGAACCTTCCCGCCATTGACGCCGAGATCCGCCAGTTTTGGGAGGACGAAAAGATCTTTGAAAAATCTGTCGAGCAGCGCCCGGCCGAAAATGCCTTTGTTTTCTATGAAGGCCCTCCCTCTGCAAACGGAAAGCCCGGCATTCACCACGTTATGGCTCGTACGGTGAAAGACCTCTTTTGCCGCTATAATACCCTAAAAGGCTTTCGGGTCGCCCGAAAAGGGGGCTGGGATACACACGGTCTGCCCATCGAACTTCAGGTCGAAAAAGAACTCGGCATCACCAAGGAAGATATCGGCAAAAAGATCACGGTGGAAGAATATAACTCCGCCTGCCGCAGCACAGTAATGCGCTACAAGGACCTCTGGGAAGACAAAACCCGACGTATGGGCTATTGGGCTGACCTGGACAATCCTTATATCACCTTCGAGAACAGCTACATCGAAACGGTGTGGTATCTGTTGCAGCGGCTTTACAAAAAGCAAACGACGGATGGACAATCCTTTCTCTACAAAGGCTTCACCATCCAACCTTTTAGTCCGGCAGCAGGCACCGGACTCAGCTCCCACGAGCTGAACATGCCGGGCACCTATAAAGAAGTGACCGATATTTCTGCGGTGGCCATGTTTAAAGTAAAACGGGATGCCAACTCCGACTCGCTTTTCAACTCCGACCAGGAAGATGTACGCATCCTTGCCTGGACCACTACCCCCTGGACCCTGCCGTCCAATGTAGCACTCACCGTAGGACCCAAGATCGAATATGTAAAGGTCAAAACCCTTAGCCCATACACCGGGGCGCCTGTCAGTGTAATTCTGGCAAAGTCCCGGGTAGCAGGATATTTTAATTCGGAGGACGAGAATCAATCCCTTGATTCATTCAAAGTTGGGGATAAAAAACTCCCGTATCAGATTGTAAAAGAAGGCATTAAGGGCAGCGAACTCGTTGGTGTACGCTACGAACAACTGCTCCCAACCCCGGCAGCTTCTACCCCCGAACTGGAGGAAAAAGGATTTCAGGTCATCCCCGGCGACTGGGTCACTACAGAGGATGGTACAGGGGTGGTGCACACGGCTCCTTATTTCGGCGCCGACGACTTCCGGGCTTGTAAAGCTGCAGGGATTCCGTTTATCGGCCTTCCAAACGATAAAAATGCAGATCTGCCTTTCCCTCTCGTGGACCGTCAGGGAAAATTCGTGGAGGAGGTTCCGGAATTCGGTGGCCGCTTTGTCAAATCAGAATATTATCCCCTGGAGGTTCAAAAGGATAAGGACTTCAAACCAACGGATCTGCTCGTTTCCCTTCGCCTGAAGGAGGACAATAAAGCCTTCAAAGTTGAAAAATACAAACACACCTACCCACACTGCTGGCGAACCGATAAACCGGTGCTTTATTACCCTCTGGACTCCTGGTTTATTCGGGCATCTGCAGCCAAAGAACGCCTGGTTGAATTGAACAAAACCATCAACTGGCATCCTGAAAGCACAGGGTCCGGTCGTTTTGGCCAGTGGCTCGACAACCTTCAGGACTGGAATCTTTCCCGCTCCCGCTACTGGGGCATTCCGCTCCCGATCTGGCGCACCGAAGATGGCGAAGAAGAAGTCTGCATTGGTTCGGTACCGGAATTGCAGGAAGCCATTGCAAAGGCCAATGTCAAACTTGGTTTAAACCAGATACTGGCCGAAGACCTTCACCGTCCTTACATCGATGAGGTGATCCTCGTTTCGCCTTCCGGACGACCCATGCAGCGCGAAACAGACCTTATCGACGTTTGGTTCGACTCCGGCGCTATGCCCTATGCACAGTGGGGACTGGATTATGAAAAACTGAAAAAAGGCGACGATAAACCATTTAAATCCCCTTTTGAGGTTAGTTATCCTGCCACCTTCATCGCGGAAGGGGTGGATCAGACCCGGGGCTGGTTTTATACCCTCCACGCGATCGCAGGCATGGTGTATGATTCCGTGGCGTTCAAAAACGTAGTATCGAATGGCCTGGTTCTGGACAAAAACGGTGAAAAAATGTCCAAGTCGAAAGGCAATGTGGTGGACCCATTTGAGACCCTTTCAGAGTTCGGCGCAGACGCCACCCGTTGGTACATGATGGCGAACGCAAAT
>Ga0138256_10006194_pt1 | contig 12651 bp, 14 predicted proteins | sample KNB2016incub_MG_FD_105486 | JGI IMG/M metagenome (GOLD analysis project Ga0138256, IMG submission 105486) | Active sludge microbial communities from wastewater in Klosterneuburg, Austria - KNB2014incub_MG | ecosystem: Engineered > WWTP > Activated sludge > Unclassified | place: Austria... | reverse complement strand
TATAATGAGGCTTTAAAAATGATTATGAATGAATGATATCAGAAGAGCGCTTTGTGGTCCGCTTCTCATGTTTATTTAAAATGTCCCGTTTCTAAAATCATCATTGGCTTTTCTGAAATCTTCCGGTATACCTATATCAATAAAATAAGTATCAAATATAGCTCCGAAAACCTGATTCTGCCTGCTTTGAATCTCGAGCACATCTTTCTCAAAAGAAAATTTTTCCGGCAGATGTTGAGACCATAGTTTGGATTTGTTGATCAGATATATACCTCCGTTGATAAGTCCGGAGGTACAATATGTTTTTTCTCTGAATCCGGATATCCTGTGGTCTTCTGTGATTTCCACGGTGCCATACCGGTCAAAATGATTCATCGGCTTCAACGCCATGGTGATGAAGGCCTGATGTTGGTGGTGCAACTGCAGCAGCACATCCGGATCTATGGAAAACATGGTATCTCCGTTCAGCACAAAAAAATCGTCACCCTGTATGGCTGATGAAGCCAGCAAGATGGCCCCGCCGGTACCCAACGGTTCCTTTTCAATGGTATACTTATAGTTTAAATCCTGCCAGTGGGTTTCCAGATGTTCGATGATATATTCTGATTTATATCCCAGTGCAAATACAAACGAATCTATACCTGCATCCAAAAAATACCGTATCAGGTGATCGATAAATGGTTTGCCCGCCACGGGAGCCATACACTTGGGCAAATCCGGAACTTCGGATTGTAATCGGGTACCGAGTCCGCCGGCCAGGATGACTGCTTCTTTATTTTCCATCCCGGGTAAAATAATTTTCTTCTACCAATTGGCAAATGATATGTCCGATCATGATATGCGATTCCTGTATTCGTGGTGTGTCATCGGATGGGACATTTAATAAAATTTGGCAAACATTTTTCATTTCACCACCGGATGCCCCGGTAAATCCTATGGTAAACAGGTTCTTTTCTTCAGCCGTATTCAGGGCATTGATGATATTTTTGCTGTTTCCGCTGGTAGACAATCCGATCAATACATCCCCTGCAACACCAATACCATCCACGAGTCTGGAATATACCACATCAAAGCTATAATCATTGGCTACCGCAGTGAGGTAGGATGTGTTTACATGAAGGGCTTCAGCAGGGAGCGCCTTGCGGTCTTTATAAAATCTTCCGCTGAACTCTGCTGCCAGATGCTGAGCGTCGGCCGCACTGCCGCCATTGCCACAAAAGAGAAGTTTATTGCCATTTTTTAATGCCAAAGTAATCCTGTCTGCGGCTTCTTTAATCCGGGCTATCAGATGTTCATCTTCAAGAATGATTTGTTTTGTCGCTATCGAAGCTTGTATAATAGATCGTATATCTGTCATTTTGATTTTAATTTAGTGAACCCTGCCAGTGAGTCAGTCCATCCTGTGTGAAAAGAAAAGGAATGATTTTGCCTTCAAATTTTGATAGTGCTTTGATCACACCATAACGGGTAGTGCCCGGGCAATAAAAAATCATAAATCCACCACCTCCTGCACCACTGATTTTACCACCGGTAGCGCCGGCTTTTTTGGCACCATCATATATCTCGTCGAGCAGATCATTGCTGATTTTGGATGCCATGTTTTTTTTATGTTCATGACCAAAATCAAATATTTTACCGATTTTGTGCAATTCACCTTTCAGGAGGGCTTCTTTCATCATGACCGATTGTTCCTTGATGTGATGCATGGCAGTGATTGAACTTTGATTGTTGGTTTTGACGTTTTCCACCTGCTCATGAATGATTCTGGCGGACTCTCTGCTTTTGGAAGTATAAAAAAGAACGATGTTTTTTTCCAGTTCACAAATATAGTCAGATTTTATTCTGAGCGGATTTACAATGGTTTTATCGTCTTTGTAAAACTCCATATAATTAAACCCACCGAATGTTGCTGCATATTGATCTTGTTTGCCGCCTGCGAGATTGAGGTAATTTCTTTCTATCTCAAATGCATAGTGGGCTATATCATACTCACCCATTGGCAGGTTTAACATTTCAATAAAACCACCCAGCAGCGCCACTACCAATGTGGAAGATGATCCTAGTCCTGACCCTGGTGGTGCCTGCACATACGAGGTGATTTTCAGACCTTTTGTTACAAACGGATAGTCTTCCTGCACTTTATTGTACACGCCTTTCAACAGATTTAACTGACCTTCATGATCAATTGGTTCCCCGATTTTATATACTTCCGCGCATTCAAAATCTTTGGCTTCAAATACGATGGTGCCATCATTGGTTTCTTCTATATCCACGTATGCAAACAGAGAAATGGTGGCGTTGAGTATGGCTCCTCCATAGATGTCACTGTAGGGACTTACATCCGTGCCACCTCCTGCGAGACCTAATCTGAGCGGTGCACGGCTTCTGAATATTTTAGACATGGTTCCGGGATTGATTTGCTGTGTGAATAATGATTTCTGTCAGTTTCTGCCAGCTTAATTTCTTTTTTTCTATCTGAATGGCGTTATGAAATTTTTCTGTGTCAAAGGTGTACATTTTTTCCATAGCAGATGCAATAGATTTTGGCGTAGGTTCGCAAACAATACCCAATTCCTGTGGAACCAGATCCGGTAATGCGCCTACATTGGTAACGATCATAGGTATCTCAAAATGATATGCCAAAGGAGTTACTCCACTTTGGGTGGCATTTCTGTATGGTTGAACGACACAGTCGCTTGCACTGAAATAAAGACCTACATCTTCATCTTTGATAAATTTGGTATGGGATAAAATGATGGCTTTTTTTCTGCTGTTATTGATTTGTGAAATGATGTCATCTTCGCCCGCATAAAATTCACCGGCTATCAGGAGATACATTTTTTTATTTTCCCATTTCAGTTCATCTAGAGCAGAAATCAGCAGATCCAAACCTTTATATTTGCGTATAAACCCAAAAAATAAAAAAATAAATCCATCATTGGGCAGACCTAATTTGGTTCTGGCCAAGGATTTTGTATGTTTTGGTCCAAAATTATCATACAATGGATGCTGAACAAGATGAATGTCCTTGTCAATAAATTGTTTCAGATCTTTTTTGACAAATGAACTCATTGTGATAAAACCATCCAGACAAGCAGTAAAATACCTTGTAAAAATATGGTCTCCGGGTCTTTTTTCATGAGGTAAAGCATTGTCAATCAATCCGATGATTTTACTTTTGCCATTTTTTTTGGCTATCCTTAATATACTTCCGAGGGCTGGCCCCATAAACGGAAGCCAGTATCGAACCAATATAATATCGGCATTTTCTTTTTTGATCTTATTTCCTGTGACCCACCAGTTGAACGGATTGACAGAATTGATGTCGACTTTGATGGTCAGATCAGAAGGCGGATCACTTTCTGAATATTGTGTTTTGCCGGGAAATAAAAAATTTGGATATTGCAGAGAAAAGGTATAGATAATGACATCATGCCCTTCTGAAATAAACTGTCTTGCCAGTCTTTCATTAAAAGTAGCCAGGCCACCTCTCAGTGGGAAAGCAGGTCCTATGATGATTATTTTACTCAAAAGATATATGGATAGAAATCATGAAACAAAAGTACTCGATTATGGTAAAATGCAAACATTATTTTAATATGTTTTTAAAGTACATGTGAGAAGGCAAAATATAAATCGTATTATTTGAATGCTTTTATTCCTAAAGATGTTGTGTAATATGGATCATTTTAAACTATTTTTTTAATATTTTCGTTTTATAGTATGTCCGGATTTTCTGCTTTGATGTAATCAGAAGAAATTCAGATAAGCTCTACATAAATATATACACCATGCTAAACCAAAGATTTTACTTTTTTGTATTTTTATTATTAATGTCAAACATTGCTTTCGGGCAATTAAAAGGTGCAGTTCCTCAGGAAACAGCCCCTGCTCATATTAATGAAGAAAGGAAAACTACCTCATCAACACCAACTTCAGCAGCAAAAAACAATGCCGATAAACTGAGGAAGAGTCTCAAACTATCTGAAAAACAGTACAATGATTTGTATAAGGCATTGGTCGAATATGAAACAGGGGTAGACAAAACAACCAGAAGCAAATTGCCTAAAGCTGATCAGTTTAAAAAAATGAATGAGTTGAATCTGGTCAGACAAAATAAACTTAAAACCATTCTTACCAAAGAACAATATCATGCCTATATCATGTCTTTTCCTTAAAAGAGTTTAGGCTATTCTATTTTTTTACCAACAATCTGTGAAATTCTCTTAATCTGAACTCAGTCAGTAGTCCGATACTGAATTCGATACCTGCGATCAATGCAATCGGTATGGATGATCCCATCAATATTGATTTTTGATGGCTGAATATACCCACAAAAGCAATGATGCAACTTATAACAATAGTATAAATGTATCTTCTACGATTGATATTTTTTTTATGAATCCGGTATTCTGTGTACTTGGTTTCTTCATTTATTTGAGTTGGAGTGACCACATCTATTTTTTTATAGAATGTGTATCTCTGAGAAGAAATATAATACAGGACAGCACCTTTGCCGATGCAGTATACAAAAAACATAAAAAACCCAATGCTTAAAAATCGAAATCCCTGGGAAATAGCATAGTAATAGAGAATAACAGCAAACAGCAATAAAATGACGCCCACAAAAAGATAAAAGCTTGCTGCTATCATATCTCCTTTATACAGTATTCGGCATTTTTCAATCATGGAGGCTATTCTTTTATTTTACTATTTTATCAATGATGGTATCATCTGCAATATTTGGCAAAGTGATCCGGAGTTCGGGAGATTTTTCCATGGCTCTTTTAATAGCAAAAATGGCTTCTTTATTTCTCGCCCAGCTTCTTCTGGCTATTCCATTATTTACATCCCAATGCAGCATTGATTTGATGTTTCTTTCTGCACGTTTGCTCCCGTCTATGACCATACCAAAGCCACCATTGATCACTTCTCCCCAACCTACGCCACCACCATTGTGCAACGATACCCAGGTAGCGCCCCTGAAGGCATCTCCAACAAAATTATGTACCGCCATGTCAGCCGTAAATTTTGAACCATCATAAATGTTGGAAGTTTCTCTGTAGGGTGAATCTGTACCGGACACATCGTGATGATCTCTACCCAGGACTATCGGACCTGAAATCCGACCATTTTTGATGGCTTTATTGAATGCCAGGGCTATTTTGATTCTTCCTTCTGCATCGGCATAAAGTATCCTTGACTTAGAGCCTACGATAGGCAAATTTATTTTTGCATTTCTGATCCAGTGAATATTGTCCTGTAGTTGCCCTTTGATCTCATCAGGTGCTGTAGATAACAATTTTTCGAGTACTTTGGTAGCGATTTTATCTGTTTTGTATAGATCAGATGTTTTACCCGAAAGGCACACCCATCTGAATGGTCCAAAACCATAATCAAAACACATGGGGCCCATAATATCTTCCACGTAAGATGCGTATTTGTACTTTTCTTTTTTGCGGCCAAACCAAATATCGGCACCGGCATCTCCGGCCTCTTTCAGGAATGCATTTCCATAATCCCAGAAATACATACCTCCGGCAGTGAGTTTATTGATTGCTTTTACATGTCTGACCAAAGTTTTTTTGACTTCTTTCATGAATTTTTCCTTACCGGAATTCAGCAATATTTTTGCTTCCTGAAAGGTATACCCAACCGGGCAATATCCCAAATCATGAATATTGTGCAGTGAAGTCTGATCAGATCCCAATTCAATTTTTACATCACTGTCGACTGCAGCCTCCCACAAGTCTACAATATTTCCGTGGTAAATCAATGCAATGCCTGTTTGGTTTTTTTTGCAATCTTTAATTTTTTCAAACAAGGCATCCAGATCGGTATAGACATTTTCTTTTTTGATGTATCCATCGGTTACTCTTTGCCGGATAGCATCATCATCGACTTCTGCGATTACACCTACTGCTCCTGTGATTTCTGCTGCTATAGATTGAGCTCCGGACATACCTCCAAGACCTGAAGTCACAAAAACAACCCCTTTCAGATCATCTTTGGCAATACCAAGTTTCCTTCCGGCATTCAGTAATGTGATGGTGGTACCGTGTACTATACCTTGAGGTCCGATGTACATAAATGATCCTGCGGTCATTTGCCCATAGGATGTGACACCCATAGCATTGTATTTATTCCAGTCTTCTTTTGTCGAGTGGTTAGGTATCATCATACCATTGGTGACCACCACCCGAGGGGCATTTTTATTTGATGGAAATAAACCTACCGGATGACCGGAATAGAGTACCAACGTTTGTTTATCCGTCATTTCAGATAAATATTTCATGGTGAGCCTGTACTGTGCCCAGTTTTGAAATACAGCTCCATTTCCGCCGTATGTAATCAACTCCTGTGGATATTTAGCAACGGTGGGATCGAGATTGTTTTGTATCATCAGCATGATCGCAGCTGCCTGCTTGCATTTAGCAGGGTACACATCTATTGATCTGGCAAACATATCATAATCGGGCAAATATCGATACATATAGATTCTGCCAAACTGATTGAGTTCTTTATAAAACTCTTTAGCTAGTAAAGCGTGAAACTGATCATCAAAGTACCTTAAAGCATTTTTTATGGCCAGTTTTTTTTCTTCACGTGAGAGTACGCCTGTCAGATTTCTTTTTGGTGCATGTGAATATTTATGATCAGGGACTTTCGCAGCCGGAAGATAATCTGGAATACCTTCTTTTAATTCAGTATGTATCAGATGTTTTTGCATGGATTTTTTTAATTTGGCAGTGTAAAGATACATTCAAATTACATAATGTATAAATTCTAATTTCAATTCATTTATGAGTCCGCGCTGAAAAGTATAATTTTGACACAGTGTAACAAAACACAAAGAATCACTAATTACAATCAGTTGATAAGCATTTCATTGTAGACCTTGGATTTCTTTTTGGGGCATTTCATCAATTTTTATTTTTCGGAATGGACTCATTTAATATGCTGACGATAATTTTCTTTGAGAATAATTATGTCTTCATTCTAAAGATGATGTTTTACATGTCTTTATACTATTTCAACGATGATATGTCCAGAACGATAAATGTCCTGATAATGAATTACTTTAAAGACAAGCTTCGTGTTACCGCTGTGGGTAAACATAAACTTCGTCATTACTCAAAATCAATACATTGGTTAAAATATTTTTCGCAAACCAATGTATTTTGAGCTTAACAACAAAAAAGGCCCTCCTTATCGGGAGAGCCTTTTTTACTTTTTACTTGATATGTTTACTTAGTTCCTGTCTTAGATGCAGCACAAGCTTTAGCTCCATCTTTTTTGCAACAAGCTTTACCTTCGCTTTTTCCTGCACAAGCTTTAGTTTCCACTTTTTTACCTGCTTCATCTTTTTCCATGCTTGCAGATGCTACTTTTGTGAAAGCTTTTTTGTCAGCGTCAAACTGAACTTCATCCCAGCTGATTTTACCTGAAGTAGAACAAACTGATTTTTCAAAATACGAAGTTGTACCTGACATTTCACAAGTTCGTTTAGTAATCGAACCATTTGAAGCTGCAATAACAGCATCGGCTTCCATTACAACGCTGGCTACTTTGGTATCTGTATCCGTAGTACTTACTGCTGCGGTCTTTTTTGAAGCACAACAAGCTTTACCAGCAGATGCTGATTTATTGCAACTTTGAGCATTAGATGAAAAAGATGCAATCAGAATGAATGAAAATAATAAAAATAAATGTTTCATGTTTCTTTTTTAAAAATTACTAATAGATATTCACAAAATATAACGTAAAGATAATAAAAATAATATATCCCAAAATGAAAATAGTATAATTTTACAAATATTTTAACTTTTTTCAGCACACATTACTTCAATATGCTCGTTGTAGTAGGTGATAAGTATAAAAATAAATGTTTTTTACTAACGGAATTTTGAATTCTATCCATTTTATTTATTTCATCTTTTTAAGCCACTTACTATGGTTTTGGTCGTTAATCATCATTATTTTTAGTCAATTCATATAATATTTCCTGAAATTACTTAATTTTGCGCCCTTATGAAGATTTTCCATTTTATTTTAATAGGTTTTATGCTTTTTCTGACGTCTTGTAAATCAGAATTTGAAGCATTGAGGACGAGTAATCAGCCCGAAAAGGTATATAAGGCTGCCAATAATTACTATGATGACAAAGAGTATGACAGGGCAATAGCGCTGTATGATATTGTCATCCAATTTTATCGTGGAAGGCAAGAAGCGGAAGATTTATTTTTTAAGTATGCCTACGCTCATTATTATCAAGGTGATTTCATTTTAGCTTCTACATATTTCAAAAATTATTCAGGGACATTTTCTAATAGTGTGAACAAAGAAGAAGCGGAGTATATGTCGGCTTATTCAAATTTTAGATTATCACCCAATTATAAACTTGATCAGTCCTACACAGAAAAAGCTATCGAAGGCTTTGAGCAGTTTATTAATCTTTATCCCTCAACTGAAAGAGCTGTAGCAGCCAATAAACTCATTGATGAAATGAGGAAAAAACTGGAAGAAAAATCTTTTGAACAAGGCAATCTTTACTATAAAATTGGTCAATACCAGGCCGCAATGACTTCTTTTCAAAATACATTAAAAGATTTTCCTGAATCGAAAAAGGTTGAGGAAATACGTTTTCTGATTATTAAGTCAAGTTTTATATTGGCATCAAATAGTATTTACGAAAAGAAAGCGGATAGATTTAATGAAACATTGGATCACATAAAAACGTTTAATAAAAAACATGTTTCATCCAAGTGGGGTAAAGATATCAGGAGCATAGAAAAAGAAACATCATCAGAACTTAAAAAATTAAAAGCATGACATCAGATATCAAATCTAAAGTTCAGGGATTAGATCCCAATATTAAAGCAAGAGACATCAAGTCTATTTCTGCGCAGACATCCAATATATATGAGTCTATCGTGGTCATCACAAGAAGAGCTGAGCAGATTTCTGTAGAGATAAAAAATGAACTGCATGGCAAACTGGATGAATTTGCAAGTACATCTGAAACCATAGAAGAAATACTGGAAAATAAAGAGCAGATAGAAATCAGTAAATTTTATGAAAGACTTCCTAATCCAGCTATTATTGCTACGGAAGAATTTCTTAACAATGAACTTGAATTTGAATACAGACCTCAAAAAACCCACACTGAAGAGTAATTAATCTGCAAAGGTATGCTTCAGCGTAAAAAGATTCTTTTGGGTGTGACCGGAAGTATAGCTGCTTACAAATCGGCGGTACTTTGCAGACTCCTGATTAACGAAGGATATGATGTCAAAGTGGTTATGACCCCTTCGTCCAAAGATTTTATTACCCCGCTGACTTTATCAACGCTTTCGGGAAATGAAGCAATGTATGATATATCCGATGGCAACAGTTGGAACAACCATGTAGAACTTGGTTTGTGGGCTGATTTGATGTTGATTGCACCGTGTACAGCTTCCACGCTTTCAAAAATGGCCAACGGACACGCAGATAATTTATTATTGGCTTGCTATCTTTCATCAAAATGTCCTGTTTGTTTTGCTCCGGCTATGGATCTTGACATGTGGAAACACCCATCTACAGTGAACAATGTAAATAGACTGGTTGCTTTTGGCAATATGCTTATTCCTGTCGGCAACGGGTTTTTGGCCAGTGGTTTGGTAGGAGAAGGTAGGATGGCAGAGCCGGAAGATATCGTTCAGTATATTCGGCAATATTTTATAAGAAAGGCTGACCTTTCAGGTAAAAAAATATTAATTACGGCAGGTCCTACCTATGAATCTATCGATCCGGTGCGATTCATAGGCAACAGAAGTAGCGGAAAGATGGGTTTTGCCATTGCCCGTGAAAGTTTGGAAAGAGGGGCAACCGTAACCTTAATTGCCGGTCCTGTAAATTTAGATATAGAATCTGATCAACTCTCCCTCATCAGAGTGCAGTCGGCAGCTGAGATGTATGAAGCTGCAAAAAATACATTTGAATCAGCAGACATTATTATCTTATCTGCTGCTGTGGCTGACTTCAAACCTGTATCTGTAGCCCGGGAAAAGATTAAAAAAAGTGAAAGTCACATGCAGCTGGAACTTGAAAAGACGGTGGATATTGCTGCAACACTGGGAAGTAAAAAAGGCACAAATCAGATTTTAGTCGGGTTTGCTTTAGAGACCAATGATGAAATTAATCACGCAAAACAAAAATTGCACAAGAAAAATCTTGATTTTATCGTTCTTAATTCATTAAATGATTCGGGCGCCGGTTTTCAGCATGATACAAATAAGGTAACTATCCTGGACAAAACAGGAAATCAGATTAGTTTTCCATTAAAAAGCAAAAAGGAAGTGGCTTCAGATATTATAAATTACATCATCAGTTCACAGCAATAATTTGTAGAATGAAAAATATTTTTTTGATATCCTTTTTACTGGGCACAGGTTTTTTTAGATTGTTTGCTCAGGAACTAAACATAAAAGTTTCTGTGTTAACGCAGGGATCTATCAATTCACTGACCAATGATGCTACGCTGTTTAAAGATCTTGAAAAAAATATTTCAGAATTTCTCAATACCACTAAATGGACGGATGACGAATATCAATTGCATGAGAAAATCAGAGGATCTATTCAACTGACGATTACCGAAGAAGTACAAGCCAATGTTTTTAAAGCGGAACTGGTATTACAAACTGAACGTCCGGTGTACAATTCAATCTACTCCAGTCCATTGATCAATCTGATTGATAAAAATGTCTCTTTTACTTTCAACGGGCTACAGCCATTACTGAAGACTACCAATACTTTTTATGACAATTTATCTTCTATTCTTAGCTTTTATGTATATTATATGATGGGCATAGACTATGATTCTTTTAGTCTGAATGGCGGTGAACCTCATTTTCTGAAGGCACAGGAAATCATCACTTCACTTCCATCAAATTATGTGCGGGATGATGGTTGGAAAAATGACGGGGGAAGCAGAAGAAACAGATATTGGCTGATTGAAAATATTTTGAATCCCAGAATGAGACAATTTCGACAGGCCTTTTATGAGTATCACAGATTGAGTTTGGATAAAATGTATGATGAATCTGACAAAAGCAGAGCTGTCATGCTAAGTGCGCTTACTTCAATTGGGCAGGCAAATCTTGAATACCCGAATACATATCTTATTCAAATGTTTGGAGATGCAAAAAAAGACGAAGTAGTGGAGATTTTTAAATTGGGAGACAAAGGTCAAAAAATAAAAGTGAAAGGGATTATGGTGGGCATGGATGCCAGTAAAACCGAAAAATACAACGTGCTTAATTAATTAATTATCTGAAATTTACACCAGTGGTCAGAATCGCTATTTTTGCTTCAGGTGGTGGCAGTAATGCTGAAAAGATTATTCAGTATTTTGAACATCACCCCACCATTCAAATAGCTTTGGTGATCTCAAACAATAAAAATGCAGGTGTTTTAGGTATTTCAGATCGGTATAAAGTACCAAGCCAGGTTATCCATAGGAAGGACATGTATGAAAGCGATCACCTATTGACGTTATTAAAAAATTATAAAATTGATTTGTTGGTTTTAGCAGGTTTTCTTTGGTTAATTCCTGCATATCTTATCTCTGCATATACCAATAAGATTATTAACATTCATCCATCTTTGCTTCCTAAGTATGGTGGAAAGGGAATGTATGGCCATCATGTGCATGAAGCAGTTAAGGCTGATCAGTCAGCTATTTCTGGTATGACGGTTCACCTCGTGAATGAAAAATATGATGAGGGTGGTATTATTTTTCAAAAGGAATGTAAGCTGAATCAGGATATGAATGCCACAGAAATTGCTGCCGAAGTGCTAAAACTAGAACACAAATATTTTAGTGCAGTAATTGAAAATTATATAACGACACATATTAATAGATTGAAATAAAGGATTGGCAAATATAATTTTGTTAATCTGCCCAATGTTTCTGTTAATTTATGTTAAAGATTGATAAATAGAAAATCACTTTACTAATATTTCGTACCTTTGCGGCGTGAGTGTAACTTAAAACACTTTTAGTCAGAATAAATTATCATTATTACATATCAAAAATTTGTTAACATGGGTATTATTAAAAATTATCAACCTTCTAAAGGAACTTGTAAAGTAACGTTTTCATTTGCGCTTAATGCTGCTGAAGGCGTAAAAACCATTCAGGTACTTGGAGATTTTAATAACTGGGACAATAAAGTTGCTCCTAAGATGAAAAAAGGAAAAGAAGATTTTAGTACAAGTATAGAGTTAAATGCAGGACAGTCATACGAGTTCAAATACTTGCTTGATGGTAACAGATGGGAGAATGATTTTAGTGCAGACAGTTATGTTACTACTCCTTTTTCAGGAATAAGCAACAGCGTTTTGGTATTGGATGCAGTATCAAAAAAACCGGCAGCAAAAGCTTCAAAAAGTTCAGCGCCAAAAACTTCTAAAACTGTAACTCCAAAAGCAGCAAAAGTAACTGCACCAAAAGCGGCTAAAACTGAAGCCCCTAAAGCAGCAAAAGTAACTGCACCAAAAGCGGCTAAAACTGAAGCTCCTAAAGCAGCTAAAGTAACTGCACCTAAAGCAGCAAAAATTGAAGCACCAAAGGCTACAAAAGTAGCTGCACCAAAAGCAGCTAAAACT
>Ga0138256_10006192_pt1 | contig 12653 bp, 12 predicted proteins | sample KNB2016incub_MG_FD_105486 | JGI IMG/M metagenome (GOLD analysis project Ga0138256, IMG submission 105486) | Active sludge microbial communities from wastewater in Klosterneuburg, Austria - KNB2014incub_MG | ecosystem: Engineered > WWTP > Activated sludge > Unclassified | place: Austria... | reverse complement strand
GGACGCGATCTGGGAGGCGAGAGTCGCGCGGATTCCATCCTCGCCGCCGGCGTAGCGCTGCGCGGTGGAATTCGCGTAGACGGGCTTGCCCGGAACCGTGATCGGCTGGCTCTTGAGGAACGATGCGAAAGGATCGACGGAGCCTGCGACCACGCTCGAGTGAAAGGCGGTCGCCACGGGAAGGCGCGTGCCCTTGAAACCCTGGGCCTTGAGTTCGGCGGCGGCCGCGTCCACGGCCTCGGTCGGACCCGCGATCACGACCTGCTTCTTCGAGTTCCGGTTCGCGATGACCACCGGGGCCTTGAGCAGCGCTTCGAGCGCCTCCACGGTCTGTTTGCCGAGGGAGATCGCCCACATGGCGCCCGACGTGGTGGCGGCGTCGCGCATCAGTTCGCCGCGCTTGCGCGCGGTCTGGAGCATCGAGGTCGCGTCGATCGCGCCTCCGGCGTGGAGGGCCGTCACTTCGCCGAAGCTGTGACCGCCGAACACGTCGCCGTCGACGCCGAGGTGGCGAAGGAGGCGAAGGGTCGCGAGACTGGCGAGGCCGAGCGCGGGCTGGGCCCATTCGGTGGCGGTCAGCCGAGCGGTCTGAGCGGCGCGGGCTTCGTCGGTGTACACGGACGGGGGGAAGACCATCCGGTGGATGGTCGAGCGCTTTTCGTCATCGCCGAACTCGAGGCCGGCGTGGTCGTCCCAGGTCTGGCGGGCCACGTCGAACGCCATGGCGAGTTCGCGGCCCATGCCCACGGCCTGCGAGCCCTGGCCGGGGAAGAGGAACGCGACCGAGCCCTCGGCCTTCGGGCCGCGTCCGTAGACCGGTCCGCCGGGGAGAGTGAACGCGGGGCCGTCGACCTTCGGCCGGGCGAGACCGAGCTGCTTTTCGAGATCGGCGGTCGAGTTCGCGACGATGGCGAGGCGGCATTCGGCGGAGGCGTCGAATCGACGCGCGGCATCGAAGGCCGCGCCGCTGAGCGAGGCTCCGGCCTTGAGGTCGGCGAGAACCGCGTCGATGGCCGCGACGAGTGCCCCAGGGTCCTTGGCGGACAGGGCCACGAGTTCCGAGGTGAGCGTCCTCATGCGGGCGGCGGTCTTGCCCGCGCCCGTGTACTCCTCGAGGGTGATGTGGAAGTTGCTGCCGCCGAAGCCGAACGAGCTCACGCCCGCGCGGCGCGGGTGGGTGTGGTCGCGGATCCAGGGCTTCGCCTCGGAGCTCAGGTAGAAGGCGGTCTCCTCGATCTTGAGCGCGGGATTCGGGGTTTCGATCTTGATGGTCGGAGGCAGGACCTTGTTGTGCAAAGCCAGGGTGGCCTTCATCAGGCCTGCCGCGCCCGCCGCCGCCTTGGTGTGGCCGATCTGCGACTTGATGGAGCCGAGCGCGCACCACTGGGTGTCCTGGCGAGGGGATTCGCTGAAGACCGCCTGCAGTCCGCCGAACTCCGCGGCGTCGCCCGCCTTGGTCCCGGTCCCGTGGGCCTCGATGAGTTCGACGGTGTCGGGTCCGAAGCCCGAGGCTTCGTAGGCGCGGCGGAGGGCCTTCGCCTGGCCGGCGCTCACCGGCGCATAGATGCTCTTGGCCCGGCCATCGGATGACGAGCCCACGGCCTTGATGACCGCGTAGATCGGATTGCCGTCGCGCTCCGCGTCCTCGAGGCGCCGCAGGCCGAGAAGGCCGATGCCTTCGCCCAGCATGGTTCCGTCGGACTTCGCGTCGAAGGGCCGGCAGTCGCCGGAAAACGACAGGGCCGGGGTCTTGGAGAAGCACATGTACATGAAGATGTCGTTGAACGTCTCGACACCTCCGGTGATCACGAGATCGGAGCTTCCGAGGTAGAGCTCCTGCACGCCCATGGCCAGGGCGCCGAAGGCGGAGGCGCAGGCCGCGTCGACCACGCAGTTGGTGCCGCCGAGATTGAGCCGATTGGCGATGCGGCCCGCGACCACGTTGCCGAGCAGGCCCGGGAACGTGCTCTCCTGCCAGGGCGTGTACGAGCCCGAAATCCGGTCGCAGACCTTCTGGACCTCGTCCTCGGGAAGCCCGTGCTCGCGCAGGGCGCGCACCCAGATGGGGCGCTGGAGGCGGGAGCCCATCTCCACCAGCAGCTCCTGGGCGGAGGTGATGCCGACGATCACGCTGGTCCGCTCCCGAAGCGCGTCGGGGAAGGCGCCGTGGGTCACGTCTTCGAGAAGCTGCTTGGCCACGATGAGGCCGAGGAGCTGAGAGGTGTCGGTGGCGGGGATGACGGAGGGCGGCATCCCATGTTCCATCGGGTCGAAGGCGACCTCGGGGATGAAGCCGCCGCGCTTCGCGTAGGTCTTGTCCGGGGCCTTCGGATCCGCGTCGTAGTAGTCGTCGATCAGCCAGTGCGCCTTGGGGATCTCGGTGAGCTGGTCCTTGCCAAGGACGATGTCCCTCCACAGGCCGTTCGGGTCGGTGGAACCGGGGAAAAGGGCGCCGAGCCCCACGATCGCGATGGGAGGGTGTTTGGAGGACATGTTTGAGGCCCGTGTGGGATCAAGGGATCACGAAAAGCCGGGATCCGAGCCGTGCATTATGTCAGGCGCGGGCGCTACTGCCGAGGCCCCCGCAACTGTGACAAAAAAGAGACTTGCGTTTTTCCGGGCGGCGCGGGACGAGCTCAGGCGAGGATCCGGGGAATCGCGCCGAGCAGGAACACGGAATCGCCCCAGTATCGGTACCGCTCGTTCTTTTCGAACCATCGATCCGCGACCAGAAGGACCATGGGCGCCGCGATCTGGAGGCCGAGGATCGCGAAGACATCGCGCTCGATCGGCCGGAGGAGGACGAGGACGCCCGCGGCCACCATCCCCAGGAGACTCGCGGTCAGGATCCACCCTCGCACGCGCTCCCGGCCCCAGCGGAGCGCGAAGGACCGGTGTCCCTCCTCGAGATCGACGCGGGTCTCGAACACGCCCACCATCAGGAGGTTCAGGATCGCGGCCAGGGCCTGGAGGGAGGCGGCGACCAGGAGCGCGGGTGTCGACCCGAGGCCCATGACGATCGGTCCGCCCCAGATCCCGGCGGCGTAGAGAAGGCCGGCCATCGGCTCTTTGGGCAGGCGGGGGAGGATCAGGCCCTGCGCGGAGGCGAGGTAGGCCAGGACCGCGGCGGTCAGACCGACGCCGAACAGCCGGACCGGGGGACGCAGGGTCCAGGCCGCTGCGAGCCCGGCGAGGGTGGCGGCGGCGAGGGCCGCGGCGAGCGTCTTCGCATGGCGTCGATGGAAGGCGCGACGGTAGGTCGCAGGCCCGGCGGTCGCGCGCCTCGCGTCGAGAAGGTGGTCGCCGGTGTAGATGCACCACACCGCGGTGAGGAGCGCTATCCACCATCCGGGCAGCATCCGGGCCCGGGCCATGTGCTCGGCGAGGAGGCCGCCGCACGCCGCTCCGGCCACGACATCCAGGCTCAGGGCACGAAGGACGCGCACCGAGCGAAGGGCCTCAGGCCAGACGCACCGGGCGGAATTCGAAGGCGGAGGGCGGCACGGGCACGCCGAAGGTGCGCACCTGTTGAGCCCGCGCGATCACCGCGGCGCCTTCGAGGAAGTTGAGGGCGATCTGCCCGACTTCGCGGTTCTTCGGCTCTTCCAGGAACGAGCCCTTCGCCCAGGTGTTGAAGGCACCCATGGCCGGCCCGCACCAGATCTGATAGTCCATGATCCGCGTGGGCTCGCCCGCGTTCGCCCAGCGGCTGGCCTTGCCGAGATACCACCGGAAGCAAAGGGCCATGCGGTGATGCGGGTCCTTGTTCGCGCGCTCCACCTCGTGGGGATCGCGCTGCTCCCAGAAAGCGCGGGTGTCGGCCCAGATGGTATCGAGCGGGGCCTTGAAAATCTCGCTCTCGAGCCGGCTTCGCACCCCCGCGGGCAGACTCTCGATGGAATCGTGGGCCATGTAGGCGTCGTAGAGCTTCTGGGCGCGGGTCGCGAACATGGTGCCGCGGCGCAGGACCTGCACCTTGACCCCCATCTCGAACATGTCGGCCGCGGGCGCCATCGCCACATCGGCGATGCCGGCCTGGGCGAGAAGAAGCCGCCCGGCCTCGGACAGGCCCGACTCCACCGCGGCCTCGTTGACCGTGCCGGTCATGACGTAGGCCGCACCCAACGCGAACGCCGACGCGACCGAGGCGGGCGTTCCGAGACCGCCGGCCGCGCCGATGCGGATGGGTGTCGTGTAGCCGCGCGCGGTCGCGATCTCGTCGCGGAGCGCGGCGATGGTCGGGAAGAGCGAACCGAGAGGCCGGTTATCGGTATGGCCGCCCGAGTCGGACTCGACCGTGATGTCTTCGGCGAGGGGGATCCGCTTCGCCAGGTTCGCCTCCGCCGAGGTGATGGCGCCGCGCGACACGAGGGCGGAAAGGATGGCGTCGGGGGGCGGTTCGAGGAAGCGCTTCGCCACTTCGGGCCGCGAGATCTTGGCGAGCACGCGGTTCCTTCGCTCGACCGCGCCGTCGGGACCCAGGCGCAGCCCCTTCGCGGCGTAGCGAACCACCGCGGGAGTGATGTCCATGAAGGCCGACGCGTCGACACGCACGATCTCGTGCTTGAGGTAGAGGTCGACCACGGTCTCCTCGAGGCTCGGCTCGTTGGGGGAGTGGATGAGGTTCGAACCCCACGGTTCGCCGTTCAAAAGCGCCGCCTTGATCGTGTTCAGGTTCGCTTCGACGGTGGCGGGCGAGAGGCCGGCCGCGCCGAAGAAGGCGAGGACGCCCGCGCGGGCCGAGGCGATCACGAGCGGCGCCGATGCGATCCCGTTCGCCATCGGACCCACGCAATACGGGAAGCGGACGCCGTGCGACTCCTGGAACGACCGGTCGCCGAGCCACTCGGGGTAGAGCGGCGGCAGGGCGCCCGCGATCTCCTCGCCCGCGATGGGGGCGGGGGAGAACCGGAGGCCCATCGCCGAATCGGAGGTCCTTCGGACGACGTAGAGGGCTTCGCGCACGCGGCGCAGCGCGGCGGTGATTTCGGTGGGGGTGAAGTGGGTCTCGGAACTCATGGGGGGGTGACAGGCTAATCGAAGCGCGCGCCCGAAACCACGGTGAACCGCAAACGCGGCGGCTGGTCCCCGCAAAGCGCGGCCGCGCCGATGAGTTTCCAGTCGGGGCGCAGGAAGGCGGTGAGGCGGCAGGGGGGCCGCGCGGGTGCTTCGGGCGAGTCTTCGTGCCAGGGATGAATGGCGCGGGGGTCGAGGTCGACGCTCAGGGTGGCGAGGCTTTCGGCCATGGTGATGCCGCGCGCTTTCACGATCGCCTCCTTGCGGGTCCAGCCCGCGAAGAAAGCGGTCGCGCGCGCGCCCTCGGGCGTGGCCTGCAGCGCCGAGAACTCCCGCGAGGTGAAGTAGCGCTTCGCGATCTCGAGGGGCTTCACCTCGCGATCGAGGGGTTCGATGTCGATGCCCACGTCGATGCCGGAGGCGAAGGCGAGCGCCACCCGGGAGCCGGTGTGCGAGACGCTGAAGCGCCAGTCGGGTCCCGAGGCGTCGGGCCGCCGCACGTCGGGTTTTCCGGACTCCCGGATCTCGAAGCGAAGGCCGCGCGCGTCGACGCCGAGGCGCTGGCCGAGTTCGAGGCGCAGCAGGCCGCGGGCGAGGATGAACACGTCGCCGGGCTCCTTGAGCTTGTAGCCCGCGGCCCGCGACCGCTCGTCCTCCGAGAGGACGGCGTGGAACCGGCCGAGGTCGGAAAAGTCATCGAGGCGCGCGAGAACGACGTCGATATCGGGCCCTTCGGACATCAGGAGGCCCGGGGGATGCGCGGCTTGAACCACTCGATGGTCTGCTCGAAGCCGTCGGCCGAGGTCACCGGGGGCGCGTAGCCGAAGTCGCGGACGGCCTCGTCGATCGAGTACCAGTGGGAGATTCCGAGGTTCTTCGCGACCGATCGGGTGAGCGGAGGCTCGCCGCCCAGGCGGAACGTGCTCCAGACGAATTCCAGCGCGCCCCCGATGGCGACCGCGGTGGGGATGGAAAGCCGCCGTTTGATGGGCGGCAGTCCGAGCCGCGACACCAGCGTGCTCAGCCACTCTCCGAAGACCACCGGCTCGGGATCGTTGATGAAGTACGCCCGGCCCGCGCACACCGCGTTGAACGAAAGGCGGTCCGCGGCCTGGAGGTGCGCGGCGGCGGCGTTGTCGACGTAGGTGAGGCTCACTCGGTTCGTTCCGTCGCCCACGAGGGCGAGCCGGCCCTTCGAGGCGCGGTCGATCACGCGAGGCACGAGGTGCGGATCGCCCGGGCCGTAGATGAGGTGCGGCCGCAGCGAAATCGTGGCCAGGAGCCTCGAGTTCGCCTTGAGAACCAGGCGCTCGGAAGCCGCCTTGGTGGCGGAGTAGCGGCTTGACGCCGGATGCGCGTAGGGCAGGGCCGAGGTCCCGTTCGCCTGATCGCGGCCGTCGAAGACCACGGACGGCGAGCCGGTGAAGACGAGCTTCGGGACGCGGGTGGCGAGGCAGGCCGCGATCAGCATCTCCGTGCCCACCACGTTGGGCTTGAAGTAGCTTTCGTACGATCCCCACACTCCGGCTTTGGCCGCGGTGTGGAAGACGACATCGCAACCGGTCGCGGCCTCGGTGAGGGCGGAAAGATCGGTGATGTCGGCGCGGAAGAGGGCCACGCCGAGCGACTTCAGTTCCGGGTAATCCCCGCGCGCGACCACGACGACGTCATCGCCGCGTGCGCGGAGGAGCCGAACGATCGCGGATCCCAGGAACCCGCCGCCGCCAGTGACCAGAGCTTTCAACCGGCGAATGGTAGAGGGTTTTCAAGCCTCAGCGTGAGCGCGTGAGCCCTGCCTTCTTCGCGACGCAGGTGACGTACTTCTCGGCGTCGAATTTCGATCCCTGGCCTCGACGGCCCCAGCCGATCTGGTACGTGTCCGCAAAGCAGCCGGCGTGGTGGAGGGCTGCGACCTTCTCAGCCTCGTCCGCGCCCACGGCGGTGGTCAGGGCCTCGACGAGCTGGGCGCGCGCGGAGCGGGAAGCGCGCCACTCGTTGAAGTATCGGCTGCCGAAATAGAGGCCGGCAATGAGAGCAACCACCGCGAGCTGCTGGTAGCCGCGGTAGCTGAGGCCCGATGTCTTCTCCGGCGCGGCTGGCGCCAGGGCCTGCTGCTCCACCCAATCGGCGGCGCCGCTGAGATCAGGGCCGGCCGGGGCCGCGGCCTCGACCGGCTTTGATTTTCCGCATCGGCACAACTCGACCGTCGACGGGACCTTGCGTCCGCATTCGCAGGTCCAGAGGGTGCGCCTCTGGGCGGGAGCGACCGTTTCCACGGCCGCAGCGTATCACGCGATCTTCGGCCCGAGGGCCTCTACTGGACCTTGAAGGTCTTCGTGGTCGCGGGGGCCTCGGCGTCGCCGAGGAAGATGTCGACCTTGTAGTCGCCCTTCGGCCAGCCCTTGGCGTTCTCGACGTGGAACTCGTTGTTCGCCGAACCGGTGGAGTCGAACTCGATGGTGGTCTCGTTGACCTTGGCCGTCTTGTCGCCCTTCACGAAGGACCAGAGCGCGCGGAGCTTGAAGTGTCCCGCGCCGGTGGTGGCGACGGAGGCGTAGATGGTGTCCTTGACCGCGAAGGTCTCGGCGGCCGTAGCCACCGCTTTATCGGCTCCGATCGCGTTGCCGAGGGTCACGCCGGAGACCGCGGGCGGGGCCGGGGTCGGGACGGGTGTCGCGACAACCACGGGGGCCGGCGGCGGCGCGGGCTTGCTTCCGCAGGCCGCGGTAAGGGCGACGAGGGTGAGGATGGTAGTGCGGCGCATGAAAATCTCCTTTGGTGTCACTCCGGCTTCGCCGGAATCTTGAGTTCCCAACCGACCTGGATCACGTCGGGGTTCTTGATGCGATCCTTGTTGGCCTCGTAGATGGTCTTCCAGAGGTTCGCATTTCCGTATTTGTGCTTCGCGATCTTCGACAGCGAGTCGCCCGGCTTCACGGTGTAGGTCTCGTAGACCACGGCCGGCGTTTTCGTCTTCGCGGTGGTCGAAGCCCCCCCGGTGACGCCGGAAAAATCGGGCATCCCGTCACCTTCGGGTTTCTTGGGATCTGGCATAAGCACCTCTTTCGAATCGTCGCGCGGCCACACTGGCCGTTGACGAAAGCACGATACACCCGGGTCCTGAGATGACCGGGGCGACCCCGGACGGTTACCATTCGCTCCCCGTGTCCAAAGACCTCCGCGAGTTCATCGCCGCCCTTCGTCGCGAAGGCGACATCATCGAGATCGATGCCCCCGTCGACGCCCGCCTCGAGGCCGCGGAGATCCACCGCCGGGTGATCGCGGCCGGCGGTCCCGCGCTCCTGTTCAAGAACGTGACCGGCTCGGGTTTTCCCCTGGTCACGAATCTCTTCGGAACGCCGAAGCGGGCGGAGATGGCGTTCGGGGGGAACGCCGCGCGCTTCGTCCGCCGCGCGGTGGACGTGGTCCAGCACGCCCTCCCGCCCACCCTGGGGAAGGCCTGGGGCGCTCGCGATCTCGTGATGTCCGGCCTCAAGGTGGGCCTCAAGCGCTCGGCGAGCGGCCCGGTCACCGAAGTCCGCGAAGGGCCGAATCTCTCGAAGCTGCCGGCGCTCACCTGCTGGCCCGAGGACGGCGGGCCCTTCATCACCCTGCCCCTCGTCCTTACCGCGCACCCCGAAGGCCTGGGCACGAACCTCGGCATGTACCGCATGCAGGTCTTCGACAACAAGACCACGGGCATGCACTGGCAGATCGGAAAGGGCGGCGGGTTTCATCACCACCTCGCCGAGCAGCGCGGGGAGTCCCTGCCCGTGAGCGTCTTCGTGGGCGGGCCGCCCGCGCTCATCCTGTCCGCGATCGCGCCCCTGCCGGAGAACGTTCCCGAGCTGCTGCTGGCTTCTCTGATCACGGGCCGCCGGCTGGAAATGGTCGAAGGGGTGAGCGAGGTGCCCCTGGTCGCGAACGCCGAGTTCGCGCTGGTGGGCCGCGTGCCGAAGGGCGTGCGCCGTGCCGAAGGTCCGTTCGGCGATCACTACGGCTACTACTCGCTGACTCACGACTACCCGGTGTTCGAGGTCGACCGCGTCTACCGTCGTCGCGACGCCATCTATCCTGCGACCGTGGTGGGGAAGCCGCGGCAGGAGGACTTCTTCATCGGCGATCTCCTTCAGGATCTCCTCTCGCCCCTGTTTCCCCTGGTGATGCCGCAGGTCAAGTCCCTCTGGTCCTACGGCGAGACGGGCTACCACTCGCTTGCCGCGGCCATCGTCCAGGACCGCTACGAGCGCGAGGCGATGGCGAGCGCTTTCCGGATCCTCGGCGAAGGTCAGCTCTCGCTCACCAAGTTCCTGCTCCTGACCGATTCCTCCGCAGGTCTCGATCTCAAGGACTTTCGCGCCACCCTGACCCACATCCTCGAGCGCACCACGCCCGAGACCGACCTCTTCGTGTTTCCGAATCTGTCCATGGATTCGCTCGACTACACGACGCCCACCATCAACCGCGGGTCGAAAGGGGTCTGGATGGGCGTGGGGCCGAAGCGCCGGGAGTTGCCGCGCGAGTTCAGGGGGTCGCCCGGTCCGTCCGTGACCGCCGTGCACGTCTTCTCCCCGGGGTGTCTGGTGGTCGGCGCCGCTCCGTACCGCGGCTCTCACGAGGAGGAGTCCGCCGTGATCGCCCGCGTCGCCGCCGATCCCGCCTTCGCGGGGTGGCCGCTGGTGGTCGTGTCCGACGAGCCCGCGCGCGCCGCCCGGTCGACCATCAACTTCCTCTGGACCACCTTCACGCGCTTCGAGCCCGCCCGCGACATCCATGGGGCGAAGCAGAACGTGGTCGCGAACCACGTGGCCCTGTCGCCGCCCATCGCGATCGACGCGCGGACGAAGCCCTGGTATCCGACGGAGCTCTTCGCGGACGAAGCGACCGCGAAGAGGGTCACGACCCGCTGGAACGAGTACTTCCCGGGCGCGAAGGTCGAGATGGGGGATTCCGGGAAGGGGCACCTGGACTAGCGCGGCGAGGCCCGCACCCCGAGGCGCCCCCCGCATGCAGTACCGTGGTAATCTCAGCCATGGGCATTGCTCAATCCCGCCTGACCGCCCAGGGCCAGATCTCCGTCCCCGCGGCGGTGCGGCGAAGGCTCGGGGTCGGGCCGGGCGGCACTCTCGAATGGCTCGATGAGGAGGGGACCATCGTGGTTCGGCGCGCCGGCCGATACTCCTCCGAGGAGATACACAAGGCTCTGTTCAAGGCACGCCCGAGGCGGCGGTCCCTCGCTCAGCTGAAGGCCGGTCTCAAGGCTGAAGTCGCTCGCCGGCATGCGCGCGGTTGATACGAATGTCGTGGTTCGCCTGCTGGCCCGGGACGACCCGAGGCAGACGCGAGCCGCCGATGAATTCGTGGCCGCGGGCGCGTGGGTGTCCCTCGTGGTGTTGGCCGAGACAACCTGGGTCCTCGCCTCGGTCTACGAACTGAAGCCGCAGGCGATCGCGGCCGCGATCGAGATGTTGCTGGACCATCGGAATGTCACGGTCCAGGATGCCGAGGTCGTTGCCGCCGCGGTCGTGCGATACCGGAGCGTCCCCGGGGTCGGATTCTCGGATTGCCTGGTTCTCGAAGCCGCTCGCAAGGCGGGGCACTTGCCGCTCGGGACCTTCGATCGGGCCCTGGCGCGGCTGGAAGGCGCCGAGCGTTTGTAGGGTCCTGAGCGCCGGGGTCGAGGGCTTCTTCGTGTCCCGAACGCCCCGCAGGATCAGTCGTCGCGGCCTGCGAGCATTCTGCGCGCGGACTCCAACCCCGCCAGGCCGGGTTTCGCCGCCTCCAGGGCGGCCAGGACTTCCGCCGCCTCCTCCTGGAACGCGGGCCGTTCGTCCTCGGCCAGGCGCTCGAGCGCGCGTTTCAGTTCCCGCTTCGCTTCCTTCTCCTCGCCCGCGGCGAGGAGCGCCCAGGCGAGCCGCGCGTTCTGGTTCGCCGTCTTTTCGGGATCGCTCTTCAGTCCGGCTCGATACTGCTCGGCCGATTCCTCGAACCGCCCGGCGAGGAAGAGGCAGTGGGCGAGGTTGTAGTAGCCGAACACGAAGCTCGGATCCATGGCGATCGCGCGGCGAGAGAGCGCCTCCGCCTCGTTCAAGCGTCCCGCCTCGCGCCGGAGGACGCCGAGGTTCGACGTAGCGTCGCGCGATTCCGGATCGAGTTGCAGGGCGCGTTCCAGGGCGCGGGCCGCCTCCTCGGCGAGATCGGCCTCGCCGCAGGTCGCACCGTAGTTGATCCAGGCCCGGACATTCGTGGGATCCAGTTCGACCACGCGGGCGAAGGCCTGGCGCGCCCGGTCCAGGTCGTCCTTGAGGAGGCAGTCCTGCCCGAACGCGAAGTGAACCGCGGGGTCATCCGGGAAGAGCGACCGGGCCTCGTTCAGGGCGCGCCGGGCGAGGGCGCCGTCGCCGGCTCGGCGTGCGACCTCGGCCACCGCGAGAAGATCCGAGGCCCCGCCGACTTTCGTCACCCGCGCACCGCCGATGGGGGGAACCGCATCCTGCCCGGGATGCTATCCGCGGCCCGTGGTTTGCGCGGCGCCTTTCGAACGACTCCGCTTTTGCTAACCTTCCCTTCCCCCAACGCATGCCGTCGAAGCGAAAGCCTGCCTCAAGTCCCGTCGAAACCGAGGCCAAGATCCGTGTGTCGTCCCTGCCCGCGGTGAAGAGGAGGATCCGGGCCACCGGCGGCCGCCTGCTGAATCCGCGAACCTTCGAGGCCAATACCCTGTTCGATCTTCCCGAAAGCGACCTGCGGGCCGCGGGAAAGTCGTTCCGGGTCCGGCGCTACGGATCGAAGGGTTCGGTGACCCTCAAGGGCGTGGCCCGCGTCTTCGGAGGGGTGAAGTCGCGTGAGGAGCTGGAGACCCATGTCGCCTCGCCCGAGGTCCTCTCCGAGATTCTCCAGTCCATCGGGTTCGTCCCGCAATTTCGCTACGAGAAGTACCGCGAGGTGTGGAAGGTCGGATCCACCGTGGTCTGCCTCGACGAGACGCCGCTCGGTCACTTCGTCGAGATCGAAGGGGCGTTCTCCGCGATCTCGCGCGTCGCGAAGAGCCTGGGCCTCGACGCCGCGGACTTCCTGAGCGACTCCTACCCCGCCCTGTGGTCCGGGGCGGGTCGTCTCGATGCCATGGTCTTCCCCGCGACTTCGCGCGCGAAGAAGGAGCCGGCGGGACGCGCCCCCCGGTCGGGGAAGCGCGCGTGAAAGCGGTCATCCTCGCCGCCGGCCTGGGGACCCGCATGCGCCCCCTCACCGACAAGACCGCCAAGCCCGCACTCCCGGTCCTGAACGAACCGCTCATCGTCCGCACCCTCCGTGAACTGAAGCGCGCGGGGGTCAGCGAAGTCATGATCAACCTGCACCACCGGCCGGAGACGATCCGCGCCGCCATCCCCGAGGGCGACCTCGGTCTCAAGATCAAGTATTCCCGCGAGACCAAAATCCTCGGCACCGGCGGCGCGCTGCGCAAGGTGCGCTCCTGGGTGGGGCGGAATCCGCTGTTCGTGGTCAACGGCGACGTGATCTTCGACTTCGACCTCAAGGCCATGGTGGCCTGCCATCGGAAGACCGATGCCCTCGCGACCCTCGCCCTCAAGCCCAACTCGAATCCGAAGAAGTACAAGCCGGTGGTGACCGACCGG
>Ga0138256_10006190_pt1 | contig 12656 bp, 8 predicted proteins | sample KNB2016incub_MG_FD_105486 | JGI IMG/M metagenome (GOLD analysis project Ga0138256, IMG submission 105486) | Active sludge microbial communities from wastewater in Klosterneuburg, Austria - KNB2014incub_MG | ecosystem: Engineered > WWTP > Activated sludge > Unclassified | place: Austria... | reverse complement strand
CGAACGATGCGTACGCGAACACGGTGGCGGGCGCGAACATGGTCAGCGCCATCGCCGCCATGCTGCTGGCGGGCTGGCTCGCAGAGCACGTGGGCAAGGTGCGGATCATCGGGATCTACCAAGGCTTGATCATGGCCGCCTGGATCACGCTCGCGTGCACCGCGGCGTTCTGGGGCAACAACGGCTATATCCGCAGCATGATCGCGGTGATCCAATCCCTGGAAACGTTCTGCGTGGTAGCTGTGTTCGCCACGGCCATGTGCCTTTGCTGGCAGCGCGTGGCCGCCACGCAATTCACCCTGTACATGGTGTGCAACAACCTGGGCATGGCCTGCGGCGGCGCCTTGCTCGGCCCGCTGAAGCTGGGTCTCAACTGGTCGGGGATGTTCCTTTGCATGGCCGGTGTATTGCTCGTGGCTGGGGGCCTTATCCAGTTCATGCGACTGCACGCCCACGCCGCCGCGCTGGGTCGGCATGATGACAGCCTCAGGAGAGCGGCGTTGCGGGAACAGAACAGACCGGCGATGGATCTCGACGTGGCCATGCCCGTGACATGAGCCGATGGTCGGGGTCTTTCTCTTATCCCGTCGGCCGGATGCTTCTTGATGCACATCAAGGAAACGGAGCATGTGTCCATGGGAGTTTTGCGGCGTACCACACAAACAACCGTGCGCAAACGGAAACTTCTTGCGATCGGCACCTGGACCCTCGTGGGCATGAGCGTGCTCGGGGTGCTCTCGTCAGCCTCATGGCCTTTGCCGATCCCCAGGCGGTGATGGACCTGGTGGGCGTGGACCTGCCCAATACCGACGCCTACAGTTCCATCCGTGGGGTCCACGGAGGCGTGGGCATTTCCCAGGTGGCCGTGCTGCTGTACCTGGCCTTCACCGACCGACGCGCAGCACTGGGTTTCATGGCCTTGCTTTGGGGCGTGTACGCCGCGTCCCGGCTCATCACCATCGGTGCCGAAGGGGCCTTGGGCGCTTTCGGATGCCAGTGGCTTTTGATCGAGTCGACCTTGTGCGGACCCGCACTGCTTTTATTGCTCGGGATGCACCGCAGGCCAGCTTTCGCTTGAACGGCGGGCAGGAACGGCGACGGGCGCCTATCGGGCGCCCGTCGTTGTGCTTTGCTGAGAAGGAAACTATAGCGTCCCCCTGCTCTCCTGCTCCCGCTCGATCGCCTCGAACAGCGCCTTGAAGTTGCCTTTGCCGAAGCTCTTGGCCCCCTTGCGCTGGATGATCTCGAAGAAGAGCGTGGGACGGTCCTCCAGCGGCTTGGTGAAGAGCTGCAACAGGTAGCCCTCGTCATCGCGGTCCACCAGGATGCCAAGCTCGGCCAGCGGAGCCAGGTCCTCATCGATGGGGCCCACGCGATCGAGCAGGCCGTCGTAGTAGCTGCTCGGCACTTTCAGGAACTCCACGCCACGCGCCATCAGCTCGCGGATCGTTTTCACGATGTCGTCCGTCGCGATCGCCATGTGCTGCACCCCCTCGCCGTTGTAGAAATCGAGATACTCCTCCACCTGGCTCTTCTTCTTGCCCTCGGCCGGTTCGTTGATCGGGAACTTGATGCGGCCGTTGCCGTTGCTCATCACCTTGCTCATCAGCGCGCTGTACTCCGTGCTGATGTCCTTGTCATCGAAGCTCAGCACGTTCGCGAAGCCCATCACGTTCGCGTAGAAATCCACCCACTTGTTCATCTGGTTCCAGCCCACGTTCGCCACCATGTGGTCCACGTATTTCAGGCCGGCGGGCGGCGGATTGTAGGCGCTCTTCCACGGCCGGAAGCCCGGCAGGAAAGTGCCGTGATAGTTCTTGCGCTCGATGAAGATGTGCACCGTATCGCCGTACAGCTTGATGCCGCTCTTCACCACCTCGCCGTCGGCGTCCTTCTCCACGGTCGGCTCCATGTAGGGCACCGCGCCGCGCTTCGTCGTCTCGGCGAAAGCACTGCGCGCATCGTCCACCCACAGGGCGATCACCTTCACGCCATCGCCGTGCTTGCGCAGATGATCGTTGATCGGGTGCTCCTGCGTGAGCGGCGTGGTGAGCACCAGGCGGATCTTGTCCTGCACCAGCACGTAGCTCGTGCGGTCCTTCACGCCCGTCTCCAGGCCCGCGTAGGCCAGGCTCTGGAAGCCGAAGGCCGTTTTGTAGAAGTGCGCGGCCTGCTTGGCGTTGCCCACGTACAGTTCCACGTAGTCGGTGCCGAGGAGGGGGAGGAAGTCGGCGGCTCCTGCGACGATCTTCTTCAGATCAGGGGTTGCGCTTTCGATGGCCATAGTGCGGTCTTTTGTCATCCCGGGCTCGACCCGGGACGTGCCCCAAAGTTCGGTCATTTCTCCAGCGCGTGCGTGACGGTGGTCAGTCGGGATGTCCCGGCCCATCCGTTCGCCCTGCAGAGCCTGCACTTCGTCGGCCCAAGGCTTCCACTTCCCGTATGTAGGATCCCTGCTTCTACCGGGTGCCACAGGGCCGGGCCCATCGGCGCGAACCGGACCCGGCAGCACCCCGCCCTACTTTCGCGCCGCCCTTTTCCAGCCATGCTGTCCGTTAAAAAGCTGCCTTTCCACCTCACCAACACGCTCACGCGGAAGAAGGAGGAGTTCATCCCGTTGGACCCGCCGTTCGTGGGGTTGTACGTGTGCGGGCCCACGGTGTACAGCGATGTGCATCTGGGCAACGTGCGCAGCTTCACCACCTTCGATGTGCTCTACCGCTGGCTCACCCACATCGGCTACCGCGTGCGCTACGTGCGCAACATCACCGACGTGGGGCACCTGGTGGATGACGTGGACGCGGGCGAGGACAAGATCGCCAAACGCGCGCGGCTGGAAAAGCTGGAGCCCATGGAGGTGGTGCAGAAGTACACCAACGGCTTCCACGACGTGATGCGGCTCTTCAACCTGAAGAACCCGAGCATCGAACCCACCGCCACGGCGCACCTGATCGAGCAGATCGGCATGGTGAAGCGCATCATCGACAACGGGTACGCGTACGAGGTGAACGGCAGCGTGTACTTCGACGTGCCCAAGTTCGCGGCGAAGCACAACTATGGGGAGCTCAGCGGCCGGAAGATCGATGAGCTGATGACCAACACGCGGGACACGGAGGGCATGGAGGAGAAGCGCTCACCGCTCGACTTCGCCATCTGGAAGAAAGCGGAAGCGACGCACCTGATGCACTGGCCATCACCTTGGGGCGAAGGCTTTCCCGGATGGCACCTGGAGTGCAGCGTGATGAGCACGAAATACCTGGGCATGACCTTCGACATCCACGGCGGCGGCATGGACCTGAAGTTCCCGCACCACGAGTGCGAGATCGCCCAGAGCGTGGCCGCGGACGGGCAGGCCCCCGTACGTTACTGGATGCACGGCAACATGCTCACCGTGAACGGCCGCAAGATGGCCAAGAGCGAGGGCAACGGCTTCACCCCCGAGGAACTCCTCACCGGGAACCACAAACTCCTTGAAAAAGGGTACAGCGCCATGACCGTGCGCTTTTTCATGCTGCAATCGCACTACGCCAGCACGCTCGACTTCAGCAACGCGGCGCTGAAGGCGGCCGAGAAGGGCCTGGAAAAGATGATGGCCGCCGTTGACACTCTCGGCAAGCTGAAGGCAACGGCCGGTGCGGACGCGGGTCCGGGCGACGCGATCGCCAAGCTGGAGCAGGCCTGCTACGACGCCATGAACGACGACCTGAACACGCCGGTCATGATCGCGCACCTCTTCGATGGCGTGCGCATGATCAACGGCGCGAACAACGGTAAGCTGGCGCTGAACGCGGACGACATCGCGCACCTCACCGCGCTGTATGATACCATGCTCCTCGATGTGCTCGGCCTGCGGAGAGAGGAGGAAGCGAAGGCGGACGACGGTGCGCTGGACACCGTGATGGACCTGGTGCTAGCCCTGCGCGCCGAGGCCAAGACCACGAAGAACTTCGCCCTCAGCGACCGCATCCGCGACCAGCTCGCAGCGGCGGGCATCACGGTAACGGACACCAAGGAAGGCAGCACCTGGGGAAGGAAATGAAGCGCAGGAACACATCGCGCACGCTGATCGCCATCGGCATCGCCGTGCTGTTCATCGGCGCCTTCCTGTTGCGGTCGTGCGCCCCGGAAGCCCCCGTGCCCGCCACACCGCCGGAGAAACCCGTGCAGGTGGCCGTGCCCCTCTTCGACCCGGACAGCGCGTACGGCCATGTGGCCCAACAGGTAGCATTCGGCCCGCGCGTGCCCGGCAGCGCCGCGCACCGCGCCTGCGCCGACTGGCTGGTGGCCACCCTGAAGCGCCACGGTGCCGACACGGTGTACGAGCAGAAAGCTACCGTTACCGCCTTCAACGGCCAGCCCGTGCCGCTACGCAACATCATCGCCAGCTGGGCCCCGGAGAAAACGGAGCGCTTGTTGCTGATGGCCCATTACGACAGCCGCCCCTTCGCCGACCGGGACGACGAGCGCACCAACGAGCCCATCCTGGGCGCCAACGACGGCGCCAGTGGCGTGGCCGTGTGGCTCGAAGTGGCGCGGCACATCGGCGAGCAGGAACCCGCCTTGGGCATCGACATCTTCTTTACGGACGTGGAGGACATGGGGGCGCCCAGCGCGGGTGTGATGGGCGCGCGGCAGGATGAGAACAACCTGGACAGCTGGTGCCTCGGCGCGCGCTACTGGGCCAAGAACCCGCACGTGCCCGATTACCGTGCGCGCTTCGGTATCCTTCTGGACATGGTGGGCAGCGCCGACGCGAAGTTCCCGCGAGAGGGCATCAGCATGCGCATCGCCCCGCAGGTGGTGACCAAACTGTGGAAGGCCGCCGCCGATGCGGGTCACGGCGCCCGTTTCCTCAGCGAGACGAAGAACTACGTGGGCATCGACGACCACCTCGTGGTGTTCCAGGGCACGGGCATCCCCGTGGCGGACATCATCGCGTGGGATGAGAGTTCGGGGGCCTTCCCGGCCACCTGGCACACGCACGACGACGACCTGGCGCACATCAGCAAGGAAAGCCTGCAGGCCGTGGGCGCCACGGTGATGCGCGCGGTGTGGACAGAGCGGTAGTGTGATCTTGGCTTTCCAAGCTGCAGGGTCTTCATCGTGCCCACCCGATCGGCGCAGCCACTACTTTCAGCGCCCCAAACCCCTTTTTGCCGGTCACCGCACCTGCCAAACACCGACGCGCATGAAGAAGACACTTACGCTCCTGGGGCTCATCCCCGCATTGGCCAGCGCGCAAACGCTGGTGAACACCACGCCCGAGAACCGCACCGCATTGCTGGAGGATTTCACCGGCATCAACTGCGGCTACTGCCCCGAGGGGCACGTGATCATGGCCGCCCTCGAGGAGCGCTTCGGCCCCCGCTACGTGAGCGTGGGCATCCATGCCGGGGGCTTCGCCGTGCCGCAGGGAAGCCAGCCAGACCTCCGCACCACCGAAGGCACCGCCATCGATGCGCACTTCACCATCAGCGGCTACCCGGCGGGCGTGATCAACCGCCACCAGTTCGACCTGGACGGCACCAACGACGACCTGGGCCGCGGCTACTGGGAGGCGGCCGTGGAAGAGATCCTGGAACTCCCCAGCCCGGTGAACCTCGGCGTGGAAAGCGCCTATGACCCCGGTACGCAAACGCTCACCGTGCATACGCACGCGCTCTACACGGGTGATAGCCCCTCGGGCAACGACTACATCAGCGTGCTGGTGACGGAGAACCACATCACCGCCTATCAGGCGGACTACACCAATGGCGCCCACCAGAACTATGACCACCTGCATGTGCTGCGCGGCTACCTCACCGATACCTGGGGCGAGGACGTGGGCAACCATGTTGCGGGCGAGACCGTGGACCGCACCTACGATTTTGTCGTTCCGGCCGAATGGAACATCGCCAATTGCGAAGTGACGGCCTTCATAAGCGAGTACCAGAGCGACGTGTACCAGGCCCGGGAAGTGGCGGCCGATGGCGGCACAACCCTGGTGATCGGTTCGCTGGCCGGCGAGGGCCAGCCCTACCGGCCCGGCCAGAGCGGCACGGCCACGCCTTTCAACGGCACCTTCACCAACCTGCTGAACGCCGATGACCAGTTCGTCATCACGCTCACCGGCACGGGCGCTCCCGCCTCCTGGAACGCCGCGATCAACGTGGATGGACAGGACCTCGGTAACCCCGCCACGGTGGCGGTAAGCAATGGCGCAGCGATCAACGTGACGGCCAACATCACGCCGGACGCCGCACCGGGTATCGGTGACTACACCCTCACGGTGAGCAGCGTGACCAACGGTGGCGCACCCGCGCTCACCGCGGACTACCACGTGATCAGCGGTGTGCATGACCTGATCGTAACGCATGCCGGAGCCGAGCCCCACCTGCCGATCTACACGAACGGCCTGGACTACGAGCCCGCCAAGGCCGCCACCAGCAAGGCCGGGTTCACGGCCTTCGGTCAGGCCAACGCGCTCTCCGACGTGTACAATCTGTACCTGAACGTGAGTTGGACCTTCCCCAGCCTCACCGATGATGAGGTGGCCGTGCTGGAGGCCTTCATGGACAACGGCGGCAACCTGATGATCGCTGGGCAGGACATCGGCTGGGACCAGAGCGGCGCCACCGGCTCCTACGGCACGCCGGCCACGCAGGCCTTCTACACCAACTACCTGCTGGCCGACTTCGTGGATGACGGTAGCACGGCCGATAACACGGTGAACTTCGAGGACGCCGACATGGTCTTCGGCTCCCTGCCCAACTCGGGCATCAACAGCGTGTTCGGCACCAACTCCTACCCGGAGCGCATCGAGCCCATCGCTCCGGCCGTACCCATCATGCGGTACAACACCCCGGCCAAGATCGGCGGCCTGCGTGCGGAAACGAACGGCCATAAAGTGGTCTACTTCGGTACGGGCCCCGAGCAAATGAGCATCGCCGCGGTCGGCGAGGGAATGGTCCAACTCAGCCATGACTGGTTCTACGGTATCGTTGGCGTAGAGGAATTCGATGCGGCGCTGGCCAACCTCGGCCGTCCCTACCCCTCGCCCGCCAAGGATGTGGTGAATCTGGACGTGTCCGCCGTGCATGGCGCGTCAACGCTCGAAGTGACCGACGCCAGCGGCCGCTTGGTGATCGCGCAGCCCATCGCCAACAACGCGGCCATCGCCACCCTGCACGTGGGCGCGCTGGCCAACGGCGTGTACAGCGTGCGGGCACGCAGCCCGCAAGGCGCTGGCCCCGCACAGGTGTTCCAGGTGCTCCGCTGAACGTACTTCCCGAGCTTCACGAACCCCGGCCCCTGCGCCGGGGTTCGTGCTTTTACGGGGCGACGGTGGGATCCCTCCCGTGCCCCGGATGTTGATGCGGCCAGCGAGCATGCCCATACGCGCAGCGCATACATTGCCACCCTGCAAGAACGGACCGTTCCAACCCCCCAGTCCCCTCACCGATGCACAGACACGTACTCCCGCTCATCGCATTGCTCGCCACCACGGCCGTACACGGCCAGATCGCCTTCGGTGGCCATCCCTACGGTACCCGCCCGCCCGAAAAGACCGGCCTGCCCGCGGCACAGCGCGTGCTGATGCCCACCGTGGACGCCGAGGCCCTCATGGCCGAAGATGCCGCGCGCCTGGCCCAGGGCATCAAACGCCCCTACCGCTTCGGCTTCAACCACGCCACCGACCTGTCGCTGGAGAACAGCGGCACGTGGAACACCATGCCCAACGGTGACCGCGTGTGGCGCCTGGCCATCCAATGCCCGGACGCGTACAGCATCAACTTCGAGTTCCATGAATATGTCGTGCCCGAAGGTGCCATGGTCTTCGTGTACAATGCCCAGAATGAGGTATTGGGCGGCTTCACGGCCATGAGCAACGGCGGCCGCCCCACCATGGGCGTGGGCCAGCTGGCCGGCGACCGCATCACCGTGGAGTACGTGGAGCCCGCCACCGTGCAGGGCCAGGGCCATCTGCGCATCGGTCAGGTGACACACGCCTACCGTGATATCCTCGGCCAGGAAAAGGATCTGGGCGACAGTGGCAACTGTAACAACAACGTCATCTGCCCTGAGGGCGATGATTGGCGCGATCAGATCCGCTCCGTCGCGATCATTCTCGTGAACGGAAGCGGTTATTGCACCGGACAGCTCCTGAACAACTGCGCGCAGGATGGTACGCCCTACTTTCTCACAGCCAACCATTGCACTCAGGGCTCAAACGTGAACAACTGGGTCTTCCGCTTCAACTGGGAGAGCCCCGTGTGCGCGCAGAACCAGAACGGCCCGACCAACCAGACCGTGAGCGGCGCCAGCCTCCTGGAGAACAGTGCGGGCAGCGATGTGGCCCTTCTGCAGTTGAACAGTACCCCGCCCGACAACTATAACGTGTACTACACCGGCTGGGACAACAGCGCCGCGCTGCCCACCTCGCAGGTGGCCATCCACCATCCCAGCGGTGACGTCAAGAAGATCAGCTTCGACAACAACGCCGCCACCACCGCCACCTGGCAGAATGCCCAATGTTGGCACATAGGCAACTGGGAGGATGGCACGACCGAGGGTGGCAGCAGTGGGAGTGGCCTATGGAACCAGGACAAACGCCTCATCGGGCAATTGTTCGGTGGGCAGGCCAGTTGCAGCAATAACGTGAATGACTACTATGGTCGCTTCGACGTTAGTTGGGCATTGCTGGAGGAACACCTCGGCAGCTGTGGGGCCACCCTGGACGGCTGGGACCCCAACGGATCCACCACCTACCAGTACGACGCGCTGATCCAGAGCATCAACAACGTGCCCGCCTCGCTATGCAACGAGAACTCCATCAGCCCCACCATCACCCTCAAGAACAACGGTACCGAAACACTCACATCGCTCACCATCGCCTGGTCGGTCACCGGCGGACAGTCCGGCAACGCCGACTGGACCGGCTCGTTGGCCCCGGGTGCCAACACCGTGCATCCGCTGCCCGGCATAAGCCTGGCGAACGGCGCTTCTACCCTCACGGTAACGGCCAGTCTGCCCAATGGCCAGGCCGACGAGAACCCCTCGGGCAACACGCGCACCAAGGACATCCTGGTGGCCTCGCCGGGGGTGGAGACCACCGTAAGCATCACACTGGACAACTATGGGAGCGAGACCACCTGGCAATTGGCCACGAATACGGGTACCGTGGTGGCCACGGGCGGCCCATATGGCGACTTCGCGGAGGGTGACGTGGAATCGGAGGTCATTTGTCTTGCCGAGGGCTGCTATGAACTCACTGTGCTCGATGAGTACGGTGACGGCATCTGTTGCGACTATGGCGATGGCAGCTTCCAAGTGCTGGGACCGTGGGGTAATGTGCTGGTGAGCAACAACGGCCAGTTCGAGGACAGTGTTACGGAGGACTTCTGCGTGAGCAGCACCGGCATCGCCTCCCATCAGGCCGGTAGCCTGGCCGTTTCGCCCAACCCCACCAACGGCGGCCTGGCGGTGCAGGTGCCCGCGGTCCTGCTGGGTGGCACGCTCACGCTGTACGATGCCCTCGGGCAGCTCGTACTGCGCCACAACGTCAGCGCTACCGGCCGCACGGACCTGGACCTCGGTGACCACGCGGAAGGCGTATACCTTTTGGAAGGTACCAACGCCGGAAACCGCTTCCAGCAGCGGGTGGTGGTCGCGCGCTGACCGCGTCCAACGGTCCGGAACGGGCGGAGTGGCTCACCACCATGCCGCCCGTTCCGTTCTTTCCCACCTCCAAATCTTCGCACCATGCCCTTCGACATCACTTCCTTCACCATCACCGACGGCCACCGCTTCAAGCTGGCCGATCACCCCACCGAACTGCGCGAGCACATCGGCAAGGACGACCTGAAGAAGCTGCTCGCCGAGGACCGAGAAAAGATCATCGCCCTGCAGGAGCGCCTGTACGCCGAGGGCCGCCGCTCGCTGCTCCTCGTCTTCCAGGCCATGGACGCGGCGGGCAAGGACTCGGCCATCGACCACGTGCTCAGCGGCGTGAACCCGCAGGGCTGTGCCGTCACCAGCTTCAAGCAACCGGGCAAGGAGGAACTGGCCCACGATTTCCTGTGGCGCCACGCGAAGGCCGCCCCCGCGCGCGGCATGATCGGCGTACACAACCGCAGCCATTACGAGGAGGTGCTGGTGGTGAAGGTGCATCCGGCGTACCTGCTCGGCGAGGCCCTGCCGGGCATCCGCACCGTGGACGATGTGAAGCCCGGCTTCTGGCAGCAGCGCTACGAGGCCATCAACAACTGGGAGAAGCACCTCGTGGACACGGGCACCACGATCATGAAATTCTTCCTGCACATGGGGAATAAAGAGCAGCGGAAGCGATTCCTGGAGCGCATCTCCGAGCCGGGCAAGAACTGGAAATTCAGCCTCGACGACGTGAAGGAGCGCGCGCATTTCGACGCGTACATGGACACGTACGAGGAGGCCATCCGCGCCACGGCCGCACCGCACGCGCCCTGGTACGTGGTGCCCGCCGATGAGCAGTGGGAAACGCGCGCCATCGTGGGCCGCCTGGTGCGGGAACAACTGGAGAAGATGGACCCGCAGTGGCCCCAGCTGACCCCGGACGCGAAGGCGGAACTCGCCGAGGCGAAGCGCCTGCTGGAGGCGGAATAGCCGTTGCCGACCGGGATGATCGTCCGTTGGCCGGCATCCGCTACCTTCGGCACATGAGCACGGTCACTGAGAAACGCTGGCGCCTGAAAGCCGCTCCATCAGAGGCGGCCGTGCGCGCGCTCATCAGCGACCGTTGCCCGCCCGAACTGGCCCACCTGCTGGCCCAGCGCGGCATCACCACGCCGGAGGAGGCCAGCGCCTTCTTCCGCCCCAGGCTGGAGCAACTGCACGACCCCTTCCTGATGAAGGACATGGACCGTGCCGTGGAACGCATCGAACGTGCGCTGGGCGACAACGAGCGGATCATGGTGTACGGCGACTACGACGTGGACGGCACCACCAGCGTCGCCCTCGCTCACGGTTTCCTCAGCCGCTTCACCGGGAACCTGCGCCACTACGTGCCCGATCGCTACGCCGAGGGCTACGGCATCAGCACACTCGGCATCGACCGCGCGGCCGAGGACGGCGTGTCGCTCATCATCGCTCTGGATTGTGGTATCAAGAGCATCGACAAAGTGGCCTACGCCAGCGGGAAGGGCATCGACCTCATCATCTGCGACCACCACCTGCCCGGCGAAAAGATACCCGAGGCCGTGGCCGTGCTGGACCCCAAGCGGCCCGATTGCCCCTACCCGTACAAGGAGCTGAGCGGCTGCGGCATCGGGTTCAAGCTCATGCAGGCGCTGGCCGCGCACAACGGCCTAGGCCTCAACGAGCTGGAGCCCCTGCTGGACCTGGTGGCCATCAGCACCGCGTGCGATATCGTACCACTTGACGGGGAGAACCGTACGCTCACACACTTCGGCCTGCGCCGCCTGAACCAGGGCCCCGTGCGGCCGGGCCTGCAAGTGATGCTGGGCGTGACCAACGCCAAGCGGGCCATCACCGTGAGCGACCTGGTCTTCACCATCGGCCCGCGCATCAACGCCGCGGGGCGCATCGAGCACGGGCAGCAGGCCGTGGAGCTGCTGCTGAGCCGCGACCCGGGCCAGGCCGGGCAGATCGGCCTGCGCATCGACGCGAACAACAGCCGCCGCCAGGGGCTGGACAAGGAGATCACCCAGCAGGCGCTCGCCATGTTCGAGACCGACACGGCCCTGCGCGGCGCCTGGAGCACCGTGGTCTTCAGCCCCGACTGGCATAAAGGCGTGGTGGGGATCGTGGCTTCACGGCTCATCGAAACGCATTACCGGCCAACGGTGGTCCTTACGGAAAGCAACGGCAAGGCCAGCGGCAGCGCGCGCAGCGTGCGCGGCTTCGATGTGCATGAGGCCATCAGCGCCTGCGCCGACCTGCTGGACCAGTACGGCGGCCATATGTACGCCGCCGGCCTCAGCATGCCGGTGGAGAACGTGGAGGCCTTCCGCGAGCGCTTCGAACAGGTGGTGCGCCAGCGCATGCCGCCCGAGCTGCGCACTCCCGTGGAGGAGATCGACCTGGAGCTGCCGCTGCACCGCGTTACCGGCCAGCTCGCGCGCGATGTGGGCCACATGGCGCCCTTCGGCCCGCGCAACATGCGGCCCGTCCTCCTCTCGCGCGGTGTGGTCGCCGATGATGCGCGCATCGTGGGCGAGGACCACCTGAAAATGATCCTGCGCCCCGCCGTTGGGGGCGGTCCCCGCTTCGACGCCATCGCCTTCCGGCAAGGACGGCACCTGGAGCAGGTGCGCAGCGGCGCCCCGTTCAGCCTGCTGTACACGCTCGAGGAGAACGAATGGAACGGGCGCACCTCATTGCAACTGAACGTGAAGGACATCCGCACCGGCACCGCCGACCCGCTGCTTGAAAGAACGCCCACCGCTCCGGACACCCTGGCGATGGCATGAAAGGAACCGATACGAACCTACCTGTCCAACAAGCCACGGCCATGCGACGGAACCTCTTCACCTGCATCATGGCCGCGCCCCTGCTGGCCACCGCACAAGCCCCCACCTGGGCCGACGACGTGGCCTGCATCGTGTACAGCCACTGCGTCACCTGCCACCGCGAGGGCGGCGTGGGCGGCCACCACCTGGACCTCTCCACCTACGAGGAGG
>Ga0138256_10006189_pt1 | contig 12656 bp, 11 predicted proteins | sample KNB2016incub_MG_FD_105486 | JGI IMG/M metagenome (GOLD analysis project Ga0138256, IMG submission 105486) | Active sludge microbial communities from wastewater in Klosterneuburg, Austria - KNB2014incub_MG | ecosystem: Engineered > WWTP > Activated sludge > Unclassified | place: Austria... | reverse complement strand
CTCATCGAGGGCATCAACAACAAGATCAAGGTAATCAAACGGATGGCCTACGGCTTCCGCGATGACCGCTATTTCTTCCTCAAGATCCGGGCCGCCTTCCCCGGAAATGCGTGAAGAACCAAATTTTTCGGCCTCCTGAGCCCGCTTGTAGTCCTCGTCCGCCTGCCGCAGCTGCACCTCGAGTGACGCGACTTCGGCTTCAGCGGCAATCAGGCGGTTGGTTTCGTTTTCAAATTTGCCCAGCGTCTCCTGATCGACCTGGCCGGTCTGCGCGCGCACGACCGCCATCTGGCTTTCGATGGCCTCGAACTTCGCGCGCAGGACCTCGCGCTGCAGGACCGAGTCGCGGTCATCCACCCGGACGAGGAGCTGCCCTTTCTTCACTTCGTCCCCCTCCATCACGGGCAACTCCGTGACCCATCCCGAAACGCGGCTGGAAATCGTAATCACTTCCCCGTCGATCCGCGCGTCGTCGATATGCAAGTGGGTATAACGATGGTAAAGCCAGTCTCCCGCCCACGCCACAAGCACGAGCGCCACGATAATGAGGGTCCAGGTTTTCCTCTGCCCGCGCAAACGCGCGCGGATACCGCTCGCTCTTTCGCGGCCACCACGAGGCGTGATATGCGAGTGATCCGTCGCCATGGGAGCAGCTTTCGCCGTTCAGATTATTTTTGTGACCTGATTTGCGTGCGGCTGGTCCATAGGCACCTTTTAAGTCGTCCGAACTATTCTTCTGCTTCTAGCAGCGCGCCTTGCTCGTATCCTAATGGATTTGGGGCGCCGTCACCGCATTTCACTCGCGGGGACGTTTATGTGAGAAGTGAAGAGCGTGGAATATCCGTGACCGCTGAAGATCGGGTCCAGACAAAACCGGGCCAGCAGTTCAATACCATCTACCTAATCGTTCCGACAGCACGCAGCGAATCAATATCCGCACTACTGAGCCAGCCAGCCAAGGCAGCGTTTGTGTTTTCTGGACTAAGAGGGGCAGGCGGGACAGGCAATTCTGGAATGGTTCGGCTAAAGCGGGGCGCTGGCGCGGGCTGAATAACTCCGTCGATGTCGACTAATGTGGCGCGTGCCTTCAAATGCGGATGATTAGCCGCTTCATCCCATGACATTACTGGGGCGACGCAGGCGTCAAACCGTTTCAGCAGTTCACACCATTCGCTTCGCGTTCTAGTCCTAAATTTCTTTGATAAGATCGAGTGCCCCTTAGCCCAGTTCTCCTGATCCATGTGCGGGCCAATGTCCAATGGGTTAATGCCAAGGCCTTCCAACAGCTGGTCATAGAACTTTTTCTCTACCGCCCCCACTGAAATGTATTTCCCATCAGCACATTCGTACACATCGTAAAAATGAGCCCCGGAGTCAAGCACGTTAGTGCCGCGCTCGTTGCTTAGCATTCCGGCAGCACGCATCCCGAACAGCGATGTTGCCAACGAAGCTGCGCCGTCAACAATGGCAGCGTCGACAACTTGTCCTTTCCCCGATGTTCTCGCTTCGATTACCGCAGCAAGAATTCCCAGAGCGAGATACATTGAGCCGCCTGCCATGTCACCGATGATATTTATTGGAACGGCAGGCGCTTGACGGTGTCGGCCAATCGCGTTTAGCACTCCCGTTATCGCAATGTAGTTAACGTCATGGCCAGCCGCCATAGCGAGCGGCCCTGTCTGACCCCATCCTGTCATGCGCCCATACACCAATTTCGGATTCCGTTTAAAGCAGGCGTCCGGGCCTAGCCCTAAGCGCTCAGTAACGCCGGGGCGAAACCCTTCAATAAGCGCATCAGCCTCGGAAACCAGCCGCAGTACAAGATTGACGGCATCCGGACTCTTCAGATCGAGCGCAACCGATTTTCTGCCACGTAGTGTCAGATCGAACTTTAGGGGTCGCTTATAACCGAGATCAGAAGGCTCTTTCCGGTCGATTCGAAGTACGTTCGCGCCAAGGTCCGATAAAAGCATTGCGCACATAGGGCCAGGCCCGATTCCCGCGAGCTCTATTATTTTCATCCCCGCAAGTGGTCCCATTTGTCCCGTACCCTTATTTTGTTCTTTGGTTATGCATGGCCGGCAATCCTTCTTCGGCCCCGGTCACGCCAATTTCGCGAAAGCGCGTCGCTACATGGTGATTGGAATTTGCCCGCGCGTAAACGCCGCGAACTCTGTACCTGTACGCTCGATTGTGGAAGATGCCGCACACGGGTCCGTATCAGGAAAATCCGTGCGTTGATGAGCACCGCGGCTTTCTCTGCGAGCGAGTGCGCTGTCCAATATAAGCCTAGCGACTAAGATCGCGTCGTCAAGCGTCACGCTGAAATCCGCAGCTGCTGTTCTCTTTCGGGGGCCCGATTGTTCGTAGATTTCATGTAAACGGCCGAGTGCATTGTTAAGGTCTCTGCCATTCCGCCAGATGCCCGCCACCTGCGAGGTCAGCGAGCGGACTTCGGAGTGGAATTGCCGTTGACGATGAGTAGGCGATACGCAAACTGTTTCGGCATTGAACAGTTCAGAGAACGCCTCGTGAGCAAGCCTCTCGATTGCGTCGCTGTGGGCTACACCCGCAGCCGCCTGCCCCCCACGTGATCCGCTTACGATGACGTCTGTACCGGAGCCGCCGGCGAGCCTCCCAGCGCCGTGCACACCGCCCGCCGCTTCTCCGACCGCGAATAGTCCGCGGACCGAGGATTCGCGATGCAGATCGATCGCGATTCCGCCAAGAGACGTGTGGGCGGCGGGCAATACGGCGAGTTGGTTGCGCGCAAGATCGATCCCGCGCTTAGCGAGATAGGGATAAAGCCAGGGATAACGTTCTAGAGTCTCACGCGGTACCGAACGCGCATCTAGCCATACAGCGCCGGACGCTTCAGCGCGGCTCTGACGTGCCATATCTGCCATGGCCAGTATCAGGGTCTCTTTCCCGATCCCCGGCTCTCCTTGGGGCCGCACCTCCAGTAAAAAGCGCCTGCCATTGCTGTCGCGTAGCGTGGCCCCATCACCGAGCAAGGTAGTCGGAATCACAAAACCACGAAGCGTCTTCGGTTCGTGAATAACGAGCGGTTCGAACTGGACGAACTCCATATCGATGAGCCGCGCACCGGCATGGAAAGCGATCGCATAAGAGGCACCGCTCACATCGCGTGGGTAGGTTGAGTGCTTGAACACACCGCCAACTCCCCCACTAGCCAGCACCACCGCACCGGCCTGAACGATGAGTGCCTCTCCAGTTTGCGGTAGGACGGCCGCGACGCCCACCGCGCGCCCGCCATTCACCAGCGCCCTAACTACGTGCGCCCGCCTGAATATCACGTTTGTGCGCGTCTTCAACGCACTTGTGAGCACGCGGCGAGCTTTCGGCCCCCACATCATCCCCGGAACATAGCAACAACGCGGGTAGAGCGACCCGGAGGCATGGCGCTGAAAATAGCTATTGCCATTACGCGCGAAGCCAACACCAAGCGCATCTAATTCTCCGAAAATCTCGATCGCATGCTCAGCTGTGTCGCGGGCGAGTTCCCGGTTACTAAGGCCATATCCCTCGCGGACTATGTCGTCAAAGTGGACACTAGCGGAGTCGCGACCATCGACATGTCCAAGGGCGACGTTCACTCCCTGTAGCCAGCATGACGCCCCGCCGCCCTCGCTCAGCACTATCGTCGACGCACCAGCCTGGCTAGCGCGTATAGCTGCCATAAGCCCCGCCATTCCAGCTCCGACAATGACCACATCGGCGCGATCAATTAACATCCAACACCTTGCCCATTAATCTGGAGCGTTGAACTGAAAGCTAGCGCGCCGCAGATCATCGAAACAAGTGCCACGACTCAATGCCTCTCAGCGTCATAGCTCATGCAAAAGCCGCAATGCCCGTAAGCTTGCGTCCGATAATTAGCTGATTAAGCTGTGTTGTTCCGTCGGGGATGCTCAATAGTCGAGCATTCCGAAAGTGCCGTTCGACGGGAAATTCCCGCGTTATGCCAAATGCACCGTGAATCTGAATCGCTTTTGACGTAATTCGCTGCGCTGCTTCAGTCGTGAACGACTTTGCGATCGCCGCCTCGCGTTCGCACCTCGTTCCAGCGGACAATAATGAAAGCGCTCGATAGACTAAATAGCGCGATGCCTCAAGCTCGGTTACCATCTCCGCCAGCAAACCTTGGATTAATTGATGCCCGGCAATGGGCTTGCCAAACTGCTTTCGCTCCAGCGCGTAGGTAAGGCTGGAATCTAAGGCAGATTGAGCGATTCCGAGAGCAAGAGTTGAAACGAAGCAGCGTGATCGCTCGAACCCTTTCATCGTTTCGCGCAGACCTCCGCCAAGACCGCCGACGATATTTTCTTCTGGGACAACCACATCATCAAAATTAAGCTGGCCCAAGGACCAGGCGTTTAAGCCCAGCTTTGATATTTCCCGTGTTTCGAACCCATGCTCATGCCGATCAACAAGGAAGATAGTGAATTCTTGCTCGTCAGTGAGCGTTAGTACGAGTACAAAGTCAGCGATTGTGGCGTTCGATGTCCAAAGCTTCTCTCCCGTGATTCTATAGTTCTTGCCATCGCGTTTAGCGCGCGTCTTAATCTCGCGCACGCTAGATCCTGCCCCCGGTTCGCTAGTTGCTTGGCAACCGATCAGTTCTCCAGTCATGAGGCGCGGCATGTAACGTGTTTTTATCGCGGGAAGCGCACCGGAATGTATCTTTAGGGCTGAACCTTCGGTAATCCAAGCGACTCCGGCCAAGTCCGCCGAAGTGCGCGACAGCTCCTCGAACATGAGACCGCTGGTCAAGAAGTCCAAGCCGGTGCCGCCGTCTGCTTCCGGTATCCATCCGCTGCCGACACCATACGGAATCGTTAAGCGCAACAGATCATGTGCTACTTCTTTCGGGAATGGTGCGTCTAAGTGCTTGCTTGTTATTGGTAAGATATTTTGCTGGAGATGTCGACGCCATGCCTCGATGGCCAGACGCTGTTCTTCCGAGAGAGAAAAGTCCAATTCGTATCTCCGTTCACAATGCGATGCGGAGAGCACGAGCGAGTTGAATTGATCGCAAGCGCTCTTGGAATTACGTTGTCGATTAGGCGTAGCGGGCGCTATACGCGCTGAGCGAAAGTTCACGGGAGCAGGCGGTTAGTGGCAAGCCGTTTCGAGCAAAGTGTGAACGGCTACTAAGCTCGAAGCGTTCAAAACCGGAACACGCGCTTCGTTCCTCTGCCTAAAGCGTGAAGCGGCTGGCCGACATCCTTATCCCGCTCCTAGCCCTAATCGATCTTGACGTTCGCCTTTTCAATCACTTTCGTCCACTTTGCCACGTCGCCATTGTAGAATTGCCCGAGCACCTCTGGGCCACCGCTGTACAGCTGAGCACCCTGTGCCTCCATACGTTCGCGCAGCTGCTTATCCAAGAGGACCTTGTTGATTTCGATATTCAGCCGTTTGACGATTTCAGGTGGTGTGCCCGTGCGAACAAACACGCTCGTCCAGGAGGAGCAAATAAGATCGGGAAGGCCGAGCTCCGCGGCCGACGGCACCTCGGGGAGCGATTTCAGGCGCGTCGGGCTCGCCACCAGCAGGGCCCGCACTGCGCCGCCTTTCACTTGTGGCTGCGCAACTGTTACGTTGTCAAAAAGCAGCGAGACGGAACCCGCAAGGAGATCCGGGTAGACGGCGGGGGTGCCGCGATATGGCACATGTGTCATCGGGGTGTCTGTGAGGATACCCATGAACGCCGCACAAAGATGATTGGATGACCCGGCACCGGACGATCCATATGAGACAGCTCCCGGATTTTTCTTGCCCTCTGCAAGAAGCTGCGCCACGTTAGTAAACTTGGATGTTGGCCCCACAATCATCACCAGCGGCAGCGTGGCCAACATGGCAACCGGCGTAAAGTCCTTCTGAAAATCGTAAGGGAGCTTTCCCTCATAGAGCTTTACCTGAATGGAATTTACCGGCGTCCCCAGCAATAGCGTATAACCGTCCGCAGGCGCTTGGGCGACGACATTGGTTCCAATTTGGCCTCCCGCCCCCGTTTTATTTTCAACAAGAACGTTCTGCCCGAGCGACTCCCGAAGGCCGTTTGCAAGCAGCCGCGCCCAAACATCGGTGGCGCTTCCAGGTGAAAATGGGGCGATAATCCTGATCGCGCGCTCAGGCCACTGCCCTTGCTCTGCAGCGAAAGACGGCGATATCGCATGCGCACCAATGATTAGTGAAACTATCGCCTTCAACATCGATTTCGGTGTCATATTTGTGTCTCCTCTAGTTACTTGCGTTTAGCTACGCTCGTGAAGTGCGACCGCATTCATGACGAAATGGCGGCTTCTGCTTTTACGATTCCCAACCAATCCTTAAGCACCTGGTCCGAATGCTCGTCGAGCGCCGGAGGGGCTGTCCAACCCTCAGTGATCTCAAACGCCGAATACTTGATTGCCGGACCAATAGTAGGCACGGGTCCACGCGTGTCATGTGCGATTTGAGTAACCATTTTCCGGTGCAACACTTGCGGATGGGTGAATACTTGTTGCATGTTATTCACTGGCGCGCACGGTACACCGGCATCATCAAGTTGCCGATAGAGATCCTTGGTATTCCGTTTGCGTATTTCCGGATCGAGCAAGGCGTAAAACGCGTCGCGATTTTTGATTCGATCCGAATGTTGCGCGAAGCGCTTGTCCTCTAGGAGGTGCTCTAGTCCCAGCGCCTCAACGAACCGCTCAAACAAATTCTGATAGCCCGCCGCGATTACCATCTCACCGTCCGCCGTTTCGAATACTTTGTAGGGCACGATATTTGAATGCTCAGATCCCCAGCGACCACGGATATTGCCTGTAACGAAGTACTCCATCGCGGCGTCAACGAGAAAGCTTATTTCGGCCTCCATAAGACTGGTTTGAATCCATTGACCGACCCCTGTTCTTTCGCGTTGGAATAGCGCCGACATAATGCCGTTGAAGCCGTATAGCCCGCAGACCAGGTCGAAGATCGACGTACCTTGCTTAATCGGCTTACCACCCTTCTCCCCTGTAATACTCATGTAACCAAATTCGGCCTGCACAGTAATGTCGAATGCGCCGCGGTCGCTATAGACACCGTCGGGTCCAAAGCCGGAGAGTGACGCGAAGACCACTCGCGGGTTAATGTGAGAGATGGTTTCGTAATCGAGCCCCATGCGATGCATTACATCAGGTCGAAAGTTTTCGACGATTACGTCGGCAGCTCTAGCAAGACGCCGCGCTGTCTCCAATCCATCTTGTGTTTTTAAATCGATCACGATGGAGCGTTTATTTCTGTTACAACAGAGAAAGCTCATGCTTTGACTGTGATGAAACGGCGGCCCTTGATGGCGGCACGGATCTCCGCCGGGAATCTCTACCTTTACAACGTCAGCGCCAAGGTCACCCAGTTGCATCGCGCAGAATGGTCCGGCGTATAGACGGCTAAAGTCGAGGACACGAAGCCCGTCTAGAGGTTTTGATTTCATTTCAGGTTTGCCCTTGCATGAATCGCCGCAGCCGAGGAGCTGGCGTTTAGGAACTTGTCTGTGTTTGCCTGATATTCAGGACCCTGATGGCAAGCGTCTGATACAAGTGCGTGAAAGGCAGCGGCAAGCGCCGGAGACGCACTTTGGCGAATGGCGACTTTCCCATATCGCAACGCCTCCCTAGAACGTAAGCTCAGCACGGATCCCATTTGCCTGGCGGCGGCTAATGCGTGTCCCTTAGGAACTGCTTGGTTAACAAGCCCGCACTGTCGAGCTTCTTCTGCACACAATTGGCGCCCCGTCATGAGAAGTTCCATCGCGACGCCGTGTCCCACCAACAAGGGAAGTCGCTGAGCCGCCCCAAACGATGGAACGCTGCCTAACGCCATTTCCGGCAGCCCAAGAGAAGACGATTCGTCCGCGATCCGCAGGTCGCATGACATGGCGAGCTCAAGCCCCCCTCCCAGCGCGAACCCTTGAATTGCCGCGATCGATGGCAGCGGAAAGTTCGCGATACGCTCAAAAAGCCGGTAGGCGTCCTCGATGAACCGCCGTTTCTGCGCACCGTGCATGTTCCGGATGCACTTGATGTCGGCGCCGGCACAAAACGCCCTTTCTCCTGTCCCGGAAATTACGATTACACGAAGTTGCTCATTCTTTTCGGCGTTATTCAGAGCGTCTTCAAGCGCCTCAAGCATGGGTGGGTCGATCGCGTTCAACGCCTTTGGCCGGTTCAGGACGAACATGCCTAAAGCATTCTCGGTTGTTACGTTTAACGGTGTATTCACGCGGCCCTTTCCCAAAATTAGCCGACCCGCCAGTTTCCTTGGCCCATCAACTCGCCCCCCCAGAAACGGCTTGTCGACTGGCTTCCGCGCGGCGCGTAGTAACCCCGCCGATTACCAACCGTCAAAGCTAGGAAGACCAACAATGCCCGGATTAAATACCTATCTATTCGTCATGTCAAATTGCGAATTTGACTTTCTCCCCTGTATGTTTCCGCATATGGCCGAAAAATTCATGGCATAATTTGGCACCTATTTACTCGGCTACCCGTGATGCCCAAGAGGGACTCCACCACGCTGTGGAAGGCAGTCAGCCGCCTGCTGGTCCAAAAGATACGTAACGGGAAATATCCAATCGGCCTGCCGCTCCCTCGTGAAGTCGACCTTGCGGTACAACTAAATGTGAGTCGCAACACAGTACGAGAAGCGATGCGAGCATTGGCGGCGGATGGATTAGTGGTCCGGCGTAGGAGAGCCGGTACAGTCGTGATTGCGACGGGAGGAGAGCAGCCGATCCGCTTTAACATCGACCCGTTTGCATCACTAGAACGACGGCACTCAAGCACTCAGCTAAGAGTGCTTAAGCGCGAGCTTAGCCCGCTCCCCGAATACGTGCGTACTTCAGTTCCGAGTGCAGCAGAGGGGAACTGGCTGCGAGTCACAATGATCCGCACTACTTTGGCGGACGAGCGGCCGCTGGCTTGGCAGGATATGTATCTACATCCTCGCCTACACCAAATCGAACCATTGATCGATCGCGAACGTGAACCCGTCTTCAAGTTGATCGAGAAGAAGACGGGCGAACGGCTTGCGCGTATCGACACCTCGGTTAGGCCATGCCGACTAACCAAAACATTGGGACGGGCTTTGCAGCTTCCAAAAGGGGCGCTCGCACTTCTCCTCACGCGCCAGGTATTCAATGACCGGGATGAGATGGTGGAATTCGCAGAGGGCGTTTACCCAGAAGAGCGTTATCAGATTGAAGTTTCGTTCAACATGCTTGAAAGCGCTAAGGAATAGGTACCACGAGGGGCGTCTTGCGGACTGCGCCCCCTCATTTGACTGAGGATTGATCAGGGGTCAATTTCAAGCTGGTCTGCAAGCCGAATCACGTAGAGCAATACATCCCCGATCTCCTTGGAGTGCTCATTCCGGCGAGACTTTGCGACCTTGGCAAGTTCGGCGTCCGGCGTTCACTGGAAGTGCTCTGCGAGCTCCCCCGCCTCGACCATCAGGGCAATCGTTAGATTCTTAGGAGAATGAAACTGGCCCCAATGAGTGCGGCAAGCACCGGGTCCGGGCATCGCGCCCAGGACGAGGGATAAGTCGCCGGCAGCTGCGACTCCGGGAGAGCGCAGTAGCCGGTGGTGTGGCGCCCGTACTCTCCCGAGCGATCCAGCGGACAGATGAGCGCGCCGGTGGCGCCGTCATTGCCCGTGAGCGCGAAATACAGAACGCTGGTGGTATGCGGCGCAAATACCAGCATCGCCACGCAGGCCGCGCTCGCCCACATGGTCCAGGATCTGCACAGCGAACGAGCGATGGGGAGTCGAGCGCAGGTAATGCCACTGAGGCATCGAACCTCCTCGCGTCGTGGAGATGGCGCGAAGTGCGCCGGAAGGAGAGCGCCTCGAAAGGGCGGCGGCGCCCGGACGGGCGCGGATCGGAAAGCACCGACTTGACCCTCGGGGAAAGGTGAAAAGCGAGACGCCCGACGGCCTTCAGGGGAGGCTAGCGCAGCGCTTCCACAGCCGGTCGCGGAAATCTCCCCATGGGTCCGGGGGTTTTCCGGGGTCGCGCGTCAGTAGACCTCCGCCGGCATGCCGAAATAGTCGGCGAGCTGACCCTTCTCGTAAGCGGCATTCATCGCCTCGGGAGCGGTGATCAGGCCTTCGTCGACCAGGCTCTTGAGGTTGGCGTTGAGCGAGGTCGTGCCGTCGGCGCATCCGGCGCCGTCGCGCATGACCCGTGCACCTTGAGCGCGTCGATTAGGAGTTGCGCACCGGTGCGCGTGAGAGTGGAATCTGCAGGTTTCATGGTTTCACCCTGCTGAGAGTAGCGCAGGCGTTACGAGAACGTATCTACCCCAGCGGGCTGGGGTATGGGCTCGCCCTCGTTCTGCCCATGATCCATGCCGGAATCAGCGCGAGCGTGAAAGCGAGCGCAACGATGAGAAAGCTGTCGCGGAAACCCATCGTATACGCTTGCGCATAGACCACCCGATCCAGGAAATGCAACGCTCCCGACAGGTGCAAATCCGGGGGCACCCCGGCCTGGGCAAGCAGGTCCTGCATCCTGCGCATAAATTCCGCCGTACCGCTGTTGCCGGCGGTCTGGAGGTTCGCTAACGCGTTGCCGTGAAAGTAAGTCCGGCGGTCCAGCACGACCGAGAGCACGTTCACGCCGAACGCGCCCCCGAGCTGGCGGGAAAAGTTGATCATCCCGGCGCCGTGCCCGAGCAGTTCGGGGCGCAAGGCCCGCAACGCGGCAACGATGAGCGCCGGCTTGATCAGCCCCAGGCCGATGTAGGAAAGAACGACGCACCTCGCGATAGTCCAGAACGGAGTATTGGCGTCAACGTGCCCCATCCAGTAAGCCGACACGCTGGCACACAACAGACCGGTGATAATCAGCCCTCGCGCGGGAAGGCGGTCGCTCAGGTATCCGCCGATCGGAAAGAACAGGCCCAGCACGAGACCGCCAGGCATCAGCAGCAGGCCCGCAGTCATCGGGGTGAAGTGCTGAACGGTCTGAACGAATAGCGGCACCAGGTAGGTGGAACCGAACAACCCCGCGCCGAAGATAAAAGCCACCGCAGCGGCCGCGGTAAAGCGAGCGCTCGCGAGCACCCTGAGTTCGACCAGCGGCTGGGAGGCGTGCAGTTCCCATGCAACGAATACGACCGCGGCGACGACCGCGAGCGCGAAGAGCATGAGGATGTAGCCTGAATACCAGCCTTCGCGCTGTCCGTTGGACAGGCCGACGAGCAAACAGGCAAGCGATGCCGACAGGAGCAGAAAACCCGCCCAGTCAAAGCTGGTACGTGCTTCCGATTCGTCGCGTTCCGGCATGAACACGCTGCCAAGCAGAATCGCGATTACGCTGAACGGCGCGGCGAGAAAAAAGACGTAGCGCCAGTTGAAGTGTTCGATCAGAATGCCTCCCATGGTGGGGCCCAGCGCCGGCCCCAGGATCACGCTGATGCCGAAAAATCCCATCGCGGTGCCCCTGCGTTCGGGGGGGAACACGCGGAACAGCGTGTACACCGAGAACGGCTGCATCAACCCAGCCACCGCGCCTTGCGCAACCCGGCATACAATCAGCACCGATTCGTTGGGGCTCAGTCCCGCCAGCACCAACGCCGCGATGAAAATGCCGAAAGCGCCGATGAACGTCTTGCGCTGTCCAAAGCTGCGAATCAGCCAGGCGTTCAGCAGCATCGCGACCGTCATGGCCGCCAACGCGCCGGTGGAAACCCATTGCGCGCGGTCCTGCCCGATGCCAAACGTGCCCATGATATCGGGTATCGCGACGTTGACGGTGGTAGTCGTCAGCATCGCCGAGATCGTGCCGAGCATCACCGTAATGGTGGCAAACCAGCGGTAATGCGGGCCGTACCGCGCGAACAGTAGCTCAGTGGTTTCGGAGGCCAATGTCCACTTCCACCATCATTCCCGGGCGCAAAGCGTGGTCCTTCTCGGTGAGCGCGATGCGCACCGGCAGGCGCTGGGTGATTTTCGTGAAGTTGCCGCTGGGATTGGGGTCCGGCAGCAACGCGAACTTATTGGTCGCCGCCTGGCCGATCCGGAAAACTTCGCCGCCGTAGACTTTGCCGGGATACGCGTCTACGCGGATATCCGCCTTCATTCCCGGCTTGAGTACACCGATGTCGGTTTCCTTGACGTTGGCTTCTACCCAGATTTGATTCGGGTCGTGGAACATGGCGATGCGCTGACCAGGGGAAACATGTTCGCCTTTGCGCACAAAAGTCATCACCACCTTGCCGTCGGAGGGGCTCACCATGATGCGGTCCGCGATATCCAATTCCTGGCGGCTTATCTGTGCGCGGATCTCGTCGGCCTGGTGCGCAAGCACCCTGAGCTGCTGTGCCATGACCCGAAGCTGGTGGCGGCTTCCGCCCGCGGCCGATAATGTGCCGCGGGCGCCCGCCACTTCGGCTTGCGCCTTGCGCAGACTCTGCTGAGTCTGCTGATAAGCCGTGCGTGCGCGTTCCACTTCCTGCCGCGTGAGAAATTTTTGGTTCTTCCGGGATTTGCGTGGTCTGAAGGCGGCCAGCCGGCCGCCGCTGCTATCTTGAGTTTGCGGACAACAAGAAGCAGTGGAGGCGACCGGTGGCTGCCACGGACATTATTGCCCGGCTG
>Ga0138256_10006187_pt1 | contig 12658 bp, 9 predicted proteins | sample KNB2016incub_MG_FD_105486 | JGI IMG/M metagenome (GOLD analysis project Ga0138256, IMG submission 105486) | Active sludge microbial communities from wastewater in Klosterneuburg, Austria - KNB2014incub_MG | ecosystem: Engineered > WWTP > Activated sludge > Unclassified | place: Austria... | reverse complement strand
CTGCGAACCAGACCAAGGCTGCCTGAATAAAGACTTCGCCGATCTGAAGGGGCGCTCGCCGCTGAGGTGAGCGCCTTTTTTTTTTGCGCTTCCTGGGGCATGACCGGCCTGAAGCGCTGCTGCAACCCGTGTCGCGCTGCACATACGGCCTCCGGATTCCCGGGTTAGAATCCAGACTTGATATCAGCGGTCGATCAGATGACCAGGTGGCTGGACCGATGCCGAGGACAGTAAAGAAGTACGCGAATCGCCGACTCTACGATACCGAGGCCAGCCGTCACGTCACGCTGGACGGTATCAGACAGCTGGTCGCTGGCGGCGAAGACGTGGTGGTGATCGATGACACCACCGGCGAGGACATCACGCGCAGCATCCTGCTGCAGGTGATCGCCGAGCAGGAGCAGGGTGGCAGACCGATACTGTCGGCAGAAATGCTCCGGCACATCATTCGCTTCTACGGCAATCCGCTGCAGGAACTGATGGGTGGTTATCTCGAGCGCAGTCTCGACGTATTCATGAAGCAGCAGAAGGGCCTGCAGGACCAGATCCAGAAGTCGATGGGCGCCTTGCCGCTGGGCATGATGCCGCCGCCCATATCGCCGCTAGGCTCGATGCAGGATATGACGGCAAAGAACGTCGAAGCCTGGACACAAATGCAGAAAACATTTCTCGATATGATGATGCCGCGCCCTGCGCCTGAGAAAAGCAAGGACAAGCCCACCGATCACAAGGAGTAGACGTTCTGCCGCCGGATTGAATGCCGGCCGGTAGTTCGCACGCGCTATGGCCGTAGAACCCAGCTTTCCCGCTTACGATCCCGCTGAATTTTCCCGCCAGCTTGCTGAATACACGCAGGCGGCACAAACCATGTTTGCTGAAAGTATGAAGGCGCCCACCGCTGGTGCCGGACGTAGCCTCGATCCGCTCAATGTCGCTCCGGCCATGCAGGAGGCGGCCAGCCAGCTGTCGATGAGTCCGGCGCGCCTTATTCAGGCCAACCTGCAACTCTGGCAGCAGCACATGCAACTCTGGCAGCAGATGGCCACTTCAATGGCGACCAAAGCGCAGGGCGGTGATCAAACGGCAGCGCCGGCCTTCCCGCGTGTCGCGGAACCGGAAAGCGGCGATCGCCGCTTTCGTCATCCCGACTGGCAGGAAAATGCCCTGTTCGACTACATCAAGCAGTCCTACCTGATTACTTCACGCTGGCTCGTAGACACGATGTCGGGTGTGGAAGGGCTGGATGCACAGACTGCGAAGAAGGTGAACTTCTACACGCGCCAGTTTGCAGATGCCTTTGCACCCAGCAACTTCGTGTGGACCAATCCTGAGGTGCTGCGCGCTACCTGGGAGAGCCAGGGCAAGAATCTCGCCCAAGGCATCGAGAACTTCAAACGCGACATGGAGCGCGGGAACGGCGAGCTGCGCATCACCATGAGCGATCCCGATGCCTTTGAGCTGGGTGTGAACCTGGCGACGACGGCCGGCAAGGTCGTATTCCAGAACGACCTGATCCAGTTGATCCAGTTTGAGCCGCCTACGGAGCAGGTGCACCGCACGCCGATCGTCATGATTCCGGCGTGGATCAACAAGTACTACATCCTGGATCTCAACGAGAAGAAGTCCTACGTACGCTGGGCGCTGGGGCAGGGCTACACGGTTTTCGCCGTTTCATGGGTGAATCCGGACGAGACCCTGGCGCAAAAGACCTTCGACGATTACCTGATCGACGGCGTCATCGCGGCGCTCGATGCGGTTGAAGCGGCGACAGGTGAGCATGAAGTCGTCGCGGTTGGCTATTGCATCGGTGGCACCATCCTCGGCGCTGCACTCGGTTACCTCGCCGGCATCGGCGATCAGCGCATCAAGGCGGCCACGATGCTGGCCGCTCAGGTTGATTTCTCGGAGCCCGGGGATCTCGCGGTCTTCGTCGACGAGAAGCAGCTCGATAACCTCGACCAGATGATGGGTGACAAGGGTTATCTCGAAGGTCAGGCCATGTTCACTACCTTCAACATGTTGCGCGCCAACGATCTGATCTGGTCTTTCTTCGTCAATAACTACCTGCTTGGCAAGGACGTGCAGCCTTTCGATCTGCTGCACTGGAATGCCGATGCGACACGTATGCCGCGTACGGTGCATCTCTTCTACCTGCGGCAGATGTACATCTACAATAATCTCGTCAAACCGGGCGCAGTCGAGCTCGCCGGCGTGCCCATCGATCTCACTAAAGTGACAGTGCCCGTCTACCTTCAGGCCTGTCGAGAAGATCACATCGCTCCCTTCCGCTCCGTGTTCAAGGCGCGTCACAACTATTCTGGCCCGGTGCGTTTCGTGCTCGCCGGTTCCGGACACATCGCCGGCGTCATCAATCCGCCGGATGCAAAGAAGTACCAGCACTGGCGCAACGATGCCGAGCCATGGGAAGTAGACGCCTGGCTCAAAGGCGCCACCGAATATCCGGGCTCCTGGTGGCCTGACTGGCAGGCGTGGCTCGCGCCGCAGTCCGGTGAGATGGTGCCTGCGCGCAGGCCGGGCGATGGCAAGCTGACTGTGATTGAGGATGCGCCGGGTTCTTTTGTGAAGGTGCGGTCGGCTTAGGGGGCGGCAACCTTTCTGAGTGACGAGGCTATGCTGGATTGAACCGTATGTGATACCGGCATTCTCCGGTCCTTTTCAGTTCAGTGTCGAGGGTCGCCGCGGCAGACCATTGCACACCGACAGTTCAAGGCAGGACGCATCGTAAGCCGATAGCCGATAGCCGGTACCGCCGTGCCGATTGCAAAATCTCGGTCAGTGATCGCGAGAAAGTTGCTGTGTCGGGTTTGATCTGAATGCCAGCCAGCATCTCCAGAAATACGTCGCACTGCGATTCGGTGCTGATGCCTTTCCATTCTCGGCACGAGCCATGAGATTGGCGACTCCAGGTCCACAGCTAACCTGAACCTCAGCCGTTACGCCAGGTGCTGTCATTGCATCGAGAACGCCGACCGCATACCGCTTGGCCAGGGCCTTCCCATACTGATCGATATCCAGGTGCCTGACACGGAATCGTACTCGTACTTCTTGAAATTGTTGGCTGAAGACCTGAAAGAAGACGTGATCGCCTGCAAGCAGAGCCAATAAGAACAATTAGCCGCACTTATAATGCAGATCAACTTTGTAATTGGATTAATTCCAGTCATTCTGTAATGATCCTTTCAGATACAAATTAGACCGCATGAGGGATGGTGTTCCTGCTGCTGGAACGCCCATCCTGCGGCACCCAAAGCGGGCCCGGCAAATGGACCGAAATGACTTTCTGCTTACGCCAGTATTCTGATTCGTGAGCAAAGCACCAGGAGCAAAAGAAAATGAATGACTCGATCGGACCGTCCATTCTGAAGCGTATAGAGGCGGCAGGCCGAAAGGTGCTGCCCATGCATAAATTCCTGGCTGAATCAGATCCGGCAACACTCGATGTGTTCGACCAATTTCTGATGCATTCAATCTATCGCGAAGACGGGTTACAGGAGGGCCACAAGGAAATGGTCCTTGCATGTATCTGTGTCGCTGCCGGATCCAGCCAACCGGTAATCGCAAATCACTGCCGCAAGGCACTTGCGGCCGGTCTCAAAAAGGACCACTTGGTTCAGGCGCTCGAAATAACGGCTGCTGTAATGGCGACCCGTACGCTTGCGGCCGGGATTAATGCAGTCATTGATGCGGGGGATTGATGACGTGTTGATTGGCGCGGACCAGCCTTTCGGTGTGTCGCGAAAGCTCAGCTACCAGATGGTTGCTGACTGTTATACCGGTCGCGTTCTCTATGTCACATTCAGGACCCCGGCCGATCTGTCGCAATGGCTTCCGCCGCCTTTGCAAATGGGTAATGTCCACGAAGGGTTTCTGAAGCTGTACGAGTTGAAAAGGCGGCCCGAGGGCGGTTTGCCCAATCCACCGGCTTTCAGCGAATATACGGAAGCTTGTATTACTGTGCTGGCTGCTCCTCCTGGGGAGGTGCTGCGTCACTACAATCTGTTTATGTGGGTATCACACGACTGGGCCCTGTACAAAGGGCGTTCCGCATTTGGTTGGCCAAAGAAGATTGCGAGCACCGTAATGGCCTTTAGTTACCCGAACGGGGATAAAACTGACGCGGATCGGCAGCTCTGCGAGTTGAATGTCGATGTTGATCGCTACGGCTATCCGCTCATGCGGGTAAAGGCGCGACTGGACCCTGCAGCTTCAGCGGGGCAAAAGAAACCGTTTAACGGTTTCTACACAATACGCCATATCCCGGCACCGGTTGACGGCGGCGAAGATATTCGCGAACTCCTGGTAATCGAAACACGTAATGGGTGGTCTCGTGACGAAATATGGGGTGAGGCGACAGTAGAATTTAGCGATGCTCCGGATGAAGAACTCGGAATTCTGGGGCCGGTGGAGGTAACTGATTGCGTCCTCATGAATACGGGGTGGGTTCTGCCGGCCTGGCCTGCCAGGCGCTTGCTGAGGCTCGATTCCTTGCCGACGGACCTTGGTGAAGCCAGACCTTGTTGATGCCATTGGGCAATTGAGAGTAATAGATGAAGAAATTTAGTGGAGTCTTTCCTGCAATTGTTGCGCCACAGGGTGCCAACAACGAAATTCTTTTCAACGTAATGGGTGATCTGGCCAAGAGGCAGGTCGGAGATGGAGCGGGCGGCTTTCTGGTTAACGGCCACAGTGGCGAACTATCATTGCTGTCCGGCGATGAACGACGCGAGGCAATCAGAACGGTACGAGCAGCAATTGGTGCGGATGTGCCGATCATTGCTGGCGTGCACACGCAGGGGCTGGGTACAAAGTTTGCCGCACAGGCAGAGTCGGCGGCCGAGTGCGGCGCTGACGCCATCCTGGTATTTTCACCTTTTGCGTTTGCGCGTGGGGCTTTTCAATACGCGCCGGAAGCAGTTGTTGATTACTACCGCCAGGCTTCGCAGCAGACACCAATTCCGATGTGGTTTATGCAGTATCGTCCTCTGACAAACCTGATGATGCCTCGCCATGTGCTCATGGAGATCGCAGCTCTGCCAAACGTGGCGGGAATCAAACAGGAAGTGGAAGACGACATCGAGTATGAGAGAGATCTGGTCGCCTTACGCAAGGCCAATCCTCAACTTACGGTGTTTACAGCGACCGACCGCGGCCTGTTCGGTAATTATGCGCTGGGTGCCGACGGATGCACGATCGGTCTGGCGAATTTCGTAAAGCCGGTCAAAGCGTTGCAAGACGCTGTCTGGGCGAAGGATCTTGATGCTGCCAGGCAGGCGTCATTACATCTGATGCCGCTTATGGATGCCATATATGGCCGGCCCAGCTATCGGTGGTCCTCCCGACTGAAGTATGCACTGCACGCGGCCGGATACATGCCGACCCCGAATATCCGGATGCCGCTGTTTCCGGCGCGTCCCGAGGAACGCAAGGCAATCGACGCAGTTCTGGCAAATTACCTGGATTAAGGGCAAACCATGCAAACAATTGGAAACCGGAAGTTCTACAACAGTCTGGAAGAGGTCATAGCGCCATCCCATACGGCAGTTCTGGTGATCGATCAGCAGAACGATTTTTGTCACGAGCGCGGATACTATGCGGATCGTATGGGTCTCGATGTGTCGATGACGCGGGGAATTTGCGAACAAATTAACCGGCTGACTGCTGCGGCCCGCGCACACGGTGTGATGGTGATATTCACGCAATACGTCATCGCAAAAGGATTTTCTTCAGACTCCCCAATGTGGCTCGGTATCCATATTGGCGCCGGATTGAAGTCGCTGGATCAGGACAATTTCTACACAATTGAAGGGACCTGGGGCGCGGAGCTGTACGAGGGTATTACGATCGGGGCCGATGACCACATCATAAAGAAGTTCCGTGGGTCCGCTTTTCACAACACCACACTGGACTCCTTGCTGAAGGGAAGCGCCATCGAGTCGCTCATTATCACCGGGCAGGTGACGGAAGGTTGTGTAGAGAACACCATCCGGGCAGCCCGGGATGCTGATTACTACACGGTATTAGCTAAAGACGCGATAGGGTCAGTAAGCAAGGAACGGCACGACCGTACCATGAGTGGCTGGCTTCCTCGGGCCTACTGCCCTGATACGGCCGACATTATCGATGTCTGGAACAGGATCGCCAAAGCCTGACTAACGCTGTTGTCAGCCCAGGAATCCGGGTATCGCCGATTAAACTCGATCTTCGGTTTCTATCCATTCCATTATTGTGGTCTGCAGATCACTGATAAAGCGCTCATGAAACGGGCTCACAACCATGCGTGCTCTTCGACACATGCTGAAGTGACGCTCTTGCTCAAATTCCGGCACGGCCAAGTATCTCGTTTTACCAGAGTCCTTGTTCGATGAGTCAAATAACTTTGGCGATACTATCCCGACAGCGTGCCCCCTATTGATAAGCGCCGCCGAGAGGGTCATTGAATTAGTCCTGACTACATGGCGCGGAGGGCTGATATCAGCCGATGCGAAAACACGGGCCAGGTATTCGGGCCAATCCGGACTGATGGAGACAGCGACCCATTGTTGCTTCGAAAGCTCATTGAGCGTTGGGCTCTTGTGCCCGTACAGTTCATGCTTTTCGCCCACAATTACCTTGACGCGGTCACCGAACATCGGCTCCCGCAATATTTCTGGCGTTTCTGGTGCGAGAAAGTGATCGGATAGAAATGCGAAGTCTATTTCGCCTCCGGCAAGTAAGGCTACCAGGTCGGCTGACCAGTCCTTGACTATCTTGACGTTGTAGCTTGGATAGGCGGACTTGAATAACAGGATGGCTTTGATGAGTATTTCGTCGCTCAGGGATTGAACGACACCGATCCGGATTTCGAGTCCCGACTGCTGAGCCCGTGCCTGCAATTCGGTCTTCGCCGCCTCAAACTGTCCTGTTATCACCTTCGCGTGATCACGCAACCGGCGCCCGTGCCCGGTTAGAACTGACCCTGTCTTGCTGCGTACGAAAAGCTGCAGACCAAGCTCCTTTTCAAGTCTGGCGATTGACTGTGTCAGGGCTGACTGGGTCAATCCAATGCTGTTGGCAGCTGTGTGGAATTGTTTCGTCTCTGCGAGCGCCAAGAAATGCCTGAGTTGCCTTAAGTCCAATGGCCTGCTTCCTGTTCAAATCTCGATCTACATGTAATTCATAAGTGAGCTTGATTTAATGATCGAACAAATTAATTGGTTTAATTTCATTCCAGATTGTACATTGGCTTCGGAGAGCCAATTGTCCAGGGCGGGTGAGCAGAAGAGCGTAAAGGACTAATGGGTTATACAACATATTTTTGCCATTCTGCGTCCTGACGCTTGTGTACTGGTTGGGTGGCGATCTTGGTGCCCTTTGCGCTGCGCAATATGGTGTTGACGAGCGCTTGTCGATCAAAGCCCGAACGTATCAGCTCGCTTGTGAGGTTTGGCACGTTGTGGCGAGGCATATTGTTCGTCGTAACTGGTGGTGTCGCCGTGGCATCATTTTCTGGAGTAGGCATCAGGTCCTGTATTTCTCCGGCAGCAAAGCTACTGATTTACTCGCTGGCAATCGCCTTGAGCCTGGTTTTGCGAATCTTGTTCAGGCCATATCGACCGGTGCTGAAACGAATTGCGGCAGGCGGAGACTGCGCGCAAGACTCTGCAATCAAAAAAACACATTCGCCAGTGCAAGGCTAAATGTCCTGCCGAGATGACAATAATTATGAGTTCTTCACCTTCTCACACATAGCCCACCTGGCTAATCGGGTTGGCTAAGTGACGGTGTATGGTGTGCGGGACTCATTCCGGAACGCAAAAATTATGACAACTTCAACTCTTATCGGGCTACTGCCAAACCCCGTTACCCTGAGTCGCCGGTTTGTTCTCAAGCGGATGTTCGCATCCAGTGTGCTTCTAACGCTGAACTATTCATCCATTGCCGTTGCGGACGGAGCAACATCTGCTACAAAAAGCTATGGAGGATGGGAGGATCTCTGTCGGGAAAAATGGCAATGGGACCGCGTTGCGCGCGGCACCCATGGCACAAACTGCCTCGGTAATTGTGCGTTCAATGTATACGTGAAAAAAGGCATTGTGTGGCGGGATGAGCAGCAAGGCGAGTATGGAGCTTCAGGAGATGCACCGGACTACGGTCCACGTGGCTGCCAGAAGGGTCTCCGGCATGCCCACTACATGTACGGTCCGCAGCGTGTCTTGTACCCGATGAAATCCATCGGTGAGCGGGGTAATGGAAAATGGCAAAGGATCAGCTGGGAGCAGGCAACCACGGAGATCGCCGATAAGTTTCTCGATCGGGTCGTCGAGCATGGTCCGGAATGCATCTCTTACGGAAGCGGTACTCAAATGTCGCTCAAGCGGGGGGCGTTCTGCGCGTTAGCTCGTTTTGCGAACATTACCGGAGTTACCGTTCCTGAATTTCTGTCCGGGGTAGGTGACTTGCCCAGCGGCGTGTATCTGACCCTTGGGCAAACAAATACCAGCGACACCATGGCAGCCGTCTACAAGTCGCGTTGTGTTTTAGTCTGGATGAGTAACCCTGCCGCAACCCGCATTCCCGATGCTCATTTCTTCTGGGAAGCGAAATACAACGGCACCGACGTTATTGCCATTTCCCCTGAATTTACGCCAACAGCCATGCACTCCAGCCTATGGGTAAATCCCAAACCAGGTACCGATACGGCATTGGCGATGGCTATGGTGCACGTAATTTTGGAAGAGCGCCTGTACAAAGCGGACTACATCAAAGAACAAAGTGACTTGCCGCTGTTGGTGCGCACAGACAACAAGAGGCTCTTGCGGGCTGGCGATATTGCTCGAAATGGCGCCGCTCCCGATGGCGTGAATGGCTTTCTTGTTTGGGATGCAGTCACAAACGCAGCTGTCATTGCGCCCGGTTCAGTGGCAGGCAACGGCGTACCCGCAACGCTGGAGTTGAGCGAAACAGATCCGGTGCTGGAAGGAAGCTGGTCGATAAACACCGTCGAAGGTGACATTCAGGTAACTACGGTATTTGAACTGCTAAAGCAGCGAGCTGCCGGGCATTCACCCGAACTGGTGTCGGAAATAACCGGCGTCAATCCGGCCGTTATTCGGGAGGTTGCGCGGCGCTTTTCCGCCGCCCAACCCGCCATGATTTTTGCAGGTTACGCCGCTTGCAAGTGGTTGCATGGGGATATTCTGCAACGATCAATGCTGCTGTTGCTTTCGCTAACCGGCAATATCGGGCTTGAAGGCGGAGGGCTGCAGATCGGAAACTCAGCCAAAACCCAATCGATGGCTTTTGCATTTGAGGGTATCGGGCCCGCTTTTCGTGGTGTTTCCGGCACAACCTGGGATTACGACCAAGGTGATATGAAGGATCTGAACCAGGCGATATACGGTCCGGGGCTCGCGCAGGAGTTTGATCAGCACTACCAGGAGAGTATCCGCAAAGGGTGGTTCCCCAGTTACAGTGCCAAAGGCTGGAAAATGGGGTTCTTTGCCGGCAACAATGGAGCCAACTGGCGTGCATCAGGCAAGCAGTGGAGAAAAAATGCTTTTGAAAAGATCGAGGTAATCGTTGCACTGGTGCCGGACGCAGGCGTCACGTCCCATTATGCAGACTACGTGTTACCGATCGCACATCATTACGAACGTGCCGACATGATGCTGCTGTCAAAGACGCCCTACGTGCAGGTACTCGATGTTGCGGTTCCACCGTTGGGGGAATCTGTGGATGACTGGGAAGCAAATCGCCGCTTGGCGGAGGCTATCAGTCGCAGGGCGAAAGAACGTGGTATTGGTGTCATTGAGGACGACGTCAATGGCAGGCGAGTGCAAAGGGACTACGCACGTTGCCTGGATCTTTATACCATGGATGGACGGATCAAGAGCGTCAAAGACGTCTGTCAATACATTATCGATACGACGCCAGGTATCCCCAAGGTCACATTTGCCGAGCTCGCAGCGAAAGGCATTATTCGAGTGGATGGATCAGAGAATACGACGTGGGATAACAAGGATACGACCTACCATTCTGAAGTCTTTAGAAGCGTGCGCGATAAGGCCCCGTATCAAACCCTGACGGGGCGGCAAACGTTTTACATCGATCATGAGTGGTTCCTGAAGTTTGACGAGGCACTACCGGCACATAAGCCGCCCTTGTCGAACAAAGGATACCCGCTGCGGATGATGATGGGGCACGCACGTCACGGCATTCATAGCATGTGGCGCGACGATTCGTTTCTGTTGAGTCTGCAGCGAGGCGAGCCGGATATTTACATCAATCCACAGGATGCCGATGAACGCGGTGTAAAGGACGGCGACCCTGTCCGTGTATTCAATGACGCTGGCGAGTTCTACGTGATGGCGCACATAAGCGCTGGAATCCAGCCTTCAATGCTGTTCATGTACCACGGTTGGGATCCGATGATGTTTAGAAAGCGTCAAAATTTCGGTGCAGTAATCTCAACGGCTGGCCTGATTAAACCAACGAGCATGGCAGGAGGATACGGGCATATCGGCTACCGGCCCGCAACGTATTCCCCGAATCAGACCTACAAGGATTTTACCTGCGACTTTGAAAAGGCCCCGAAAGACGTCGCCGGGGATAAGCTCGCATAGGATCCGGGTCTTTGGCAATCACCGCGCCCGTCAACATCAATCGAGTTGCCCAGGGCCGCACGCGGATCTCACCGGCGCTATCAGGTGCAGAGCGTATGGGCTGCGTCGGTCCTGTTTTTCGCTGTGCGGCTTGAGTGCTCTTGTAAAGCGGCTATGCAAATAGTGCTGTCCAGTAATAGAAAAGGTATGCGTCATGAATAGCAAAATGTTCCACTCCGGGCCCGCGGCAATAATCGTATTGATGTCGCTCGCGGCCATGAGCGCTTGCCAGCCGGTGAATAACGCGCCCATTGCCGAGTTTAGCGATTGCGAAAGTTGTCCGACGATGGTGGTGGTTTCTGGTGGCAGCTTTCAAATGGGATCTCTCGAAGGTGAGGAGGGACGTTCGGAAGGTCCGATACACAACGTCACTATTGACTACAGGTTTGCGGTGGGAAAGTACGAAGTGACCTATGGCCAATTTGCGAAGTTTGCCCGCGAAACGAATCACACGCCTGCAAAAAACTGCACCATCTGGGCAGGTCATCAATGGGCAGTAGTCGAAGGTACGAGTTGGCAGAATCCCGGATATGGCCGTACAGTGACTGAGAATGAGCCGGTAAGTTGCGTCAGCTGGCATGATGCAAAGGCTTATATCTCCTGGTTGTCAGCCAAGACTGGTAAGCCCTATCGTCTTCTTTCTGAATCCGAGTGGGAGTACGTTGCGCGTGCAGGCACAAGCACCAGATTTTTTTGGGGAGACAGTGCTGACGAGATATGCAGGCACGCCAATGTGTTTGATAAATCTGGCGGGCACGCGTCCGATCTTGCATCGGGCAGGCAGGTGTCCGATCTGGCATATATGCCAGCCGATTGCGATGACGGTTACGCATTCACCGCTCCGGTAGGGAGTTTCGGACCAAATGCGTTTGGCCTCTTTGACGTCACTGGTAACGTGTGGGAGTGGACTGAGGATTGCTATACCGTTCCCTACCCGCCAGATGTCGCCGATGGCAGAAGTTACCAGGCAAAAGGCGTGTGTGAGCGTCGCAGTATTCGTGGCGGGGGTTGGATAACGCCCCCTGCGCGGCAGCGTCCCACCTTCCGTGGCCGCGATCCAGCTGATCTGGTTTTTTCACCATTCGGATTCAGGGTTGCGCAGGATTTGCAATAACGGTGTTCCGGCGAAGGAATCGCGTCGCAAGGCCGTTCCTGAAATACAGAACAAGCTGACGTAAGCGGGAGAATTGCCATGCTCGGTCTTATGCAAAGTGACCCTATCAATCTTATTTCGATACTTGTTCATGCCGGTAAATGGCACGGAGAGCAAGAGGTTGTTACTAACACGGTGGAGGGCGGGATTCACCGGCAGACTTATGCGGATACGCTTGATCGAGTCACCAGGCTTGCGTCGAGCTTCTCACTTTACGGGATTCAACAGGGCGACAGAGTTGGTACTCTGGGGTGGAATACGCATCGTCATCTTGAAGTCTGGTACGCGATATCGGGGCTGGGCGCCATTTGCCACACGGTAAACCCGAGGCTATTTCCAGGTCAGATCGAATTCATCGTGAACCACGCAGAAGACAGGTTACTTGTTGTTGATCTGCCGTTTGTCGACCTGGTAGCGGAGCTGTTGCCAAAGTTACCGAGCGTAGAACGAGTGATTGTGATGACGGACGAGGAGCATATGCCTGATGCATCGACTCTGCCCGTGGCGGCCATTTCATATGAGGCGTTTCTATCGGCGGGCAAACACACTTTCGACTGGCCCGTTCTGGACGACAACGCCGCCTCCTCACTTTGCTACACGTCTGGTACAACCGGCGATCCGAGGGGCGTGCTGTATTCACATCGCAGCAGTGTGCTGCATGCCTATGCTATTTGCGGCAAAGATGTGTTTGACCTCTCGTGTAACGACGTAATTCTCATGCTTGTGCCGATGTTCCACGCAAATTCCTGGGGGCTTGCTTATGCTGCCCCGATGGTTGGCGCGAAGCTGATCCTGCCAGGACCGCACATGGATGGTGCCAGCATTCAGAAGATAATGGACGGCG
>Ga0138256_10006186_pt1 | contig 12658 bp, 12 predicted proteins | sample KNB2016incub_MG_FD_105486 | JGI IMG/M metagenome (GOLD analysis project Ga0138256, IMG submission 105486) | Active sludge microbial communities from wastewater in Klosterneuburg, Austria - KNB2014incub_MG | ecosystem: Engineered > WWTP > Activated sludge > Unclassified | place: Austria... | reverse complement strand
TATTTTCAAAATATCCGGCACCGAAGTACGAACCTAATGCACCTCCAGCGAAGGCAATCAGCAACATCCAAACCGTTTGCATTTCTAATTGAAATCCCTTTGTCCACAAACCAGCAAGGCCTGCGAGCGAATTGACAAAAATAAATAGCGCCGATACAGCAGCCGTCTTCTTCATATCCGCCCAATGTAATAACAGAATGACAGGGCTGAGTATGATTCCTCCACCAATACCAATCAATCCTGAAAGAAATCCAATCGCCGCACCAATAGCAACTGAAATCAATAACTGCGGATGCTCATTGTCTTTGCTATTCCGAACCCGAAAATCAAGAAGTCTTATGACAGAAAACAACAACAAAACGCCAAGAATTTTTTTATAAATATCTGCTTCTACCACGATCATCCCACCCAGGAAAGCTGCAGGAACTGAAGCAAGTGCAAACGGCCAGAATAAACGCCAATCAAAATGTCCCTGCCGATAATATTGGATGAATGCAATCAATGAAACAGCCAGGTTAAGTAACAAAGCTGTTGGTCTCATAAAGTCGGGGGCAAATGAGAAGAATGCCATCAACGCGAGGTAGCCACTCGCACCTCCATGGCCTACGGCTGCATAGAGGAAAGCCACTACAGGCAACAAAATGTAAAACACGATTTCTGAATGCAGCACGTTTTATTTGTTATTTCAGTTGCTCAGAACAGGATCATCAACACGTCAACGAGGTCTCCTTTCATAAATATATCACGGTCTTCCTCCAGTTCAACAAGAGCATCTGCATGGGCAAATGAATTCATCAGATAACTTTCCTGGTGATCGAGAATGAAAACTGTGTTGCCTTTTGTCTTTCCTTTCATAAAATTGGTCAGCCCTGGTTTTTTTTGAAAATCATGTGCCAGGATCATCTTGAGTCGCTTCTGATATTGCCGGCCTGTAAACCTTCCAATTGCTGGTGTAATATATTCGTAAAAACAACTCAGCACTGCTGCGGGATTTCCCGGCAATGCAAAAATAAGTGTATCCTTATGTGTGCCAAAATAAAATGGCTTGCCTGGCTTTTGCTTTACCTTGTGAAATACTTTTTGCACACCACATTTTTCAAGTGAAGAGGGTACCAGATCGTACAACCCCACTGATGCACCTCCGGTGAGAATCACAATGTCAGCATCAAGTGCATTGGAAATCGCCTGGATGATAACTGGTTCGTCATCCTCAACGATCTCAACAGCAACAGGAGAAATACCCATGGCCCGCAATGCTGTGCCCAATGCGAAAGAATTGGATTCAAAAATCTGTCCGCCTTCTATTTTTCCTCCCGGCAGTACAAGTTCCTTACCGGTGACAATAATCCGGATATATGGATTGGCGAAAACAGGGACTTCCAGAATACCAAGGCTCGCCAGAAAAGAAATCGAAGCAGGCGTCATCCGGTGACCTTTCTTCAAGACCACGTCTCCTGTTTTAGTTTGCGATCCCCGTAACCGGACATTGGCTCCTGAAACAAGTTGATCATCCTTGATATAAATAAAGGCTCCCTGCACTTCCACTTTTTCCTGCATCACTACTGTATCCAAGCCATTTGGAAGCGGAGCTCCGGTAAATATTCGTATAGCTTGTGATGAGTTGACTTCAGATGAATACACATTACCTGCCTGCACTTCGCCTTGCACTTCAAGTCCAGCCTTCTTGTTCCAATCTGAAAAACGAAAAGCATACCCATCCACTGCAGACTGATGAAAAGGCGGCGTATCAATCGGGGAAATAACATCTGCGGACAAAGCCCTGTCCAGTGCATCGATCAATCTCAATACTTCCTCGCGGCTTCCTTTGCAGTTTTGGTCTATTAATTTTCTTGCCTCCGCTACGGGTATCATTTTGTTTTATTTGGCCACAATGTAGAACAGGAAAAAACGAAAGTTCAAAATTTTTTATCCCCCGATGCGAATCATGCTGCGATTGGTGAGGGCTGAAGCATCAATTTTATGATAATCCTGGGTAAACTGGCCACCGAGCGCCTCCTCTTTTTCAAACACACATTGTTCGATCATCGGCATGATATCTTCTCCGTTGCGATACGCTGTCAATAAATCCACTTCGCCTTTGGAGAATAAGCAGTTTTTCATTTTACCATCCGCTGTCAATCGCATACGATTACATGTGCTGCAGAAAGGAGCGCTCATCGTACTGATGATGGCAAAGGTGCCTTCGTGATTATAGACTTTAAATTTCTTAGCGGTAGCATTCGGGTCGTCTATCAGTTTGATAAAATCATATTGCGAAGCTATTGCCTCAAGGATCTCCTGGTAGCTTATGACTTTTTCATTACCCCAGTGATTGCCACTGAAAGGCATGAATTCAATAAAGCGGATATGGACAGGTTGATGTTTTGTCAATGCGATGAAGTCCAGGATCTCATCTTCATTAAGGCCACGCATCATCACCACATTGACTTTGACATGAAATCCTTCCTTGATCAGCAGTTGGATATTGTCCCACACTTGTTGAAACTCTGCCCGTCTGGTGACTTTGAAAAACTTTTCTGCATTGAGGGTGTCAAGACTAACATTGACAGAACGTATTCCTGCATCTTTAAAAACGGAAATAAATTCATTTGCTCTTGATCCATTGGTAGTCAATGTCAGTTCGACAGGATATTTCGATAGTGATTTGATGATTTGGGCAGCTTCCTTACGGACTAATGGTTCGCCACCCGTAAGACGGATCTTCCTGACGCCCATGCGGACAAACATCCCGGCGATGGCATCGATTTCATCCGGCTGCATGAGGTGGGCGGAGGGCTTGAATTGCATCTGCTCATCGGGCATACAGTAGGTACACCTGAAATTGCAGGCATCCGTCAGGGATATCCTGAGATAATCATGTACGCGTCCGAAGCCGTCTTTGAGCATGTGGTGCATTATTTGACAAAGATAGGGCTAATACCGCGCCTCGGATGGAGTTCTCTCCGCCGACCACCATGATGCCAAGACCAACGCGCCAACGGATGACGCCACCTTAGTTGGCGGAGAATGCTTCGACCTGCTATTTCTCATCCTCGTGCCACAGCTCAGCAACCGAACTCCATCCAATGGTGGTTGTGGCAGTTGCGAATAAACAAACCCTTAATTCCGCTGTTACTGCCTAAATTCAACCAAAATATATATCATGAAATACCTCTTGCTTCCGGCCTTCGCCGCTATTTTCCTGGTCTCCTGCAGCCCAAAACCAGGCACCGACACTGCCTCCGCTGCGGCAACGACAAGTGATTCTGCCACAACAATGACCGACACTTCGGCCATGCAAAATGAGCATACCTCTCAAAACTCCCTGGACTGGAATGGCATGTATAAAGGTGTCTTGCCCTGCGCCGATTGCGAAGGCATAGAAACCAATATCATCCTCAATACCGACAATACCTATCTGATTCAGACCAAATACCTTGGAAAAGGTGAAACTAAACCCGTTGAGAAGACTGGAAGCTTTACCTGGAATGCGGAAGGGAATACCGTTATATTTTCAGGCGTTGAGAATGCGCCAAATCAGTATTTTGTGGGCGAGAACAAACTCATCCAGCTAGATCTGGCCGGAAAGAAGATCGATGGGAAGCTGGCTGAGAAATATGTTCTCACAAAACAATAAATCAACAACTACTATACATAAAACAAATGAAAAACCTCTATTTAACAGCTATCCTCTGTGCCGTTGCACTCACGAATTGCAATACCCCCGCTAAACCATCAGAAAACATGGAGTCCACGAGTGCCACTCCCCCCACAAGTGCCGCAACCACCACCATAAATTCTGAACTACTGGAAACACATTGGAAGCTCGTCGAATTGAATGGCCAGCCTGTCACCAATCCTGCAGGCAGTCAAAAAGAAGCTTTCATCATGCTCACTAAAGAAGGAAACAGACTTCAAGGCTCAGGTGGATGCAACAACCTGATGGGCTCCTATGCCCTGACGGACGGCAATCAAATCAAATTTTCGGGCGTCGCTATGACCCGAATGGCTTGTCCTGATATGGCCATGGAAACACAATTAGGACCAATCTTCGACGCTGTTGACAACTATGCCATCAACGGAAAATTCCTGATGCTGCATAAAGCAAAAATGGCACCTTTGGCTAAGTTTGAAGCGCAGTAGGTAGTCATCAGTTAGCAGTCTTCAGCAAACAGTTAGCAGTCTGCAGTAGGCAGTCTTCAATAATTGTGCATTATTTGCTCGGAATAATAAATTATCCATTAAGCCAATAATCCTATAAACATATAAACCTATAAACCCATAAACCCATAAACCTATAAACCCATAAACATATAAACTTATAATCTTCTAAACCCCTAAGCATCTAACCTTCTAAGCATCTAATCAACCAACTATAATGGACTTTACTGAAATCATCCTTCCCCTTATCACGCTGGTATCACTCGAAATCATCCTGGGTATTGATAACGTGATCTTTATTTCAATCCTCGCTGATAAGTTACCGGAACATCAACGCCACAAACTGAGGCAGCTTGGAATAGGACTTGCGATGATCATGCGCCTTGTATTACTTGCCCTGATTGCATGGATCATGAAGCTTGACAATACGCTCTTTACCATCATGGACATCGCCATTTCCGGAAAGGATATCATCCTACTTGCCGGTGGTATCTTTTTGATCTATAAGAGTACGCGCGAGATCTATCTCAAATCGGAAGAGGAGCAACATGGCTATGAAGATGCCGCTGACAAGAAAAAGGTTTCATTCCGTGACATGCTTTTTCAGATATTACTGTTGGATATTGTGTTTTCCATCGACTCCATTATTACGGCCGTTGGAATGGTAGATCAACTGTGGATCATGTATACGGCCGTTATTGTCTCCGTGGGCATCATGCTGTTTGCTGCCAAACCAATCAGTGAATTTATTTCCAAGCATCCATCGTTCAAAATACTTGCCCTGTGCTTTCTGTTGATCATTGGTATTTCCCTCATTGGCGAAGGCCTTGACTTCCACATTCCGAAAGGGTATATCTATTTCTCTATGGCCTTTGCCTTCTTTGTGGACTTTATTCAGATGAAGACTGTTAAGCCGAAAAAAAAAGTGAGTAGTGAGTAGTGAGTAGTTAAAAGTGATCAGTGGTCGGTATTCAGTAAGCGGTAATCTGTGATCAGTAAACGGAATTCTTTTGTAGGGGTGTGTTGCACCCACCCCTACAAAAGAATTCCTTCCGGTCATATGTAAAAGTGATCGGTAAGCGATGATTATAGATGGAGACTTCAATTAGTCTTCAGCAACTTTATCATATAGCTTTTGTTGGAAGCTTATGTCAATCTACCATACTAATCACATCAATACGAGGCGATGAAAGAAATTCACTGGGGCTCATTGTTATTTTGCGTGGGTGGTATGGTGTTGATAGGATCTATTTCAGGTCTGGCCAATGCCGGCAATATAACAGAATGGTATGCCACACTCCATAAACCATCTTTCAATCCCCCAAACTATCTGTTCGGACCTGTGTGGACAATCCTCTACATGCTGATGGGCATCAGTTTATACCTGATCCTTCAGTCACCTAAAACAGACGCTCGTAACACCGCATTGATCATCTTTGCATTCCAAATGGCCCTCAATTTCAGCTGGAGCTTTCTCTTCTTTTACTTCAAATGGCCCGGCATCGCATTTATAGAAATCCTGGTCATGTGGATAGCGATTATAATGATGATCCTGACCTTTTATCGAATATCACCCCTGGCAGCTTATATGCAAGTACCCTATTTGCTTTGGGTGAGTTTCGCCAGTGTATTGAATGGGGCGATTTGGTATTTGAATAAATAATTGGAAATTACTACTTCACCTCCAATGCATCCACATCCTGCACTATCGCAGGTATCGTCTGCAGATAAGCAAATATGGCTGCGGCTTCTTCATCCGTTAGGGCAGAGTAGGGTGCCATCGGATAACGGAGTGCCGGTTTACCGTCCCGCTGGCCGTATTTAACAGCCTTGATAAACTGTTCTTCGGTATAGTTGCCAATACCGGTAGCCTTGTCGGGGGTCAGGTTTCGGGTATGGATCGTGTTACCTTCTTTGTCGGTCATTGCATTCCCCCCGCTGAAATAGCCGGGGGTTTTTTCAGGTTCCATGACATTGGTGGTTTCAAAACTCGGACTATGGCAACTGAAACATTCAACCTTAGCGGTAGATAAATATTTACCATATGCAACTTTATCCGTGATGGGTGGAGCCACAATCGGTGCAGTTGGATATGGTAATGGTTTGAAGGCTACATGGGATAGAAACTTAGCAAAAAAAGATGGCTGGGATTTAGGTTGTTGTTTGGAGACTGCTGCCAGTTCAGGTGCATCGGATCGCAGGTAAGCGATGATGCTATGGAGATCATAATCTGAAAGATGTGGAAATTTTGGCATCCATGGTGGTGCGTATTCCCCATCTCTCTTAATCCCTGTCCGAATTAAATAAGCAAGCTCACCATCCGAATACCTTCCGGTACCATATTTAGTGTCCTTCGTGATATTGGCTGCCCATGCTTTGCCAAACATAGGAGGCAAGTCCGCCATCAGCATCCCTTCCATCAATCCGGAAGGTGCCAGGTGACATTGCTGGCAAACGAGTGTAGCCAACCTCTTACCTTCTACCAACATTGCACTGTCAGCCGTCACTTTCAACTCAGGGGGATGGGGTTCATATGTTGGTATACCATCAACGTGAATATACGCTGCGCCTCCTGCTACCAGGAGCACTATCAGGCCAATGAGGATGCCCAGTACCTTAAATACTTTTTTCATGGAGTGGTGGATTTCGTTTTGTTAAGTGGGTCGCCTTGCCTCCAAAAATGAAAGTGGCAAGAAAACGTCCGAAATTAACGAAATCTACAATTATCCATCAAAAGAAATTACCCTACTGGCTACCTGAAAATGAAACAAAAAGCCCGGCGGTGCACATGATCAGCTTCCCTTTCCACCATCAAACCGGATTCCGACTTTCCCTTCATATGTAAATTATTCATAACCATTTAGTTTCCGCCAATCACCAGGCTTGACAAGCTTTTCGTGATTAAATCGCCTCTTTAAGGATCGTTCCGTTTCAATCAATGCCCCGCCTTGTTAGGACCGGTGAACAACCCAATTTCTGCTAAGCCCATTGAATCCAGTTGTATTATATTAAAATAAAATATATAAATAAATGCAATATAGGAGATTATAAAATGTGTTTGGATGATTTTGACAATATGTGTTTTCCTTGTAGCTGTGTTGGGTTACCGACTTATCTTTAGGCGATCAAAGGATGTGTCGACAAATGGCATTTTTTGTTTTACTATTAACCAGCCATTAAGGTTTGAATTGATTGAGCTTAAAGGTTTACTATGATTTAACGTTGAGTAAACATTTGGGTAATACTAATAAAATACTTTTGTGGCATTAAACTGGAAGCCGTAATAAGGACATGCCTTAAAATACTACAATAAGTGATACTGCTATATGTGGTAGATTACAGGACTGTGAAATAAATTGACTTTTGACCTATTCAAAATGTGATGTCTGACACCCGGCTAATCCTCCACCAGCAATTCCTTTATTGGCGCACGGGCAATCTAAACAAACCACTATTACGAAGATACTTTTCAACCCAGTTCATTTCATCTGGTCAACTATCCTCTTTTCAATACAAATGCAATTAAATAAAATCGATAAACCTACTATCATGAATCCGAAATTGAATCTTCTCCTTTTAGTCATACTTTTCCTCAGTGCTTGTGGTGGAAAACCAACTAGTGATTCAACAAGTAGTGCCCTAACCGGGTCTGTCAATATTGACGGATCAAGTACGGTATACCCTATTACCGAAGCCGTTGCTGAAGAATTTCAAAAAATACAACCCGGTGTAAAAGTATCTGTTGCACTCTCGGGTACAGGTGGAGGTTTTAAAAAATTCGGCCGCGCGGAAACAGATATTAACGATGCTTCAAGAGCAATCAAACCTGCTGAAGACAGTCTTGCCAAAGCTAACAATGTTAGTTACGTAGAGTTGATGGTGGCTTTCGACGGGATGGCAGTTGTAGTCAATCCAAAAAATGACTGGTGCAAAGACATGACCGTATCCGAGTTGAAAATGCTGTGGGCTCCTGAAGCCCAAGGCAAAATCAAGAAGTGGAACCAGATCCGTCCTGAGTGGCCAAATGAAGAGATTCACTTATATGGTCCTGGCGTAGAGAGTGGGACGTATGATTATTTTACCGAAGCGATTGTGGGAAAAAGTCATTCAAGCCGTGGGGACTTTACGGCGAGTGAAGATGATAATGTACTTGTCCAGGGTGTTGCCTCTGATAAATTTGCCCTTGGTTTTTTCGGCTTAGCTTATTTTGAAGAAAATAAAGATAAACTAAAGGATATCGGCATTGACGACCAGATAGATGAAAATGGAGTAGGTCCGATTCTTCCAACCTTAGAAACTGTAAAAAATAAAACATACTCACCGCTAGGTCGCCCGTTGTTTATCTATGTGAACAGCACTGCTGGCGGCCGCAAAGAAGTGCAGGAATTTGTACATTTTTACCTGGAGCAAGTCAATACATTATCCGCTGAAGTAGGGTTTATTCCTTTGACGGATGAGGAAACCATTGCTGTAAAAGCAAAATGGGAGAGCTTTGTTACTTCCTTAACACCACAATAATAACCCCTCATAACGGGGTATCTTGAAAGGCGTTACTGGATTAACCAATTCTGTCTTCTGCCCACAGCAAAGCGATGAGAACAAAGGAAAAAGTAATTGAATGGCTATTACTACTGTGTGCAACAGTAAGTATCCTGACGACGGTGGGTATCCTCTGGGTATTGATATCAGAGTCTTCCGTTTTTTTCGCAAAAGTACCTATCAGTGAATTTTTGTTTGACAAACAGTGGACCCCTCTTTTTGATGACAAACATTTCGGCATCATGTCCCTCGTTTCAGGGACCATGCTCACTTCATTAATTGCTGTTGGCGTAGCATTACCGATTGGTCTCACCATTGCTGTATACCTCAACGAGTATGCACCAAAAAGTTTTCGCAAATCCATCAAGCCCATTCTGGAAATTCTCGCTGCCATACCTACCGTCGTATATGGATTTTTCGCTTTGATGGTTGTTACACCCTTTCTGCAACAAATTTTTCCACAAATGAGTGGGTTCAATGCATTATCACCGGGAATTGTGATGGGTATAATGATTATCCCTATGATTTCTTCATTGAGTGAGGATGCCTTGTATGCCGTGCCTACTTCCTTACGGGAAGCATCCTATGGGATTGGTGCAACGAGGTTTCAAACTTCTTTCAAAGTACTGGTTCCAGCGGCATCATCAGGGATAATTGTTTCTGTCATTCTTGCGATATCAAGAGCTATCGGGGAGACCATGATTGTAGCGATCGCCGCAGGCCAACAACCGCGACTCACCTTTAACCCTTTTGTGCCCATTGAAACAATCACCACCTATATCGTCCAGGTCAGTCTTGGGGATGTAGTTCAAGGGTCACTGGAATATCAAACTATTTTTGCTGCCGGCATTGCGCTCTTTTTACTCACTTTTATCCTGAATAATATCAGCTTTTACATCAAGAAGAAATTCCAGGAAAAATATGAGTAGGCACATCGATACCAACAGGCTTAAGGATAACCTATTCCGGTACTTCGGAATAGCATGTACCTTATTTGGCCTGCTGATGTTGGGTGTCTTTCTGTTCAGCGTGGCCCAACAAGGCATCCAAAGACTTGACTGGCAATTTTTCACTTCACTTCCATCACGAAAACCTGAAGAAGCAGGTATCCTTATTCCATTGCTTGGCACCATTTGGATAATGGTATTGACATCCCTTATTGCAATTCCTTTGGGTGTTGCGTCAGGAATCTACCTCGAAGAATATGGCAAGAAAAACAGAATAGCTTCCCTTATTGAAATCAATATCACCAACCTTGCGGGTGTGCCATCTATCATCTATGGCTTGCTTGCGCTTGAAATTTTCGTCCGCATCCTGGGATTGGGCAAGAGCCTGATAGCCGGAAGTCTTACGTTGGCTTTGCTGATCCTGCCGATTATTATTGTAGCTACCAGAGAGGCTTTGAAAGCAGTGCCGAAAACCATACGCGAGGCATCTTATGCTTTAGGTGCTACTAAATGGCAGACTACCTGGTTTCAAATATTGCCTGCTTCTTCAGGTGGGATCGTCACAGGCGTAATCCTTGCGATTTCAAGGGCCATTGGGGAAACAGCCCCACTTATTGTCATCGGTGCTATGCTGTATATCACTACTGTGCCTACATCGCCGATGGATGATTTTTCAGTATTGCCCATCCAGATATTTAACTGGTTGTCACGTCCTCAGAAAGGATTTATCATCAATGCCACGGCGGCCATTATTGTGCTCCTGGCCATTACCTTTATATTGAACGGAATTGCCATTTCACTGCGCAACCGTTGGCAGAAAAAAGTAAAATGGTAAAAGATCTCATGTCGCCCAAATTGATCGCCAAAGACGTCAATGTATTTTATGATGAAGCTCATGTCATCAAGAATGTGAGCATCTCCATACAACCCAACACCGTCACCGCGTTTATTGGTCCTTCCGGATGTGGTAAATCAACTTTCCTCCGCCTGATCAACCGGATGAATGACTATATTGATGGCTTTCGTAAAACCGGAGATATCCTGATTGACGGAGATGACATCTATGACCGTAAGGTTCGCGTAGAAGAATTGCGGAAAAAAGTTGGCATGGTATTTCAAAAACCCAATCCCTTTCCTAAATCCATCTACGAAAATGTCATCTACGGGCTTCGCATCCAGGGCATCAATAAAAAATCAGTTTTAGATGAAGCCGTTGAACGCTCACTGAAAAGGGCAGCGATCTGGGAAGAAGTAAAAGACAACCTGAACAAGTCAGCATTATCGCTATCTGGTGGACAACAACAGCGGATTTGTATAGCCCGTACACTTGCCGTGGAGCCTTCTATTGTGTTGATGGATGAACCTGCATCAGCCCTCGACCCGATTTCCACTGCGAAGATTGAAGAATTGATATACGAACTGAAAACGCAATACACCATTATCATTGTAACGCATAATATGCAACAGGCAGGGCGCGTTAGCGACAAAGTCGCCTTCTTCTATATTGGTGAACTGATTGAGTTTAGCGAAACGAAAGAAATCTTTATCAACCCAAAGAAAGAGCTGACGCAAAACTATATAACGGGTAGATTCGGATAGCCTCCATAGCAAGATGATATAGCCGCTGAAGTCGTGCGACTGAATAGGCTGAACGCCGGGAACATTGTATTTTTATTCGCTTCGGCCTGAAAATTATACATTTGTAAAATTCATGTGATTTCCCGGACCAAAAATCACCCTTTGGACGTAAATTGAATTGATTATGTAACCAGCATGTTCTTTTCCTCCTGAAAAGGACAAGCATATTCTACCTGACACCATGGATCAACATCAAGATAATATACCTAAATCCACCAATATGACCCATTTAGATGAGGAATTGACTCAACTAAAATCCGAGATTACGACAATGTGGCTGATGGTCATTTCTCAGTTACATAAGACTCGTCAGTCGCTGGTCGAATTCGATAAAGACCTGGCCCGTGAAGTGGTTGCTGCCGAAAAAAGGATTAATTCACTCGAATTAAAGATTGACCGTGATTGCGAAAATATTTTTGCTTTATTTAATCCCGTTGCGGTCGATCTGAGGACTGTATTGGCTATTCTAAAAATAAACAACAATCTCGAACGCTCGGGAGATATCGCTGAAGGTATCGCCAAATATACCATTACTGCCCACCTGCCATTCGATCAAGAGTTGGTTGAAGCAACCAGAATTCTTGAAATGTATGATGAGACAAATGCCATTCTTGAAGATGTATTGAAGTCCTTTGAAACTGATGATACAAAGCTTGCTCGAAGCATTTTCAAACGTGATGAACTTGTAGATGAAATCAATAATAAGGCCAACGTAGCCGTAGCCGATTATATACGTGCTCATCCGGACAGGATTGAAGACGGGTTATATATCATTTCCATGATCCGCAAACTGGAACGCGTAGGTGATCATTGCAAGAACATCGCTGAAGAAATCATCTTCAATATTGAGGCGAAGGTGCTGAAGCATAAGAGCAAGAAGAAGAAGGAAGAGTAATTAAGTTAGAAACTAGCAGTTAGAAGTTAGAAGTTGACAAATAGCAGTCATCGGTATTCAGTAAGCAGTATTCAGTAAGCGGTATTCAGTAAAAAGTTAGTAGCCAACAGGCTACAGCTCCGTAGGAGCGACATGTCTGTAGCATTCAAATGGGAATAACATTTCAAGCTCCGTAGGAGCGACACATAAAAGGCACCATAGATGCGAAAGGCTTCCCCGAATCCAGGATTCAAGGGTAAATAACATTTGTTACACATCAACAGTAATTTTCTCATTAGCTTGTCCGGTGAAACGAGTGAGTTATAATTATGAGAAAGTTTTTCTTTGTTTTTATCCTACTGGTGCCAGCCTTATTATCCAGGGCACAAACGGATCCGTTCCAGGTATATCTCCAACCACTAACGATAGAAGGGCTTCCCGGTATTCAATCTTTTGCGTATGGGCAGTATAATGGACTGTGGGTGATTATTGGCGGACG
>Ga0138256_10006185_pt1 | contig 12659 bp, 15 predicted proteins | sample KNB2016incub_MG_FD_105486 | JGI IMG/M metagenome (GOLD analysis project Ga0138256, IMG submission 105486) | Active sludge microbial communities from wastewater in Klosterneuburg, Austria - KNB2014incub_MG | ecosystem: Engineered > WWTP > Activated sludge > Unclassified | place: Austria... | reverse complement strand
CGAAACTGGCGCCCGGCAGATGCAGGCCCATGAACTCCATCAGCATCTGGTTGGTGTTGGCGGTGCCGTAGAAGGTGCAGGTACCCGGCCCATGGTAGCTGGCCATCTCGGCCGCCATCAGCGCGTCGCGCCCGACTTCGCCGGTCGCAAACTGCTGGCGGACCTTGGATTTTTCATCGTTCGGCAAGCCCGATGTCATCGGGCCGGACGGCAGGAACACCGCGGGCAGATGGCTGAAGGTCGCGGCGGCCATCACGAGGCCCGGGACGATCTTGTCGCAGATCCCAAGAAAGAGCGCCGCATCAAACGTATTGTGCGACAGCGCGACCCCGGCCGATAGCGCAATCACATCGCGCGAGAAGAGCGAAAGCTCCATCCCCGCCTGGCCTTGTGTGACTCCGTCGCACATCGAAGGCACCCCCCCTGCGACCTGCGCGGTTGCCCCGGCCGCGCGCGCCGTCTGGCGGATCAGTTCGGGGTAATGTTCGTAGGGCTGGTGGGCCGACAGCATGTCATTATATGCGGTCACGATGCCGATGTTCGGCGCACGGCCTTCGACCAGTGCCGCCTTGTCGGTTTCCATCGCCGCATAGGCGTGGGCCTGGTTTCCACAAGACAGATGCGCGCGGGCCGGGCCTGCAGCGGCGGCAATTGTCATCCGGTCCAGATAGGCGCTGCGAGTGGCGCGCGATCTGTCGCAGATACGCTCGGTGATGGCGGCGATGGATTTCTGGACTGTCATACCCGTGCGGCTCCTGAAATGCAGGGTGGCCTTAACACACTACGTTAGCGCTAACAATCCCCTCGGGATCATCAAGAAGGCCAGATTCCACACTGGCAGGCGACGCCCCCTTTCGCAAGCGCGCCCGACCGACTAGAGGGAAAGAAAGAGCCTCGGAGCCCTCGTGATGACCGATACCCCGACCCGCCCCACCGTGCGTCTGCGCCCAAAGGCGGAGGCTCGCGCCATCCGCCACGGGTTTCCTTGGGTCTATGCGGATGAGTTGGTCACCGACCGGCGCACGATGGCGCTGGTGCCCGGCACTCTGGCCCGGCTGGAGGATGAGGAGCGCCGCGCGCTGGGGCTGGTGACGGTCAATCCCAAATCGAAGATCATCGCCCGGATGATCGACCGCGATCCCGAGGCGGTGATCGGGCGCGACTGGTTCGCGGCCCGGCTTGCGCGGGCGCAATCGCTGCGGGCGCGACTTTACGAGGCGCCCTATTACCGGCTGGTCCATGCCGAGGCCGATGGCCTGCCCGGCGTCATCATCGACAGGTTCGGCGATTTGGCGGTGATCCAGCCGAACGCGGCCTGGGCCGAGGCGCATCTGGCGGAACTGGCCGCGGCCCTGATGGATGTGACCGGCGTAACCCGTATCGTGAAGAACGGCACAGGACGGTCGCGCGGGTTGGAGGGATTGGCGGAGGAAACTCTCCTTCTGACCGGTCAAGTCGATGGGCCGTTGCCGGTGCCGATGAACGGCGCGACCTACATGGCCGATGTGACAGGCGGGCAAAAGACCGGCCTTTTCTTCGATCAGCGCGACAATCACGCCTTTGCCAAGCGTCTGGCGAAGGGCGCGCGCATGCTCGATGTCTTTTCCCACGTTGGGGGGTTCGCGCTTGCCGCACTGGCGGGGGGCGCGGAAAGTGCGCTGGCCGTCGACAGCTCCGCCCCGGCGCTTGCGCTGGCCAGCCGGGGCGCGGAAGCTTCGGGTTTTGCGTCGCAGTTTGCCACCCGTCAGGGCGACGCGTTCGCTGTGATGGAATCGCTGGCCGAGGAGGGAGCGACGTTCGATCTGGTCGTCTGTGACCCACCCGCCTTTGTGCCATCGAAGCCGGCGCTGGAGGCAGGGTTGCGCGCCTATGAACGGGTGGCCAGGCTTGCCGCCGCCCTCGTCGCACCGGAGGGCTATCTGGGCTTGTGTTCCTGTTCCCATGCTGCCGATCTGGCGCAGTTCCGCAATGCCTGCGGCCGCGGGATCGGTCGGGGCGGTCGGCGCGGGCAGCTTCTGCATACGGGCTATGCGGGGGCGGATCATCCGATGCTGCCGCAACTGGCCGAAAGCGGCTATCTGAAGGCGCTCTTTTTCCGGCTGGACGGATGAAGGCGCTTCTGGACGCCAATGTCCTTTATCCCACGGTCTTGCGCGAAATCCTGATCGGCGCGGCGCGTTCCGGCCTTTACCGGCCGCTCTGGTCCGACCGCATTCTGGAGGAATGGGCCCGCGCGACGGTCAAGCTGGGACCGGGGGCGGAAGTGATCGCGCGCGGCGAGGTAGCGGCCCTGAGGGTGGCTTTTCCGAGTGCGGCTGTGGCGCTGCCCGAGGCGCTGATGGCGCGGCTCTGGCTGCCCGACCCCAACGATATTCACGTGCTGGCGGCAGCGATCGCCGGGCATGCCGACCTGATCGTGACCTGCAACGCCGCGGATTTCCCGCGCCACACGCTGGCGGAGGAGGGGCTGAACCGGCAAGATCCAGATCAGTTCCTGATGGCGCTGTGCGACCGTGCGCCCGACCAGATCAGTGCGGTTTGCGAAACGGTCCGGGCCGAGGCGGAACGGCTGTCCGGGCAGCCGCAACCGTTGCGCGCCTTGCTCAAACGCGCCCGGCTGCCGCGCCTTGCCAAGCGGCTGGATGCTCTCACGTAACGGCTACGACCCTTTCGCCCTGCGCCGCGACGGGATGGTATTTTGCGCAAGCGGGTGATGGTCAAGCACCAGATCGCGCAGATGATCGTCCAGCACATGCGTATAGATTTCGGTCGTCGCGATGTCGGCATGCCCCAAAAGCGTCTGGATGCTGCGCAAATCCGCGCCCCCTTGCAGAAGGTGGGTTGCGAAAGCGTGGCGTAGCCGGTGGGGCGTGACGGCGCCGGGGTCCACCCCGGCCTGAAGGGCGATGGATTTCAGCAGGCGATGCGCCACCTGCCGCGACAGATGCCCCTCTGCCCCGTCCGAGGGAAAAAGGAAACGCGACGGCGGGATGCGACGGGCCAGCCGCGCCTCCTCCTCCGCCCGGTCGCGGTGGGCAAGCCAGACGGCCAGCGCGGCGCGCGCCGGGCGCGACAGCGGCACCAGCCGTTCTTTGTCGCCCTTTCCACGCACCAAGATCATCGCCGGATCGCCGCGTGCCGCCTGCACCGGCAAGCTTACGAGTTCGCTGACCCGCATGCCCGTCGCATACAGGAGTTCCAGCAGGCAAAGATTGCGCAGCCTGTCGCCCTCGCTCCGGCCAACGGCGGTGGCGGCGGTGAGCAATGCTGTGACCTGATCTTGCGCCAGGGTTTTGGGCAACCGTTTCGCCCGGCCGGGCCCGGTCAGCCGCAAGGTCGGGTTGTCGGGCCGCCAGCCTTCATCATAGGCAAACCGGAACAGCTGGCGCAGCGAGGACAGGCGGCGCGCGCGGGTGGCGCGCGACAGGCCCTGAGCCTCGCAATCGACCAGATAATCTTCGATCAACCCCTGACTGGCCGCCGCGAACGAAGACCCGCGCCGCGCCAGCCAGTCGGCCGCATCCTTCAGGTCGCGCCCATAAGCGAGAAGCGTATTGCGGGCGGCGTTCAATTCCGCTGCCTGCGCCTCCAGAAAGGTGGAAATCCAACGGGCAGCGTCGGGCGTGAGGGCCATGGTCAGCCCCGTCGCTCCAGCAGCAACAATTCGAGCGCCGCCTGCCGCGCGATCTTTTCCAGCCCGACATGACGCAAAAGGGCAAGTCCGCTCGTGACCTCGCGCAGATCGCCGCTGGCCCCCATAGTGATCTGGTCGATTGCCTTCAAAAGCGTCTCGCCCAGCCGACCCTCGGACAGAAGGCCGGTGGTATCATCGTCCAGGACCGGGGTCTTGGCGGCAAAGGCCGCCTGGACGGCCACGCCCATCTGATCGGGCGCGACCAGCCCGTCCGCCTCACCGCGCGCCACACCGATCAAGAAGGCCTCGGCCTCGTTCGCGGCGGTGCGGCGCAGCGCCACTGTTTCGAAACTCTCCGATAGAAGGCCGATCCGGAAGGCCAGTTGACCGGCTTCCCCCGGCAGGTCCAGCGCGGCAAGCCGGCCGCCGAATATCTGAGCGAAGGGCACCTCCAGCTCTTGCGCCTGCATCTGGTCCCAGACCGGCGCGAGACTGGCCGCGACCGCTTCCGGGTCTCGCGCAGTCAGGGCAGCTTCGAGTGTCTGCACACCCCGCACCCGTTCCCATACCCCGCCCGACGCGGCAGGTTTTTGTTCGGAGTAAAGGCCCAGCAGCCGGTTGGGCGGGATCGCCCCGGTGCGCGACAGCCGCTCGCCAGCTTCGATCCGCGCCTTCCAGCCGCTGTTCGATCTGAGATCGGCCTGAGCAAAGGCCACAGGCAGGGTGGCGGTGGGCAGGGGCTGGCCAATCGCCTCCATCAGCCGCAAGACCAGCGGCGACGGCCGTTCCGGCGGCGGCAGATCGCCATCTTCCTCGAAGAGGTCCGGGTCAAGGAAGCGGGCCAGAAGCGCGTCCATCGACGGATCGATCGTGCCCAGCGTGGTGCCCGTGCGCAGCGAAAGTGCCGCGGCATTCCAGTCGCCGCCCCGCGCCAGACAGAAGATGCGCGCCGGAAAGGTCGGGGCGATCTGCGGCGTGGCAGTCATCACCCGGCAGGCGCGCTCCTCCTCGCCCACCAGAAGTGACACATCGAACCAGCGGCGGAAACTTTCCGGGTCGGGCTTTTCCAACATCTCAAGAAGCGCCAGCGCGGGTTCGAGCGCGCCAAGATCCAGAAGCTTGTCGATTCTGGCCAGAAAGACCGCATTTTGCGGATCGCCATCCTTGGGCGGCGCGAATTCAGCCAGAAGCAAGGTGTATAAAAGTCCCCTGACCGCCGGAAGCGCATCGGGGCGTTCAGCCCGCAAAAGCCGGGCCAGTTCGCCCGATTGCGACTTCGCCCAGATGTCGAGCGGCAGGCCCGACCGGCTGGCTGTGACCAGACCAAGCCCCACCGGCGGGCGCTGCCCGAGCGGCGCGACCGTGATCGCGCCGGGCTGCGGCACGCCGGTCTTGGTGGGTGCGCGCGCGCCTGGCGGCATCGGCGCGACACGTGGCAGGGTCGCCGGTGTTGCGACGGATTGTGACAGCCAGTCGATGGCGGAAAGCGGTGCTTCGGCGGCGGACGGCAAGGCCACACCCGCTTGCAACATCCCAAGCAGGGGGACCAGTCTGAAGAAACTTCTATTGATCCACATTCAGCTCGACCGGCTGGATTACATCGCTGCGTTCAGGCTGAAGATCGCCCAGATAAGCATAGGCCACAAGCCCGAGAAACGCGAAGAACACCAACGTGACGAGGGCTTTCAGGATTCGGAACATGCGACGCCTGCCGTTTGTTATTGTTGTGCTGCCTCCTGCCCGCACCCCTCGATCGGGTCAAGGGGCCGACAGGCTGGCTTGAGCCGATTGTATATGGCTTTTTCGGCGAACTCACGCCATTCAGGGCAAAAGAAGCCCGGTAAATCCGCCGGGCGGCGAAATATCGCCCTTGGCAGGGCAGGACAGGCGCAAGGGCGGGAGCCACAGGATGCATTTGCGGCGCAGCGTGGCGCTGATCGGGATGATGGGGGCGGGCAAGACCGCCGTGGGCACCGCGCTGGCGCGTCAACTGGCTGTGCCATTTCTTGATTCGGACGAAGAAATCACCCGGGCTGCGCAGATGAGCGTGGCCGAGATCTTTGCCCGCGATGGCGAACAATTCTTCCGTGCCCGCGAATCCGAAGTGCTGTCGCGTCTTCTGAATGGGCCGCCAACCATCATCTCGACCGGCGGCGGCGCCTATCTTGCCCCGCAGAACCGCCAGGCGATCGCGGCGCGTGGCGTTGCCGTCTGGCTGAAGGCAGATCTGGAGCTTTTGTGGCAACGGGTGCGTCACAAGACGACGCGCCCGCTGCTTCGGACGCCAGATCCCAAGGGTACGCTGTCGCGTCTTTTGGATGATCGTGCGCCGATTTATGCGCTGGCCGATGTGGTGGTGGAGGCCGAGCCGGAGCTTTCGGTTGAACAGATGGCGGCCAAGGTTGTGCGGGCGCTTGCCGTCCATGGCGATGTAACGGAAGAAGAATGAGCGGAACAACTGACACAGTGCACGTCGATCTGGGCGCGCGGTCCTATGATGTGCGGATCGGGCCCGGACTGCTGGCGCGGGCCGGGACGGAAATTGCGCCGCTGCTGAAGCGTCCGCGCGTGGTGGTGGTGACCGACGAGACGGTCGGCCAACTGCATCTGGACGGGCTGCGCGCCGGTCTGGGTGACATTGGGGTAAGCGCGCTGCATCTGCCAGTGGGCGAAGGCACGAAGGGCTGGCCAGAGTTCACCCGCACGGTCGAATGGCTATTGACCGAAAAGGTGGAGCGGCGCGACATCGTGGTGGCGCTTGGCGGCGGCGTGATCGGCGATCTGGTCGGGTTCGCGGCCTCGGTTCTGCGCCGGGGTGTGCGCTTCGTGCAGATCCCGACCTCGCTTCTGGCGCAGGTCGACAGTTCGGTCGGCGGCAAGACCGGGATCAATTCGGCCGAGCATGGCAAGAACCTGATCGGGGCCTTTCATCAGCCGACGCTGGTTCTGGCCGATATTGACGTGTTGGAAACCCTGCCGTCCCGCGACTTTCTCGCCGGCTATGGCGAGGTGGTGAAATACGGTCTTCTGGGGGATGTGGACTTCTTCGCCTGGCTGGAGGCCGAGGGACCGGCGCTGGCGCGCGGGGACCGTGCCGCGCGGCAACGCGCCGTCACCCATTCGGTGACCATGAAGGCCCGGATCGTAGAGCGTGACGAGACGGAGGAAGGGGATCGCGCACTTCTGAATCTAGGTCACACCTTCTGTCACGCGCTGGAGGCCGCGACCGGATTTGGTGGTCGGCTCTTGCATGGTGAGGGGGTGGCGATCGGTTGCGCGCTGGCTTTTGAGCTGAGCCAACGGATGGGCCTGTGCAGTCAGGAAGACCCAAGCCGGGTGCGTGCGCATCTGAAGGCGATGGGTATGAAATGCGATCTGGCCGACATTCCCGGCGATCTGCCCGATGCCGATGCGCTGATCGCGCTGATGGGCCAGGACAAAAAAGTGGTGGACGGACGGCTACGATTCATTCTGGCGCGGGGAATTGGGCGGGCGTTCGTCAGTAGCGATGTTGATCTCGCAACCGTGCGAACCCTTTTGACCGAGGCGCTGGCGCAGCGCTGAGGTCCGGCACCTGCCAAAAAGAAGCGGGCCGGCCAAGGGCCGACCCGCACCGTCCGATCTGCGGCGGCAAATCAGAACGGGATTTCGTCGTCCATGTCGCTGCGGGCGCCGCCGCCTTGCGAAGGGCCGCCACGGTCAGCATAACCGCCACCTTGGCTGGGGCCGCCATAACCGCCTGCCGACTGGCCTTCATCATATCCCCCGCTACCGCCGCCGGTATCGCCGCGCCCGCCCAACATGGTCAGAGAGCTGCGGAACGGGCGCAGGACGACCTCGGTCGAATAGCGGTCCTGGCCGGACTGGTCCTGCCACTTGCGGGTTTCAAGCTGGCCCTCGATGTAGACGGTCGATCCTTTGCGCAGATATTGTTCAGCCACCTTGGCGAGGTTTTCATCAAAGATCGCGACCGAATGCCATTCGGTGCGTTCTTTCCGTTCGCCGGTGGCCTTGTCGCGCCAGTTCTCGGACGTGGCGATCCGCAGATTGCAGACCTTGCCGCCATTGGGAAAGGACCGGACTTCGGGGTCACGCCCCAGATTGCCGATCAAAATGACCTTGTTCACCGATCCCGCCATGATGCGCCTCTCATCCGATTCTTGATGCGTTGTTAGACCACCAGCATATGGTTAATGAAAGGTGCATTCCATGCCGGTTCCGTCCGCGTGCCCATAACCCTGCCCTAAACCTTAGCAAGAGCCGGTGGAAAAGACCGCTTCTCCTCCTCCGGGCGGATAGCCCTTGTGCACAGTTGCGGCCACAAGCGGCCCGCCGGTGCATGGTGCGCTGGCAGGCGCCTTCGCTGCGCCAGACAACAAAGAGGCAATGAAATGAAAAAGTTCCTGATGTTATCGACCGTTGCGGCCTTGGCCTTCGGACAGATGGCGCATGCCGACGAAGCGGTCGATCCGGCTACAAAGGACAAGTTGGCCGCGCAGCTTGTCGCCGAAGGCTATGATGTGCGCAAGATCGAGATGGAGGACGGACAGATCGAAGCCTATGCGCTGAAGGACGGCAAGAAGTATGAACTGTATTTCGATGCCGACCTTGTGCTGATCAAAAGCAAGCTAGCCGACAGCTGATCGACTTGTTCCGGACGGGCGGGCACATGGCCTCGCCCGTCGGCCCGCCCTATGAATGGAGTGAAAGATGGTCAAGGTTTGGGATCCGCTCGTGCGGCTGTTGCACTGGAGCCTGGTTTTGTGCTTTTCGGCCAATGCTTTGCTGACCGATCCAGAGGAAAAGCTTCACCAGATCGTTGGTTACATGATTTTGGGTCTTCTGGCCCTGCGGATTTTCTGGGGATTTGTCGGTACGGAATATGCCCGTTTCGCCAGCTTTCCGCCATCGCCGGCCGCGTCCGTCGGGCAGGTTCGCGAACTGATAGGATGGAAGCGCAAGGCTCATGCCGGGCATTCGCCGCTCGGCGCGCTGATGATCTACAATCTGATCGCGACACTGGCCGTCATCGTCTTGACGGGGTGGATGATGACCACTGATCGCTGGTTCGGAATGGAGTGGGTCGAAGAGTTTCATGAGAGTGCGGTGACCTGGGCGGAATTGTCCGTTCTGATCCATATAGCGGCGGTGTTCGTCGAAAGCGCGCGGCTCAGGATCAACCTTCCGAAAGCGATGGTCACGGGCTACAAGCGGTTGAGTGATCACGATCAAACCTGACTGAGAGTGTGAGTATGAAACGCCCCACCATCCTGTGGCTGAACCGCGAAACCGCATTGGCCATGTTGATGATCCTTCAGGCGATCTGCGCGACCTTGTTCATCATCGACATCATCGCCGACCTTTCTCACCTCCCAGTTGGAGAGAAAGTGACCGCTGAACTCTGGATTGAACTTTTTGCCAACGTCGGTTTCATCTTGGCGATCGCGGTGGAGGGGGTGTTTCTGACCCGCCTCTTGCGCCAGCAGGTGCGCGCGGAAATGGCGCTGTCGGCCGCCTCGGGCGCGCTGCATGATCTGATGCAGGCCTACTTTTCCCAATGGGGCTTGACGGCGGCGGAAGCTGATGTTGCGGGGTTCACCATCAAGGGCTATTCGATTGCCGAGATTGGGACGATGCGGCAGTCCGCTGAAGGGACGGTGAAAAGCCAGCTGAACGCGATTTATCGCAAAAGCGGTCTTGCCGGGCGCGGGCAATTGGTCAGCCTGCTGATCGAAGACCTGCTGAGCGGACCTTTGCCGGTCGCGGCCCCACCCGTTCCGTCCCGCACAAAGAGCACGCTGGATTGAGCGAAAATTTGCCCCTATAGTCCGCCCCGTGGTGCGGAAGGGGCAGTCTGACTTATGCAACGCATTGTTAAGGGGGCGGTTTTCGCCCTGTTTGCTTGGGCGGTGACGATGGCCGGTGGCGCCGATGCCGAAGGGCTGTGGCTGCCCAAGAAAGGTGCCAAGACCAGCCGTGGCGCGCTTTTGTCCCAACAACTTGCGGTTCTGGATACGCGTGCGGCCACACAATATGACCAATCCGTCCGGTTGACGCCCCATGGTAAGGCGGCGGCGGAGGCCGGCAACGAACCCACGGTCTTGCCGACCTATTCAGGGCGCCGAGGCGCCTATACGGACGCCGCGCGCGAGGCCGCCCGCCGTCACGGCATTCCCGAAGATCTGTTCTTGCGGCTCGTTCAGCAGGAAAGCGGCTGGAATTCCGGGGCCAGATCGAACAAGGGTGCGACAGGTCTGGCGCAGCTTATGCCGGAAACGGCCGCCCGGCTGGGCGTGGACGAGACCGACCCGCACCAGAACCTCGATGGCGGCGCACGATACCTGCGCATGATGTATGATCGGTTCGGCGATTGGAAACTGGCGCTGGCGGCTTATAATGCCGGGCCCGAAGCGGTTGAAAAATATGGCGGTATCCCGCCCTATGCCGAAACGACCAACTATGTAGCCCGGATCATGGGCGGCTGAACATTCTCAGTCCTCTTCGGGCGTCGGTGGCACATAACGCCTTTGCCCATGCCCGTCGGTCAGCATGTAGTCTCGCGGTATGCTCTTGGTCGATCGCCCCCAAAGCGACTGGGCCGCACGTTCGTGATGTGCAGTGAAGTCCGCGCTTGCGGCATAGATTTCACGCACTGCAAAGCGGACCGGATCCGCCATCGAACGAATGACCTCGAACGCGAGGCAACCGGGTTCGGCCCGGGTCAGGCGGATATGTTCGGGCAAGAGCGCGGCGACGCGATCGGCTTCCTCCAGCGAGCGGCAGATCAGAAAGCCGGTCAGAACCACATAGGATTGCAGCAGGGAGTGGACCGGATTGATGTCTGACATGTCCGCGCATCGCCATGAAAGGTCTGGGTGGGACCGATCATGGGGACGGTGCGCCTGACCGTCAAGCCGTCAAGCCGTCAAGACGCCCGCCGCATCAGTGCATAGGCCACCGCAGAACAGAGCGCCGCCGCGACCATCGCCGGCAAGGGCGTGCCATCGAATGCCAGACCAACCGGGCCGGCGATGACCACCGCAAGCACCGTGGATATGGCAGAAATGACCGAAGTCGCCATCCCGGCGATATGGCCCATCTTCTGCATTGCCAGCGCGTTGAGATTGCCGAAGGTGAAACCCGCGATGAAAAAGACGCTGTTGGCCCAGAAGAAGAAAGCCGCAAACGCCGCGTCGCCCTCAAGCAGGTTCAGCGCGAAAAGCGCTGCCATGCCCAGCGACAGGACCATCTGGATCAGATAGGCCCAGGCCGCCAACCGCCGCATTCCCACGCGCATCACCAATTTGCCGTTAACAAAAGATGCGGTGGCCGAAAAGGCGGCGATCAGCGCGAACCAGTAAGGAAACTGGGCGGCCCGCTCGTAGGTCACGTCGAAAATCTGCTGGATCGAGGACAAAAGCCCCATCATCTGGCCAAAGCCCAGAGTCATCACCGCCGTGTAAAGCCGCACGTCACGGTTCGCCAAAACCTCGCGCAGCCCTGACAGGATGAGTGTGGCCGAGAGCGGCCTGCGGGCGGGCGGGGCGAGGGTCTCGGCCTGTCGCACCCAGACCCAGGTCAAAGCGAACAGACCGAATGCGATGAAGGCCAGGAAGATGGCCCGCCAGCCCGCGAAAGCGATCACGAACGTGCCGATCATCGGGGCCAGCGCGGGCACCACCATGAAGACCATCATTACGAATGACATCACTCGCGCCATGTCGCGGCCTTCGTAAAGGTCGCGCGACAGCGCCACACCGGCAATGCGCGGGCCTGCGGCCCCCAACCCTTGCAAGGCGCGCGCCAGCAACAGAAGTTCCAGGCTCGGGGCGATGCGGGCCAGGGCAGAGCCGGCGACATAAAGCAAAAGCCCGCCGCCGATCACCGGCTTGCGCCCGAACGCATCCGATAGCGGCCCGGCAAAAAGCGTACCCACCCCCATGCCAAGGATGAAGGCCGACAAGATCAGTTGCGCGCGGTTTGGCGCGTCGGGCGTCAGCTCTGTGGCGATCGCCGGGAATGCGGGCAGCATCGCGTCGATGGAAAAGGCGATGGTCGCGAACAGCATCGCCAGCATCGCGGTGAATTCGAATTGTCCCAGACGCGGCGCAGAAACGCTCGGGCCGGGCAGGGCGGGCTGGCCCGTGTCGTCGGGATGTGTCACTGCGTCTGCCCCTTCGTCTGTGCGATCAGGTCGTCGATCAGACCAGCCCACAGGTCGGTTGGTTGCGCGCCCTGCACTGCATGCCGGTCGGCAATGATGAACGTCGGCACGGAATTCACCCCGCGCGATCGGGAATGGGCGACGCGACCCGCGATTTCGGCCCGGTCGGCGTCGGTGTCCAGAAGCCGTGCCAACATCGCGCGGTCCAGTCCGACATCGGCCGCCAGATCGGCAAGGGTCGTCTTGTCGCCAATATCGCGCCCCTCGCGCCAATAGGCCCGGAACAGCGCCGACACCATTGGGGTCTGACGCCCCTCGAGCCCGGCCCAATGGATCAGCCGGTGCGCATCAAGCGTATTCGGTGCGCGTTTGATGGCCGGCAGGTCAAAGACCACCCCGGCCTTTTCGGCATGGGCCAAAAGTGGTTCATGCACGCGCACGATATTTTCTCGGCTGCCGAACTTGGCGGCCATGTAGGCCTGACGGTCCATACCTTCGGCCGGAAGGTCGGGGTTCAGCTGGTAGGGATGCCATTCGATCTGAAACGGATGATCGGGCCGGGATTCAAGCGCGCGGTCAAGATAGCCTTTGCCCACATAGCACCAGGGACAGGCGACGTCCGAGATAATATCAAGTTTTATCATGTCTTTATCGTCCATTTTTCGCGTAGAATACGGCGGTTGACCTTGCCCGTTGCAGTCAGCGGCAATTGAGGCAGTCGTTCATACTGTCGGGGGCACTTGTAGGGGGCGAGGACAGTTTTTGCATGGGCGGCAAGCGCCTCGGGCGTGGCCGGGCCGGTGAAGAAGGCGCCGATAATCGTGCGACCGGGGCCAAGCGACAGCTCGCAAGCCGCCACGT